>Ga0164241_10002445_pt1 | contig 20154 bp, 14 predicted proteins | sample OricomyardsoilBY_FD_108780 | JGI IMG/M metagenome (GOLD analysis project Ga0164241, IMG submission 108780) | Backyard soil microbial communities from Emeryville, California, USA - Original compost - Back yard soil (BY) | ecosystem: Environmental > Terrestrial > Soil > Unclassified | place: USA... | reverse complement strand
GGCGCATGGGTTGGCGGGTGCAAGGGTTCGCGGGTGCAAGGGTTCGCGGGTGCATGGGTCCGCGGGTGCAAGGGTTCGCGGGTGCATGGGTCCGCGGGTGCATGGGTCCGCGGGTGCATGGGTCCGTGGGTGCATGGCTCGCGGCACGCGTGGCTGGGGAGCTGCTGCGGCTGTCCGTCGTCCAGGAGCGCGGCGTGAATGCTTACGATTGTAAGCGTGCGAATTCGCGACTCCCTCCTCGCGGCATGCTTGGCGAAATTTGGTTACTTTCGTAAGTCTGCTTTGCGACGACGAAGGGCACTTTGGCGCGGGCCATCGGTAGGCTCAGCGGAACGGCGGTTCGTCGAAGGCGCGCAGCTTGCGCGAATGCAGGCGGTGGCCGGCACGTTTCAGCTCTTCGACCGTCGCGATGCCGATGCAAATGTGCTCGGAAATGGCGCGTTCGTAGAAGCGATTGGCCATGCCCGCGAGCTTGATTTCCCCGTGCAGCGGCTTATCGGAGACGCACAACAGGGTGCCGTACGGTACGCGAAATCGGTAACCCTGAGCGGCGATGGTGCCCGATTCCATGTCGATCGCCACCGCGCGCGACTGGTTGAAGCGCAGGGCCCAGGTAGTCAGGCGCAGCTCCCAGTCGCGATCGTCGGTCGTGACGAGCGTCCCCGTACGCAGACGACGCTTGAGCCCGTCGCCGGTCTCGCCGGTGATGGATTTGGCGGCTTCTTGCAGGGCTTGCTGCACCTCGGCGATGGCCGGGAGCGGGATTTCTGGCGGCAACACCTCGTTCAACACCTTGTCGTCGCGCAGGTACGCGTGCGCCAGCACGTAGTCGCCGATTGATTGGCTGAGGCGCAAGCCCGCGCAGTGGCCGATCATCAGCCACGCTTCGGGCCGGAGCACGGCGAGGTGATCGGTGATGGTCTTGGCGTTTGCGGGTCCCACGCCGATGTTGACGAGCGTGATGCCGCGCCCGTCTTTCGCGACGAGGTGGTAAGCCGGCATCTGATGACGGCGCCAGGCCGAGTCGGCGACGGCCGCGCCGGCGTTCGCCGTGCCGCGCGTGATCGTCGCCCCGCCTGCGCACGACAAGAATTCGTAGCTGTCGCTGTCCTTCAGCTTGGCGGCGGCGAAACGCACGAATTCGTCGACGTACCGATGATAATTGGTGAAAAGGATGTAAGACTGAAAGTGATCGGGCGGGGTGCCGGTGTAGTGGCGGAGCCGACCGAGTGAAAAATCGGTGCGGGGCGCGTCGAAAAGCGCGAGCGGTAGCTCCGGCGAGCTGTCGGCGTCCCACAGACCGTCGACCAGCTCGTCGCCGATGTGAGCGAGGTTGGTCGTCGGAAAGTAGCGCGCCAACTCGGAGAACGTGATGGCGCCCAGGGGCAAGTCGGCGCCATCGATCACGTACGGAAACGGGATTTCCGTCGTCGAAGGGCCGACCAGCACCTCCGCTCCGTAGTCGGCGATCAGCGGCGCAAGCTGCTCGAGCAAGTAAGCTCGAAACAGATCGGGACGGGTGACACTGACGGCGTAGACGCCCGACTGCGTAAAACGCGCGAAGGAGCGATCGACGCGGGGCGCGCTCCCGCTCGCGCGGTAGATCACTCGCAGCTCGGGGTACACGAAGGCGCCGCTCGCGCGCAGGGCCGGATCGGGAGGCGCGCCCGTGTTGGCGAATTGCTCGAGCGCAGCGCGTAGGTTTGCGACCGAGGCCTCGTAGATGTCGCAGAGTCGATCGACAGCGGCCTGAGCACTGGCTTGCGGGGCAAAGGCGTCCATACGACAAAGACTACACTGCGGGGGGCGGTCGCGACCCCCGATCCTTCGGGCACGTGGCCGGCGGTCGTGTTAGGTTCGCGCGGAAATGGCCGCGAAGAAGGCAGGATCACTTTCCGCCGTGCCCGATGGCGAGGCGATGGCGGCGCGTCTGGCGTCCGGCGCCGTGTTCGGCGAAGAGGAGCGCTTCGACCGCATCTTTCGGCCGGGCACGCTCGACGAGTTCGTCGGCCAGGAGCAGCACAAGCAAAACCTCCGCGTGTACGTGGAGGCGGCGCGGCGACGGAAAGAGCCGCTCGACCACATATTGCTGTGTGGGCCGCCCGGCCTCGGCAAGACGACACTGGCGTACATCCTGGCGAAAGAGATGGGCGCGGAGCTGTTCGTGACCAGCGGCCCGGCAGTAGAGCACAAGGGGGTGCTGACCGGTCTCCTGACGCGGGTGGCGCGGGCCGACATCCTGTTCATCGACGAGATCCACCGCCTGAGCGCCACCGTCGAAGAGGCGCTCTATCCCGCGATCGAAGACTTTCGCATCGACGTGATGATGGGTGACGGTGCGTATGCGGAGAGCATCCAGCTCGACATCAAGCCGTTCACGTTGGTCGGGGCGACGACGCGCACGGGGCTGCTCACCAAGCCACTGCAAGAGCGCTTCGGCGTGACCTTGCGCTTGGATTTCTATCCCGTGTCCGATCTGGAGCAGATCGTCACGCGCAGCGCCAAGCTGCTCGAGATCGAGTGCGATCGCGACGGCGCGCGGGCGTTGGCGGAGCGTGCGCGGGGCACGCCGCGCATCGCCAACCGCCTCGTGCGGCGCGTGCGCGACTTCGCGCAGGTCGAGGGTCGCGGCGTGATTGACCGCAAGATCGTCGATCTGTCGTGCGATCGCCTCGGCATCGACCACGCTGGGCTCGACGAGATGGACCGGCGACTGCTCGGTATCTTGATCGAGCACTACGATGGCGGCCCCGTCGGCGTGGAAACCATCGCCGCGGCCCTGGCCGAGCCGCGCGACACGATCGAAGACGTGTACGAGCCCTACCTTCTGCAGCAGGGCTTTCTGGGCCGCACGCCGCGAGGCCGCGTGGCGACGAAGCGTGCGTACGAGCACCTGGGCAAGGTGCAGGCGAAGAGCCCGAACAACCAAGGAAGTCTATTTTGAGTGGGCCGATCAAGCCCGGCGCGGAGCCGTTGGCGCGGCCGGGGCAGGGGTCGCTGGCTCCGATCGGCATCTTGCTCCTACACGGCTTCACTGGCAGCCCGATCTCCCTACGGCCACTGGCGGAGCTGCTCTCTGGGCGCGGGTTCGCGATCGAAATGCCGCTGCTGCCGGGGCACGGTACACGCCCACCTGACTTGCTGCCGACGCGCTACGCCGATTGGCGCGCCGAGGCCCTGTCCGCGTTGAATCGACTGCGAGCGCGCACCCAGAAAGTGATCGCGGTCGGCTTGTCCATGGGCGGCACGTTGGTGCTCGATCTCGCGAGCACCGAGCCGCTCGACGGCGCCGTCACGATCAACGCGCAGATCCTCGATCGCGGCGGCCTGGTGGTGAAGCTCGCGCCGCTGATCGAGAAGATCGTGCCGATCGCGCCGGCCAGCGCCGCTGGATTGACCAAGAACGACATCAAGAAGGGCGGCGACGAGCAGGCCTACGATTGGGTCGCGGCCGCTGCCGGGAATTCACTCGTGCGCGCGCTGCCGGAAGTGCGCGCGCGCCTGGGACGTATCAGCGCTCCCCTGCTCGTGATCTATTCACGTGACGATCACAGCGTGCCGCCGGCAAACTCGCAAGCGATCCCTGATTTGGTCGGCAGCAAGCAAGTCAGCGTGCTCGAGCTACGAGATTCGTATCATGTAGCAACCCTCGACAACGATTTGCCGCTTCTCGACGAGCGGATCGCCGCCTTCGCGGAAAGCTCCGTGAAAACTTCCTGAAACAGGGGGCGTGGTCTTCTCGATGACGCACCGTGGCGTCATTCGCTTTCATCTTGGGGTAGTGCGTGACGGCGCGGTGGGGCACCCCGGATGAATCCTGAGCATCCGGGGTGCTTTTATGTTCGCCGTTCACGGCCGATCGACGGCGATGCGTGCACAACGCACCGGTTGGTCTAGCCCCTTCAACGAGGCGTCGAAGCGCTCGCCGGGCGCATGTTTGCCGAGCCAGCCATGCCGATGAGCTTCGTCGGCGGTGGTCTCGAGCAAGATGATCTCACCGGCGGCGGCCGCCCCTTGCAGCCGTGCCGCCGTGTTCACCGTTTGCCCGAAGTAGTCGAGGATGCCGTTGGCGGTGACGACGTAGCAGGGCCCCGCGTACACCCCGACCTTCAAATAAGTTTTACCGGCCTCCGGCAAGGTGCCCCGAAATGTCGGAAACCCTTCCAACATCTCGACGGCAGCCGCCACCGCGTCGCGCTCTTCGACGAACGCGGCCATCACCGCGTCGCCGATCGTTTTCACGAGCGTGCCGCGCCGCTTGGTGACGATGCTCATCAATAGGTCGAAGTGCTCGTGCACGACCTTGAACGCCTTGGCGTCGCCGACGCGCGAGTAGAGGGCGGTGGAGTCGGTCAGGTCGGTGAACAGCAAGGCGACGCGCGCTACTCGCAGCGTCGTGCCCGGCCGCAGCAGATCGCTGGAAAATTCGCGGCGAAATTCCGGCAGCGTGCTCACCACGTGCGCGGTGGCGGCGCGCGAGGCGTACACCAGCCGCTCGAGCTTCAGGTGCGTCTGCGCCGCGCCCGCGTGCTCGATCACGATCGGCGAGCCTGGCGCGAGCACGGCCGTCGCCGGCGTGAGGGAAGCTTCCGTCGCTCGCACGCGGAGCTCGGACGCGGAAGCGGCGGCTATTTCCAGGGCCATCGTGGCCCCGCCGCGCAAAAAGAGCCGGTAACGACCGGGCTCGGTCGGCGCCAGCAGCCGGGTTTCCGCCTGGGGCTCGAGCAAGGTTTGCGCGACCACGTGCGGCGTGCGGCGGGGGCCGCCGATGCAAAACGGGCCCGACGCCAGCGCGCGCAGCGAGCGCGAGGGTCGAAAGGTAGCCTCCACGGCGCGATCGAGCTCGAGCTCGAACGACAGATCGCACAGCTGGCAATGACCGTTGACAGGAAGCTGCGAGAGCGCCTCCGCGTTCTCGGTGCCGGTGCGGCAGCTCGGACACACGAGCTCCCACTGCAGCTCGAGCAGCCCCGATTTCACGGCGTGCAGGCAGACGGCGAGCGTCTCCCGCTCGTCGAGCGCGAGCGCGTCGGCGAGCTCGAACGGGCGGATACGAGCCAGATCCGCGTCCGTGGCGCGCCGCACGTAGTCGACGAGCCGCTTGCCCATCTCGCGGCGCCCCTCGCTGAGTGCGCCGTCGAGCACGCGAGCGGTGCGCGACAACGAGATCTCGTCGACTCCGGAGCTGTCGGTCTGAAAGCAGGCGGACGCTCCCGCCAGCGCCGACACCTCGACTCCACGCAGCTCGCGCACGAGCCGATTGGCGACGCGCGCGAGCTGAAATCTCGCGATCGGCGTGAACCACCAGTAGCGGGGCTCGAGCGCGAAACGAAAATGAACGGCCGTCTTGCCGTGCACGGTCGGCCCCAACCAAAACTCGTTCGTCATCGAGCGGAGCACGCCGCGGCGCATGCGGCGATGAACGCGGAAGCGCTCGTTCTCGACGAACTCGAACGGCTGCTCCTCGTACTCGAGGCCGAAGCCCGCCGCGACCGTCTTCACCACGTAGCGCGCCGCCGAAGCATCCTGGTTGGGGCTCACGCGCAGGGGGCCCAGCCCGAGGGCCCGATTCATGCGCTCGGTGTCGCTGATCGCGCGCCACAGCTGGTTGCGGTCGCCCAAAAGCTCGACGACGCGCTCCACGAAGACCGGCATCGTCTCCCCGTTTATCACGTTTTTGCCCGGGCGATCTTTGTTGCCGCTCGGCCCGGAGCGCTGCACTACGCTTCGCACGGCCCACGATGCGGTTTCAGGCGACTGCCAAAAATAGCGAGCGCGCGAACGCAGCGGGCGCGGTCGAGCTCGAGTGCACGGAGCAAGGGCTGATCTTGGGGTATCGCGGCGTGTTCGCGTTGACCGAAGGCTACGTGCCGGGCGCGGTCGCGACGGGCGCCGATCTCACCGTGCCGTGGGCGCAGGTCTGGCAAACGGCGCTGGAAGGCGACGAGCTGTTCGTAGAGGTCGACGCGAGCGTCACGCCGCTCAATCGCCTGTGCTTGACCGCGTTCACGAGTGGCGTCGAGGAGCTGCCGATCGAGGAGACCCGGCGCCGGCGCCTGATCGTGCGTGTGGCGAGCGCCGGGCTCGCCTTGTCGTCGGCGCTCGCCGCGTTCGCGGGAGCGCGCGGCGTTGGCGCGACCCCGTCTCTGTCGCTCGCGATCTCGGCGTCGGTGGTGACGGCGCTGGCGGTGGTAGCGGTCGGATTTTGGGCGGATCGCTTCGTGGCCACCCCCACGCCGCGCCTGAGCGGAGACGTCGCGCGCGAGGTGTTCTTGGCGGAGCTCGCCCTGCACCACCCGGCCCTCACGCGCGCGCCTGCGCCGGCCCCCCCGCCGCGTCCGCCGTTGATCTTCTACTTCGAGCGCCTGTTACCGCGAACGACGGCCGCGATCGTGATCACGCTTTCGGCGGCGCTGCTCGGCACGCTGCTCACGACGCGCGTGATCGTGCTCGACGAGGGGACGACGCGGCGTTCGACGGTGGCCCAGCTTCCGGCGGATGACGAGCCGCTGTCGCCGCCGCCTCCAACCGCGCCGATCGCGGCCGCCGCTCCCACCTCGAAGCCGACCGCGGCGGAGGCGCCTCCGCCCACCGGGGACTCCGTGCGCATCGGCGAGTCCTGCCGCTGCGTCCGCTCCGACTCGGCCCTGTGGCAAGAGCCGATCCCACGGCTCAGCATGCTCGTCCTCTCCCAGCGCGTGCGTAAGGGGCGTGGCGAGGACGAAAACAAGCGCAAAAAGTACCTCGAGCTCGATCTGGGCGTCGTCAACAACAGCAAGACCGACGTGCCCGAGCTGTCGCTGCTGGTCGAATTTTTCGAGCGTGATCCGCCGCCGTCCAACAAACGCTACTCGGTCTCGACTCGCCCCCTGTTCTACGAAGGGCCGCTGCGGCCTGCTCAGGCCATCAAATGGAGCGTGGAGGGGCAGGGCGTCGAATTCGAGGTCCACAATCCGATCCCGGGCGACGTCGGACCATTCGGTGATGACGCCGCGCCGTCCAACCTGTTCGCGGAGCTGCTCACCGCCAACCACCGCCCCGTGCGCTTGCACGCGGCGATGATGCTCACCTTCCTCGGCGATCCGCGGGCGCGCGACGCCGTGCTCGAGCTACGCGAGGCGCTGCGCGAAGACGAAGCCCCGTACCTGAATCGGCTGATCGCCGCCCAAGCGCCGGTCAAGGTGTGCAAGCTCCAGATCGAAGCCGCGCGCCGAGCCGGCAGCGCCTGCCTGTTCAACGCCGGTAACGAGGCGCGCAAAGACCTGGGCTTGCGCGTGCGCGCGTTGGCGGCCGAGGTGTCGCACGGCGACCCGGTTGGCCAGCCGCCGGAGGTGCGCAGCGAGGCCAGCTATCACGTGCCGGGCGCGCTCGAGCCCAACGACGGGCGCGTCGTCTCGTTCGCGTTCGATTTGCGCGGTGAGCGCGCGGAGACGTTCGAAGCGTTCGCGGACCGGTTCGACCTTCTTCCGTGAGCGCTCTTACAAACCTGGAGTCTCCGGCAACAAGACGGACACGGCCGGGACGCCGCCGCGCTCGCCGATCTCCACCGTGCCGCCGTGTAGTTCGACCACGGAGCGCGCCAGCCGTAGGCCCAGCGCCAGCCCCCGGTGCTGGGTCTCGGCGCGGCGTGGGTTCGGCTTGAGCAGCGTCTCCAGATCGGGGTCAGGTCGCGGGAGCTCGACGTCGATGCGCACGCCGCCCGGCACGGCGCTGCCGTGCACGTGAAGCTCGCCTCCCGTCGTGCTGCGCAGCGAGTGCGCCACGAACGTCGCCAGCGCGCGCGGAATGCGCACCGGATCGACGCGCACCAGCGGCAGGCTCGGATCCCACGACGCCACGACCTCGGTTTCGGTGCTGCTCGCCAGATCTTTGCCCTTGAGCGCCGCCTCCTCGAGCAGGGCCGTCACCTCCGTCGGCTCGAGCAGCAGGCTGAGCTGCCCCGCCTCGACCCGCGCCGCGTCCAAGATCGTCTCGATCAGGGCGAGGAGCTCGCGACCTCGCCGATCGATCAGGTCCAAGCTCTCGAGCTGGCCCGGTGACAGCTCGGTGCGCCGTACCAGCTCGGTGAATCCGAGGATGGCGTTGAGCGGGCTCTTGAGATCGTGGCTCACGCTCGCGAAGAACAGGCCTCGCATGCGCGCTGCCGCCTGTCGCGCGTCGATCGAGCGCTCCTGCGCCTTCGCGAACACGCGAAAGCGCCCCGCGAGCTGCTCGATCGCCTGACCGAGCTTGGCGACCATCCCGAAGCGGGCCGCCCGCATCACCCGCGTTCCGCCGCTCAGGACCGCCTCCGTGCCGAGGTCGCGTACGTCGCGGGTGGCGGCGCGCAGATCGCGGCCGAGCGCGGTGCCGAGCATGGTGCCGAGGTAACCGGCCAGCGCCGTCACCATCAGCGCCACGCCGACGAACGACAGCCCGAGCACGCCCTGGGTCGTGCCCAGAAAGCGCACCGCGGCGCTGCCGTCGTCGAGCGGCGTCACGACCGTGATGACGCCGTCCTGCCCGCGCGTCACGGCGTAGTCTTGGTGCTGGCTCTGAACACGCGCGTCGAAGCCGAGCTTTCGCCCTTGCTCGATCGCCGCCTCGAGGCCGGCACCCGCGACGGGACCGGGCCGGGCCTCGAGGGAGGCGCGCGCCAGCACGCGCGCCGTCTCTTCGCGGTTGCGCTCATCGGCGCGCCGCAGGTGAGCGCCGACGATCAGCGCCGCGCCCAGCGACAGGAACGCGACGGGCGTGGTCACGGCCGCGATCATCCGCCGCGAGACGCGCTCCACGATCAAGCCGCGCCGCTCCGCGTCTTCCACCACGTCGCGCATCTTCTCGGGCGGCGCCAGCTCGAGGGCCTGCGAAAACGCCGCACGCAGCAGGCCGAACAGCGGCAACGTCGCCGCCGCCACGATCACCGCCCCCAGCAGGCACAGCGTCACGCCGGTCGTGAGATCCAGCAGCTTGGGGCGGAAGAACGTGGTCGAGACGATCGCGCACAGCAGCGAAGGTATCGACCAACCTGCCAGCACGTGCTTCGGCTCGTCGCTCATTTCGAGCAGCTCGTGCGGCTCGACGGCGTTCGAGCCCACCGCCAGCGCGCGCAGCGCGAAGCGCAGCCGCCGCAGCCGCCACGCGCTGCGTAGCAGGCCGAGCAAGCCACCGGCCACGATGCCGAGGCTGAGCGTCTCGATACCCTCGGTGGCGACGGCGCCGCTGAGCAGCAAGAAATGCGGCGCGAGCGCCGCCAGCAGCAGGATCGACCCGAGCGTGAAGGCGAGCTGCCAGCCGAGCACGCGCGCGATGAGGCGTGAGGCGGCGCGGTTCAAGTGAGCGGCTCCGAGCGTGGGCGTGACTTGGGAGGAGGTGGAATTTCCGACGTGCGCGGGCGTGATTTTACCGGCGGCGGGACCGCCTCGGCGGCGCGGGGCTCGGGGGGAGCCTGTGACGGCAGCACGATCGTGAACAGTGAGCCGCGGCCGAGTTGACTGCGCAGGTCGATGAAGCCGCGGTGCATCTGCACCAGGCGGCGCGTGATCGCCAGGCCCAGGCCGGTGCCAACGCGCTGGCGTCTGGCGTCGCCGGTCTGGAAAAATTCGCGAAAAATCGCCTCGTGGTCCTTGGAGGCGATGCCGGGCCCGGTGTCGGCGATCGCGACCGATACGCCGCCGTCGCGCGGATCGACCCGGACCGTGACGCCGCCGACGCTGGTGAACTTGATGGCGTTGCCGACGACGTTACCGATGATTTGCCGAACCCGTCGCGGGTCGGCGAACGCGGTCGCGGGCTTCCCGACGAGCTCCAGACTGAGGCCCTTCTTGCTCGCGGCCAGGCCCGCTTCGCGCACCACCTCCTGGGCGATCGGGAACACGTCGACCGGACGCGAGCTCAGCCGCAGCTCGCCCGACTCCAGCGCCGAAAGATCGAGGATGTCGTCGATGAGGGCGCGCAGGTGTTGGCCGCTGCTGCGAACGACGGACAGATTTTCGATCGCGTCGTCGGTCAGGGGCCCGTCGACTTTTTCGAGCAACACGTCGGTGAACCCCAAGATGGCGTTGAGCGGTGTGCGTAGCTCGTGGCTCAAGGCCGCCAAGAACGCGCTACGCTCACGGTCGTAGTTTTGCGCCCCCGTCAGATCCTGGCGGTAAGCCTCCTCGGCGGCCGCGAAGCGATCGACCAGGACGTTGAAGGACGCCGCGAGCAGCCCGACCTGGTCGACGGCTCGCACCGGCACGGGCTTTCCCGCTGGATCGGCGCCCTCTTCGGCCATGTCCCAGATCCGGCTCTCGACGAACGTCACGTCGGAGTAAACGTCGCGCGCGAGCGAGAGCGCTACCAGCGCCGCCGCGCCGACGAGCAGGGTGGCCAGCACCGCCACCGAAACCACCAGCGAGCCGCTCGCGAACGGCACCTCGGGCGCGGTCACGAACGCCAATACCGACAGCGGCTCGGCGGCGTCGACGGCGGCTGCGAAGTAGCGCGAGCGGCCGAGCATCGTCTGCGTCTCGCCGTCGCCGCCGATCAAGAGCTTCAAGATTTGCGACTTGGCCGGTACGCCTTGGGTGCCGTCGAACACCACGTCGCCGCTCTGCTGGACCAGCAGCAGCTCGGCGCCGGAGCGGCGCGCCGCGCGCTCCACCAGCGTCGCGCGGTCTTCTTCGGGGGTCGCCCGCAGCCGCTCCGAGATGGTGAGGGCGAGCAGCTTGGCCCGCAGCGCGGCGGCGGCGTCGCTTTGCATGCCCAGCTCGTGCGTGCCGAGCGCCGCCATCAAGATGGCCGACAGCACCCCGACCACCACCACCAGGCTCGGCGCGAGCACCAAAAACGGCACCTGCCTGCGCCGGGTGGCGAGATCGGTCATTCGTCCCGAGAAAGCTTGGCGAAAACCGCGTGATCGAGCCAGCGAGCCTGCACCAGCTCCGCTTGTCGGGCGATCCCCTCGAAGCGAAAGCCGAGCCGCTGAATCACGCGCAAGCTCGGGAAGTTGTCGGTCGCCGCCGCGCAGCGGATGCGGTGCATCGCCATGCGCGAGAACGCGAACTCGACCGAAGCGTTGGCAGCTTCGGTCATCAGCCCCTTGCCGGTGGCGTCACGCCGCAGCCAGTAGCCGAGCTCGCACGAACGGTGCAGGTGCACGCACGAGTCGAGACCAACGACTCCCAGCAGGTCGCGTGATTGGCGGTCGCGGATCGCGAATCGCACCGCGCGCCCGCCGTCCCAATCCGCCACGCACGCCTCGGCGTAGCGAACGCTCGCCTCGCGGGTGCCATTGAACGGCACCCACGGCAGCCAGCGCTCCAGGTGCCAGCGCGAGCCCTCGACCGCATCCCACAGCTCGTCGCCGTCCGAAATCTCGATCGGCGTCAGCAAGAGCCGCGGCGTCTCTACGGGCACGCGCCTGATCTGCGCCCGCGCCGGGATCGACAACAGGTGGGGCATGGTGTGCGTCTCGTCGTGTTCGGCGCGGCTCATTTGCACTCCGTGCGCAGCCCGAAGGCTTCGAAATGGGCGGATTCGTAGTCACGAAACGCGACCAGCAGCTGCCCCGGCTTCTCGCCGCGCGCGACGTCGGGCTCCGGTTGGAAGCCGTTGACGCGGGCCAGCACGCTGGGCTTGCCGAGGCCGTCACGGCCGAGCTCCGCCAGCTTCAGACGCGAGTCTTCGTACCAGAGCAGCAGCGTCTTCTTCTCGGACGACACCAGCGTCGGGCGGATGCCCTTCGGGGAAAAATCACGGTGCCAGAGCGGCTCCGCCTTGTCGCGCTCGATGTAGGCCGCGTACGCCCCGGCGTTGTCGTCGTCCCACACCACCATGCAGGCTTTCTCCTGGCAGGCGATGCGCGGCGTCGTGTTCTTGCCGGTCGGTCGTGACAGCGCCGTCAAGGTGCCGAGACTGACGTCTCCGGGTTGCTTCGGTTTCTTCTTCTTGTCGATGACGAGGCCCGTTGCCAGCGCCGCGTCCGCGCTCGGCACGCGCATCAACATGATTTGGTGGCGATCGGCGCCGCGATCGACGGAGAACACCACCTGCAGGGCACCTTGCGCCACGACCGCGTCGGGCCTCGAGGCGGTGTTGGCGTTGCGTGGCGCGCCCACCAGATCGGCGAGGCGCACGATTTTTCCTTTGGCCTCCAGCTTGTCGTCGAGCTGCCGGCCCATGATCGCGACGTGACCGCGCGCGACGTCTTCTTCCCAGATCACCCACGCGCCCCCGTCGATCGCCGCAAGCGTCGGATGCAGCTCGCCGCGTCGGGCATCGGAGATGCGCCGCGCGGGGCCCGCGATTTTGCCGTCGGCATCGAGCCGGCGCACGTAGACACCGGCGCTGTCACCGGTGTCCTCCCAATACAAGAGCGCCGCGCCGCTGCTGGCGGGCAGCAGCTGCACGCCGCGCACCGACGAGGCTTCCGGCGTGATCGCGATCGGCTCCGAGACGCGGCGCATGGCGTTGTCGAGCAAGACCACGTGAGCCTGACGACGCTTCGGATCGACGTGGGTGTCGAACCAGGCGAAGAGGGTGCCGCGATCGGTCTTGACCAGCGTCGGGCGCGAGCTCGGCTCGGAAATGCCGAACGGTCGCGGGCGCGCCAGCGCGTCGACCCGGCACGCGCCTCCGCCTTCCTCGGCGACGACGGTCGCCTGCGAGAGCAGCGAGCGCGCCGGCGGCTGACTGCCGGCCGCGAACGCGGCCTTGAAGCTTTCGAGCGCCTCCTTGGCCGAGCCGTTGGTCAGCATGTCTTGGGCTTCGAACAGCAGCTTGGCGTACGCGTCGGAGTCGGACGTCTCGCCCGACTTCGGTGAGCTCTTGCCCGGCTTGCCGCCGGCGGCACCGCTCGAGCGCGACGCTAGCGGGCTGGCCGCCGATTTGCCGGGAGGATGCAGGACGTACAGCCAGGCGGCGTAGCCACCCAAGCACACCAGGGCCACGAACAGCAGGATCGAGATCGCCTTACCCGACGACGCTTCGGCGGAGGCTTGTCCGAGCGCGGCGCTGTCGGTCGGTTGCACGAGCGGCAGTGGCGACGGCGGCTCCATCGGCCGCACCGTTGGCGGCTGGGTGTCGGGCATGGCCACGCCGGTGCCGGGGATGTAGCTCGACGCGTGATCGTTTTTGCCGATCAGCTCGTCGACGACCATACCCTCGTTGTCGCTCGACAGCGAAAGCGGGCGAGGCCCGGGCGCGGCCGGCACCAGCGCCTTGGCCAGCGCGTCCGCCAGCTCGCGTGCGGTTTGGAAGCGCTTGTTGGGATCGCGCTCCAGCGCGCGCAGGAACCACTGCTCGAAGCTCGGCGGAAGGTCAGGCCGCAGCTTGCTCGGCCGGGGCAGGGGCGCGCTGGCGATCTGCGCCAAGATCATCGCCACGCCCTGGTCGACGCTCCACACCGTCTGGCCCGTCAGACACTCGTAGACGATGCAGCCGAGAGCCCACAAATCGGCGCGGTGATCGACCTCGCCTTTGCCCTTGGCCTGCTCGGGGCTCATGTAAGCGGGCGTCCCGAACAGCGCGCCCTCGCGCGTGAGTCGCGCGCTGACTTGATCGGGACCGGCGGTCTGCTCGTAGAATTTGGCGAGACCGAAGTCGACGAGCTTGGCCAGCAGGTGACCCTCTTCGTCCTTGGTCAAGAAGATGTTCTCGGGCTTCAGATCGCGGTGCACGATGTTCGACTCGTGCGCCTTCTGCAGCCCGCGCGCCGAATGGGTCGCGATCCGCAGCGTGCTGTCGAAGTCGAGCTGCCGCACGCGGGTGAGCATGTCGTACAGGCTCTCGCCTTCGAGCAGCTCCATCACCAAAAACGGCCGCTCCTCGAACATGCCCGAGTCGTAGACGTCGCAGATGTACGGGCTGCGCACCGAAGCCGCCGCGCGCGCCTCGCGCAGGAAGCGCTCGCGTACGATGCGTGAGGTGATGAGCTCCGCGGCCAGGATCTTCACCGCGACGCGCTTGCCGATGTCGATGTTCTCGGCCTCGTAAACGGCGGCCATTCCGCCCCGACCGATTTCCCGTGTCACCCGGAACTTACCCTCGAGCAGGGTTCCGTCCGGGACCTTCGACTGGTTCTGTGTGACCATGGGAAAAGTGCGCGCGAGGCTTCGCCTCTGGCCCCGCACTGGCGGGGCCCGAAGGGGAACGCGCAGGGTAATACTACTGAGGCTATTGCGACTGGATTTCGGGCACTTTGATGATTCGGCCCGTTGGCCAGTAAATCGCGCCCATCAGCTCGAAATTTTCGCCAAAGTGGCGGGTCGTGTCGTGAGACTTGTTAACGAAACATTCGTGAAACACGTAGCCCGTTACTCCCTCGGCTCGGGCTCGCGATACGGACCCGCAACCAATCTTTTCCCGCCTCGTCGAAGAGAGCGGGTGCAAGACGGTGCCTGGGGCTCAACCCCCCCAACTGATGGAGAGCGAGATGAAGAAGGTCGAGGCGATCATCAAGCCTTTCAAGCTGGACGAAGTGAAGGAGGCCCTGTCCGAGGTCGGCATCCAGGGCATGACCGTGACCGAGGTGAAGGGCTTTGGGCGCACCGGCGGTAAGAAGGAGGTCTACCGGGGCTCGGCCTACGTGGTCGACTTCGTGCCGAAGGTGAAGCTCGAGATCGTGGTGCCCGACCAGATGGTGCACCAGGTGATCGACGCGATCGAGAAGAGCGCGAAGACCGGTCGCATCGGCGACGGCAAGATCTTCGTGATGCCGGTCGACGAAGCGGTGCGTATCCGCACCGGCGAGCGCGCCGAAGAAGCGATCTAGCCGCGCTACACACGGCGACGGGGCCCGGTTCTGGCTCGAAAGTGAAGCGAGACTCGGGGGCGGCGTTGTAGGCTCGGGACCCCCTCGAGGAGGCGTTGGTATGGATCCGAAGCACGCTATCGATCTCGGCCAAAAGCACGCTGCCGTGATGGTCGATCTGAAGTTCGTCGACCTGGTCGGCAAGTGGCAGCACACGTCGGTGCCGTTCCAACGCTTGACCGCCGAAGCATTCGAAGACGGCTTCGGCTTCGACGGCTCATCGATCCGCGGGTTTCAGCCGATCAACCAGAGCGACATGCTGCTGATCCCCGACGCGGCCACCGCCGTCATGGATCCGTTCACCAAGCATCCGACGCTGTCGCTGGTGTGCACGATTCAAGACACGATCACGCGCCAGAACTACTCGCGCGATCCGCGACAGATCGCGCTGAAGGCGGAGGCATACCTCAAGAGCACCGGCTACGCCGACACCGCGTACTTCGGGCCCGAAGCGGAGTTTTTCATCTTCGACGACGTGCGCTTCGACGTGAAGGGCCACGAAGCGTTTTACGCCATCGACTCCGTCGAGGCGCACTGGAACAACGGCCGCCGCGAGTCGCCCAACCTCGCCCACAAAATTCGGCCCAAGGAAGGCTACTTCCCCGTACCGCCCCAAGACACGCAGATGGACCTGCGTACCGAGATCTGCCTCGAGATGGAGAAGGTGGGCATCGAGGTCGAGGTCTCGCACCACGAGGTCGCCAGCGCCGGCCAGGGCGAAATCGACATGCGCTACGACAGCTTGCTCAAGTGCGCCGACAAGCTGATGTGGTTCAAATCGATCGTGAAGAACGTCGCCTACCGCAACGGCAAGACGGCCACGTTCATGCCGAAGCCGATGTTCGGCGATAACGGCAACGGCATGCACTGCCACCAGTCGCTGTGGAAGGACGGTAAGCCGCTGTTCGCGGGCGACGGCTACGCCGGTCTGAGCGAGATGGCTCTCTACTACATCGGCGGCATCCTCAAGCACGCGCACGCGCTGGCCGCGCTCACCAACCCGACCACCAACAGCTACCGGCGACTGGTGCCCGGCTACGAAGCGCCCGTCAACCTGGCGTATTCGAGCCGCAATCGCTCGGCTGCGATCCGCATCTCTACCTACTCGCCATCGCCGCGGTCGCGGCGCCTGGAGCTGCGCTTCCCCGATCCGTCGACCAATCCCTACCTGGCCTTCAGCGCCATGATGATGGCAGGGTTAGACGGCATTCAGAACAAGGTCGATCCGGGCCAGCCCTTAGATAAGGACATTTATGCTCTCTCCGCCGAGGAGCTGAAGGACGTGCCGCGGATGCCGGCGTCCCTCGAGCAGTCGCTCGACGCGCTCGAGGCGGACCACGACTTCTTACTGAAGGGTGACGTCTTCACGAAAGACGTGATTGAGATGTGGCTCGATTACAAACGCGAGCATGAGGTGCAGGCGTCGCGTTTGCGTCCCACACCGTTCGAATATTACCTGTACTACGACATTTGACGACATGTCGTTTCGGGAGCCACCGCCGTTCGCGGCGCTCAGGCGGCGTTCCGCCTCTGACGCAAACCCTTGGAGCTCCTGGTAATTCTGTTGGTGTGAGTTGGAAGCATTCGAGCGTTTGGTATGCTCAACGTGCAGCCGCGGACCCAAGCCGTGGCCGCTTGCTGCTTGGCTGAACCCGACGACATCTACGAATCCACGCTCGAGGTAACCATCTCGCGCGATATGGGTACGCTGATCCGCGTAGCTGCGGAGCAGCGCGCGCTGTTGCTCGTCTTGTCGGGAACGCGCTTGGGTCATCGGCTCGTGCTCGGCGATACAGCGATCGACGTAGGTCGCGGATCCGCGGCGGGTCTGATCCTCGACGCAGACTCGGTCAGCCGCAAGCACGCGCGCATCGAGCGCTTCGGCGGCGGTCACAAGATCGTCGATCAAGGCTCGACCAACGGCACCTACGTGAACGGCGTCCGGATCAAAGAGCAGATCTTGAAGGATGGCGACCGCATCGGCATCGGCAAGGCGCTGCTCAAATACCTCGCCGGTGGCAACATCGAGGGCGCTTACCACGAGGAAATCCAGCGCCTCATGCGCTTCGATCCGCTGACCAACGTCTTCAACAAACGCCACTTCGACGAGAGCCTGCGGCTCAGCGTGTTCACCGCCACCGGCGGCGCCAAGCCGCTCAGCCTGATCGTCTTCGATCTCGATCACTTCAAGAAGGTGAACGACACCCACGGCCACATGGCAGGTGACGCGGTGCTGTGCGGAGCTAGCCTGGCCGTGCAGAAGATCTTGGCCGCGACCGAGTTGTTCGGTCGCGTCGGCGGCGAAGAGTTCGCGGTGCTGTGCGAAGACACGCAGCTCGAGGCCGCGCTCGAACGAGCCGAGGCAATTCGCCGCACCATCTCGCGCGAGCCGTACTGCTTCGAGGAAAAGAAGCTGCCGGTCACGGTCAGCGTCGGCGTCGCTCAGCTTGGCGAAGCCGAGGAAGCCGAAGGTCTGTTCGAGCGCGCCGACGGCCAGCTCTATGCCGCCAAGGCCGCCGGCCGAAATTGCGTGCGTCCGGCCGCTCGGTAGGTGTTCGTCGAATCGACGCGCCGCCACGCCGCGACTTTTTACCGCTCCGCTGCCGCATGAATGGGTCGGTGACGCGCCACGACCTCGAGGCCCAGGGGAGGGGCGCCGCGTCGTAGCAGGGCGCGTCCGCAGCGCAGCGGCAGACGCCAATCAGGGTCTTCGGCATCATTCGCGCCGCCGGCCCCCCGCGCACGCGAGTTGACGACCAGTCGCGACGAGAAGGTCAAGCGAGGCCGACCATGCGCCAAACTGTTTCAATCAATTCCGCGACTTGGGTACGCTGGCGCGGCCGGAGACTCCGGCGGATAGTCAAGTCTTCTTGACCTCGTCGAGTGGCCGGCCATTTAGTCAAGTACGCTCGACCACCTGGGCACTGCCGGGCTGATTGGATCGCGATGCCTTTCCGTTCCGATCGCGGGCGCTGACCACGCGCAGGGGCGCCGCACGACGCGGACGAGGGGCCTCGCGACGGGCAGGTCGTGGCGGCTCGTGCCCGGCACCCCAGCTGATCGTTCGAATATCGACAAGCGATCGCGGCGCTGTCGCGCGCGCGACGCCTGATCGCCTTTGACCACCACCCATGCTTCGATTTGTCGGACGACCGGCGCGGCTCTCGTGCACGCCTTATGCGCACGATGAGGTATCGAGTGAGTTGATCGAGGGTCTGTGGCTCACGCGCTTCTCCTCGTCGTTCACGACTTCGGCGGGCCGGTCGCGTTGCCGCTCGCTGCGATGCCCGAGCGCATCGTGCGGCTGGTCGTGATCAACAGCTGGTGTTGGCACCTGGGCCACGACGGGGCGCTCGCGCTCTGCGCGCGCGCAGAGCGCGCGGAGCTTGCCGGCGTCGGGCACTACCGCCGCAAGAAGAGGCGCCCGGCGAGGTCAACCGGCGGCTGGACGGCTTTTTGCCGTGCGCGAGCGGCGAGCCGGCTATGCTGCGCCGCGCGTGACGACGTTGGATCCTCGAGCCATCGACGCGCTCAAGCGCCAGAGCGTCGCCCAGCTATTGTTCAAGTGCGCGCGCATCATCAACGAGCGAGCGATCGAGCGCGTCAATCGACGGATCGGGCCGGAGCCGGCGCTGCGCGCCTCGCACGCGGCGCTGTTGCCGCACCTGACCTCCGAAGGCGTCCGCGGAGCGGACCTGGCCAAGAAGCTGCGCGTGACCAAGCAGGCGGTGAGCCAGCTGGTCGCGGAGCTCGAGTACTGGGGCGTGGTCGAGCAAGTCGACGATCCGAAGGACGGCCGCGCCAAGCTGGTGCGCTTCACCCGGAAGGGTGAACAAAGCCTGCTGCAGGGCCTGGCCGTGCTGGGCGAGCTCGAGCAAGAGCTGGAGCTCCAAATTGGAAAGCGCCGTATGCAAGAGCTGCATACGGCGCTGATCGCGCTGGAAGACGCGCTCGGGGAGTAGTCGCGTCAGGCGGAGGCGCTGGCGCGCTTGCCGCCCTTGGCGACCGGCTTCTTGGCAGGCGACTTGTCGGCCTTGGCGGCCGCCTTTTCCGGCTTGCCGCCGCTGCTCGCGCCGTTGCTCAGGCCGTGGCCCTTGAGCAACGTACCGCCGAGATCGGCGGCGAGCTCCTTGGCGCGGGCCGTCTTCTCCCACGAGAACTCGGAGCGGCCGAAGTGACCGTAAGCGGCCGTCGGGCGGTAAACGGGGCGCAGCAGATCGAGCTCTTCGATCAGCGCGCGCGGGCGGAAGTCGAACTTCTCGGCGACGTACTTGGCGAGCTTCTCGTCGTCGACGATGCCGGTGCCGAAGGTGTGAACGTAGACGCCCATCGGCTTGGCGACGCCGATCGCGTACGCCACCTGCACCTCGCAGCGCTTGGCCAGACCCGCGGCGACCACGTTCTTGGCGACGTAGCGGGCGAAGTAGCAAGCCGAGCGATCGACCTTCGACGGGTCTTTGCCGCTGAAGGCGCCGCCGCCGTGGCGACCCATGCCGCCGTACGTGTCGACGATGATCTTGCGACCGGTGAGGCCGGCATCGCCGCAGGGGCCGCCGATGACGAAGCGACCGGTCGGATTGATGAAGTATTTGGTGTTTTTGTCGAGCAAGTGCTTCGGCAAGGTCTTCTGAACCACGAGCTCCATCATCGCTTCTTTGAGCGTCTTGTGCTTGACGCTCTCGGAGTGCTGGGTCGAGATCACGACCGTCTCGATGCGCTTGGGCACGTCGTTCTCGTACTCGACCGTGACCTGGCTCTTGCCGTCGGGGCGCAGAAAGTCGACCTGGTTCTTCTTGCGGACGGCCGCCAGCTGCTTGGCGAGCAGGTGGGCGTACATGATCGGCGCCGGCATCAGCTCCGGCGTCTCGTCGCAGGCGTAGCCGAACATCAGGCCCTGATCGCCGGCGCCCTGCTCCTTGAACATGCCTTCACCCTCGGTGACGCCCTGCGAGATGTCGGGAGACTGTGGCTCGACCGCGATCAAGATGCCGCAGGTGTCGGCGTCGAAGCCCATCTCCGAGCTGGTGTAACCAATCTCGCGGATCGCGCTACGCGCGACCTTGCCGAAGTCGATCGTGGCCTTGGTCGTGATCTCACCGGCCAGTACGACGAAGCCCGTCTTGCACAGCGTCTCGCAGGCGACGCGACTGGTCTTGTCACCCTCCAGCGCGGCGTCGAGCACGGCGTCGGAGACGGCGTCGCTGACCTTGTCGGGATGACCTTCGGTGACTGACTCGGAAGTGAACAGATAACGACTCATGACTTGCTCCGGCGCTCTGCGCTATGGTCCAGGACCCAACTTGGCCCTGGGGAAAAACCGGGCGGACCCTAGCACGGATCGCCCACGGTGGAAGCGGCCGCTACCTGGACAAAACGCTGGC
>Ga0164241_10002444_pt1 | contig 20173 bp, 15 predicted proteins | sample OricomyardsoilBY_FD_108780 | JGI IMG/M metagenome (GOLD analysis project Ga0164241, IMG submission 108780) | Backyard soil microbial communities from Emeryville, California, USA - Original compost - Back yard soil (BY) | ecosystem: Environmental > Terrestrial > Soil > Unclassified | place: USA... | reverse complement strand
TGGGCGGCCTGTTTGATGTGGCGCGGCATGCAGGCTTGGAAAAGCGCGAGCGGGAATCCTTTGGGCAGACACTTTCCTACTGGGGGGTGGGGGAGGGCCCCTACGTGGTGCTGCCTTTCCTCGGTCCTGCCACCGTTACCGATGCTGTCGCTTTGCCGGTGGATTGGTATTCGTCGCCGCTGACCTATATGCACGATGATGGCTGGCGTTGGGGGTTGTGGGCATTAAATACGGTGCAGACACGAGCGGGTCTGCTGGATGCGGAAGAGCTGATATCCGGCGACCGATACACATTTATTCGGGAAGCCTACCTGCAGCGGCGCGAGTATCTGGTGCATGACGGCCAGGTCGAGGACGATTTCGGCGGCGATCTGGAAGAGCTCGACGAGGATTTCTGATCCTGCCGCGGCTTGAGCTGCCGCGGAACCTATTCCAGCAAACTGACGATTTCCAGCCCCGCCATAAACCGCGCACCTTTGGCCTCCGGTAGCCGGCACACTCGCGTCATTGCGCGCAATACCGGGTTATGGCCATGGTTCGAACTGACTCGCACTTCCAATTCCTGTTGCAGAGGCAACGGCTCTGACAGGGAGATCAACATACCCCCACCACTCAAGTCGTGACAGGTTCCATGCAACTTTGTCTGCTCGTCGAGAGTAACAGCGACAGGAATGTCCACTTTCATGCGAATGAAACTGCGCTTTTCTTGATAGTTGCGACTGGAGAGATTCATTGGGCGGCCACCTTCCCATTATTGTTGATTTGCGGGTGCTCGATCCTGTAAGGGTTGTGCGGTGCGGCAACTTGCACACTACCCATTTACAGGTTAGTGTATTTTCGAATTTTCAAGCTGAAAATTTCTAATAAACCAGCTAAAAATCGGGTGATAAATGACTAAGCCGGCACGCCAGCTACTGGTGATTGACGACGATATTCTAGTACGGCAAAGCATAGTCGCCTATTTGGAAGACAGCGGATATCGGGTGCACGGGGAACCCAATGGGTTCCTGGGCATGGAATGGTTTCGGCAGAACAAGCCGGATCTGGTGCTTACCGACCTTCGCATGCCGGACCTGGACGGCCTGACTCTATTGGGCATGGTCAAGCAGGCTGATCCCGATATTCCGGTGATTGTAATATCCGGCATGGGCATGGTGGCCGACGTGGCTGAGGCATTGCGTCTGGGCGCTGCCGATTACCTCATCAAGCCGCTGGTGGATATGGAGGTGCTCACCCATTCCATCAACAAAGCCCTGTCGGTGCTCGATTTACTGCGGGAAAACCAGCGTTACAGGCGCGAACTGGAAAAAGCCAACCGCGATCTTCGCGAATACGTGCGGGTACTGGAGCGTGACCAGCAGGCCGGGCGCCAAGTGCAAATGAACCTGCTGCCACCCACCCCCGTCCGTTTTGGCGATATCACCGTCGCCCACAAAATTGTGCCATCGCTCTATTTGAGCGGTGACTTCATCGATTACGGACTGATCAACAACCGTTACCTGTCGTTTTATCTCACGGATATATCCGGCCATGGCGCCTCTTCGGCTTTTGTCACTGTCTGGTTGAAACAGTTGGTCCGGCGCATCATCCGCGAGAGGCGCATATTCCACCAGCAGGATACTTTTCAGATCGATGCGGCGGAATGGATGTCAATGATCAACCAGGAGCTCCTCCACTCCAAGTTTGGCTGCCATCTCACCTGTTTTGTCGGCATCCTGGATATTCAAACGCGGCAGATGCGTTATGTGCTCGGCGGCCATCTGCCGTTGCCGGTACTGGTGACGGAGGATGGAGCGCGTTTCCTGGAGGGCAAGGGCAAGCCGGTTGGCATATTTAAGGACGCTACCTGGGAGGTGTACCAAGCGACCCTGCCGGAGCGGTTTTCCCTGGTAGTGTTTTCGGATGGCATTCTCGAGGTAATGGATTCACCCGATCTGATTGGCAAAGAGGAGCGGTTGCTAGACTTGATGGGAAGTAACCCAGGCGGGGCCGAAGCCATCTGGTTAGGATTGGGTCTCGACAAACTTAAGGATATGCCCGATGACATAGCCGTGTTGACACTCAATGCCGGCCTTGTACCAAATGCAGGTAATACACCATGAGTTCCGGTCATATTTTTGTTGCGGAACACGAAGGGAACTACGTGATCAAGCTGGTAGGGGATGTGCGTCTGACTTTATGCATCTCATTCGACCAGTTCATCGCCACTATGTTTGGGGAGGAGCACTTCAAGACGGTTGTGTTCGACTTGCGTAAGGCGGACGGAATTGACAGTACCACCTTGGGCCTTATGGCCAAAATATCCATAGGTTCACGCGAACGCGGCCATGGCAACCCGGTAGTGGTAACTGCCAATCCGAGCATTCAGAGATTGCTGGTCTCGATGGGTTTTGAGGACATATTCGAATTGGTGTCCAACCACAGATTGCCGTTTGGCGGCGCTCAGCCCCTTGAAGAGAACTTGGCCGATGAGTCGGCGATCAAAGCCAAGGTGCTCGAAGCCCACCAGATACTCATGGATTTGAACCAACCCAATAAGGTCAAATTCCACGAGCTGGTCGAAACTCTTCAGAGCAAACACTAATTGGATCTGCCGGGTGTCCCATGAATCTTTCTCTAAGCTGCTTAAGACTGTGTAAGCGAGGTGGATATTTCCCGCTCACTGTTATCACCATTCTGTTTCTGGCCGCCTGCGCCAGTACTGTAAAAACCCGGGTCAACACCTTCAGCGCCCCGGCAGCGAGCCTGGGGGGCGGGACTCTGGTTGTGCAGCCTGCCAGGGAGGAGCTCAAACGTTCTTTGGAATTCGCTTGGTATCGGGAAAAGGTAGAAGCAGCTCTGCGCGATCTGGGTTACACCCCGGTGACTGAAGGCGCCGACTTTGTAGCGCTATTGGATTACGGCGTGGAAGCGGTGCCGAACGACAGTGATGCCTACGTTAGCGGGGGTTGGGGTTTTGGTCGGTCCCGTTATTTTGGCAGTAATGTTGTTGTGGTCGATAAGGTGAAGAGGGAGGAGTTTGTGCGCCATGTAAGCTTGGTGATCGAGCGCAACCAGGCGGAGGGTGAACGGATCTACGAGGTTAAAGGCTCCAGTCAGGGCCATTGCGGTGTTCTTTCGGTTGTATTTGACGAGATGTTGAGCGCCCTGCTGCAGGGGTTTCCGTCCGTCAATGCGTCGGTGAAAACAATTTCCGTGCAAGGCGATATCCGCTGCTGACCTGCTCTCCGCAACCGCTCAAATTCACATTTCGACGAGCATTTTGAGCGAATTTGCACAAATTTTGATCAATTTTGACCTTTCTACCCCCAGCCTGCCATAAACTTCACCAAGCCCATAAAGGTGCCATAAGGCATCCGGCAGGGTTGTCATAGTCCAGCGCCAGCCATAGAGTGAGCGCCTGACCGAATCTGGGATTGCACATTTTGCTTCAACGCTTGATTGCCCTGTTCCACCACCTTTGCAGCCTGCGTACCCTCGTCGCCATCCTTTCTATATGGATGCTGCTGCGCGCTCCTTTTCCAGGATGGGTTCACCACGCCCAGGAGCAGCTGCAGGCTTACGTATTCAATTTAGGTTTGCATCTGAGCGAACTGCCGGAACCGCAAACTTCCATCACCGTAATTCACGTACCGGATATAGAGTACGAGCGCTGGCTCGTGGATCTACCGGGTGCTTCCAGCCTTGAAAAGATTATCGCAGCTGGCGGCGACAATACCGTATTCGGTCTGGTGTTGGAGCGGCCCCTGGTATTGATACAGCCGGCTGCGGAGACGCTGCTGCGGGAGGTCCAACAGAGCCGCCGCACCCGGGATCCCTTGTACCACGAGGTGTCGACGCTGCTGACGCGACGCGAATCCTTGGTCAGCGCGCTCAAGTCATCACGACTGGTGTTGGGACTCACGGATCAAAGCTCGCACCTGTACCAACGTGTTCCGATCCAGGAGAGTTTTGCCCACTACCCCCAGTTTCTGCGCAATTGGTTATGGCCCTGGCCGGATCCACCGGAAGCGACGGTGATCAGTCCCGGCTTTGAATATTTCCCCATCGACAGGGCATCCCACCAACAGCAGCGTTTGGCGTTGCTGGAAGGACGTTCGATCATTCCCATGTTCCCGTTGCAATTCTGGGCGACTGCCAGCCAATCCCCCATCGGTTCGGAGAGCGCGCGCGGCGCGAATTTGCATTGGCGCAGGGATACCGGGTTCATGCTGGGGGTGGCGCAGGTTGCCACGTCCACCCGTGCCGACATAGTGCCGGTGTATGGCGCCATGTCCGGCATACGGGCCTCCATGCGACAGATCACTTTGGGTGCGGCACTGAGCAGTGGCAAGGTCTCCGGCTGGGTACTCCTGGGACGGGATAGCAGTCCGGTTTTGGAGCAGTCAGCGCAATTGATCGCCTCTTTGGGGGATAGGGCATTTATGGTGGAGCCACCCTGGTGGTCGGCCCTGCACAAAGGTTTGCTCTGCTTGTTGACGCTGTTCCTGCTGTTCATTTATCGCATGTCGCTGCCTGGGATATTGTTGGTAAGCGCGGGTTGGTTGTGCGGCTTGGTGGGGCTGCAGCTGGCGGGGCAGGTACTGGCCAATCTCTGGTTGCCCGTGGGGGATTTGCTGATGTTCGGGGGTTTTGGGTTATTGGTGATGGCCCTATGGTCCTGGCAGCGCCGGGTTTCACTGGCGATACAGGCGCGCGCCGACCATGCCAGCTTGGCGCTTGCGGATGCGTATCTGGTTGCGGGTCAACTGGATTTAGCGTTGAACCATGTGGCTCGCTGCCGCAACACCAAAGCCGCTCTCGAACGCTTCTACCGCATCGCCGACGTTCATGAAACCGCCGGGGCTTATGCGGACGCCCTGGCGGTCCTGCTGCAGTTGAAACGGCGGAAACGGCGCTACAAAGATGTACCGGAGCGAGTCAAACGTCTGCGCGCCTGTCTCCTTTACCAAGAGCAAAAGCCGCTGCAGTCGGAGGAGACATCCACAATCACATCTCCCGCTGTAGCGGTGGGTTAGCTTCCAGGCCTACGGTTCCTCCATACCTTTCCGCAACTTTATCGGCTCGCGTTTGGTGCGCATGCGGATATTGAGCATTTCCACACCCAGGGAAAACGCCATGGCGAAATAGATATAGCCCTTGGGCACGTGCACATCAAAGCCTTCGATCATCAGTGTCAGGCCCACGACCACCAGGAAGGACAAGGCAAGGATTTTGATGGTGGGATGCGCATCCACAAAATCGCCTATGGATTTGGCGGCAAACAACATGACACCCACGGCGATGATGATGGCGATGGCCATGACAGTTACATGGTCCGCGAGGCCCACCGCGGTGATGACGGAGTCGAGGGAAAACACGATATCCAAAATAGCGATCTGGATCAGCACCATGATCAGGTTCGGGACAACGACTGGGCGGCCTTCCCCTTCTTCCACCCCTTCGAGGCTGTTGTGAATTTCGTGGGTGGCTTTCGCCAGCAGGAACAGGCCACCGCCGATCAGAATCACATCGCGACCCGAAATCTCCTCACCGAACACGGCGAACCAGGGCTCTGTAAGACCCATGACCCAGGCCAGGGAAAAAAGCAGCGCGAGGCGGGTGAGCATGGCCAGCGCCAAGCCGGTCCTGCGCGCAAAATTGCGCTGGTGCTCCGGCAGCCGACCCACCAGGATGGAAATAAAAATGATGTTGTCGATACCCAGAACAATCTCAAGGGCCGTCAGGGTCGCCAAAGCGACCCAAGCCTCTGGGCTTGCCAGCCAATCAAACATGTTTTTCTCCTGATTTCTATTTGGTTTTATGGTTGAGCGATCCAGGGCACCCGCGTACCCCGGGATGGTTTAAGGCATTTCTTCGAGCTCCTTGCGCAATTGCTCCGCGTCCGGCCGCAATTGTGACAGCCCTTTGCGCATGCGCCGTTCGCCGAGTAACAAAACGATGGGCGCGGCGATAAATATGGAGGAACTGGTGCCCACCACTATCCCGAACAGCATTGGCAGGGCAAAGCTCGCCACCGCATCACCTCCGGCGATCGCCATCGGCAATATGGCGAGAAAAGTTGTGACGGAGGTGAAGACGGTACGGGTCAAGGTGGATGTGATGCTCTCGTTCAAGAGCTGCGCAAGGGGCTTGTCCGGTGTCAGCTTCAGATATTCCCGCATCCGATCGAACACCACCACTTTGTCGTTGACGGAATAACCGATTAGCGCCAGCAACGCAGCGACCGCGGTGAGATTGAACTCCACACCCGCCAGCACAAAAAAGCCGATGGTTTTGGTGAGATCCAATGCCAGGGTGATGGTGGCGCCTATGGCGAAGTGCGATTCGAAGCGGATCCACAGGTAGACCAGCATGCCCGCGCCTGCCAGCAGTATGGCGATGACAGTGGCATCGCTGAAATTGCCACTGACCTTGGGCCCTACCATCTCCACACGGGGAAATTCGGCGTCCGGGCTGACCGTCCGTACCGCAGTTTTCAGCGCTTCCACCGGTGCGCCACTGGCGACCTGTTCCGCGCTTTGGGTGGGCAGACGGATCAGGTAACTGCCTGTGTCGCCAAATTCCTGGATGGCCGCATGGGAGAAACTCTGCTGCCGCAAACCCTCACGCAGCTGCTCTACCGTCGTATTCGCTGCCCGTACCTCCACCACGCTGCCGCCACTGAAATCGATGCCGTATTCCATGCCGGGTTTGAAAAACAGCACCACGGACGCGATGGACAGCAACGCGGACACGGCGAGGCCGACAAAACGCCCCCGCATAAAATTGATGGTCCTGCCGCTGATACGGTCGAGCAACTTGATGCCGGAGATATGCAGCAGTTCGCCCCGCAGACCGCGCACATGCCACTCCATCAGCAGGCGGGTTACGGAAATCGCGGTGAACATGGAAATCAACAAGCCCACTGCCATGGTCACGGCAAAGCCCCGCACTGGACCGCTGCCGAACATGAAGAGCAGGCTGATGGCAATCAGCGAAGTGAAGTTGGAATCCAGGATGGTGCTGTAGGCGCGTTTGAAACCGGAATCCAAAGCCGCGTAGGCGGTCTTGCCGTTTAGGGTTTCCTCCCTGATGCGCTCGTTGATCAGGATGTTGGCATCCACCGCCATACCGATGCTGAGGATAAAGCCGGCGATGCCAGGCAGTGTCAGGGTGGCGCCGAAGAGACTCAGAATACCGAATACCAGACCTATGTTAATGGCGAGTCCGGTGCAGGCGATCAAGCCCCAACGCCCGTAGATGCCCACCATAAAAACAAACACCAGCAGCGCACCCAGTATGCCGGTGCTGATGCCCATGGCGATGGAGTCGCTGCCCAGGTCTGGCCCGACCGTGCGCTCTTCTATGACCTTGAGTGGGGCGGGCAGGGCGCCTGCTCGCAGCAACAATGCCAGATCGTTGGCGCTGGCGGACGTGAAGTTGCCGCTGATTTCCCCGCTGCCGCCGGTAATCGGACCGCGGATCACCGGTGCGGTGATGACTTTACCGTCCAGCACTATGGCGAAGGGCCGGCCCACGTTCTCCTTGGTGATGTCGGCAAAACGCCGGGCGCCTTCGTTATCCAGTTTGAAATTCACCACAGGCTCGCGGGTATCCGGATGAAAAGCCAGTTGGGCGTCGCTGATGTTGCGACCCTCCAGTGCCACCCGCTCCTCCAGGGAAAAACGCTCCGCGGTGGACTCTCCAGGCAAAGTGATCACACGGGTATGGCTGCGGGAGCTGCCGTCCGCCACCAGATGGAAAGTCATTTTGGCCGTGGTGCCCAGGAGTTGCCGGATGTACCCGGGATCGTCCACCCCCGGCAGTTGCACCAACACGCCATCCGTGCCCTGGCGGGTAATCGTAGGATCCACCAGCCCCGTTTCGTCCAAACGACGTCGCACCACTTCGAGGCTGCGCTCCACAGCGTCGCGCTCCAGCTTATGGATAAATTCGCGATTGGCAGTGATCACCAGGGTGCCGCCGTTTTCACTGACTTCATAGGCGCGCCCTGGGCCGGCATTTTCCTGCAGCAATGGGCTCACCAGCTCGCGCACGCGCGCCAGATCCGCCGGATTATTGGGTTTTACACTGACGGTGTTTGCAGAAGCTTCTGGCCGGGCGTGAAAAATGCGCGCTTCGCGCAGCACTGCGCCAATCTGATCAGCCAGGCTACGATTATTTTCCAGCAGCAAATTGCGGGTATCCACCTCCAATAACAAATGGGATCCACCCCGCAGGTCCAGGCCGAGGGTGATGGTGTTGGCGGCATACCAGGAGGGCAGCCTTTGCAGCAGATGATCGGGTAACACGTTGGGCAGCGCGCTGAGCAGCCCCGCTAATATAAACAGGCTGTAGATGACAGCCCGCGCGAAAAGTGAACGCATGGTGAATCCTCGTAAAGCTTGAGAGTACGCTCGGGCGGGTCAAAAGCCGGAACAGAGCGCCGCCGCGTGGCGCGGCAAAAATTTTTGTTGTTGGGGGAGGATCACACCTGGGGTGGAGCGCGGGCCGCTTGAGGTCTGTGGAAATGGGTGAAAGTGCTGAATGCGCTTCTTGGAAACGAAGGCTGATCGAGTACGGCTGAGATTACTGAAAGCGTCGCGTGGCTTAAATGTGCTTCCGGGGGGTCCAGATCGTAAAAATCATCGCCTGCAATTGGATGCCGCCAGCGCGGGTCCGTATTGCGTTTAAAGTCCTTCGGATAGGCCACAGTGGTGAACGGGGGGACCTCGGCACGGAGATTCCCACGGCTGTTGCCATTGGTGGTTTTTGGCCCGACAGTCGCCGCGCCATTGAGCAGCGCCGCCCCGCAAATCAACAGCATCGCCATTACGCCGGTCATAAACCTGGCCGGGGTCGTAAGGTTGGTGCGAGGCTTAAAACGGACAATCGAGGGCATAGGGCAGTCGGTTATGACAGGTGCGCGTAAGTTTGGGGCACTGGGTGGTGGAGTCAATACACGCCGCGTATTTAATTTCGTCCCTGTGCGTCAACCATTGTTTTCGGGTCACTGCTTTTCATCCGGTCAACTGCTTTCCATCGGGATCAACCGCTTTCCAGCTGGTTCAGCAGCGCCAGAAAATGTTTACGCAGTTTTAGGCGCAGGGTGTTTTCCGCCTCCAGTTGGCGCAGGGTTTCCTGTTCGACGGCATGAAAGGACGCGATATGGCTGGCACCCAGTCCCTTGGCGCGGGCCATGTCCTGGAGCTGGCTGAAATTTCCGCTGACCAGCTTTTTGGTTTTCTTTGCGTACTCATCCAGCATCTTGTCCATCTCAAACGATGTCTGCTTGATGAGGTTGGCAGTGGTATCAAGACTTTTGGCGGATGTTTTCACCTTCGTATTGACGGCAAGGTGGTGGATGATGCGATCGCCGATTTGCATGATTTCGATGATGTGAGTTTGATCGTCGCCGTGCAATTTCTCTCCGGTCGCAGGACGCACTATGCCGCTAATATTAAGGAAGCGAAAAGATAACTGGCCGTTGTTGCCCGTGTTGATCTCGTTGATCTGCATATTGTTGATCAACACCTTATCGCGCGCGGACACCAAATTTTGCGGCGCGATCTCCATGCTGCGCTCAGGGCCCTTCACAATGATGCACGGTATATAGTTGAGGCTGACGATGTTTTCATAAATCAGCAGGGATATGTCCTCCAGGGAGCTGGCCTGCAATGCCGCCTTTACGAATTCCAACAGTGCGTCACTGCGCTGATTTTTATCCACCGCTTTTTCCAGCTCGGTTTTGATGGAAGTGAGCTCGTCATCCAGTTGGGCGGTTTCTGCCAGGGTGATGCCTTGCTCCTCACGATTGGCTCGGACACTGTGCAAATCGCTTTTCAAATCCTCCAGTTCCGTCTCCAGCATGCTGATGCAGATTTCGGACTCGTGAATGCAGCGCTTCAATTTGTCGATTTCGGATTTCTGCACGGAATTTTCCGAGACTGTGAGCTGCTCCAGGTGCTGCAGACTTTCCTCCATATCCATAATTGATGAGCGCTGATTGCTGATCACATCGCGCAGGCGGTCGATCTCCCTCTCATTGGCTTCCAGAATTTCGTCTGAAAGATCACTCATGTCGCGCTCAGCGGGTTTTTTGGACGCGTTGTTTTGAATAAAAAGCGACGGCGTATCCTGATTGCCGAGTCGGTTTTGAAAGGCTTTCAATTCCTTCTTCAGATGCTCAACATGCACATTCAGTTTGCTGTTTTCGCTTTTGAAGCGCTTCAATTCCTGCTCTGTTGCACCGATATTCTTAGCACCTGCCAGGGCCTTCTCCATGGAATGGATATTGGCTTCGTTGATCACATAATTATCGTGGAGGGAATTGAGGTGCTGTTGTGACGTTTTAAGATACGACCTCTGGCGTTTCTGCAGCGTGTACTGTTTACGCAGTTCCGGGTTTTCAAAAAGTTGCACCAGATGCTCCATTTTCTGCACCTGGCTTTTCAGGCGCGCACGGTCGCCGCCGCCGTGTATGTGTTGCTGCGCAATATTGTCCAGCAAGTGGATCACCTTGGCTTTTTTTTCATCGATACCGCTGGTCTTGTCCTTGGATGGAATCAAAGTAATTTTGTCTTTGAGCAGGCTGATTTTATTTTGCAAATCCTTGATCTCGGTATCCTTATGCAGCATTTGCGGCAGGGCCGCTTTAATCAGCTTTGGTATCTGTTCGTTCAAATATTGCCAATAGGAAGGGCTGTTGATTCTGTAGGTCAGAGCATTGCTCTCAATCTTCATATAGGCCGCCCGCAGGTAGACCACGGCCTTTTCTAGCTTGACGTTGTCGCTCAGGTTGCGGTTATGGCTGCGGGTTTTGCTGTGCTGTTCGTCGAGGAAATCCTGAAGTATTTGTTTTGGATCGCTTTTGCCGCGGGACAAATGCCGGTTGCGACGGCGCTCTTCGAATATTTTGTTGATCAGAAACAGGTTGATGATGATATTCAGAACAAAAAAGGCGACCAGACCGAATAGATCCCCAGACCCGGAAAAAATGGGGTCTATGTCAAACACGGTTGCTACTCGGGGCAGCGCATCTATTCATTGGCTACCCCCAGAAAAAATTGAATGCCGATGATTTTGTTATCGTTGTCTGAAATCGGTTCTCCCACCAATGTTGCATCGTAAAAGCGGCCGTTTTTCAGTTTGTATTTCACCGACAAATGAAAGGGTGTCTTTTCCGCCTTGCACAGGTTTACGCATTCGCGGATGGCTTCCAGATAGTCTTTGTGTATACGATCGGTGATCTCCATGGTGCTGTAAATATTCAATTCAATAGCAGAGCTGTAACCGAGCTTCTGCAGGGCTTTATCCGTCCACTGGGTAATGCCAGTGTCAAAATCCCAACGGATTCCAGCATCGCGATCCACACCTGTGGTGTTCATGTTTTGCTGTGTTACCGTTGACGCCGCAAGGCGAAGGTGCAGCGCTTTAATTTCCAGATCCTGCGCGAAAATCCGCGTGAGGGATTCCATGTATCCTCCAAATGCCAAAAAGCTGCTGCCCGCTGTGTGATTTCGCGATCTTCCGCAGGTGGTTAAAAATCCCCAGAGTTTGCCGCTTACCATCAATGGCAAATGTAGAAAGAAATCGAATTCCTCCATATTCAGACCGCGCGTCGAAGCGGGGGGGAACTTCTCCACTGGGCAGAGGCTTGTGCTATCGCTCGATTCGATTTTTACCACCCGGTCCGGTAAAAAGGCTTTAACCTGCTTTAACCAGTGATTCTGATTGCTGTCGATAAAATGCCGAAATAAAAATGCATCCTCCATGTATCGGGTAAACAGGGGTGAAAGGCTCATGACGGAATCGAGTTGTCGCTCCGCGATCTCCCGGGGCCAATCGAACAGGTTGCTGATGATGGATTTGACGTAATTGGGATTATTGAACTCGGCCAGGTCCACACAGGTGGCCATGAAAGCATCGTAATTTTCGCGCGGATTATCCAGAGTATTGATTAATTTCGGTTGTATCAGAATTTGGTCTGGCGTCTCCTTTTTCGCAAAGGTGCTTTCTAGCGTGTTAATACTGCGATAGGCGATCAGGTGGAGATTCTGGTCGACGCATGCCATGTTTGGGGTGAAGACGGGAATCAAAGGCAATGCATCGAAACATACGCTTGCAACCTGCGAGGCCAAGTCAGGATGGTTTTTTTGTAGAAACTGGATAAATCCCACACCGGTCAAGCCGGCGCCAAACAGGATGCCTGTGGCATCGCAACGATCGCCGATAAACCTCTGTGCCGCAATATGACCGCCGGAAAATTGGGAGTCGCTTACGGTGAATAAGTAATCCTCTCTTAATTCCAATTGAAAATGATCATGGGCTTCGCAGTAATATTCGTAACGTTTGCGAAGATCGTAATGGCTCAGATCTCCGACGAAGGCAATTTTTTTATGTCCCACTTTCAAGAGGTGATCCATGGCTATATGGACCCCAAATTCATTGTCCGAGGATACGACAGGGATGTTCAGCGGAAAGTAGTCGTAAGCGATGGCCACACAGGGCTTCTGCAGATTCAACAGATCTTCCGCGAATTCCGCCGACACGGCATTGCGGATAAATATGGCGCCGTCAATCTGGTTCTGATGAATATGGCTGCAGAATTTCCCGTAACCACCAGTGCATATCACAATAAGCCGATAACCCTTGATATGGCACAGCTGGCGGATCTGATTAACCAGTTCACCTACATAGAATCCCTGTAGAAACGGCGTGTATAAACCCAGCGTGAGACGATTCGGTGCTCGGCCTGAGTTTGAATCCATGGGTCGTCTACTCGGATAGCGCAGTGCTGTAAGTGTAGTTTGATTTGCAACGGAAAGCCCAACATTACCATTACCCCATAAATGTAAGACGAAATGCGGCTTTTTGCGTCAGATGGGCTTTTTGTGATAAAAACGCCGCTCGTTTTTAATGGCAGGTTTTTGAGTGGATATTGAGTTTCCGGCACAGGCTGCGGCCGTCGATGTATTTTGCGAGACGGAGTTTTTAGCGGGCGAGGCGGGTCAGTGCGCTGCGGCTTTGCATGTGGAATTGAATCGCGCTGCAGACGCTGCTTATCAATTGTGGTTTACCGATGCGGGGGTTTACCTGAAAGCCGCATTGGAAAAGCACGGCAGGATCCAGGTGGATTTTTGCAAAGGTGGCGCTGCCCATAGACGTTTATACGGCGGCGGCAAAGGCCAGATGATCGCCAAAGCTGTGGGAATTGCCGGGAAAATCCAACCCTCGATTTTTGATGCCACAGCCGGTCTCGGCGGCGATGCATTTGTACTGGCGTGCCTCGGCTGCGACGTCACTATGATGGAGCGCTCGCCCGTGGCTTACGCCTTGCTCCAGGATGGTTTGGCACGTGCGCGGCGTTTTGCCACAGAGCAGGACGCGGAGCTTGCGTCGATTTTGGCGCGTATGGAATTGTTACCGGGCGACAGTGTGGCTTATTTAAGCGGTCGGAACGCAGAGGTCGCGGATGTCATTTATCTGGACCCGATGTTTCCAGAGCGTCGCAAGGCAGCCGCAGTAAAAAAGGAAATGCAGGCTTTTCACTCGGTGGTGGGTGAGGATGCGGATGCCCAGTTGCTCTTGAATGTCGCGCTACCGAAAGCTCGGTATCGTTTAGCCGTTAAGCGGCCCCGCCATGCACCCGCGATCGACGGTGCGACGGTAACTTATACCCTCGAGGGGAAATCCTCCCGTTACGATATCTATGCGTTGCGGTCGCTGGCGAAGTGGAGCCCTGAAAATCAGGACACTTAACCGATGAACAGCTTGCAACGATTGCGACCGGCGGCTTTTGCCTGGTACAGAGCGAGGTCGGCTTGTTCCACCAATGTGCGCAATTGCATATTTTGAGTGGGCACGACTGCGGTAGCGCCTACGCTGACAGTGACGAATTGCTCTCCGGTAATCCTGGGATGTGGGATTTTCAGCGCCAGCACTTCGGCGCACAAATGTTGACTGAAACGGAATACGTCTTCCGATTTTGTGTAGGGCAGGACAAACATAAATTCTTCACCGCCGTAGCGCGCTACGAATTCTCCTGGGCGGCGCGCGGATTGGCGGAAGGTTCGCGCCAGGGTTTTCAGGCATTCGTCGCCGGCGGTATGGCCGAACCTGTCGTTGAATTGTTTAAAGTGATCTACATCCACCATCACCAGCCCTAGGGAAAGCCCTTGGCGCAGGTGCCGTTTCCGCTCGACCTCACCCTGCTCATCAAAATAACGCCGGTTGAAAACACCTGTAAGACCATCTACGGAGGCGAGTCTGTGCAACAGCTTGTTTTGATGGTTGAGGGTCAGGTGAGTTTTGATCCGGGCGCTGATCACCGGTGGATTGAACGGCTTCGCAATGAAATCCACGGCCCCCGCTTCCAGCGCAGCCACCTCGTGTTGCGGACTTTGATGGCCGGTCACGAACATGATCGGCGTGCTTTGGGTTTCGAGGTTCTGCTTCAATTCGCGGCAGACTTCGTATCCGCTGATATCCGGCAGTTCCACATCGAGCAGTATGAGATCCGGCATGCGCTCTGCGGCGAGTTTCAACCCTTCGCGCCCGGTGGTCGCAAACAATATCTGGGCCCGATCCTCAAGCAAACTGCCGAGTAGTTGCAAGTCCAGGGGACTGTCGTCTATCAACAGCAGCAAGGGTTTGTCTTCGGCGTTCTCAGGCATGGGATTACCGTGGAAAAGTGGAAAAGGGACCGAAGCCGATTAAAAAAGTGTAGACAAGTCCCCTGGCGAGGTCCAACTCACGGCCGCCGCAAAAAGCCCGCGTGCGCAGGCTGAATGTGAGGAACACATTAATTAAAAGTGGGCATAAACGGGTGAGGCGGGTTCGAGGGTTATGTCTACCCGACGCTCCTGGCGGTAGGCATCTTCGTCGCCTTTAGGTGCGCTGGTAAATCGATTGCCATGGCCTTGATAGCGAATGCGCCCGGCGGATATGCCAAAGGTTTCCAGCGCTTCTTTTACCGCTTTGGCGCGCTCTTGGGAGAGCACATTGTTGTATTCATCTGTGCCGCGGGGATCGGCGTGGCCATCGAGCAGCACCACCAAATCAGGGTTGCGTTCCAGGTGCTCCGCGAGTGCGCTCAGCCGCTGCAGGTCGAGTTCATTCAAGGTATCGGAACCGGTGGCGAACAGGATCTGGAAGGAAAGCTTGGAAACCACTTCCGCCCCCACTGCCTGGAGTCGCATCTTTTGCTCATCCAAAGCCGTCTGCAATTGCTGCTGCTCAACGTCCGCCTGTAGCAACGCAAGTTTGGCATTGTTGGCTTGGCGGCTTTGGTCTGCCAGGAAAGCTCCGCCTAGGGCGCCGACGATAAATCCAACCGGGCCGGCGGCTACTGCACCTGCAATCGTCAGCCCGGTGAAGGCAGTGCCTTCCAGAGTGGCTTGCTGAACCTGACCGCGGGCAGCGTGAGACTGGCTTGTAGAAAGCGCTGCCAACATCAAGGCGGAAAGGGTGAATGGGATTTTCATATGGGTTCTCCTGGGTTGCCGAGTTTGAAATAACAGGAGCGTGCCGATGAGTTGGCCGCGGGGCCTGGTGTGATGATTTAACGCAGCAATCAGGGCGGGAGGAGGGAATAAAAAAGGCAGAGCACTGAAGAAATATGGCGAAAAGTGAAGGTGGCAGTTGATCGAGCGATTAAGAATGCCACGCCAGTTTTTAAATCAACGGAACATCGAGAATCAACGGAACATCGAGCGAATGTTCCGTTGCGAGGTGGAATTTAGCGGGAGGTGGCGAAAAGTGCGGAGACCAGCACCACCAAGGCAATTACGGTTACGACAATAGAGTAGCGGCGCATCCGGGAGCCGTCTGTCGTATTGTCGTTGCTGGCGATCTGGGCATTGCGACGCGTGCTTTCGTCGGTTTTGAACACCAGCTCGGTGCGGCCGATCTGAACGCGGTCGTTGTGGTTGAGATAAGCACGACCTTTGGTCAACCCATTTACCAATATGCCGTTTTTGGCATGTGTCGCGGTGAGCAGGTAACCGTCCGCGGTTTTAGCCAGCCGGGCGTGATCGTTGGAAATGGTTTTATCGTTCAGACAAATTTCCGCTTGGGTATCCCGGCCGATCTGCCAGTTGGTACCCAGGGGCGCATTCTGAAGTTCGAAGAGTTTGCCACGCAACGGCGCGGTCATCACAATCAGCCTTGGACCGCTGCCCACTTGCAGGTCTTGATCCAGGCGTCCGCGTTCCACCATCCGATCCAATTGTTTGGCAGAGAGAAATTGCGTGTGTTCATCACCTGAATCCGCTACAGCAGGCGCAGGTGCCGGACCGGGATTGGGCCGCTTTGCCGCTTGTCGCTCATGCGCTTTCTGCTCGTTCGATTGAGCCACTTCCGCCGCCGCGTTCAGCAGGTCATCGACACGGTTGAACTCCTGCAAGGCTTCTGCACGCGCTGGTGTAATTGGTGTCGGGCGTATAGGCCGGGGAGCAGCCGCTGGACGAGGAGATTCAGGTAGCGGATGGCGGCGGGGTGATAGGGCAGTGTCCGCGGAACTGCTGGAAGCGCCGGAGCTGAGGCGAAAGGTAATGTCATCAAAGGCGACGTCATCGCCTACTGCCAGACGTACGCGGCCTTTGATTTTCTGGCCGTTGACAAAGGTTCCATTAGTTGAATGCAGGTCTTCTATGTACACGCCATTGGGAGAAACATTAATTTTGGCGTGGTATCGGGATATGTGACCGGAATTGAGCGCGATCGCACATTCCGCTTCGCGTCCAACGAGCATTTCGCCCTGTAGAAGGTATTCCCCTTCGCCAGTCTGGGCGCGTAGCACAAAAGCAGGTTGACCACGCTTGATCAGAGTTGCATCTTCCATAGCCATAATCTCGGATGGTCCTTATACGTTTTGTACGCTATTGAGTGTAAATCAGTCCTGTTGTTGCAGATTTGACAAGTCACACTAGTAATTCGGTGTAAAGCCAATCGGCACAACGGATTATTCGGCAAAGCGAAGCCGCCATTCTACTGCAAACACTTATTGAGATCGCAAGGGAGCCTTGCGTCAATCCAACAAGGGGTTGCATCGAGTTCGTTGAACAAAAAGCAAAATTTAGACCGAATTGTTATTAACTGACTTTTCTATTTGTTTTAAGCCGACGCACTCATGCAAAAGCATGGAAAGCGCCGGATGATTTTGTCAAATATTCCGACGATTTCAGATGTTTTTCTTTCTAAGTGGGGCTTGAAGAGGCGGCGGTTCAGGCAGGTCGTTGAGCGTCCTGCTTTTCTTCCGGAGGTTCGTCGACCACCAGTTTCAGCTCACCAAAGCTGTTTTTGGGGGAGGGTTTGGCCGCCTTGGCTTCTGCGCCGTCTCCCTGAGCGAGTTTGATGCGCAGGCGCAGATTATTCGGCGAGTCGGCATTGGCCATGGCATCGTCGTGACTGACTTTTCCCGCCATGAACAGCTTGAATAGAGCCCCATCGAAGGTCTGCATACCCAGATTCTCGGATTTCTCCATGATCTCCTTGATTTCCGTCAGACGGTTTTTCAGCACAAGTTCCTGAATTGTTTTGGTGCCGAGCAGCACTTCAACGGCGGCGCAGCGTTTGCCATCCACCGTGGGCACCAAGCGCTGAGAGACAAATCCCCGCAGGTTTTGCGACAGGCCCATCAGCAGTTGCGGGCGCTTTTCGTCTGGGAACAAATTGATGATGCGCTCCAGCGCCTGGTTGGCGTTGTTAGCGTGCAATGTGGAGATAGCGAGGTGTCCCGTTTCGGCGAATTCCAGGGCGTGCTCCATGGTTTCGCGGTCGCGGATTTCGCCAATCAGAATCACATCCGGCGCCTGCCGCAGGGTGTTCTTCAGCGCGTTTTTGAAGGAGCGGGTATCCACACCCACCTCACGCTGATTGATGATGCTTTTCTTGTGTTTGTGCACATATTCCACCGGGTCTTCGATGGTGATGATATGGCCCCCCGCTGTGCTGTTGCGGTGGTCGATCAAAGCAGCCAGTGAGGTGGATTTACCTGAACCCGTGCCGCCGACAAACAGAATCAAACCACGCTTGTTCATGACCAACTCTTTGAGTACTGGCGGCAACCCAAGGTTGTCGAAATTGGGAATCTCTGTGTTGATGTTGCGCGCGACTATGGCCACGTCGTTACGCTGCTTGAAGATATTGATACGGAAGCGGCCGACATTGGGGATGGAAATGGCGAGGTTCATTTCCAATTCCCTGGCGAATATGTCGCGCTGTTCGCCATCCATGATTTGATTGGCGATCTGCTCAATCTGCCCGGATTGATAGGGCTCCTGGGCCAACGGCTTGAGTACACCCTGGAACTTGGCGCAGGGCGGGGCACCGGTGCTGAGGTAGAGGTCGGAGCCGTCTTTCTTGGCGAGAATATTCAAAAACTGATCGATGGGTGTACCCATGGCATTTCATCCTTTCTACTGCGGCGGGAAGCCAGAACGGTTTGCGGGGATAGGAGGGGCCGATCCCGAACAGTTTTGAGTATAGAAGGGGATTTTTGATATGCCCGCGGCGCGGACGAGATGCGAATCGGGAGGATGAATGACTCCCGGAACGGCGGCCTTTGTGAACTAGGGGACTGAACTGTCGGCCTGGTTACTGCGTATAGTGAGCTTCTTCATTCGACCCCAGGACTTTTTATGCATTCGCGCGGATTGAGTTTGCGACTCGGGCTTATGTTCTCTCTATTAATCTTCTGGCCCTTGGCCTATGCGGAGAATGGCAGCATTCGTCTCAGAATTGTGGATGCCCAGACCCAGCGGCCGCTTGGCGATGGGCAAGTGACCTTGGTGCCCCGCCAGGGAGAGAGTCGGGAGCTGCGTATAGCAGACGATGGCAGCGTGCAAACTGGCGGCCTGGCGGCGGGACTCTATGAGGTGCGGGTCAGCCGTTCGGGCTACCAAACCGCACGCCTGCCCAGTGTGCGGGTGGTGGATGACAAGACCACCAGTCTGCGGGTGGTCCTGCAGGTGCAGCGGCAGAATGTCGAAGAAGTGCTGGTTCTGGGGACAGCCATCGGTGAAAGCCTGTTGACCTCCGTCGGTACCAGTCAGGTGGATCGCGAGGCGCTGCGCAGTTCGGCGGGCAGCGGCGGTGACGTACTGCGTGCGCTGGATGGCCTGCCCGGTGTGTTTTCTGACGGTGAGTTTTCCAGCTTTAACGTGCGTGGCGCGGGACCGCGGGACAATCTGATCCTGGTGGATGGCATTCCTTTCGACAAGCCTGTGCACTTCAGTGAGAGCTTTGGCGAGGCCGATGAAGTGGATGGCGGCGGCCGCTATTCGGTGTTCGCGCCGAATGTTATCGGCTCGGCGGAATTTCAGCCGGGCGGTTGGAGTTCGGCTTACGGCGGCAAAGCGGGTTCGCTGCTTAAGCTGGAGGTGGCGGAGGGCAATCCCGACAGTGCGGCCTATTCCGCGCGCTTGGATTTGGCTGGCATAGAAGTGGGTTATGACGGCCCGAGTCGTTTTCACGATGACACTTCCGTTTTGCTCTCGGCGCGCACCTACAACTTCGGCTGGCTGTTTGAGGCCATAGGTCTGGAAGATATAGGCACTCCCAAACTCACCGACGTGATCCTCAAAACATCGACTCAGATATCGCCCCAGGACAAGGTGCAGTTCCTCGCCATTTACGCCCCCGAGGAATACACCCGCGACATGGAAAATGTGATTGCGACCGACGAGGAAGAACCCGGCGTTTATCCCGATGTGGAACTCGTGCGCAGCAAGACGGATAACGCCCTCCTGGGGGTTACCTGGTCGCGCCTGATCGGCAGCGATGCTGAACTGGTGAATCAGATTTATTACCGAAATTTTGATGCCCGTAGCCGCATCGGCGAGGCTTATCCAGAAGAGTTCCCCATAGGCACGCCTGCCGATCAGATTCGGGCGCGAGAAAACTTGCTCAACATCCGCGCCGCCGAGCAGGAGACGGGCTGGCAACTGGATTTGTTTTCGGACAATGCGCTCGGGCGTCTATCCACCGGCTTGCGCGTCACGCACTTGGACTTGCGCTACCAACTCGATCTGACGGAAGACTGGATAATCTACACCTACGATAGCGACGATTTTCGCCCCGATCCCGACCAGCGTTATATAGAACTGACACCCGAATCGCTCAATAGCCGTTATGAACAGGCTGAAGTTAATTACGCCCTTTATGCGGATCAGGAATTTTCCGCAGGCGA
>Ga0164241_10002443_pt1 | contig 20174 bp, 18 predicted proteins | sample OricomyardsoilBY_FD_108780 | JGI IMG/M metagenome (GOLD analysis project Ga0164241, IMG submission 108780) | Backyard soil microbial communities from Emeryville, California, USA - Original compost - Back yard soil (BY) | ecosystem: Environmental > Terrestrial > Soil > Unclassified | place: USA... | reverse complement strand
TGTGGTCGATGGCCAGGTACTCCGACGGCGTGAAGCAGTCGTGGACTTCGAAGGTGTCGATGCCGTCGAGATCGGTCCGGTCCCGGCCGAACGCGTCGTGGACCGCCGCGCGCACGTGTGGCAGCAGATACGGGGAAGCCGCGTCGCGGTCGAGCTTCTGGTGCAGAGGCAGCCCGACCGTGCGGTGCCCCCAGCCGTCGATCCGGGCGAGGGCGCGATCAGCGAGCCCGGGGTGGCGGCGCAGGAACGCGTCGGACGCCAGCACGACGCCCGCGCCGCCGTCGGTGACCTGGCTGCAGTCGTAGCGGCGCAGCCGGCCCTCGACCACGGGATTGATGTGGTCGGGGACCGGGCCGGTGAGGTCGGGGACATCCCAGTAGCGGGTCTGCGCGTTCGGGTTGCGGCGGGCGTTGGCGAGGTTCAGCGTGGCGATGGCGCGCAGGTGGGCGTCGTCGAGTCCGTAGCGGGTGTCGTACTCCTGGGCGATCCGGTCGAACACGTGGGGCCAGACGAACCTGGCGTCCTCGGCCTCGTGCCCGACCCAGGCGGCCGCGCCGAGGTGGCGGGCGGCGGCGTCGCCCGGCACGGTCTTCTCCAGCTCGACGCCGACGACCAGCGCGCACTCGTAGTGGCCTGCCCGCAGGTCGGCGAGCGCCGCAAGCACCGCGACGCTGCCGGACGCGCAGGCGGCCTCGTGCCGCGCGGCCGGCGTCCCCCACAGGTCGGGGACGACGGTCGCGGGCATCGCACCGAGGTGCCCCTGGCCGGTGAACAGCTGTCCGAAGGCGTTGCCGACATGCACGACCTCGATGGCCGATCCGTCGACGTGGGCCGCACCGAGGGTGGCTTCCACGACCTCCTGGGTGAGGTCGGCGATGTCGAGGCCCTCGCGGGTGAAGTTGCGGGCGAAGTCGGACTGCGCGCCGCCGAGCACCCACACTCCGGTCATGGCGCCCCCTCTCGCCCCCTCGACAGTACGGGCTGATCGCTGCTGTCGCGACCAGCCATCGCGTCAGCCGTTCTCCTCGCAGATGAAGTACGCGTTCGCCTCGGTCGCACCATTGGCCGCCGTCACCGTCGCCCGGACCTGGACCCCGGATCGCGGTGTGCACCCGTCATAGATCGACAGGCGGCCGTCGAAGCCGGGCTTGTAGGTTCCGTTGACATACCAACGGATCGAGGTCGTGCCGGTGCCGAAGCCGTGGCTCAGCGTGCAGCTGAGCTGCAGCGGCGAGCTCCCGCACGAGAATGCGGTGATCACCGGACCGTAGGGACGGTTCAGCAGCCGGTTCGGTGAGCCCGTCCCGATGCCGGTCAACTTGCCGTACGTCGCGTTCTCGACGATCACCTCGTGCACCTGCCCGGGCGTGGCGTTCGGTTTCTTCGCCAGGAAGAGGGCGGCGGCGCCGGCCACGTGCGGGGTGGCCATCGACGTGCCGGACTTCACGTCCGTCGCGGTGTCGCTGGTATTCACGGCCGACTCGATGTCCCGGCCTGGCGCGAAGACGTCGACGCAGGTGCCGATGTTGGAGACGCTGTACCTGGCGTCGGTCATGTCTGTCGCGCCGACCGTGATCGCCTGGGAGACCCGGCCCGGCGTCTTCGCGCAGGCGTCGCCGCCGTCGTTGTTGCCGGCGGCGATCGCGTAGGTGACCCCGTCGGCGATGGAACCTCGGACGGCGTCGTCGATCGCGTCCGAGCCGTCCCGCGTCAGGCTCATGTTGGCCACGGCCGGCGCCACGTGGTGGGCGGTCACCCAGTCCACGCCCTCGACGATGCTGGAGACGGTGCCGTGCCCCTCGCAGTTGAGCGCCTTGACGGCGATGAGGTGGACGCCTTTGGCCACGCCGTAGGTGGAACCGCCGATGGTGCCGGCGACGTGGGTGCCGTGCCCGTTGCAGTCGCTCGCGTCGTTGTCGTCGTTCACGGTGTCGCGGCCGTAGCTCGCCCGGCCGCCGAAGTCGTCGTGGGTGATGCGGATGCCGGTGTCGATGACGTAGACGCTGACGGCGCTTGCCGTGGTGTCGTAGGTGTATTTGCCGTCCAGCGGCAGCGTCCGTTCGTCGACCCGGTCGAGCCCCCACGACGGAGGATTGTTCTGTGTGGCAGCGAGGCGGACCACGTGGTCCTGCTCGACGTAGTCGACCGCGGGGTCGGCGGCCAGCCGCGCGGCCTGCTTCTCGTCCATCGTCGCGGCGAAGCCGGTCAGCGCGTGACGGAACGTGTTTCGTACGGCGGCGCCGTAGGTTCCGGCCAGCGTGTCGGTCTTGCTGACCGATGTGCCGGTCTTGAGCACCACGAGATAGCTGTCCCTGATCGCGTCCGGCCCGCCGGCGTTGCGGATGTCGCCTTCGGCGGCGGCAGCCGGGTCGACCGCCGTGACCACCATGGCGGCGGTGGCGACGGCGGTGATCAGCCCGGCGGCCGATCTTCTGGATGTGCGTGCGGACATCGGTTCTCCTTGGGTGCCGTTGGGAATGCGGCCAATGGTCATCGGGCTCGTTGCAGTTCCACCGCAAGGAGCCCGCCGTGGCACGGGCGTGGCACACCGGTGTCACGCAGTAGGTGATGTGGAGGACAGGGGAGGGCTGTCGCGCGGTCGGGCGAGGTGGCGGGTGCGGTTGGTCGGCGTGTTCGACGTGTGTGCCGCGGCGGGGGAGCGCGGCGTGCCGGGCGCGGGGAGCAGGAAGGCGCGGACGCTGCTCGCGCTGCTCGGTGCGCACGGGCGACAGCGGATCGCGGTGGACCGGATAGTCGAGGAGTTGTGGGCGGGCGTGCCTCCGAAACAACCCGAGGCAAACGTCGCGACGCTGGTCAGCCGAGTCCGCGCGCGGTTCGGCGCCGATCTGGTCGTCGGCGGGCGGGCCGGCTACCAGCTCGGCGGCGCGGCCGTGGTCGATCTGTACGAGGCCGCCGGGGCCGTCGCGCGGGCCGAGAGCCTGCTCGACGACGGGCACCCGGCGCGGGGGCTGCATGCCGCGGAGCGGGTTACCGCGTTGCTCGAGGCGGGGCCCGCCCTGGCCGACTATCCGGACGCGCGGTGGGCGCGGGAAGCCCGCGCGATGCAGGACTCGCTGCTGCGCCGGGCCTGGCACGCCGGCGCGGCGAGTGCTCTGCAGGCCGGTCGTCCACGACGCGCGCAGGTGCTGGCCGAGGCCGCCGTCGCCGCCGACCCGTTCGACGAGAGCGCGTACCGGCTGCTGATGCGGGCCTGTGTCGCGGCGGGCGAGCCGGCCCGGGCGATCCTCGCCTACCAGCGGCTACGGACCACACTCGCCGTCGAGCTCGCCGCCTGCCCGGCCCCGGAGAGCCACGACCTGCATGTCACGATCCTTCGCGGGAACGCGGCAGCCGGGTGAGTCAGACGCGTTCGACGCGCCAGGGCCGCCCGGCCGGGCGGTACCGGCAGACCGTGCCGGTGGTGATCGACGCACGCAGCTCGTCGCCGAGCTGCTGGTGACCCTCGGCGATCACGTCGAGCGCCCGCTTGATGGCCTTGCGGACCGCGGTGCGCGCGCGTTCCGGATCCGACGCGAACTCGCGGGCATGACCGGTCAGGCCCAGCGTGTCGGACAGCTCGTCGGACAACGCGTCGCGCTCCAGCCGGAGCCGCTCGGCCTTGCCGATGTCCGCGTTCGAATCGGCCTCGTCGATCGCGACGTCGAGTTCGCGGATTCGTTGCCGGTAGGACCTGATGGCCGCGTTGTCGAGCACCTCCTGCCTGCCGGTCGCGACGACGGCACCGAAGGCACCGACGGCACCGCCGAGGTCGACCGCGGCCAGATCGCAGCCGGGGTTCTCCAGCAGCCGGCTCAGGTAGCGCAACCCGATGATGTCGGGGAGCTCGATCCGCGTGCCGGCGGCGATGACGGTCCAGCCGTCCTGGTGGCGTTTGAGTACCGGCGGTGGGTCGAGCACGGTGAGCCGGGCGGTCCAGGTCTCCGTCCGCTGCGACAGCCCCATCGCGCTCGCATCGTCGATCGCGTCGGCCAGCACGGTCCTGGCTCTGATCAGGTCGTCGGCCTCGCCTCGGGCGAGCAACGCCTCGGCCAGCTCCGCGCGGCTCAACGCCACGGCCGGCCGGTGATCGAGCCGCAGGTTCGCCGCTACCGCCTGCTCGAAGTGCGTCACCGCGGCATCCGGGTCTGCCATGGTGAGCGCGGCCCGGCCGAGCGCCCGCGCGGCCGAGCCGAAGCAGCTCACCGCCAGCGACGGCATCACGGGCAGGTCCGCGAAGGGACCGAGCAGCTCCGCGACCTCCGCGGCCAGCCCCGGATCGTCCAACAGCCACGCCGCATCGACCAGCCCGACCATCGCGGCGAGCCAGGTGCTCGACCGCGGCAGCGCCGCCAAACCGTGTTCCCGCAAGGGATCCAGCGCCGCCCGCGCCTCCGCGTGCCGGCCACCGCGGGCCAGGACCATCACCACCGAGGCACGGAAGCCGTACTCCACGACCGCGAGGCTGGCCGACTCCACGACACCGCTGACCAGTTCGGCGAGCTCCGCGTCGCGTCCCTGGAACCAGCGGATGGCGAGCAGCTGTGCTCCGTAGTAGCCGGTCGCGTCGGCGTCCCCGACCTCGAGGCCGAGCTGCAGGCAGGGTCCGGCGGCGGCCTCCGCGTCGTCGAGGCGCCCGGCGCGGATCAGCCGCATCACGTCGATGCACGCGACGATGTAGTTGACCGTCGCCACGCCGAGCGCGGAGGACCGCTCTCGGAGCTCGGTCAGCGATCGGTCGGCATCGGGATCGCCGAGCAGGTAGAGGTCCACGGTGCGCCAGAGCAGCCCGAACAGGGCCAGTAACCCGTCGCCGGCGGCCGAGCCCACCTCGATCTGCTCCTGTGCCAGCGGCAGCCGCCGGTGCGCGTGTTCGGGGGCCAGCAAGGCGTGGTGGGTCAGCGACAGAGCGTCGGCCAGCGCGTGCGTGGCACCGAGCGCTCTCGTTTCCTCCAGCGCCTCGAGGACCGTGTCGACCGGTTCGCCCTCGTAGGCAGCCTCCGCCGCCAGCCGCACGGTGAGCCGGCTGCGCAGCCCCCGTTCCGCCACCGGCAGCGCGGCTCGCGCCGCCCGCTGACGGGCGAGCATGTGCTGGCGCACCGCCGAATGGCGATGTTCGTGCACCCACACCCCGCCGAGGCCCAGAATGGCGCGCGCCACCAGCACGGGATCGCCTGCCTCCTCGGCGGCACCGGCGGCCACCTCGAAGGCGGTGCGCGCGTGGGTGAGCCGGCCGCAGGCGAGCACGGCCTCGGCGTGTTCCACGAGCAGGACGGTCCGGGTCGATGAGTCCGGATGGCGCTGCGCCACGACGACCGCTCTGCCGAGCAGGTCCGCGGCCTGCTCGAACGCGTATCCCCGGCGCAACGACGCTGCCGCGACCCGGCACGCCGCGACCGCGTCGGCGGCGTCACCGGCAGACCTGAGCGCGGCGGCGAGTGCGTGCTCCGCGACCCGTTCGAGCTGGCCGGTCTCGGCAAGCAGGGCCGCGGCCCGGGCGTGCGCGTCGAGACGGTTCGCGACGTCGAGCCGCGCGACGGCGAGCTGGCGGACCACATCGTGGAAGCGGTAGCCGTCCGCCGTCAGCTCGACGAGCCCGACGGTCGACGAGTCCGTCAGAGCCGCCAGAACGGCGGCGGGCGACGCGGCGGCGAGCCCGGCGACCTCGGCGACCGCACCGTCGACGCCCAGCAACGCGGCGTACGCGAGGATCCGCCGGTGCGCAGGCAGAAGCCGGTCGATGGCGTCCGCGATGGCCTGTTCGAGGGTCGCCAACCCGTCCGCCCAGCCGGCCCGCATCGCCTGCGTGAGGTGGAGCGGTCTGCCACCGGTGACCCGGAGCAGGGTCGCGACCTCACCCCGGTCCGTCGCGGGCAGACCATGTGCGGCCATGAGCGCGGCGGTCTCCACGGCGTCGAACCGCGACAGGGTGATCGTGGTCGCGTCCCGCTGCACCTCGTCCAGGAGGTCGCCATCGGCCTTGTGGGTCGCCGGCGCGCGGCGCGCGAGGACCACCACGAGCGGCAGCCGGTCGAGTGCCCGGACGAGGAACCGGGTCAGCAGCAGGGCGCCCTCATCCGCGTCCTGCACGTCATCCATCACGATCATCGTCGGCGTCGTGCCACGGTGTTCGCCGAGCCGCTCCGCCACCGCGGCGAACCGGGCGAAACGCTCCGGGTCGACCAGGTGCTCACCGGAGTCCGCGGCGAGCAGCTCGGCGCCACCGACACCCACGAGCGCGGGCAGCATCGCCGGCCACGGCCAGAGCGCGGGCGCGCCGCCGTGCGGCCAGCATCGGCCCCACACCACCTCGAAACCGTCCTGCTCGGCGGCAGACGACGATGCTTCGCAGAACCAGGTCTTGCCGATTCCGGCCTCGCCGGTCACCACCACGAGCTGACGGCGCCCGCCAGCGGCTCGCGCCCTGACGTCGGCCATCGCCGCGAGCTCGTCATCACGTCCGACGAACGTGGAAACCACCCACTAAGGATGCCGCACCTATCCACGACATTTAGGAGAACCGGACGGTGTGCGCCACCGTCTGAGCGGGCACGAGGGGAGACAACGATGCGTGTCGAAGTGCGGGTGGTGGGGTTACTCGATGTCAGGGGACCGGGCGCGGCGCAGGTCGGCGGCAGCACGCCGCGCACAGTGCTCGCGCTGCTCGCCGTGCGGCGCGGCCGGCTGGTCGCCGCCGACCAGATCGCCGAGGTGCTCTGGGGCACCCGGGCACCGGCCCGGCCGGCGGCGGGAGTCTCGACCATCGTCAGCCGGCTGCGGCGCGCACTCGGTCCTGAGACGATCAACGGAGACCGCAACGGCTACCGGCTCGGTGACTCGACGTGGGTCGACCTGTCCGCCGCGGCCGCGTTGATCGACAGGGCGGAAGCCCGGCTCGACGCGGACTGCCCGGCGGACTGCCTTGGCCCGGCCGGTCGGGGCGTCGAGCTGCTGGCCGGTGGCCCGGTCCTGGCCGACCTCGGCACGCAGGCATGGGTCGAGTCCGCACGGATGACACAAGCCGCGCTCCTGCGCCGGGGCAGATACGTCCTCGTCGAGGGCGCGCTACGCACCGGCGACCTGGTCGGCGCGCGCCGATCCGCGCTCGCGGCCATCGCGGCGGATCCCCTGGACGAGGCGGCCTACCGTGCGCTGATGCGAGCACTCAGCCTCGCCGGCCAGCCCGATCTTGCGCTCGGGGTGTACGAGGGGCTGCGCGCGGTACTCGCCGAGGCACTCGGGATGGACCCCGCCCCCGTCACCCGTGACCTGCGACGGACGATCACCCGAGGGCGCCGCGTATCGCTCTAGGCAGCGAATTCCGCTCGTCCCGGGTCTGCAATCGGACTGCAATGGCGCCCGAGATTCTGGTGTCGATCGGATTCCCGTTGAGTTCTTGCTTCTCGAAGGAGATCGCCATGCTCAGACGCAGCCTGGTCGCGACCATGCTCGCCGTTGGCGCCGCCGTCGTCGTCGGCGTCGCACCCGCCCAAGCCGTCACTATCCCTCCGCCGGGTGGCGAGAGCCTCATCGTCCTCAACTACTACCGCGGCGGCGAACTGGTCGGCCAGAAATGGTGGGGGTGTCCTGGCCAGCCACCCGGGCAGTGGGGCGTCACGAACACGCACCCGACCATGCACACCGTGCCCTGCTGATCCCATGAATCGGTCGTCCTAGCCGCACCACACTCGCTGCTGGTCGCTCAGAGCTCGTTCAGAACTCTTCTCAGCTGCTCCTCGGTGTGGGACGTCTCATCCCAGCCGCGGCCGACCACCACATATTCGATCGTGCCCGTGTCCGCGGTGGTGTCGTTGTAAACGATCACGCCACGGTCCGATCCCCGCGTGAACAGCAGCCCCTGGTCGTTCAGGGCCTTCGCGAGGATGTCGCACGCGGGCGCGGGCACGTCGATCTGTGAGGCGAGGACATAGTGGTCGAGGTAGTCCTCGCCCAGCAGCCGTCGTCCGATGGTGTCGATGCCGGTCGTGCCGCCGACCCGCCCGTTGAACTCGTTGAACAGCAGTTCGCCCGACGTGGTGACGATCGCGTCGATGTTCATCGGCCCGTAGTAGCCGAGTTGCTGGGCGACGATGGCGACCTGCTGCATGTACGCGCCCAGATGCGCGTGCAGTCTGGGCGTGAGGTTCTGTGGCGGATAGATGCTGCCCTTCCACGTCTCGGCCATGCGCAGGTCGCTGTAGCTCATCAGCGTCGGCGCACCGGTCCGCGGCACGTTCATGTCGGCGGACAGTTCGCGGTCCGACTCGTGGTAGACCTCGATGACGCTGTGCGCGGGACTGGCGCCGGGCGGCAGGTCGGGCACGTCCGTGAGGCCGAACGGCCGCAGCGCCGACGTGACCGTCGCGCGATCCGTTGAGGCCAGGCGGACCACGTAGTGGGCGCCGGCCTCCTTGCCTCCCTCGACAGTGGTCAGCAGGATGTTGCCGTCACCACCGGCATTCACATCCTGCTTGACGATGACGGCCCCGGTGCGGGCGAGCAGTTCGGACACGCCGTCGACGAGCTCGGGTCCGCGATCCACCACGCGTCCCTCCGCGACCGGGATTCCGCATGCCGTTGCCATCGACCGGAAAACCGATTTGGAGTTGACGAGTTCCGCGGTCCCTTGGGCGAAACGCCCGGACTCCTCCGCACCGATGCCGAGCAGGCGTTCCCAGCTAGCGATATCCCGGTCGTGTATGTAGCACTCCAGGCGCCACGGGTCCGCGGCGCCGTCGCCTCCGGACATGAGGCCGAGCACGGCTTCGGCGAGATCGGGGCGCTCGCCGGGATACCACCCGTCGCCGGGGTAGTCACGCAAGCAGAGCACAGTGGGGGGCGACGCGAGGCCGAGCAACTCGGCGACGTAGGACAGCCACGCATCACTGACCCTGCCAGGAAGAATCGCGATGTCGCCTTCGGCCATTGACCACAGCATCCGGTTGGCGAGGAAGCGGTAGGAGTCCTTCGCGTCGTCCGGGACGTCATCCCACCGAGCCGCCATCGCGCGGCTGGTCGAATTGGCGAATATCAACTTTGGCAACGGTTGTTCTCCCGGTTTGGTGTGGTGTTCCCGAGCGGGGCCGCTTTGTGCAGATGGTGCATGGTTCCGCGAGTTCCGGGAACTGTCTTCTTCCAAATTGCTCTCATCGAACTCTGTACGGCAATCCAGAAGAAGCGCCGGCCAGCAGCTCCCACCATGATCTGTGCCGTCACAGGACTCTTGCTGTCAGGGGCATTCGCAGGGAGTGGTGAAGGTTGTGAAATACGATTCCGCCATGTCCGACGTCATGGATGTCAGATCCGAATACATCCGTGCCCGATGGGCGTTCGTCGACGGGGCGCGAATGGTGTCGCTGCTGAGCTCGCTCGGCGCGACGGACGAGGATTTCGAGCGGCTGCAGCTGGTGAGCGACCAGCTGAAATCGGACCCCACGCTGCCTTTCCGCAGGAGCAGGAACGGGCGGATCTGTCTGGACCCGAAGGCGCGGCGCGGATATCGGCTGGAATCGCAGCCGTTCATTCTCTCCGCCGAGGAGGACTTCGTCCGGCACGACTCGGAGACGCTGCGCAGCTTCGACGAGGTGCAGGACGACCTGCAGCTGAACACCGCGCTGCAGGCGATGCTCGTCTTCAAGTTCCTTGTCATCCACGGTGTCGACATAGCGCGGCGGCCTCGGCTGGACTACGGGCGCGCCGAGTGGATCTGCACCCTGTTCAACCTCAGGACCGTCACGACCACGGGCCTGCTGGGCGAACCCGCGCTGGAGGGCGTGCACTCCGACGGGGTGGATCACACGATGACCACGTTCCTCTCCGCGCGGAACATGACCGCCGACAGTGCACAGACCCTCCTCCACGACATGAGAGAGGTCAACGGAAGTCGTTGGCACGAGACGGATCCCGAGTTGGTCAAGGGCCGAGCGCGGCACAGCGACTTCCTGGACACCTTGCTTGTTGTCGATCACGAGTACAAGCACAGCGTCTCGCCGGTCTACCCGATCGACGACACGGAGTCGGCCGTCCGGGACATGCTGATCTTCTTCACCAGGAAGCCCGTCGAGGAGGGGCACATCTCGTTCCGGTACGACTCGATCGCCCCGCACCGGACGCTGCCCATGTCGTTCGGCATACCCGCGGCCCCTGCCCAGGTTCGCACTCGTGGACTGATCGGGGTGACACCATGACGCACACGGCCGAGATCGTCGAGCGCGTCTGGTACGACGGCAGCTGCCACTGCGGCGGGGTGATGTTTTCCGCTGCGGCCAGCCGAAACCTGACCATCACACTGTGCAATTGCGGGATCTGTCACCGGCACGGTCACCAGGAACTGATGGTCCCGGAGGAGCAATTCAAGCTCCACCAAGGACAGCAGTTCCTCAAGCCGTACCGGTTCGGCAACTGCATCGCGGACCACACCTTCTGCTCGGTCTGCGGCGTGCTGCCGTTCTACCGTCCCCGGTCGCATCCCACCGGCTACTTCAGCGTCAACGCGCGCTGCCTCGACCTCGGCGCCGCGGAGCACATCGAGTTCGTGGAGTTCGACGGTCAGAACTGGGAGGAGAGCATCGCCGCCGGGAAACACGTGCTGACGGAGTAGGTGACATCGCAAGTGTGGACAGGTTCCGGTGCCATCACGGTCGATTCGTTGCGCGAGCGCGGTGGGCTCAAGTGGACAACGGCCGGCCCGGGGAGGCTGGGTGCGTGTATCGCCGAGATGGACTTCGAGACCGCTCCCGAGGTCACGGAGGCGCTGCACGACGCGGTGAACCGGGGTCAGGTCGGCTATCTGACGCCTCAGCTGACGGCGCGACTGGCCGAGGCGTGCGCTGCCTGGCAGCACGACAGGTACGGATGGGATCTGTCGCCTGCGGACGTGCGGCCGTTGCCGGACGTCATTCGTGCCCTGCACATCGCCATCGAGTGCTTTTCCGTGCCCGGCTCCGCTGTCATCGTGCCGGTGCCCGCATACACGCCGTTCCTGGTCGTCCCCCGGCTGCTCGGCCGGCGCGTCATCCAGATCGAGCTGGTCGAGTCCGGGGGGCGCTACGGCTACGACCTGGACGCGCTCGACCGCGCCTTCGCGGCGGGCGGGAACCTGCTCGTCGTCTGCAATCCCAACAACCCCGTCGGCGCGGTCATGGAGCGTGGCGAACAAATGGCCATCGCGGAGGTCGTCGAACGTCGTCGTGGCCGGGTGTTCAGCGACGAGGTCCATGCGCCCCTCGTCTATCGCGGGCGCCGCCACGTCCCGTACGCGACCACCTGCGATGCCGCGGCGGGGCACGCGATCACGGCCACGTCGACGTCGAAGGCGTGGAACGTGGCAGGCTTGAAGTGCGCCCAACTGCTGACCAGCAACGAAGCCGATCGGAAGCGGTGGAGTGAACTCGGGCGGCTGCACACCGACGGCACCGCCACCCTGGGCGTCCTGGCCGCCACGACCGCGTACCTGACCGGTGGGCCATGGCTCGACACGGTGCTCGCCCGACTCGATCGAAACCGTCAGCTGCTGGCCGAACTGCTCGCCTCGCACCTGCCGATGGCCCGCTACACCCCGCCCGAAGGCACCTACCTGGGCTGGCTCGACCTCCGCGACTACCCGCCGTCCCGGGACATCGCCGAACGCGCGCGAGTGTCCGTGATGGACGGAGCCGAGTTCGGCCCACCCGGCGCGGGATTCCTCAGGCTTAACTTCGCCACTACCCCCGAGATCCTCGCCGAGATCGTGCAACGGCTGGCACACGCTGCCGGGGCAGCGGGTTCGGTTCGGGTGCCCAAGCGAATTGCGGGCGTGTCATGACTGTGGACGTGCCGGCGCGCGAACGGCAAGCCGACACCTTGCTCCGCTCCCATCGCGGTTTCCGTCTTCTGTTCGCCTCGGATGCGACCAGCCGCACCGGCAGCCAGGTCACCCTTGTCGCGCTGCCCCTGATCGCGGTGCTCGTGCTGAACGCCTCGGCCCAGCAGGTGGGACTCCTGGTGGCGGCCAGCACGACCGCCTTTCTCGTCGTCGCGCTGCCGGCCGGGATCTGGGTGGACCGGCTACCGCGGCGGCCGGTGATGATGGCCGCCGACCTGATCCGCGCGCTGGCGCTCGTGTCGGTGCCGGTGACAGCGGCGTTCGGCGCGCTCAGCCTCGCGCAGCTGTACCTGGTCGCCTTGGTGATCGGCTTCGGCGACGTCTTCTTCGACGTGGCGCAGCAAAGCTACGTCTCGCACCTGCTGGGAAAGGACCGCCTGCTGGCCGGCTTCAGCAAGCTGGAGGTGGCGGGGAGCGGGAGTCTGCTGGCCGGGCCGCCCGCGGGAGGGGTGTTGGTCCAGCTGGTCACTGCCCCGGGCGCGATGGCGTTCAACGCGGCCTGCCACCTGGCCTCCGCCGGGCTGCTCGGCAGAATCCGGCCGCGAGAACCGGTGGTCCGACGGCTCGGTGAGCGGCCACGGCTGCGCCGGGAGATCACCACCGGGGTGCGTTACGTCATCGGTCAGCCGATCCTCCGGCGAGTAGCGGTCCACGGGATGATCGCCCTGTTGTTCGAGTACGCGCTGCTCACCGTCCAGCCGTTGCTGCTGGTGGGCACGCTCGGCCTGGGACCCGCGGTCTACGGCTTGGTGACCGGGGCGGTCGCGGTCGGCGGGGTCGTCGGGAGCGTGTTCGCCAACCGCGTCGTCTCCAAGCTCGGATTGGCCCGCACGCTCTGGCTGCCGTTCGTCGTGACGTTCCCACTGCTCCTGGTCATGCCGCTGGTGGGTGGTGGCTGGCTGGTGGCGCTCTATCCGCTCGGCTACGCCGCCTACATCGGCGGCAGCGCCATCCAGAACGTCGCGCAGATCACTTACCGCCAGGCCGTGTGCCCGCCCGAACTGCACGGGCGGATGAACTCCGCCATGCGGTTCCTGATGTGGGGCATGATGCCGGTGGGCGGGTTGCTCGGCGGCTTTCTGGTCGGGGTCGTCGGGGACCGGAACGCCCTCTGGGTGTGCGTCGTCGGGATGCTGGCCAGCCTCCTGCCCATGCTCGGGAGATCGGTCCTCCGGCTGCCCCGAGACGCCGGCATCGATCAGGGGCGTCCGTAGCGTGCGGCGGTCTGCCGACGACATTGCTTCGACAGCTGTTCCGCGCCGGGAGGTCTCTCATGTCGCGTGTCATGCGGGTCATGGCCGTGTTGCTGGTGTGCCTGCTGGTGGTGACGGGCTGCTCCACGCTGGCCGCGTTGCAGGATCTGAGTTCCGAGATCCAGGCAGCCGGCTACGAGAACGTCAACATCAACCATCAGAACACCAACGGTCACAGCGTCCTGACGATCCAGGCCATGCGCAACGAGACGCTGTCCAGTCAGGACGCCGACGAGATCGCCGAGATCGCCTGGACGACCTACGCGGCCGACTTCGACGAGTTGCAGGTCGTGCTCAACGGCCAGCCCGCGCTGACCGCCGGCCCGGACGACCTGGCGGCGAAGTTCGGGGAACGTCCAACCGGACTGGGCGAGGAACCTTCCTCCGGCGGGGTGAACGTCACCGCGCTGGTCGTGATCCTGGCGTGCGCTGCCGCGGTCGCGGTGTTCCTCGTCTTCCTGTGGCGCCGCGGCAACCGCCCGCCGCCCGCGCCGAACCAGCCGTACGCGCCGCAGAGCCCGTACCCGTACAACCCGCCGCCGCACTGACGGACTCAGCCGGCATCGCTCGCGGGTCGGCCGAAGAACAGGACATAGCCGTCGCGGTCGGTCAGCTCGAAGCCGCGCAGACCGTCGTCGGTGTCGGTGAGCGCTGCGCTGAACGTGACACCCCGGTCGCGGAACTCGGCTGCCAGCGTGTCGGGATCGGGCACGTGGACGTAGGCGTCCCAGCGAGCGTCGGGATGACGTGACCGGTTCGGCAGGGCACCGACGTCCTCGGCGACCACCTTCAGCATCAGCTGCACACCGTCGCGGGCGACGATCGCGAAGAACGGATCGGGCGCCGGTGCCTGGTGGGTGACCTCGAAGCCGAGGCGCTCGCGGTAGAACGTGAGTGCCTGGCGGAGGTCACTGACGACGAAGAAAGGCGAGATCGTGCTCAGGGTGGCGCGGACCGGACTCTCTGTGCGCATGGAAGCCCCCTTGTCACAGGTCGTTCCAGCATAGGACCACTTGCCCGAGGGCTGTACTGGCATGATTCCCGATCATGGTGGCCTACCACAGTTTCGGATCACAGCGCGCGCCTCTGGCGATGCGCGAGGCCTATCTGCGGCCTCATCCCGACGACGCGGTCGCGGCGGCCGCGGCGCGGACCCGGTCCGGCTGGGCCATCGCCGAGCAGCTCTTTCCCGGGCGGGTGTACGACCACACGTGCGCGTGTCCGCTGTACGAGAAGTCCCACCCGGAGTCACGGGAGGTGTGGCTGGGGGAGTTCGGCGACACGGTGGTGTGCATGGTGCCGTCGAACGTCGAGAACCAGCGGGTGAGCCGGCACGTCGGCGCGGATCGGCCGGTGCGGGCCGAACTGGTCGTGGACGATCGGGTGACCCTCGCCTATGTCGATCACACCGCCGGGCTCGAACGGTTCGTCGAGATCGGTCCCGATGCCACCCGCGGGAGTGTGCGCGGGTCTGCCCGCGGTGCACCCCTGCCGTTCGAAGAACCGTTGCTGGACGGTTCCGACGACGAGGTGTTCCCGCGGTTCGAGTACCTGCGGGAGGCGCGGTCGTGGCTGTTCGCGATCAGCCTTCCCCCGCGCCCGGTGCCGCCGGCCGCCACGGTGGTCCGCGGCTACCGGCTGGGCCCGGTCGACGGGCCGCTGCCGCTGGCGGACGGGCGCCCGGTGGTCGAGCTGCCGCCGCCGGCCGAGCTGGCCGACCTGCTCGCCGGCGCGGAACTGCTGGACGAACGCGACGGCCGGTACGTCGCGGGCGGCGGTGACTGGTTCCAGCTGCACCGCGTCGACGCGGATCAGGCACTGCTGGTCGGCTGCGATGTCGAGGACACCGAGACCTTCTTCGGTGCCGCGGTGCAAACGTTCGGCGCGGAGGACGAGACCGACCTGCTCGCCGCGGTCCCCGGGTGGTGGGCCGACCTCGTGCGCACCCGACATGCCGGCGCGTTCCTCATCGGCGCCGGGTTCGACCCGATCACCATCGTGTGCGGGTGGGACGGCCGGCAGTGGACCAAAGCGATCGGCGCGCCCGACCCGGTACTTCTGTTCCACTTCCTCGAACCCGACGAAGACGCCTGAATCCTCGGTCGGCTTGAGCCCGGACAGCAGCCGTGACTCAGCGCGGGTGCCGCTCGGCGAGCAGCTTGAAGTTGAGCAGCTGCCGTCGAGCCATGACCAGATCGCCGATGGACAGCCCGACGGCCACCAAGCGGCTGGTGCGCATCACGAGCTTCAGCAGCAGGCGCGACGTGTCGCGATCTCGAGGCACGAGCACATAGGACATGAAGGCGCCCATGATGGCGCCCGTCAACTGTTCGCCCGGGGCGACCGAGACGATCCGGCCGAGCTTGCGCCCGCCTGCGGCGGTGAACCTGTCGCCGACCCGAGGTTCGGGAAGTTCGACCAGCTCGCGTGGTGAGCGGTGGCCGAGGTTGTCTATCCAGTCGTAGGAGTAGGGCGCGAGCCGCACTTGCGTGACCCAAGGCCACACCGCTTCGGCGGGCGCCTCGACACTCACGCCCCGCCATGCCTGCAACCTGGGTGAGGTGACGAAGTCGTCGCACGGGTAGGTGCGCGCGATCTCGTCGTCGCTCACCCCCCACCGATCACCGATCATGCATCCATCCTCCACCAACATTCCCGGTGGTCGCAGACTGCTGATCTCATCATCCGTGGGCGATGGCTCCAGCCGCCGGCGGGATGACGGTGCCATAAAGCAAGTCCTCGGAAGGAGTCCGGCATGACTGACGCGCAGGCGGGCACCGGAACCCGTGCGGCGGCGCCGTCCTACTCGCGGAGCCGGTCGCGGACGGTGTCCACGGCTTGGGCCACCTGGATCTGGTTCGCCGCCCTGATGATGATCATGATGGGCACGTTCACCGCGATCTTCGGTCTGGTCGCCCTGTTCAACGACACCTACTACACCGTGGGCCCACAGGGGCTGCTGGTGTTCGACATCACCCAGTGGGGCTGGGTCCACCTGATCCTCGGCGTGCTCGCCGTGGCCGCGGGCATCGCGCTGTTCAGCGGGGCCATGTGGGCGCGAGTCGTCGCGGTCGGGCTCGCGATGATCAACGCCATCGCGCAGCTCGCGTTCATGTCGGCTTACCCGGTGTGGGCGATGATCGTCATCGCGCTGGACGTGCTGGTCATCTGGGCCCTGATCGTGCACGGCGGCGAGCTGGCCGCGGAGCGCCGGTCCTGAGCTGAGCTGCCGGGCACGGCCGGCGGCCGAACAGGTCGTGCCCGGGTCTACTGCTGCTTGACCAGTTCGATCTCGAGTTCGGGCTGCTGACTCGGGTCGCCGAGCAGCCAGTTCAACGCGGTCACCATGTACACCTCGTTGTTGAGCGTCACGAAGTGGTCCACGTGCGGCACGTGCTCGATCGGGCCGGACCACACCACCACACGTTCGCTGACGGTCGCGACGAAATACACCATGGTCATCCGCATGGCTCCTCTGGACGGAACTTCGGGATTCAGTCGCGCCAGGGCTCGTGGGTGATGTCGACGCCCATCGACGGGGTGTGCTCGGCGGTGTCGTCGCGGCGGTAGGTCATGGCCATGGTGACGCCGACGACGCCGTCGGTGTGCCGGGTGAGCTGTTCTGCGAGTGAGAGCTGGCTCTTCAGCTCGAGCTCGCCGTTCAGGGTCACCCTTCCGTCGTCGACCCCGACCGGGCCCGGAGCGGTTCGCATACCTAGGCCGATCTGGAAGACGTTGCGGACGATGTCGTCGCGGATGTCCTCGTCCTCGCGGAGGAACACGGTCAGCAGATCCTTGCGGCTGACGACGCCCACGAGCTTGCCGTCGTCGTCGACGACCGGGAGGCGCTTGACATTGTGTTTCGTGATCTCCCGGGCGGCATGGGCGACCGTCGCGTCGGCGGTGACGGTGATCGCCGGTCTGGTCATCAACGCGGCCGCGGTGACGGCGTCGGTGCGGGGGTCGGTCGGGGCGTCGTGGTGGCGCCACCACCTCTTCGGCGAACGGGCCGAGTCGGGATCGCCGGCGCCCTGCTTCACGAGCAGGTCGGCTTCGGACACCACACCGACCACACGGCCGGCCGCGTCGACGACGGGTGCGGCGCTGATGTCACGCTGCTCGAGGACCCGGACGATGTCCTTGAACGGCGTGTCCTCACGCACCGTGGCCGGATCGGTGCTCATCACGCTGCTGACCTTCCGGTGACTCATCGCTCGCTCCCATCCGGGACGGCTTACTCAGCCAGGACGTAGAGCTAACGGAACGCCGGGATGGCGGGTGTAGTGCTCACCCGGCTTGGGTGATTTCAGCCGCAGGCGGTGCTGGGCATGCTGCGGTCGCGGTCGGCCGGCAGAGCAGGGAGGACCGACATGCCCGAATCGGCGCGACGTGGCGCCAACTATCTGCGGCTGATCGGGTTGGCGGCATTGATCGGGATCCCGGCCGCGTTCGTGGCGGCGGTGTTCCTGGCCTTCGTGAACTGGCTGGAACGGTGGCTGTGGACCGACCTGCCCGGTTACCTGGGCGCATCCTCACCGCCTTGGTTCCTGGTGCTGGGGCTGCCGGTGGTCGGCGCATGTTTCGTCGTCGCCGCGCGGATGCTGCTCCCGGGAGACGGTGGCCACCCGCCACTGGGTGGGCTCAGCATGGCGCCGACCCCACTGAAGAACGGGCCTGGCATAGCGCTCGCGGCGGTCGGCACGCTCGCGTTCGGGGCTGCCCTCGGGCCGGAGGCACCGCTGATCGCGCTCGGGTCGGTTGTCGGTATGACGGTGGCGCCGCTGCTCAAGGGGAACGAGCGTGCGCAGTCCGTGGTGGCCACCGCGGGCTCGTTCTCCGCGATCTCGGCATTGTTCGGCGGCCCGTTGGTGGCGGGCATACTGCTGGTGGAGGCCGGAATCGGGGCGGGCACACAGCTGATCGTCGCGCTGTTGCCCGGGTTGGTGGCCGCCGCGATCGGTTACCTCATCTTCGTCGGGTTCGGGACCTGGGGCGGCCTGCACGAGACGTCCATGACCGTGCCGGACCTGCCGCTCTACCAGGACGTGCACGTCGGGGACCTGCTGATCAGCATCATCGTCGGGATCGCGGCCGCGCTGGTCATCGCCGGCGTCCGGTGGATCGGCGCCCGCGTGGACGGGATCCACCTGCGGCGCGGCCACCTGCCGGTCGTCCTGCTCGGCGGCGGCCTGGTGGTCGGGCTGCTCGCGCTCGTGGCCCGGGCACTGGGGGCGGACTCGCAGGACGTGCTGTTCTCCGGACAGGCGGCAGTGCCCGGCCTGGTGGCCGAACAGTCGCTCGCCATCGTGATCGTCCTGCTCGTGGCCAAGGCACTGGCCTACGGCGTGTGTCTCGGCTGCGGGTTCCGTGGCGGCCCCGTCTTCCCCGCCATCTTCATCGGGATCGCGCTGGCCTCGATCGCTGAGCTGGTGTTCGACATGTCGCCGACGTTGGCCGTCGCCGTCGGCACCGCCGCGGGGATGGCCGCCGCGACCCGGCTGCTGTTCGCGCCGTTGCTGTTCGCGCTGCTCCTGGTCGGCACCAACGGCATCGACGCGATCCCGGCCGCCGTGCTCGCGTCGGCGTCGGCGTGGGTGATGACCACCGTCCTGCGGCCGGGTGCCATGGACGAGACCACGCGGCCTGCGGCACCACCGCCCGGCTGACGTCATCTCCGCGGGGTGATGCCCTTCGGGCACGGCACCGCACAGGGTCGGGTCATCTCCGCTAACCGCGGTGCGCAGGGGAGGCAGAGGTGCTCTTGGGCGAGGCGTTGACCGGCCTGGTACCCATGGCTGCCGCCGTCAACCCAGTACCGTGGGCGCGTTCGCAGATGGCATTCACCCTTGCCTGCCACATCATCCTGGTTCCGCTCGGTGTGTCGTGGGCTTTCATGACCCTGATCGCGAACTACAAAGCGGTGCGGCACGACGACCGCAGCGCGCTCGTGCTCGCGCAGCGCTGGTCGAAGTACATGGCCGTGACGTTCGCGGTGGGCGCGGTCACCGGGACCGTGCTGAGCTTCGAGTTCGGCCTGCTCTGGCCGCACTTCATGGCGACCTGGGGTGAGGCCTTCGGCATACCGTTCGCGTTCGAGGGCATCTTCTTCTTCACCGAGGCGATCTTCGTCGCGATCTACATCTTCGGCTGGCGCCGGCTGAAACCGTGGCCGCATTTCTGGACCGGTGTGCCGATCGTCTTCGCCGGGGTGTTCGGGTCGATCTCGGTGGTCGCGGCCAACGCCTGGATGAACGCTCCGTCCGGGTTCACGCTGAACTCGAACGGCGAGATCACCGACGTCGATCCGCTTGGCGTCATCTTCAACGACGCGATGCCGCTGCAGGCCGCACACATGGTCGTGGCGGCCTATCTGGTCGGCGGGTTCCTGATCGCGTCGGTCTACGCGGTCGGCATGTTGCGCGGCCGGGTCGATCGGTACCACACACTCGGGTTCACCATCGCGTTCAGCGTGGCCGCGGTCGCGACGCCGATCCAGATCGGCGTGGGCGACACCCTGGCGCGCTGGGTCTATGAAAACCAGCCGGTCAAGTTCGCCGCGATCGAACTGGTGCAGAAGACCGGCTCGGACGTTCCCGAGATCCTGTTCGGCCACCTCAACGAGGACGGCACGGTCACCGGGGGCATCCCGATCCCGGGCCTGGCATCGTGGCTGTCCGACCCGGGCGACGGCAGCTCGACCGTGATCAAGGGCCTCGACTCGGTGCCGATCGACGCCCGCCCGACGCTGGCGGAAACCAACACCGTGCATCTCGCGTGGGACGTGATGGTCGGACTGGGAACGCTGCTGTTCCTGCTGTCGATCTGGTACGGCGCGAGCTGGATATTCCGAAGACGGATGCCTACCGGCAAGTGGTTCCTGCGGGCCGCGGCGTTCTCGGGGGTGCTCGCGGTCATCACGATGGACGCGGGCTGGGTGGCCAGCGAGGTCGGCCGCCAACCGTGGATCGTCTACAACCTGATGAAGGTCGAGGCCGCGGCGACCGGGAACACCGGCGTCTGGATCACGTTCATCGCCGTGATCGTTCTCTACCTCGCACTCG
>Ga0164241_10002442_pt1 | contig 20174 bp, 20 predicted proteins | sample OricomyardsoilBY_FD_108780 | JGI IMG/M metagenome (GOLD analysis project Ga0164241, IMG submission 108780) | Backyard soil microbial communities from Emeryville, California, USA - Original compost - Back yard soil (BY) | ecosystem: Environmental > Terrestrial > Soil > Unclassified | place: USA... | reverse complement strand
TGTCTACCATATCCCCCTCCCCCACACCTCCAACAGATGGGGTGAAGGAATGAGACCATGCTATATTTTCGACATTGACGGCACGCTAGCGGATTGCAGCCATCGCCTGCACCACATTCAGAAGCAGCCTAAGGACTGGGATGCGTTCTTTGCCGGTTGCGCCGATGACCGGCCAATCGAGCATATCGTCAGTCTTGCGCACGCTCTTGAAGCTCGCGCCGAGATCATTTTCGTGTCAGGCCGATCAGACGCCTGCAAGGCGGAAACGCAAGAATGGTTGGCGGAGCGCGGGTTCGGGCTGCTGCACAAGCTATTCATGCGCGCTGCCGGTGACCACCGCGACGACGATGTGGTGAAAAGCGAACTTCTGGACCGCATCCTTGCCGATGGCTGGCAGCCCATCATGGCCTTTGATGACCGCTCGCGTGTCGTGAAGATGTGGCGGGCCCGCGGCATCCCATGCGCCCAAGTTGCTGACGGGGATTTTTGATGACCGAACACAAGCTGAAATGCTGGCCTGTCTATTTCGATGCGGTGGCGTCGGGGGAAAAGAATTTCGAGGTCCGGCGCGATGATCGCGGGTTCCAGAAAGGCGACATCATCGTCTTGCAGCGGACATCTGAGGATGAGCCTGACCTAGTAGAATACGACTTCTTCGATCCGGACCGTGTTGCGCACGAACTGCGCAAACGCATCACCTGGATATTGACCGGAGGCCAGTTCGGCATTGAACCCGGCTATGTCGTGCTCGGACTTGGTGAGATTGCTAATGGGGGTGGGGAATGAAGGTGCTCATATTGGCATCCATCAGCACCGCCATAGCTGGCGTGATTGGCGCAATTGTCAACGGATCGCCCGACATTCTGTACGTGTTCCTCGGCGCGCTAATGGGCGCGTGTTTTGTGTTTCGCGCCAGCCCTCCAGAGGCCCGCAAGGAATGACCAAACCTCGCGTCACGAAAGAGGACCTGAAGCGGGCCAAAGAGTTCATCGAAGCCCTAGGGGTCCAACCGTCTATGGTGGAGGTTTTGCCGGGACGGGTCCGTATCTTCGCCGGGGGGCAGGCATTGACTCTGCCCGATGAAGACGCCGAACTTGATCGCGAGCTGGCGGAGCACATGAACAAGCGTGGTTATGGTTGAGATCAAGGGCCTGTTCTGGGTCAAATCCAAAGGCAAAACATACTATTACGCCTGGAAAGGCGGTCCGCGCATCCATGCGGAGTATGGATGCGCGGAGTTCCTATTGGAACTTCAGGAGGCCCGAGACCCTCTCGCCAATGCCGACAAAACGAAATTTCGGGCGTGGATAACTCTCTACAAGGCGAGCCACGATTACCTGGAATTGGCGGATTCGACCAAGCGGGTTTGGTCCCCATGGTTTGACCACATCCGCGATGAATTTGGCGATCTCAGCACCCGGCAATTCTCACGCCCAAAGATCCGGGTCGCGATCAAAAAGTGGCGAGACAAGTGGCGGGACCGGCCACGGGCGGCGGACATGGGCAAGCAGGTCTTGTCACGCATCCTGTCGTTTGTGGTGGCCGAAGGCGAGCTTGCCGAGAACATGTGCGAGGGCGTGCCGAATCTCTACAGCGCCGACCGCTCTGACATCATCTGGACCGACGAAGATCTTGCGACGCTATGCAAGCACGCCTCGCCAGAAGTCGGTAATGCCGCGCGCCTCGCGGGATTGACGGGCCTGCGCCAAGGCGACCTCCTAAAGCTCACATGGAAGCAGGTGGGGCGCTACGCCATCGAAATAAAGACTGGCAAAGGAAGGGGTAAGCGCTCCGCCCTCGTACCCATTACAGCCGAACTCAGGACGTTGCTGGATTCCATCCCAAAGAGGGGGCCGATCGTACTCACCAATACCGAAGGCGTGCCTTGGAAGGGCGGCTTTGGAATGTCGTGGAACAAGGCAAAGCACCGCGCAGGGCTCGCAGAGAAAAATCTGCACTTCCACGATTTACGAGGGACGGCGGCAACGAAGCTATTCCTTGCTGGCCTGACCATCCGCGAGATTGCCGAAATTCTCGCTTGGTCCGAGGATAAAGTTGAGCGTCTGATCAACCGTTATGTGAAGCGCGACGAGATTTTGAAAGCCAGAATCCGGCGTATTGAAGATGCCGAAAAAGGTTTTGAAGCGGCAGGCTAACCCTTTGACTTGATTGGGGTCAGAAAAGTTGTGTTTTGAACCCAAGGTATTGTTTCAAATCACAGACAGTGCGCTTCCCAAGCTGCATACACGGGTTCGATTCCCGTCGCCCGCTCCAACTTCCGATCTATTGCACGTCTTGTCTTACACAGCCTTCAATGCCGAGGATGAAATCGGCGCCGAAGGCGCGCGACGGTGTTTGGAAGCCGGGTTCGGCGTTGCCGGACAAGAGGCGCTGCGCGATTTCGAGGCTGGTTTGGCCGGTGAGTGTGTAGCCATCGGGGGTGGTGAGGCGGGTGATGACTTTTTGGCCGTGTGCATTCACCGCTTCGCCGACCAGCGTGCCGAAGCTGGTGGCGCGGTCGTCATCGCTCGGTCCTTCGGGCAAAAAATCCACGGCGCGTTTGAGAAGGCTTTGCACCGGTTTGCGGCTGAGCAGCCAGCGGGCAGTGGGGCCGAGTTTGGCCACGCTTTCTAGCTGGCGCGAGGCTTCGAAATAGACCGTAATGTTTTCGATGCCGGTGGAATAATAGGCGGTTGAGACATCGCCCCAGCCGATGGCGATGGCGGGGCGCGGGCCGTTGCCGAAATCGAAATCGCGCCGCTCTGGTGGCCATTGGGTGAGGATGCGGCCACCACGCCGGATGCGCACAGGATCGCCGACACTTTCGAGGCTGGATTTGGCGGTGCCGCGCGAGACTTTTTCCAGCCCGCCGATGGCGAGGGTCAATTCGGTTGCATCGGGCAGGCGCGCTTTCATATGCGCGGCCAGACAATCGCTCGGCACCACATCGAAGCCGACACCGGGGATGACGGCGATGCCTGCCTGTCTGGCTTCGCCATCGCGCGCGGCGCAGGCCTCCAACACCGCGATCTCGCCCGTAATGTCCATATAATGGCGCTTGGTACGCAGGCAGGCATCGAGCATGGGCCTGGAGGTTTGCGAAAAGGGGCCTGCGATGTGCAGCACGGCCTGAACTTCGGCCAAAGCAGCATCCAGCGCGGCGGGATTGTCGAGGCTGAAACTGCGATATTCAAAGCCCAAAGGGTCGGCAACAGCCTTCAGCCGCGCTTGGTTGCGCCCGGCGAGGAGCGGGTTCAGACCCCGCGCTTTAGCCGCCTTTGCCACCAGCTTTCCGGTGTAGCCGGTGGCGCCGTAAATCATCAGCCTGCCAGACATCGTTCCCCCCGCGTCCTCTGCCGGTGCAGCGTAGCACCGGCAGGCGAAGGGCTAAAGCAGACAGGTCGAGATTAAACGAGAACGGAGTTGGGCGGCAGGCCAACAAGGGCACGGCCATGCAGCTCGCGCGACATGTCCATGTCGTAGACCACATGGCTCGACATCACATTGATGTCGCGCAAGGCCCGCTGAATGGGGTTTTTCAGCGCGTGGGCGCTTGAACCGCTGGCCTCGCACACGATGCGCACGGCCCTGCGGCTCAGCTCCATCGCATAGGCGACCTGCGCGCGCAGGCGGATGCGTTCGTTCAGGTTGGCCGGGTGGCCCATTGCCCCCAGTTTGACGTTTTCCCTGCCGACCTCGCGCAGAATCATCTCGGCGGTGCGGGCCAGGATATCGGCTTCGGCCAGCCGCATCTGGGCTGCCGGTTTTTCGCCCTGCTTTTGATCCGTACCAAGAATAAATCGCTCGGACAGCATGGTGCGGAAGTGGTTGACCGCGCCATAGGCTGTCGACACGGCGGGGATGGCCGCGGTGATGGCGAGGAAGGGCAGCATCGGCATTTTGTAGATCGGGTTGTCGTGCAGCAGCGAGCCGGGGGCACGGCCCTCACGCATATGTCCGAAATCCAGCACGCGATGGGCGGGGATGAAAACGTCGTCGGCGACGATGTCGTTGCTGCCGGTGCCGACCATGCCATCGACATACCAGGTGTCGATGATGCGGACATCGCCGACCGGCATGGCGAAGAACAGCACCGATGGCGTGCTGCCGCTATCGGGGTCGAGCCCTGAGGCCAGCACCCAATCGGCATTCATCACGCCGGTGCCCCATTTCCAGCGCCCGGTCAGGCGAAAACCGCCTTTGACACGCACGACTTTGCCTGGCGGCTGAGTGACGCCGGGGGCGATGATATAGGGGTGGGCGCCAAAGATTTCGGCCTGCGCTTCTTCGGGGAATTGCGACAGCATCCAGTTATGTTCGATGCAGAACGTGGTCACCCAGGCGGTAGAGGAACAGCCTTCGCCCAGCGGCAACATGGCGTCGATGAACGAGTCGATGTCCAGTTCCAGCCCGCCATAGCGCTTGGGCACGAAATGATAAAAGACGCCGGATTTGCGAATGGCATTCCACACCGCCGGTACGGGGCGGCGATTTTGCTCGGCGTCGCGCGCATGGGCGGCGAGCAGCGGCTTCAGGGCGTTGGTGCGCGCCACCAGTGTATCGGGCGTCAACGCCGCCAGTTCTTCCCGGCTGAGCCAGTCGTTCGGGGGGGGCAATTCGGAATGCAGTTCTTTTTCCTGTACCGGCCGGTCCATTATGCGTCCTCTCATTTAGGACAAATATTTTACAAAATTTGCCGAAGCGGCGCAAGGCCCATCCGACGCCGCCAAACCGTTCAGGCGGCCGGTGGCTGGGAGAGAAATTCGAGAGCATGGCCTTCGGGGTCGGCCACAAAGGCGACGCGGATGCCCGAAACGGTATAGGGCGCCGTTTGGGACGCGGCGCCTTGGGCCAATGCGCTTGCATAGGCCACATCGGTATCGGCTACAAAGACGGCGAGCGGGCCATGACTGGTTCCCGGGGAAATTTCGCGGCCATCCTTGTGTTGATAGAGTACAAGGGAAAACCCGGTATCGTCTGCTGCCGGGCTCAGCACCACTTCCAGCGCGCTCGGCACATCTATTGTACGGGTGACGACAAGCCCAAGGACGGTTTCGTAAAATGCGGTCATGGCAGCCAGATCCCGCACCACGAATTTCATGAAGGCAAACCGCGGCGGCGTTTTTGGGCGGGCTGCGGTTTGCGGCTCGTTCGACATTGGAAGACCTCCCCTTTATGTAAGATTATTTGTCTAATGGTCGGAGCCATTGCGGCAAATGTCAACGCGGGAGCGGCTTGCCCTTCACGCGGCGCGCGGCTTTGATCGGGCAACCAAGGAACCCACACATGAATCTTTCTCTTTCCGCCGACGACGAACGCTTTCGCACCGAGATACGCGCCTTTCTGGATGCCTCGCTGAGCGACGACCTGAAAGATGCCGCACGCTGCCAGACGAGCGTGTTTATCGACCAGCGTTTCAGTATTGCCTGGCAGAAAATCCTGCACGCCAGGGGATGGGCGGCGCCTGCCTGGCCCAAGGCCTATGGCGGGCCGGGCTGGAGCGAAGCGCAGCGGTATATTTTTGCCGGTGAATGCGCGCGGGCGGGCGCGCCCAGCCTTTCGCCTATGGGCTTGCGCATGGTGGGGCCGGTGATCATGCGCTACGGCACCGAGGCGCAGAAGGCGCATTACCTGCCGCGAATTCTTTCCGGCGAGGATTACTGGTGTCAGGGCTATTCGGAGCCGGGCTCAGGGTCGGACCTTGCATCGCTGCAGATGCGCGCGGTGTCCGATGGCGATGATTACGTGCTCAACGGCTCGAAAATCTGGACCACCCATGCCCATTTCGCCAACCGGATGTTCTGTCTGGTGCGCACGCGCAATGACGGCAAGCCGCAAAGCGGGATCAGTTTTTTGCTGCTGGATATGAACAGCCCCGGCATCACGGTGCAGCCGATCATCACCTTGGCAGGCGAGCATGAGCTTAATCAGGTGTTCTTTGACGATGTGCGGGTGCCCAAGGCGGGCCGACTGGGGGAGGAAAATGACGGCTGGACGGTGGCCAAATATCTACTGGAGTTCGAGCGTGGGGGAAGCTCCGCGCCATCCTTGCGCGCGGCACTGGAGCATTTGCACCGCGCGGCGCGCCTTGCCCCTGATGGTGAAGGCTCGGCGCTGATTGACGATGGGATTTACCGGGACAAGCTCGCGAGCGCCGGGATTGTTCTGGATGCCATCGAGATGACCGAATTGCGGGTGATGTGTGCGCTATCGGCGGGCAAAAATCCGGGGCCAGCATCGTCCATGCTGAAAATGCAGGCGACAGAGGCCATGCAGCACCTCGATGAACTGGCGATCGAGGCGGCGGCCTATTACGGCAATGTTTCGCAAGCTGAGGCACGCGCGCCCGGATCGAACGTGGCGCCGGTGGGACCACCCGATGTCTTGCAGGCAATGCCGCGTTATCTGAACAATCGCGCTGGCTCGATCTATGGCGGATCGAACGAGATTCAGCGCGGTATCATTGCCCGGCTGGTGCTTGGACTATGACGTTCAGATCGGGCTCGCCAGCATGGCGGGCACCAGAGCGGCCAACATCAACATGCCCGGCAGGGAATAAGCATATTGGCGGTTGTTGAGCAGCGTCACCACCGCGAAGAAGGTGATGAAGCCAGCCAGCACCGCGCCCCAGATGCGGGTGATGGGAAACGCGAGAAAGACGGCGGCCGCGAGATTGAGAAAGCCCGCGACACGATAGAACCGGGGCGGGAACTGCCAGCGCGCATAGGCACGCTGGACAAAACCTGCACCTGTCAGGTGGACAATACCGCTGGTGGCGAAAAGGGCGGCGAGCAATAGCGCGTCGATGACCGCTGTAGATGGCATTTGCATAAGAACCTCAATATGGGCGCGATATAGGTATGGGGGTGCCAATGTCAAAGGCGGTTGCGTGAATAGGTGCTATTCGCTGGGCGAATGGCTGAGGCAGGACGGCGCGTAAGTCCGGTCTAGCTAGCGGCTTTAGTGCTTATTTTTTACAAAACTGCCCGCGGGCTGCGACAATGGGGCAGCCTGGCCGCGGCCCAATGTGCGGGCAGCGTTAATTTAGCGTTGGTTTTCCCGGCTGCGGCAGGTTCCGGCTTTATAAATTCGGCCACATGGTCTACGCCCAGTCGAACCAATTTTCCGGAGCTTTAGTGTGTCCAACGTCGCGGTGATCGGCGCCCAGTGGGGTGACGAGGGTAAAGGCAAGATCGTTGACTGGCTCAGCGCGCGCGCCGATGTCGTGGTGCGTTTCCAGGGCGGCCACAATGCCGGGCATACGCTGGTCATTGATGGCGTCACCTACAAGCTGAGCCTTTTGCCGTCTGGCGTGGTGCGGTCGGGCAAGCTCGCGGTCATCGGCAATGGCGTGGTGATCGATCCGTGGGCCTTTTCGGACGAAGTCGCGAAACTCCGTGGCCAGGGCGTCAGCATTACGCCCGACAATCTGGTGATCGCCGAAAACGCGGTGCTGATTTTACCGCTGCACCGCGAACTCGATGTGCAGCGCGAAACCTCCAATAGCGGGCAGGCGCTGGGCACCACCAAGCGCGGCATTGGCCCGGCCTATGAGGACAAAGTGGGGCGCCGCGCGTTGCGGGTGGTCGATTTGAAAGACTTTGCCACGCTGCCCGCCAAGATCGATCGGCTGCTGGCGCATCACAATGCGCTGCGCCGAGGCATTGGTGCGGAAGAGATTGAGGCTGCTTCGGTGTTGACAGCGCTGAAGGAAATTGCGCCCGTCATTCTTCCCTTCGCGGGATCGGCCTGGCGCAGGCTCCATGAGGCGCGGCTCGCGGGCAAACGGATTTTGTTCGAGGGGGCGCAGGCTGTGCTGCTCGACATCGACCATGGCACCTATCCGTTCGTGACCTCGTCCAACACGGTGGCGGGGCAGGCGGCGGCGGGCGCGGGCGTTGCGCCGCGCGATATCGGCACCGTGCTGGGCATTGTGAAGGCCTATACGACGCGGGTGGGTGAAGGCCCCTTCCCCACCGAGCTGACCGATGAGACGGGCGAATTGCTCGGCCGCCGCGGGGCGGAATTTGGCACCGTGACGGGGCGCAAGCGGCGCTGTGGCTGGTTCGATTCGGTGCTGGTGCGCCAGACCGTAATCACCGGCGGGATCGACGGCATTACCCTCACCAAGCTCGACGTGCTGGACGGCTTCAAAGAGATCAAACTTTGTGTTGCCTACGATCTGGACGGGCAGCGCATCGACTATCTGCCTGCTGACGCCAATGAGCAGGCGCGCTGTGTACCGGTCTATGAAACCATGGATGGTTGGGACGGCTCGACCAGAGGCGCGCGGAGTTGGGCACAGCTTCCGGCGCAGGCGGTGAAATATGTCCGCCGGATCGAGGAACTGACTGGCGTGACGGTGGCGCTCGTCTCCACCAGCCCGGAACGCGAAGACACCATTCTGGTCAAAGACCCCTTTATGGAGCGCTGACGCGCTCTTGCGCGGGGGCGCAGCGTCCAGCAGGCTGCGACCAAACTATTCATAAAACAGGAAGGAAGCCGTTTCATGTTGAAGACCCGTTTTACCGAAATGTTCGGGATAGACGCCCCCATCACTTGCGGCGGCATGACCCGCGTGGGCAAGGCCGAGTTGATTGCCGCCGTGGCCAATGCGGGCGCGCTTGGCTTTATCACCGCCCATTCGGCGGGCCAGCCCGAAGATCTGGCCAAAGAGCTGAAGCGCTGCCGCGAGATGACGGACAAGCCGTTTGGCGTCAACCTGACCATTCTGCCTTCGATCACGCCCATTCCCTATGACGAATATCGCGAGGCGATCATCGAAGGCGGTGTGAAGATCGTGGAAACGGCGGGCAACAACCCTTCGCCGCATCTGCCGCGCTTCAAGGAAGCGGGCGTAAAGGTCATTCACAAATGCACCAGTGTACGCCATGCGGTGAAGGCGCAATCCATTGGCGTCGATTGCGTGTCCATTGACGGGCTGGAATGTGCGGGCCATCCCGGCGAGGATGATGTCGGCGGCATGATCCTGTTCCCGGCGACGGCGGACAAGCTGACCATTCCCATCATCGCCTCAGGCGGTATTGCCGATGCGCGCGGACTTGTGGCGGCGCTGGCGCTGGGCTGCGATGGCGTGAACATGGGCACCCGCTTCATGGCGACCAAAGAAGCGCCAATCCATCACAATGTGAAACAGCAGATCGTGGACAATGACGAACGCGGCACCAACCTGATCCTGCGCACGCTGCACAACACCGCGCGCGTGGCGAAGAACGCGATCAGCGATGAAGTGGTCGACATCGAACGGCGCGGCAACGCAAGTTTTGCCGATGTGAAGGATCTGGTGGCGGGCATGCGCGGCGCGACCGTGCTCGACAAGGGCGAGATGGATGCGGGCATCTGGTCTGCCGGGCAGACACAAGGGCTGATCCACGACATTCCGAGCTGCCAGGAGCTTGTGGCGCGCATTGTTGCCGAAGCCGAAACTATTATCCGCAACCGGCTGGACAGGGTTCTTGGCTGAGACTGATGTAAAGTCGATGTGAAAATGGCCCGGTTTACCGGGCCATTTTTATATGCGCGGCCTGCCCCAGCGCATGGATGGATTGGGCGCTACAACGGCGGCGGCTGTCTCGACAGACGGCAAATTCAGCATGTGCATGTGATTGAGCGGGCCGTGGCCATGGCCGAAGCCGGGAGCAGTGCGGATCGCTTCCTGCACATAGGAACGGGCACGGCGAATTGCCTCGATCAGCGGCATGCCTTGCGCGAGACCGACCGCGATGGCAGTTGCCAGCGTGCAGCCTGTGCCGTGGGTTGATGTTGTATCGAGGCGCGGCGCGGTGAGGCGTTGGGAGCCGGATTTGCTCACCAGCACATCGGTGACGGTTTCGCCCTCCAGATGACCGCCTTTGACCAGTACGGCCTGTGCGCCAGTTGCCAGAAGCGATTGGCCCGCTTGCAGGCAATCGGCCACGCTTTCAATCGGCAGGCCGGTGAGGCGGGAGGCTTCCGGCGTGTTGGGCGTGATGAGGACGGCGAGCGGGAACAGGCTGGTCATCAGCGTGTTGGGCGCATCGTCTTCGAGCAGCGACGCGCCGCCCTTGGCTTCCATCACCGGGTCCACCACCAGCGGAATATCACGCGCATGGGCGCTGAGGGTTTGCGCGACGGCGCGAATAACCTCCGCTGAGCCGAGCATCCCGATTTTGATCGCATCGGCACCAATGTCCTCAAGCGCGCTCACGATCTGGGCGCGCACGATATTGGTGGGGACCGGGTGGACGGCGTGGACGCCTTGGGTGTTCTGCACCGTGACCGCCGTGATTGCCGTCATGGCATAAGCGCCAAGGGCTGTAGCGGTTTTGATGTCGGCCTGAATGCCAGCGCCACCACTGGAATCCGAGCCTGCAATCACCAGAAGACGGGCAGGCTTTGTCACCGCGCCGCTTCCTCGATGGCGGAGGCGACATCGCGGACCACCTGTTGCACCAGCGCGATGTCATCACTTTCCGCCATGATGCGGATGACGGGTTCGGTGCCGGATTTGCGTACCAATAGACGGCCCGAACTGTTGAGACGGGCCTCTGCCTCCTTGATGCAATCGGTGACGCGCTTGTCGCTGAGGGGCTGGCCGGACTTAAAGCGCACATTGTGCAGGATTTGCGGCAATGGCTCATAAAGATGCGCGGCCTCGCTGGCGGTTTTGCCTTCGCCTGCAATCACCGCCAAAATTTGAAGCGCCGCGATCAGCCCGTCGCCAGTGGTGGAGAAATCACTGAGGATGATGTGGCCGGATTGTTCGCCGCCGACATTGTAACCTCCCTCGTGCATCATGCCGAGGACATAGCGGTCGCCGACTGCGGCGCGCGCGAGTTTAAGGTCGAGGCTGCCGAGATAGCGTTCGAGCCCCGCATTCGACATTACGGTACCGACCACGCCACAGCCTTTGAGATCGCCAGATTTTTTCCAGGAGTTGGCAATGAGCGCCAAAATCTGATCGCCGTCGATGATCTGGCCATGCTCATCGGTCATCACCACGCGGTCGGCATCCCCATCCAGCGCGATGCCGAAATCGGCGCGCATTTCGCGCACTTTGCGGGCCATCGCTTCGGGTGCGGTGGAGCCGCATTCGGAATTGATGTTGAACCCATCCGGGTTGACGCCGATAGGCACGATGTCTGCCCCCAGCTCCCACAGCACGGCGGGGGCAACGCGATAGGCCGCGCCATTGGCGCAGTCGATCACAATGCGCAAACCATCCAGCCGCATGTTTTTGGGGAAGGTACGTTTGGCGAATTCGATGTAGCGGGCCTGCGCATCGTCGATGCGTTTGGCGCGGCCGATTTCGCGGGGGTCGGCAAGGCCTTCTTCCAGCCCGTTATCCATCAGGGCTTCGATTTCGTGTTCGATCTCATCCGACAGTTTTTGGCCGTCGGGGCCGAAGAATTTGATGCCGTTATCTTCAAACGGGTTGTGCGAGGCCGAGATCATCACGCCGAGGTCAGCGCGCAAGGAGCGGGTGAGCATGGCGACGGCGGGTGTGGGCAGTGGGCCGAACTGGAACACATCCATGCCGACAGAGGTGAAGCCCGCGACCAGCGCGCTTTCGACCATATAGCCGGAGAGGCGCGTATCCTTGCCGATCACCACGCGGTGGCGATGATCGCCTTTCATGAAAATACGGCCCGCCGCCATGCCGGCCTTCATGGCCAGTTCGGGGGTCAGTTTGGGGGAATTGGCGCGGCCACGAATACCATCGGTGCCAAAGAACTTGCGGGTCATAATGTACTCTCCCTCGGGCAGGCTCTTGCGCCCGATACTATATCAAAGACTGTACCAGAAACTTACAGGTGTTGGGTGAAGCTGCCGCAACACCCTTAGACTCTGTGCCTAACATTCAAAGAATCCCAAACCTTTAACACATCGGCGATGGCCGCCGGATTGTGGGTTCTGATGTGGTCTGCGCCCTGAAGGGCGGCATAAAGTTCGGCCGCCAGCGTGGCGGGGCCACTGTCCTGGGGGGGGCGGCCCGTCAGCGTCCGCAGGAAGGATTTGCGGGACACCGAGACGAGGAGGGGCAGGCTAAAGGCGCGCTTCAGCTCCGGCAGCCCGGCCAGCATGGCAAGGGAGGTGGCCGGATCGGAGCCCAGAAAGAAGCCCATGCCGGGATCGAGGATCAGCCGTTCGCGCGCGATGCCTGCATGGATAAGTGCCTCGATCCGCTTTTGGAAAAACGCGATGGTGCGCGGCAGGATTTCGGCGGGCGGGACATCGACCCTTGTGGCTTTGCCGCGCTGCTGCACTGAATGCATGACAATCAGCCTGGCGTTTGAGGCGACGAGAACCGGATAGAGCTCTGGCTCGGCAAAGCCCTGAATGTCGTTGAGATAGGCGACGTTCTGTTTGAGCGCCCAGAGCTGCACCTGCCGGGAAAAGCTGTCTATCGAGAGGGCAATGCCCTCGCGCATCAGCTGCGGCACCACGCTTTCGAGACGCGCGATTTCAACCTCTGGCGGGATGGAAGCGGCATCGGGATTGGACGAGGCGGCGCCGATGTCGAGCACTTGCGCGCCGCTCTGGATCAAATGCCGTGCATGAGAAAGCGCGGCGGCGGGCGCAAGGTAGCGCCCGCCGTCGGAGAACGAATCCTCCGTGATATTGAGGATGCCGAAAAGTGTTGGCGTCACCGGCCCGGCTGCGGCTCCGGCGTGATCGGGCCAATGCCGCGTGGGCGGCCTGCCTGCGGCACGCTGGGACCGGGGCCGCGTTGCGGTTCCGGTTCTTCGTAGGGTTTGCGCACCGGCTGGATACCCTTGGTCAGGCCAAGGATTTCATCGCCCGTGAGCGTTTCATATTCCAGCAGACCCTTGGCGATCAGATGCAGATCGTCCACCCGCTCGGTCAGAATGGCGCGGGCCTGCTGATAGGTTTCTTCGATGATGCGACGGATTTCGGAGTCGATCTTTTGGGCAGTCGCTTCCGAAATATTCTGGGTGCGCGACACCGAATGGCCGAGGAATACTTCTTCCTGATTTTCAGCATAGGCGATGGGGCCGAGATCATCGCTCATGCCGTAGCGCGTGACCATGGCGCGCGCCATGCGGGTTGCCATTTCGATATCGCTCGATGCGCCGGTGGTGACCTTTTCGTGGCCAAAGATGATTTCTTCGGCGAGGCGGCCACCAAAGGCGACGCAGAGATCGGCCAGCATCTTCTGGCGTGTCAGCGAAAGCTGATCGCGTTCAGGCAGACGCATCACCATGCCGAGCGCACGGCCACGCGGGATGATGGTGGCTTTGTGAATCGGGTCTGAGCCGATGACATGCAGGGCGACAAGAGCGTGGCCACCTTCGTGATAGGCGGTGAGCTTTTTCTCTTCGTCCGACATCGCCATGGAGCGGCGTTCGGCGCCCATCATCACCTTGTCTTTTGCATCTTCCAACTCGCCCATGGTCACCACGCGCTTGCCACGGCGGGCGGCGAGCAACGCTGCTTCATTGACGAGGTTGGCGAGATCGGCACCCGAAAAGCCCGGCGTGCCGCGCGCGATGGTGCGCGGATCGACATCGGGAGCCAGCGGGACTTTGCGCATGTGGACGCGCAGGATTTTTTCGCGGCCTGCCAGATCGGGATTCGGCACCACGACGTGCCGATCGAAACGGCCGGGGCGCAGAAGCGCAGGGTCCAGCACGTCCGGACGGTTGGTGGCGGCGATCAGGATCACGCCTTCATTCGCCTCGAACCCGTCCATCTCCACGAGCAACTGGTTGAGGGTCTGTTCGCGTTCGTCGTTACCACCACCGAGGCCTGCGCCGCGATGACGGCCCACGGCGTCGATTTCGTCGATGAAGACGATGCAGGGCGCGTGCTTCTTGGCCTGTTCGAACATGTCACGCACGCGGCTTGCGCCGACGCCGACAAACATTTCCACGAAGTCCGAACCGGAGATCGTGAAGAACGGGACATTGGCTTCACCCGCGATAGAACGGGCGAGCAGCGTTTTGCCGGTGCCCGGTGGGCCGACCAACAGCACACCTTTTGGGATTCGTCCGCCGAGGCGCTGGAATTTTTGCGGGTCGCGCAGGAAGTCGACAATTTCTTTCAATTCTTCCTTGGCTTCATCGACGCCCGCCACATCTTCAAACGTCACGCGGCCTGTACGTTCGGTGAGAAGTTTGGCGCGGCTTTTGCCGAAGCCCATGGCCTTGCCGCCACCGGCCTGCATCTGGCGCATGAAGAAAATCCAGCCACCGATGAGGATAATCATGGGCAGGGACTGGATGAGAATACCGACAACCGAGAAACCGTTATCATCCGGCTTGAAGGAGTAGTTCACCTTTCGGGCGTTCATCTTGTCGATGAGATTGGTATCGCTTGGGCCATAGGTCACGAAGGCCTGACCGTTCGTCAGGTGACCGTTGAAGGTGCCGCTCTGGATTGTGACGTCCTTCACCGCGCCGGTATCGACCTGGCGATAGAATTCGGAAAAGCTCATCGGCGTCGAGGCCGGATGGCTGCTCGATCCCTGGAACAGATTGAACAACGCCACCAGCAACAGGGCGATCAAAATCCACAGGGCGAGATTGCGAAGGTTATTCACTGTCATCCTTTCGGGGACGTATCCCCCAACCGGAACCCTTGTTCTGGTCACCCCACTTTAGGGCTCATCTGGTAAATAGGAATTCCCCGTCTAGGTTGCCAGATGTGCCTACGTTAAGAATTAAATTCTGGCGCGGCAAATGCGGCTGAATAACGACGTTAAGGAAAATGGTTGATGGTTCAAGACGGTCAACTGACGCGAAAACCCTGATTATTTTGCGGGCTTGGCCCTGCCTTGTTCCGGGGCCAGCATCAGGGTCCCTGCTCCAAAAGCTGCAGACCTGCGCGGTGCCGGGCCGAGACGGCAGCCATGCAGGGTTCTGGCGCGGAATTTTGTGTCTTCCAGCGCATCATAGAGGGCCTCCAACTGCTCGAAGCGGGGGCGGTAGACCTGTTTGCCCTCTCCTTTCAGCAGATCGGCCAAGGCCCTCAGCCCAAGTTCCCGTGGGGCGCTTTTGAGGGCCGCTCGGTCGATGAGCAAATTCTGGCCATCGCGGCGCGTGGCGGCGGCCAGGAGTTGCGCGGTCTGAAGCTCCAGCGCGTCGCGGGCGCGGGAGAGATGTTTGGCGGCTGCCGCGATCCGCGCGGCGGAAAGACCAGCCTCCTCAAGCGCCGGGCGCAACTGGCGCAGGCGGATGCGGGCAAAACGGGTGTCCGCATTCATCGGGTCTTCCTGCCAGCCGATGCCGCGCGCGGTGAGCGATTGGCGTAAGTCCGCGCGGGTCATGCCCAATAAGGGGCGCAGGAGCGACAGTTCCTCAAAACCGGGTACCGGCCAGGGCGCGGCGGGCCGCATGGCGCAAAGGCCATCGAGCCCGCTGCCGCGCGCGAGGCGCAGGAGGAAGGTTTCGGCCTGATCGTCTTCGGTATGGGCAATATAAAGTGCCTTGATCGCGTGTTTGCGGCACCAGTCTCCCATCAGCCGGTAGCGGGCCTGGCGGGCGGCGGCTTCCACATCCGATAACGGCTTGTCGCCTTTCCACGCCAGCAACGTCGCTTCGAGCTTCAGGGCGCGTGCCGCATCGATGACCGCGCGGGCGCGTTGGCGCGATCCGGGTGCGAGGCCGTGATCGACGGTGAGGACGATGGGCGGCGGGCGGTTTTGCGCGGCGGCCCAATCGGCCAGCAGATGCATCAGCGCTACGGAATCCCCACCACCGGAAACGCCCACCGCGCCGGGCCAGACATTGCCCAGCTCGGCCATGGCCCCCGCAAACCGTGCAGCCTCAGCGGCAGCCGGCGGATTTGCGGTCGTCACGCGCCTTGCCGAGGACAGTGTCGGAGGCTTTGGGATATTTGGCTTTGAGCGCGCCAAGGGTGGTGCAGCCTTCCTGCTTCTGGCCCATCGCGATCAGGGATTGGCCGAGCCTGAGCATGGAATCGGGCGCGCGGCTGCTTTGCGGATATTTTTTGATCTGCTCGGCGAAGGCGCGCGCCGCATCCGGATAATTCTTCTGCATATAGGCTATGTCGCCGACCCAATAGACCGCCTGCGGGGTCAGCGTGTCATCGGGATGGGTATCGGCAAAGGTGCGGAAGGCACCGCGCGCCTCATCGAAGCGGGCGCGGGCCAAAAGCGTCATGGCCGCATTGTATTCCCCATTGGTGCCGCTGCCGGTCGCGGCAAGCTGGCGCGGGGCGTTGGTGGCGGGGCCGCGCACATCATTGGCGCTGAGCGTGCCGAGGGAGCCGGGCGGCGGGGCGAGCTGCTGGGACATATCGCCGACCGAACTGTAGCGCTGGGGCGGCGGGCTTGCGGCGGGTTGCAGGCTGCCCTGTTGGCTGGCGCCCACGGCACCGCAATTCAGGCCACCTTCCTGATCGGAGGCGCCGAGTTGCTGCGCCGAGACGGTGCAAAGGCGATAATCGAAATCCCGTTTCGCGCGGTCGAGCGCGGTGCGCAGTTCTTCGACCTTGTAGCCCAGTGTTTCGTTCTGGCCGGTGAGGCGACGGACGGTGTTTTCCAAATCCTGCACCCGCTGCATCAGGGACTGGATATTGGCATCCTGTGCAATCTCATGTTGGCGGTCCGCTTCGGCGGCGGCCCGTTCTTCGTCGGACTGGCCGAAAATGCCAGCAAAACGCGTGGGTTTGGCGGGACGGCCACTGTCGGACAGGTCTTTGCCGAGGCGGCGGGCATCGGCATTGATGTCCTCATCCTTGTCGAACACACCGGCGGCGGCCTGTTCATGGGCAACCAGTGTGGGCGCCACCCAGATGGCGGCGCCAAGCGCGAGGCTGGCGGCGAAGGAGAGAGATTTTACGCGGTCACGCATAGACACACCTGTCTTGTCGGTTCGGTATTCGGCGCAAATACTTAGCCGATTTTAAGGCTGTGCTGAAAAGAAAAAGAAAAAGGCGCCTTCCGCGAAGAAGGCGCCCTCTCCTATTCAGGCAAGCATCTTACGATGCGGCGCCAGCGCCAGCGATCGTGGAGACGCCACGACGGTTCTGGGCATAGCAGGATTCATCGGACTGCGTGCAGATCGGACGTTCCTTGCCATAGGACACTGTTTCGAGGCGCGAAGAGGCGACGCCGAGGCTCGCCAGATATTCCTTCACGGCATTGGCGCGACGTGCACCAAGCGCGAGGTTGTATTCGCGCGTGCCGCGTTCGTCGGCATGACCTTCAATCACGAAACGGACGGTCGGGTATTTTTGCAGCCAGGTCGCCTGGCGCTGCAAAGTGCCCTTGTCGTCTTCGTTCAGGTTGTACTGGTCGTAATCGAAATGGACCGTGTCACCGACATTGACCCGCAGATCTTCGGCGCTGCCCGGTACAATGCTGGACACCGGCGCAGGCGCAGGCTGGGTGACCGGCGGCGGCGGAACTTCAGCCGGAGGGACCTCTTTCTTCGAGGCGCAGCCCGCCACGAGCAGGGCGGAAATAACCGCCGCGAATTTAAGACCCGTCGACAATTTCGTCATGGAATTCGAACTCCGTACGGCTCACCCCGGGTGCGTCAGGGGGCCGAGAGGAACAATAGGTGCGCGCACCACTCGCAATAACGCATTAGGACCAGAAAAGACCCCAAAACAAGGCAAAAACAATAGGGAACTCTATGGAAACTGCGTCAATGTATCAAGGGCGACCATGCAGGATCGGAAGCACCACCTGGCGTTTGTACACGGCGTTCGTTTCGCCCTGTCACGTCAACCGACCAGATGGAAGAACCGCGCCCGCCGCGCTGTGAGCGGGTGAACATCAGCACCCGGCCATTGGGCGCCCAGGTGGGGCCTTCATCCTGCCAGCCATCGCTGATGATGCGCTCGCCAGATCCATCTATCCCCATCACCCCGATGCGGAAGGCACCGGCGGATTGTTTTGTGAAAGCAATGAGATCGCCGCGCGGGCTCCAGACCGGGGTGCCATTGCGGCCGGCGCCGAAGCTGATGCGGCGCTGGTTCGAACCATCGACATTCATCACATAAATCTGCTGTGAACCGCCGCGGTCCGATTCAAAAGTGATCTGGCGGCCATCTGGCGAGAAGGAGGGCGAGGTGTCGATCGACGGATCCGTGGTCAGGCGCGACACCGCACGGGTTCGCAGGTCCATCACATATATGTCTGAGTTACCGCCGTTTTCGAGGGTCATCGCAACTTTGTTGCCGTCTGGCGAAAAACGCGGGCTGAAGGTCATGTTGGGGAAATTGCCCAGCATCTGTTGGCGACCTGTCTCAAGATCGAACAGATAGACCCGCGGCTTGCCCGCGATATAGGACATATAGGCGATCATCTGCGCGGTCGGATTGAAGCGCGGGGTGAGCACCAGATATTCGCCCTTGGTGAGGAAAATCGGGTTCGCGCCGTCCTCATCCATCACCGCAAGGCGTTTGCGGCGGCTCAAGGCGGAGCCGGTTTCGGAAATAAAGACGATGCGGGTGTCGAAATAGCCTTTTTCACCCGTGATCCGTTCGTAGATCTGATCCGAGATCATGTGGGCGATGCGGCGCCAATTTTCCGGCGTGGTAAAGAATTGCTGACCAAGCATCGGGGCCTGACCCGCGACGTCCCACAGGCGGAATTCAACCCGCAGGCGTCCATCGGGCTGGGTGGTGACCTGGCCGGTGACAAGACCTTGCGCATTGATGACACGCCAGTTGGCGAAATTGGGCGTCGTGTTGATGTCTTTGATCGTGTCGATGAAAGAACGCGGATCGAGCGATTTGAAGAGACCGGAACGATCCAGATCGGCGCGGATGACGCCTGCGATATTGGCGCCGACCTGTGCATCGGCGGGCAGTTGGGCGATGAAGCCGGGGATGGCGATGGGCAGCGGCTGGACATTGCCGCTCGTCACATCGACTTGCAGCGCGGCCAAAGCTGGCCATGCACTGAGCGACAGCACAAGGGCGGCAAACGCAAACACTAAACGCTTCATCTCATCTCTCCGGTCTATCGGCCCAACATCTGACGCGGATCGAACCGCAAGGGATCAATTTCGCGCCACTGATTGTATCGGTCGGCAGGCAATTTATAGGGTTGGCAAGTCATGATTGCACGCCGCGCGGCATCGGACGCGGCCCGCATATAAGGGTTTTGCGGCGGTGAGGATGCCGTGGCCTGTGCCACCGAGCCATCGGGATTGAGCTTCACATAGAAGTCGACCACCAAATCTTCGGGCCGGGGCGCGCCTGCGGGCGGGCTCCAGCACTGGGCGATCTGATTGCGCAAGGCATCGACCAGATCCATCGTCATGGCACTCTGTTCACCGATGCCTTTGACCGTGCGGTCGGCCACCTTGGCGTTCGATTTTGGCTGCTTCGGCGCAACCTTGTTGAGCAGGGCTTCGATATTATTGATGTCGAAGTTCTGCTTCTTGGGCTTTTCCGGCACCGGTTTCGGCTTTGGCTTGGGTTCAGGTTTCGGCTCCGGCTTTGGTTCCGGTTTGACAACGGGCTCCGGCTTCGGGGGTTCCGGGGCCGGTTCTTCGGGTATTGGCACAGGTGGCGGAGGGGTCGCCTCTACCGGCGGCGGGGGGACAAAATCGTCTTCTTTGGGTTCGATTTTGGGCGGGGGTTTGACCGTTGCCATGATGTTGGTCTTCTCGCCAATGGTGACGAGTTCGACGGGCACCACGGGGGGCGTTTCGTCGGAAATTTTCAGCGTGTGGTGCCAGGTGAAAAAGCCCACCGCCACAATGGCGGCGTGCAGAAGCGCCGACCCGGCAAGCCCGGTCGGCGACACATCGCGGCGCGCGCTCGCCGCGCTAATTCTTCTTCGGGTCGCCGGATTTGCGGACATCGGTCACGAGCCCGATATGGGTGAAGCCTGCTGCATTCAAAAGGCCCATGACTTCCATCACGCGCCCGTAATCGACCGACTTGTCGCCGCGCACGAAGATGCGCTGGTCGTAGCCGTTTTTGGAAATTGCTTCGAGCTTGGCAACCAGCCCATCTTCCTCGATGGGGGTGTTTTGCAAGAATATCCGGCCATCGCGGCGGACCGAGACCGAGAGCGGCTCACGATCCTGACCCAGCGCCTGGGCTTTTGTCTTGGGCAGATCGACCGGAACGCCGACGGTCAGCATGGGCGCAGTCACCATGAAGACGATCAGGAGCACCAGCATCACGTCCACAAAGGGCGTGACGTTGATCTCCGCCATCGCCCG
>Ga0164241_10002441_pt1 | contig 20185 bp, 16 predicted proteins | sample OricomyardsoilBY_FD_108780 | JGI IMG/M metagenome (GOLD analysis project Ga0164241, IMG submission 108780) | Backyard soil microbial communities from Emeryville, California, USA - Original compost - Back yard soil (BY) | ecosystem: Environmental > Terrestrial > Soil > Unclassified | place: USA... | reverse complement strand
TATTTAGCATTGCATGAAACCAGCGTAAGCATAAACTGCGATATGGCCTTTAACGTATGTTCGCCCGTAATTACCGAATCGCCAAAAGCTGAATAAAATTTTTGAGGATAAACATTACTTGCCTGTAGTTTCAACACAACATGGGTAATGCTCTCGCCCATTTCAACTTTGCTATGTATTGGCGCTAACGCTTGCATATCTAAATGGTTTATGGCGCCATCCCACATAAATGTATTTTGCCAAGCTAAATTCATCAGCGCAGGTGCATTGCGTGTACCTATTTTATCATTAATGCCATGGCTTAGTGCATGGTCCACATGCGTAAATGCCGAAAACTGCGAATGACAACTGGCGCATGATATAGTGTTGTTGCCCGAAAGTATTGGGTCGTAAAACAAAGCCCTGCCCAATTCAATTTTATTAGCGGTTAATGCATTATTAGTAAAGTTATAAACGGGTGCAGGCCAATTGGCAGGCAATACCCATAAAGCTTGGTTGCCGGTTTTAAATGACAACAATACAAAACATGCAAATGCAAATAGCAGTAACTTAATTTTCATTGGCCATACTAAATGAACCTGCAATGATTTTAGAGAGCCTAACTGCTTCAGCACTTGGCGCCATGATATGATTGGTAATTGCTAAATCAATTTGGCTTAACACCTTCTCAATATCCAATGTTATACCAATGGCATTGCCATTTAAACCCTTTAAGCTAACCAATTGCATACTATAGTTGGGCGGCAGGTAGCCCCCCAAATGAAATTGAAACTCATTATTACGCGTATTGCAATTACTGCTTGTTCCCTCCAGTTTAAAATTAATATAGCCGCTCTGCCATGCCCAGTACATACCTTTAGTAGGGTCCAACTCACCGCCCTTTACCCCGGCTTCGTTAGTAGTACTGTCAATACCCAAGTTAAACTGTATTTCATCGAAAACTATATTGCCCGGTTTAGCTATATTAATGCTTAACGATTTGCTTGCAACGGCATCTATTAAATGAAAGCTGTTTTCTTCCTTTAATACAACTTTGCCGTTTTTCAAAAACCTAATACCTGAAATATAAAACCTCAGTACTTGTATTTGCAGTTGGTCAGCATTGTTTATTTTAAATGCATCATTTGCCAATACAATGGGGCTACTGCCGTACATGGGCGCAATGACAATTTTAATTTCACCTTCTTGCGCAAACAATCCCCCACTGATAAACATAATACCAATTACAAGCAGGGTTAATCTATTTTTCATTTATTGCTTATTTTATACTTAGGCGCTGTTTAGTGCATAAACCTGCGCTGCATTAAAAATAGTATTGTTAACAATTACGGGCCTATGATTTATGTAAGCCCGTAATTAATCACAATATGCACAATAAGATTTCCTCCATTTTCCGCTAATCATAATCAATCCTCCAAATCAGCGTTCTATTCTGTCAAATATTTTAAATTCACAGGTGTATGGCATCAGCATTTTCGCACGCAATAGCATCGGTAGCAATAGGTAAAGCAACTTTTATTAAAAAGGTTGACTGGAAATTTTGGTTATTGGGTATGTTTTGTGCCGTAATACCCGATGCCGATAGTATAGGCTTTGCATTAGGTGTACCTTACCAAAGCATGTGGGGGCACAGGGGTATTACCCATTCATTTTTATTTGCTGCCTTGTTGGCAGCCGCTGTTATGTTTACCGCTTACCGAAACGAAAAAGCAGGCACTAAATCCTGGTGGGCCTTGTTTGCTTTCTTTTTCCTTTCAACGGCCAGCCACCCGGTGCTTGATGCCATGACCACCGGCGGCTTAGGCGTAGCTTTTTTTGCCCCTTTCAACAATACCCGCTACTTCTTTCCCTTCCGGCCCATAAAAGTATCGCCAATTAGCGTGGTTCGCTTTTTTACCGATAAGGGCTGGCAGGTACTTAAAAGCGAGTTTATTTGGGTCTGGATTCCCTCATTTATACTAATGAGTTTGGTACAATTAGTAAAGCGGGTAACGGCGCGTATATAATCTTTTACAAAATTTAAGGCAGCTGTTGCCCCTTCTTACAGTTTCATATATCAACATATCGGGTTCATTTTTTATTTTGCGGTGGCAAAACCAATGTATAGTGGCTAAACAAAATCAAAAGTTAAAAACAGTTACCCCGCAACCAAAAGTTGCCGAACCGGTAAAATATACCAATAGTGTTATAACATTTCCAAGCTGGCTGCCTTACTTTATAGTATTCAGTTTTTCATTCCTTATATATTCCAACACACTTTGGAATAAGTATGCCATTGATGATACCATTGTGGTAACTGATAATAAATACACCAAAAAAGGGGCCGAGGGTATTAAAGAAATATTTACGCACGATATGTTTGAAGGCTTTTTTGGCGAGCGTGGCGCTAAGCTGGTTAGCGGTGGCCGCTACCGCCCCTTAAGCATGGCAAGCATGGCACTTGAATATGAGGTGATGCGCAAAATACGCGGCGATAAACGCGATGTAATTGACGATAAGAATATTATAATGACGGATAATGACCCATACCTGAATCCGTTTTTAAGCCACTTAATAAACATCCTCCTGTTTGCATTTACAGGATTAGTGCTTTACAGGTTATTGCTGCTACTTATGCCGGTTAAAAAAACTACCGCGTTTTACGCCTCCTTGCCATTTATTATTACCATGCTGTACGCCGCCCATCCACTGCATACCGAGGCCGTGGCAAACATTAAGGGCCGCGACGAGGTAATGTGTATGCTGTTTTCGCTTATGGCACTTTATAGCGCTGTTAAGTACGTAAAAACACAAAACATGCTGCATTTATTAGGTGGCATAGCGCTCTATTTTATTGCCTTATTATCAAAAGAAAATGCCATTACCTTTTTAGCTGTAATACCGCTTACCTATTACTTTTTCACCAAAGCTAAGGTTAAAGATTACCTGTTGGGGGTAGGTATGTATTTACTACCAGTTATCATATTCATGTTCATCCGTAGCATGTATACACAGTCAAGCATTTTAGGCGATCAATCGCCCGAAATACTGAACAACCCTTTTGTAGCACCCTATAATACTTTCGACCTAAGGTATGGCACTACTGTATTTACCTTTCTGAAGTATTATATACTAATGATATTGCCCCACCCCTTAACGCATGATTACTACTATAACCAGGTACCATATTTAGGTTTCGGCGATATTAGGGTAATAGCGTCGTTATTACTTACCATTGGTATGGTAGTGTATGCACTGGTTACTTTGCCCAAAAAATCGCCCATTGCTTTTGGTATTCTTTTCTTCTTCATTACTTTCTCGGTGGCATCAAACGTGTTGTTTACCGTGGGCGTGTTAATGAACGAACGCTTTATATACATGAGCACCCTTGGCTTTTGTATTATGCTGGCATACGCATTGGTGCATTACATTAAAAACCCTAAGGCATTACTGGCTGTGTTGGTTGTTGTGCTTTCATTGTATTCGTATAAAACGTTTAGCCGTAATTTCGATTGGAAAGATAGCTTTACCCTTTTCCGCCGCGATGCTAAATACAGCAGCAACTCGGCTAAAATACAAACCTCGTTGGGCGGAGATTTAACTAAAGCCGCACAAAGTAATATACCAGCGCTGCGCGACAGCGGCATGATAAAAACCATTTTTACCGATTTACAAATGGATGATGACCAGGCAAGCAACATGGCCGCAATGCCCGATAGCACCATACGCACCGCCCTGCTCGATTCATCAATAGCGCACTTAAACATAGCAGTTACTGTTTACCCGTACCACTCCAACGCATGGTTGCTGTTAGGCAATGCAGTATATCAGCGCAACCATAAGCCCGAAGAGGTAATACCTATTTACACCAAAGCCGCAGCATACAGGCAGGGAGGCTATTATGATGCCTACTTTAACCTGGGCGTAGTATATAATGATATTAACCGCCCCGACTCGGCCAAAGTAAATTTGTTACGTGCTTTTGAAATGAAGCCCGAGCAGGTTGAGTGCCGGTACTTATTGGCACAAACTTATGCTAAGCTTAACCAACCCGACTCGGCAGCTTATTGGCTTAACCGCGGCAACGAATTGCGGGCCGTAACATCCGGCGATTACTATTCCTTGGGCAAAGCGTTTGGCCAGGTAGCGCATAATATGAATGCATCTATCGATTACCTGAAAAAGGCAATAGCTATGGAACCCAAAGTTGAAGTTTATTACGAAGATTTAGGAGTGGCGTATGGTATAAATAACCAGGTTGATGAATCAATTGCAACTTCGCTAAAGCTGATTGAAATAAACCCTAAATACCCGCCTGCATACATGAATTTGTTTGTAAGCTACCGTATAAAAGGCAACCTGCAACTGGCACAACAATACCTTAATAAATACAACGAGTTAACAGGCAAAAAAATACCAATGCCTGCTAAGTAGCGGGATATATTACCTCCTTAACGCGTGAGTTAACCTGCCTGCCGTAGGTGGGTTTCCGTGCTGCAAAGCACAAAATAAAAACGCCGCGAGGTAATACCCGCGGCGCTCAATTTCTTTTCTCCGATACGAATGCTGACAACTAATCTTTCGGAGGTAATGCCTCTTTCACCACTAAGTTACGTTGTAAAAATTCGCTGCCATTTAAACTGTTTACGGCATTGCGGCCTTCTTCATCGTTTGGCATTTCCACAAAACCAAAGCCGCGGCTGCGGTTAGTTTCACGGTCTTTTAAAATTTTTACTGACGAAACTTCTCCAAACTGTCCGAAAAGCTCGCTCAACTCTTCTTCCCTTGCCCGGAAATTGATGTTTGCAATGTAAATGTTCATGATAAAAAATAAAAGGGTTAAATAATAGCCCCCTACATCTGCAAAATACATCGAGTCCTTTTTGGGATGGACTTTGTCAGTTGTAATGGAGTGTTTGCGAATATAAAAGAAAAACCTAAAAATATCTATTAAAAAAGCGTTGGGCTAAACTGCTGTATTTTAAGCCTATGGCACTAATAATAAGTACGTGCCACCCTAAATCCCACACTATTTTGCTTAAATCCGGGGTCGTGGTATTGACGGGTTACTACCTGCGCATAATTGCCATAATTATACCACGCTCCTCCCCTCATTACCCGGTATATGCCTTGGGGCGGCCCTTGCGGGTTAAGTACTTCATGCATCAGGTAATATTTACCATCGTACATATCCCAAACCCATTCCCATACATTGCCCGTCATATCATACAATCCCAACTCATTGGGCTGCTTTTGGGCTACGGCATGTGGTTGTCCGTTGCAATTATCAACGTACCAACCCACTTCGCTTATGGTTTCTCCGCCTGCAAAGGGGTAGTTATGCGTTTTATTACCGCCACGTGCAGCGTACTCCCATTCTGCCTCTGTGGGCAGCCTATAGCCTTTAGCGGTATCTACTTTAGTAACCTGTTTACCATTAATAAGGTAGCATTTCGAAAGGTGCTCTTTTTCGCTTAGCCAATTACAATATGCCACAGCATCGTACCAGGTAACCATAAACACGGGTTGCTTACCCCTACCCCAACTACCCGATGGCACAGTGTCGCGTTTAGTTTCGAAAGTAAACTTGTCGAAATCCTGAAAAGTAACTTCGGTTTTACCGATGTAAAAGCTATTCACTATTACATCGTGTTCGGGTGCTTCATGTTTCTCCACCGGTTGGTTGGTGCCCATTTTAAATGTGCCGCCTTGCACCAATACAAACTTCGAGGTATCAATAGGCGCGGGTTTAGCTGCAACGGGGTGTCGTTTTTGGGCCACTGCACCGAATGATATTAATAAAAGTGTAAAAACTACAACCGCATTTTTCATGTTCTCAAATTTATACTAAAGCGCTACAAATAAAAAAGGCGTTACGAATAATCGGAACGCCTTTGTATAGGTTGATGGATATTTATTAAAACATGTTCAGTAACCCACGCATGGCATGCCAGCTAGCACCTTCAACGGTAAAAGCAATAATAGCCCATATTAAAAACGAGAAGGGTAGTAAAGCGCTAAGTATAAACCATTTTTTCTCGTGCTTTAAGTGCATAAAAGTACCCATAATGAAATACACTTTTACAACCGAAGCTACAGCCATTATTAAATTGATAAGCCATTTCATACCACCGTTATCGCCCATTAACAGGTCGTACCCAATTGCTATACCTACTTCGCCCACGGTAACTACCGAAAGGATAATGATGGTTTTAAGTACTTCTTTACGGCCTACACCATACTCTTCTTCATTCCAATGCAGGTGTCCTTGTACAGGTTCGTCGAAATTCATATTGTATATTTTTACTTAATTATTAATTAGTGTTATTATAACAGATAAAAGCAAAGGAAAACGTAAACCCATACAAGGTCAACAAAGTGCCAGTAAAGGCCTAATTTTTCAACCATTTCATAATGGCCTACTTTTTCAAACCTGCCATTCATGGTTGATACGCATAACCAAGTATTAAGCACCACACCACCCAACACGTGTAACCCGTGAAAGCCCGTGATAACGAAAAACAACTGTCCGAAGTTCATAATTTTAGTAAGCTCCGAGGCATGTGTAGGTGTCATACCTTCATGTATAAGGTGGGTCCACTCTAAATATTGGCAGCCCAAAAATGCAACACCGCATAATATAGTTGGTATTAAAAATTTAACTACACCCCATTTGTTCATTAGGTAACCTTCCTGTACGGCACGTACCATGGTGTACGAGCTTACAATCAGTAAAAAGGTCATAAAACTAACAAATACCAACGGTAGCTTTAAAGTATCTAAACCGTGTATTGGCACCGAGCTGAATACTTCGGCAGCCTTAGGCCATGCATCGCTTTGTGCAAAGCGCAAAGCAGCATAGGCAATCAAAAACGAGGCGAATGTAAACGTATCGGAAATAAGGAAATACCACATCATTACTTTGCCGTAGCCAATCCTGAACGGGGAATGCCCGCCTTCCCATAAACTTTTGTCCGTTTCCTCTGCGTGATGTAAAGTAGCGTCTGCCATCTTCTATTTACTATTTAAACTTAGCTTAAAAATTTATTATTGGTAATTCAGTAACAGGAATATATATAAATAAACCCAAACTATATCAATGTAATGCCAAAACCCAACTAACAGCTCTAAATTCAACTGCCTTTTAGGATTAATAATATCGCGCAATTCATAAATAGGGTCCTTACGCGAGCGGAATGCATTTATTAAAAATACAAGCATTACCAACAAGCCTATTACAATGTGCGCACCGTGTGCTGCCGATATAACATATACAAACGATGCTGAAATAGTGCCCGTTAAGGTCATACCCATTTGGGCCAATTTCATCCATCCAACTATTTGTAAGGTTAAAAACGTGCACCCTAACAAAAATGAAAAGAACAATAACGTGCGGAACAATTTAAACTTTGCTTTACGATAGCTGATAAGTGAAGCATGTATTACCACGCTTAACATTACTATTGTAATAGTACTAAAAAGGAATACCGTGGGAATTTTGAAGTTTTCCCAAACCTGGTAATCGCCTTTTTTTACAAGCAAAGCACTTGTTAAAGCCGCAAAGAACATGGTCATAGACCCCATACCAATCCATAACGCAAATTTTTGCGGATGAACCCCGGTGTATTCGGTCTTTTCTTTCAAAATATCTTTCTCACTCAAGCTAACGCCCATTGTTATATCTTATCCAGCACTAAAGCCAGTTGCATTACCGGCAAATACAAAAACGACCCAAACATCAGCATCCTTGCCGATTTATCATCACACTTTTGGTAGTGGTTCCACGCCATACCTAAAAACACAACACCCACTGCCACTATAAATATGTTGCCAACCACACCTACCATATTAAAGAAGTAGGGAATCATTGATACCAGCAATAAAAACACGCAGTAAATAACACTTTGTACCGCGCTCATGCTTGTTTTACCACTTGCCGAAGGCAAAAGCATTATACCTGCTTTTTTATAATCATCAAACTGTAGCCAGGCAATACTCCAAAAGTGAGGAAACTGCCATATAAACTGTGTGGTAAATAATACTATAGCTACAAAATCAATTTTACCGGTTGCGCATACATAACCAATCATTGGCGGTAATGCACCGGGTATTGCACCTACAAATACAGCAATAGGTGTTACCCTTTTTAGCGGGGTATATACAAATGCGTAGCTTATTAATGATATGGCAGATAATACACCCGCTGTAGCATTAAAATGAACCGTTAAAAGTAGTATACCCGATATGCCGAATATACCTGCAGCTAATATGGCTTCAAGCACATTCATCCTTTCAGCAGGTAGCGGACGGTTTTCTGTACGCTTCATTAGCTTATCAATATCCTTTTCAATTATTTGGTTAATGGTATTAGCAGCAGCTGTTACCAGCATACCGCCTAAGGCTAACCAAACCATATCAATAACACCATACATGGTATTACCGGCAAAAATAAAACCTATTACTGCCGAAAACACTACCAGAAAACTAAGCCTGAATTTACCAAGCATAGCATAATCGCGCACCTTTTGCATAAGGTACCCCGACTGCTTAACTGCTATGGTTGTTTGCTTTTCCATTTTCTATTTATATTCTGTTTGTTATTGTTTAGTGTTGTTCTTCACCTGATCTTAAAGGTAAATTTTGCGGGTTAGTTTCGCCAAACTCGGTGCTATAGTCATAAGGCCACCTGTATACAGTTGGTATATCGGCGGGCCAGTTGCCGTGTAAACGTTCAACAGGGGCAGTCCATTCTAATGTATTAGCTCCCCAAGGGTTGGCTACTTCACCTTCCACTTTACGTCCTTTAAATATGCTATAGAAGAAGTTAACTACAAATACTAACTGCGCTAAGAAAACAACAATAGCAAATACGCTAATAAAAGCTGCTAAGTGGTTAAAGTTGTTAAAGGTATCGAAGTTAGCAAAGGTGTAATAACGCCTTGGCAAACCGGTCATAAAGTGCATGGGGAAGAAAATACAGTAGGCACCCACTAAGGTTACATAAAAGTGTATTTGGCCTAATGTTTCATTCATAAACCTGCCAAACAAACGCGGGAACCAATGGTACACACCAGCAAACATACCGAAGAAGGCAGATACACCCATTACAATGTGAAAGTGGGCTACTACAAAGTAAGTATCGTGTAAGTGAATATCCAATGATGAGTTACCCAATATAATACCTGTTAAACCACCTGTAATAAACATTGATACGAAGCCGATTGCAAATAAGGCAGCCGATACCAATCGTATGTTACCACGCCATAAGGTGCCAATCCAGTTAAATACTTTAATGGCCGATGGGATAGCAATAAGTAGTGTGAACAAGGTGAATATAGCGCCTAAGTTAGGGTTTAAGCCTGTAACAAACATATGGTGCGCCCAAACAATAAACGATAACACTAATATAGCAAGTATTGAAAATACCATGGCTTTGTAACCAAATATTGGTTTACGTGCGTGCACCGAAAGTACTTCAGATACAATGCCCATGGCAGGTAGTATAATGATGTACACCTCGGGGTGGCCCAAGAACCAAAATAAGTGTTGGAATAGTATAGGCGAACCACCTTTATAACCCAATAACTGGCCGTTAACAACAATGTTGTTTAAGTAAAAACTGGTATCCAATAAGCGGTCAAATTCTAATAAAGTAACACCGGCTAATAAAGCGGGGAAAGAAAGCACCCCAATAATAGCGGTAAACATTAAAGCCCATATAGTTAATGGTAAGCGGAACATGCTCATACCTTTAGTACGCATGTTAAGTACAGTAGCTATATAGTTAAGTCCACCTAATAAAGATGATATGATAAATAAGGTCATACCCAATGCCCACATATCAAAACCCATACCTGAACCGAGGTTAATCCCTGTATCGCGTAAACCATTTAATGGTGGGTAAGCTGTCCAGCCGCCCGATGCAGGGCCAGTTTGAATAAAGAAAGAGAATAGCATAACCGTGCTGGCTGCTAAAAAGAACCAGTACGATAACATATTCATAAACGGCGAAGCCATATCGCGTGCACCGATTTGATATGGTATTAGCAGGTTTGCAAAGGTACCACTCAATCCGCCGGTTAATACAAAAAACACCAATATAGTACCGTGCATAGTAACCAACGCGTAGTAAAATTCGTTGCTTATCTTACCACCTTCAGCCCACTTGCCCAAAAACGTTTCTAAAAACGGAAACGTTTCGTTTGGCCAACCTAATTGAAGACGGAATAATACCGATAGCAAACCACCTACAATACCCCAAAAGATACCTGTAATAAGGAACTGTTTGCTAATCATCTTATGATCCTGGCTGAAAATATATTTCGTCAGAAATGTTTCTTCGTGGTGGTGTTCGTCATGCCCGTGGATGTGGTGAACATCGGCATGTGCATGATCTACAGAATGAGCCGTTTGCATATTTCTATTTTTTAAATACTATACTATTTCTTAAAATCCTTTTCCCAATTACTTTTTAATTAACATAGCTGTTGGCTTTGTTTCAGTATTTACTGAATCTGTAGCCGCCGGCTCAACACTTTCAGCAGGTGCATCAGTTTTAGGCGCTACGGCAGCATACATAGCTGTTTGCTTATCTACCCACTCATCATATTCAGCCTGTGTAACTACTACTACTTCGCGCTCCATACCGTAGTGAGATTTACCACAAAGCTCGGCACATGCTAATTCATACTTAAATGTTTTCCAACGCTGCTCACCTGTTTCGGGGTTTACTGTTTGCCACCAAGGCTCAGTACTTAAGTACTGTTGCATTTCGGCAGTGGTCATAGTTGGTGTAAAGTAAAATTCGGTTGGTATACCCGGTACACAGTCCATTTTAACACGGAAGTGAGGTAAAAAGAAGCTATGTAATACATCTAATGCACCTAATTTCATTAACACCGGGCGACCTTTTACTAAGTAAAGTTTATCGGCCATAAAATCATCGTGGCTATTCTTATCATCCCAGTTTATACCTAATTCGTTAGTTGGCGAAATGTGCTCGGTGTCAATAACACGCTCGCCAAATTTGCCGTCTTTGCCAGGGTAGCGCAACATCCAGTTAAATTGTTTTGCCGTAGCTTCTACTACTAACATTTTAGGGTCGCGTGCCTCTTTATTAAATATGCTAAACCATTCGTACATACCCATAGCAATTAAGCCTGTAAGTACTATTGATGGTATAATGGTCCAAACAACTTCCAACTTATTATTGTGGGTGTAAAAGTATGCCTTTTCGCCACGGCTTTCGTTGTAGCGGTAAGTAAAATAGAATAAAGCTACTTGTGTAATAACAAACACAATACCTATTATAAGCATGGTTATGTTGAACAATTTATCGGTTTGCAACCCATGTACCGAAGCAGCCTTAGGTATCATTACAGGTACCAATTCCTTAAAGGCGAATGCCGAGCCGGCAAACATCAATATCAAAAAGCCCATCATCAGGTAACCGTTAATCCTGCTTTGGTTTGTATAGTCGTATTTATCGCCCTTTAACTGTAAGCTTAGTTCGTTGGCACGTGCAATAAGCACAAGCACTACAAACAGAAGAACAATTACCACGAAACTTAAAAATGCTACCATGACTTTTTATGTTGTTTTCAATTTTTTATCTAATAACTGCTTTATACTACGAGTATGTAACTTCCAACCTTTCGCATTCTTTCAGGTACGGGTCGTTTTCAGGTACAATAGGACGTTTAGAAAGATTATTGAAAAATAAATAAAGGAATATTCCTAAAAATCCGATGAATACCATAATCTCTCCTATTCCAATACCTGCAAAGTTTTGGGTAGGTGCAGCTTCTTCTTCAGCATGCTCTTTTCCACCTTCGTGTACTTGGGCTTCATGTCCGTGGCCTTCCGTAGTTTTTACTTCAGTAGCTACTGCTTCTATGTTTTCTTTAGTGGGGGTTACATCTGTAACAGTTCCTTCAGCTTTATGTTCAGCTGCTTCGGCAAACAATACTGTTTGGCCGGCTTTCAATTTAGCTTCTTTACTTTCATGGGCTTCAGCTACTGCAGCTTCGTTCCAATTGGGCTCAACAAAGGTAAAGTTAAAGAAATCTACATAGTGGCCGAAAACCAATAATGCCGCTCCAAAACCTATTAACCTGAAGTTACGTTTCGAACTACGGGTAATGAGTACAAATAACGGGAACACAAAGTTAATAATCAACGCACCAAATACAGTTATTTTAAAGTAGGTAACATCGAAACGCTTAACCCAAAACATAGTATCTTCAGGTACGTTGGCATACCATTGCAACATAAATTGATCGAACCATAGGTATGTCCAGAAGATAGAGAACCCGAATAACATTTTACCTAAATCGTGTACGTGGTTTTCGTTTACTTGTGGCAAGTACCCTTGCGATTTTAGGAAGATAACTATAAGAATGGTCATACCCCAGGCAGCACAGCCGTAGCTGGCAAAGTTATACCAACCAAATAGGGTTGAATACCAGTGCGGGTCCATGCTCATTATCATATCCCAACTGATAAATGATTCAGTTAATGCAAATATTACAATAAACGCAGCAGCTAATAATTTCGAGCGCTTGTAAACTTTAGGATCGGTTTGATCGGTACGTGCAAAAAACTTGTTTAGCGCATACGAAGACCCAGCCCATAAAATAGCGTATACCGCTACCCTGCTTATCCAAAATGCCGGAGCAAAAAATACCAGCTTAGTAGTATATTTAGGGTCGCCTGCACCTGTCTGTAAAATATGGGTTACGTGGGCGTATAAATTATGTACGCCTAATATGCCAAGAATAAGAATTGCTAATAACGCAAACCCACCGTATACAGCAAAAGCCGATAGCGAAAGCAAAATACGTTTTATTAATGTTTGCCAACCGCCATAAGCTATTTGCGCAGCAGCTACTACAAACATACCAAACAAGCCTATACCGGTAAAGTAATAGGTGTTAGCAAGTAAGTTGCTCCACAAACGCGAGTGGTGATTATGTTCGCCCGTAATAAACTCGCTTATCAGTATATATACAATACCAAATAAGCCTATACCCATCATGTAAAACAGGGCTTTCTTTATCGGGGCTGTAAATTCAAATTTTGGATTCATCTCTATAACGTATTACAGTTAATATTTTAATATTCCTACTATTTCTTTTTTCCGTTTTCAATACTTACACTAATGGCGCCAGCAGTATTATTTGTTGCATCGGCAGGCTCCGTGTTAGCTGCTTCTTGCTTTATACCTGCCAAACTTTTAATGTAGTGTATAACTTCCCATCTTTCTTTTACATCCAGTTGGTAGCCATAGCCGCCCATCATGCCTTTACCGTAGCTAACGCTGTAAAATATATTTCCGTCCTTAATAGCTGGTAAGCGGTCGGCATATTTTGGTGGCCTTGCGGTAAAAGGGCCGTCTTGGCCGTTAGGCAATTCAACTATCTGCCCGTTGCCTTCGCCTTTTTCGCCGTGGCAAACTTTACAGTTAATTTCATATAACCTTTTACCCTCAGCTAACGATTCACTGCTGTAACCAATAGGGTCTTTTATTAAAGCACCTGCTTTATCGTAGTTTTCCTGCCATTTATCAGGGTTGTGTACATCAAAGTGATTTTTAGCCATGTAGCTTAATAGGTAAGCTTCATTGGTTTTCACTTTCTCATCATTAGGTATCCAACCGCGTGGTATAGTACCTTCAACCGGTGTGCGGGCCGACATATTAAAGCCATCGGCTGATTTAATATCGCTGACCGAATATGTTTCGTAAGCATTGCTATACGTCATATCAGGCATGTAAGTCCTGCCTGTTTCTTTGGGGCCTCTGCCACAAGCGCTCATTAGTATGGCTACTGCAACAGCGGGTATTAATTTTATAATTTGAGTCTTCATCTTCAATATGAAATTTCCTGATTATTAACCTTCTATTCCTGTAAAGTCTTTCTCTTTTACTTCTACGGCATGCTCTTGCTTACAAAGCTCTTTAATACTGTTTATTTCAGCCGCCGAAAGTTTGTCTGAATCAAATACCAGTGCAAAACGGTCGTCGGTTGTGCGCACATCATATATACGTGGTACACGTCCGGGCCATAGGCGGTTACGTACCAAGTAAGTAAGGGTTATGCCCCAAGCGGCAAATAATACCGTTAACTCGAAAGAAATAGGTATAAATGAAGGAAGTGGGAAATAAGGTTTTCCACCAAAATCTATAGGGTAGCTGGTAGTCATTACCCAGGTCATAAAACTAAGCGCAACGGTAGTACCGGTGGCACCAAACATAAAACCTGCTGTGTGCAAACGGCTATCTCTATACCCCAAGGCATTTTCAAGGCCATGCACAGGAAACGGGGTAAGGCTTTCGTATATTTCTATGCCTTTTGCCCTGATGTGCCCAATAGCATGAAGGTAAGTATCTTCATGATCCCAAAGCCCTATTACTACTTTATTTGGTTCTTCCATAACTATATTATTGTCAGTTATATTTCTTTGTTTGTTATTAGTTTTTCGAATCCTTATCTAATGGGCCTACGTGTTGTAAACCTACAAAACCACCTGTAGCTGCCGTTGCTGAATTTGCTGCCTTAGCCCTTTCGGTTTTAGCTACTTCCGATGATGTACGGAATATAGCTTTTACCTCGGCAATGGCTATTACCGGGAATATGCGGCAAAATATAAGGAACAAGAACAGGAATAATGATATTGAACCTAAGTAGATACCTATATCAACCCAAGTAGGCGAAAAATAAGCCCAGCTTGATGGCAAATAATCATCAGCTAACGAGGTAACGATAATTACAAAACGCTCGAACCACATACCTATATTTACAAATATTGATAGTAAGAAAGTAGCGTAAAGGTTACGGCGTATTGGTTTAAACCAGTAAAACTGTGGGGTAATAACGTTACAGCTCATCATCCAGATATAAGCCCAGTAGTATTTGCCTAATATACGGTTATAGAAAGCAAACTGCTCGTATAAGTAACCCGAGTACCAAGCAATAAATAACTCGGTTAGGTAAGCAATACCTACTATTGAACCTGTAAGTACAATAATTTTGTTCATCGATTCGATGTGGTTAACAGTAATGTAATCTTCCAAGTTAAATAGTTTCCTTACAATCAACATTAGGGTTTCAACCATGGCGAAACCTGAGAAGATAGCACCCGCAACAAAATACGGAGGGAAGATGGTAGTGTGCCAACCCGGAATTACTGAAGTTGCGAAATCGAAAGATACGATGGTGTGTACCGAAAGTACCAGTGGGGTTGCAAGGCCCGCTAATATTAATGATAGTGATTCAAAACGTTGCCAGTGCTTAGCAGTACCCATCCAACCAAACGACATCATGTTGTAGAACCACTTTCTGAACTTGCCTTTTGAACGGTCGCGGATAGTTCCGAAATCGGGCATTAAACCTGAATACCAGAAAAGGATTGATACCGAGAAGTAAGTTGAGATAGCGAATACGTCCCACAATAACGGTGAGTTAAAGTTAACCCAAAGTGGACCACGTGTGTTTGGTAAAGGGAAAATAAAAGGAGCATCCCAAACACGGCCCATGTGAAATACAGGGAACATACCCGCGCAAATAACGGCGAATATGGTCATCGCTTCGGCAGCACGGTTAATACCTGTACGGTAACGCTGACGGAACAGCAAAAGGATGGCCGAAATAAGAGTACCCGCGTGGCCTATACCAATCCACCAAACGAAGTTGGTAATATCCCAAGCCCAGCCAATAGTTTTATTTAACCCCCAGGTACCTATACCAAACCATACGGTCCAGCCAAGGCAGAATACAAAGAAAAGTGCGCCTGCACCAAAAAATAAGGTAGCAATCCACCACATGGCTGAGTTCCTTTCAGTAGGAGCAACCAAGTCATCCGTAATCTTGGTATAGTTTTTATCAAGCCCTTTAATGAGCGGCTCCCTGAATTCTGATTCGTATGCGTGCATTTTATTGAATTATCAGTTTTACTTAAATCTTTATGCTAAAAACAATTACGAGTTATAATCAATAATTTCGTACTTCTTCTCTTCTTCCCTGTTACGCACTTGGGTTAAGTATAGTACGTTAGGCATAGTGTGTATTTCTTCAATTACACCAAAGGCCCTTTCGTCGTTCCATTTCTTTAATACAGCACTGTTTTTGTCGTTCCTGTCGCCAAATTCAATAGCGTGTGTAGGGCAAGCTGTTTGGCAAGCGGTTGTTGCTTCGCCATCGGCCATTACACGGCTACCTTTCTTAGCTTCTAACTTAGCAGCTTGTAAACGTTGTACGCAGAAAGAACATTTCTCCATTACACCGCGCGAACGAACTGTTACGTCAGGGTTTAACACCATACGCGTAAGTGGTTCATGTAAGCCTAATTTTTCCGAAGCTACGTTTTGGTCGTTGCTGGTACCATATTGTTTATCAAAAGCATCAGCTTGCTGGTAATCGTACCAGTTAAAGCGGCGAACTTTGTAAGGGCAGTTGTTAGCGCAGTAACGGGTACCAATGCAACGGTTGTAAGCCATTTGGTTTAAGCCTTCATCGCTGTGGTTGGTAGCAGCTACCGGACAAACGTTTTCGCAAGGTGCGTTATCGCAGTGTTGGCACATTAAAGGCTGGAACACAACATCCGGGTTTGCCTCTTCGCCTGTATAGTAGCGGTCAATACGCATCCAGTGCATTTCGCGGCTGCGGCGTACTTGGTCCTTACCTACTACAGGTACGTTATTTTCAGCGTTACAAGCTATTACACATGATCCGCAACCTATACAGCTGTTAAGGTCAACCACCATGGTCCAACGGTGGTTTGGCCTTTCGTGTTCATAATATAAAGTAACCAACTCTTCCATTATCTCCTCACGGTCTTCATTACCCGCACTGAAAGCCTCATTCTTCATCATACTTTCTTTGTATTCATGAAGGGTTGTTTCTTTCACTACTTTACGGGTTTTAACACCGCCTAAGTCTTTAAGGGTAATGTTAAAGTGGGTTTGTGTAATAGCTAATTGGTCGGTTTTATCGCTTTTGGTTAAAGTTGCTTTGGCAACATTGCTAAAGCCATCGCCGGCAGGGCTTAGCATTGTATACACATTCTGGCCTACTTTAAGGTCGTCGTGTGCTACAGCAGTACGGCCATAACCTACTGCTACGCCCAACGTATTTTCAGGTGTGCCCGGTACGACTACCACAGGTAACTCAACAGTTACACCATTTACGGTAAGCTTACCAAAAGCATATAATTTTTGTTTAAAATCAGGGTCAAGATTATAGCCGCCTTTGTTGTATAAGCTTGGGCTTACTACAATGTAGTTATCCCATGTTATTTTGCTTACAGGGTCTGGCAATTCTTGTAACCAAGGGTTATCGCTCCAGCTACCGTCACCTACAGCTATTGATTCGTATAGTTTAACTTGTAAGCCATCGCCTAAAGCAGCCACTGCACTGCTAACGCCCGCTACTGCATCGGCAACACCTGCGCCATTATATGCAGCACCCGCAGCATTACCATCTAGTACTACTTCGCCATCATGCACTATGTTATCCCAATATGCCCCAAAGCCTGTGTATTTACTTTGCTTGCCGTATAGGTTATTTTCCCAGTATTTCTGTAAGTACTCGTAGTAAGTACCTGTTTTACCAGCCCAAGCCAATAATGTATCTTGAAATTGACGGGTATCGAACAATTTAGAAATAGTAGGTTGGGTAGTATTAAAAATACCTGCCTTGGGCTCAGCATCGTTCCAGCTTTCTAACCAGTGGTTATCAGGGCAAACGTATTGGGTTAATTGCGAAGTTTCATCTAACCTATTGGCAAACGAAACCGATAATTCAGCTTTCTTTAATGCATCAGCCAAACCTTTAACAGGCGAAGTATGCACCGGGTTCGATTCGTAGAAAAGCACTGCTTTTACCGAACCATCATTTAGGCCACTAACTAATTGTGTAACTGCTTTATCCGAACCTTGTTTGGTGTTGTATGCGCGGTCCCAGGTAATGGTTGAGCCATAGCTGCCTAATGCGTTATTTATAGCATTAACCAGTAATTGGGCGCTTACATCATTTGCACCGCTAACAACTAATGCATTACCTGCACCGGCGGCTTTTAATTCTTGTGCAGCCTTGCCAACTTTTGCATTTTTAGCTTCGCCACCACTAACTAATACATTGTATAAATCAACTAACGAAGTTAATTCATCTGATGGCTTAACAGCTATGCGCGTATCGGCTTTGTAACCTGTAATGGTAGGAACCGACTCAATTTGTATGTGGCGGCTCATATCGTAATTACCTTTGCTAACCTTGCGGGCGCTTGAGTAGTCGGCAGCAAATTCAACCGGCGATAACCAAGTACCTAAAAAGTCGGCCCCAACACCTACTATAACTTTTGCCTTAGCAAAATTGTACGAAGGCAATTGGCGCTTACCAAAGCTTTTTTCATTAGCATCAAGCATACCCGAATACGATACCGCATCATATACTAAGTGCTCGAATTTGCCACCAAGTGTTGCACCAAAATCGGCAATAACTGCTTTGGTAGATGGAGATATAACTGATGATGAGAATAATACTACTTTACCATTGGCAGCGGCGGCTTTTAACTTCTCGCCTATTTCCTTATCGGCAGTAGCCCAGGTAATAGGTTCGTTACCACGCTTAGGGCTTTTGTAACGTGCACCATCATATAAACTAAGTACCGATGCCTGTGTACGTGCATGGGTACCACCTTTTGTAATAACCGAAAGTTTATTGCCTTCAACCTTAATAGGGCGGCCTTCGCGCGTTTTAACTAAAACAGCTGCATAATCGCCACCCTGGTACATAGCCGAAGCATAATAATTGGACATACCCGGTACAATTTCCTCAGGGCGCCAAATGTAAGGTATGCTTTTACGCACAGGCATTTCGCAGCTTGCAGCTACAGCAGCAGCTGTAACACTAAAACCGAGCATTTTCAAAAAGTCCCTTCTGCTTGATTTGCCAGTTGATATAGGTTCGGTAATAGAACTTAACACAGGAAGGTCTTCGCTGAATTCTTTTTCAGCTATTTGACGAAAGCCTTCCAACTGTTCTTTCTCTTCTATCCCTTTCCAGTATGATTTTTCAGCCATTTTATTTCGAGTTATTCCGGATTCTTAAATTGATATTTTATATTTCTTTATTCCAGTTCAATTTTAGTAGTGGCAACGCTGGCATTCGGTACCACCAATGTCTGATACAGTTACTTTGCTGATTTTGTTAGCTTTTAACTCTTCGTGCAGCTTAGTGTAGGTTGAGTAGTAGTTGTTTGATGCAAACTGCACCTCGGTATTGCGGTGGCAGTTAATACACCAACCCATTGATAGTGGAGAGTATTGGTAAACTTCTTCCATAGTTTCAATTGGGCCGTGGCAGTTTTGGCAAGCAATTTTACCTGCGTTTACGTGTTGTGCGTGGTTAAAGTAAACGTGGTCGGGCAGGTTGTGTATGCGTATCCACTCAATAGGGTGGCTTGGCTTGCTGTATGTTTGGGTTTTAGTATCCCAACCCACCGCATCGTATATTTTAGCAATTTCTTCGGTACCGTATAAAGGGCCTTTGCTTACGTTCTTGTGGCAATTCATACAGGTATTAAGCGATGGTATGTTTGAATGCTTGCCTTGGTTAGCTGTTTGGTGGCAGTATTGGCAGTCGATTTTATGTGTGCCTGCGTGTAATGCATGCGAAAAACGGATAGGCTGCGTAGGCTGGTAACCTTGCTGGCGGCCTAAGTGGGTCATCCAGTCAACCGTTTCGTAACCTAAAAACACAACTAAAAGCATGCTGGCAGCTACTATAACTTTACTGTTTTTGTAAAAAGGCGTTTTGGGGCCTTCGGTAGCAAAACCTTTCTTTTCGGCAACAATTTTATCTAACTTACTGGTAACACCTACCAGTATACCTATTAGCACCACTAAAAAGAAAACGAATATATACATGGTAGAACCAGGACCGGTACCTTCAGCTTCGGCACCCGCCTTAGCAGCGGTGTCAGTACCCGGTGCAGGAGTTGGTGCACCAAAAGCATCAGGGTTTTCAATGTATAGTAATATTTTATCTATGCTTTCGTCGTTAAGCGTGGCAAACACGTTCATGGCCGATGGACGGCTGTTCGACATATCAACGGCATACTTGTATCCGCCACCTACGGCATCGTTCCAGTTATGTATCCAGGTATGTAGCCATTGCTTACCTGTTTTGCCCTTGTATTCGCCGGCAGC
>Ga0164241_10002440_pt1 | contig 20198 bp, 17 predicted proteins | sample OricomyardsoilBY_FD_108780 | JGI IMG/M metagenome (GOLD analysis project Ga0164241, IMG submission 108780) | Backyard soil microbial communities from Emeryville, California, USA - Original compost - Back yard soil (BY) | ecosystem: Environmental > Terrestrial > Soil > Unclassified | place: USA... | reverse complement strand
CAACCGGGAGCGGTTCCACAGCGCGCCCGGCTTCCAATCCCCTGTGGACTTTGAAACCCAACGCAACTAAAACATCCATGTCTCATGCGCTCCGCAGTAGTCCACCAAACCCAGGCAAGACCAGCTCATTGCATAGAACTAAATGAAAACTTTCACCAATGGATTGAATGGAATGGAATCATGGCTTCTGGTGGAACGACAAATACAAGTAATTTCCCCAGTAGTGCTGAATGGCATTGGGATGCAAAATGGCAGATAGACGGAGACCCAAGGGTTATTTATACAAGTTTAGGTAGCGGAAACACTTCACTTCCGAGCACATCGGCAGGTTGTCCTTAAATTATTAAAAACTATGAAGACAAATCAAAAAATGACTGTCTGTTTCCTGTTCTGCGTGCAGGTTTTTCTTGCGCCGTTATTAAGCGATGCACAAACTAATGAAATTTTTGTTGATCAGTTAGTCAGATTGGAAAAAATGACTGGCACCGAAAAAGTGGAATTAATTGATGATGTCGGAAAAAATCTGCGTTTGCTACAGAAAGCGTTATCGAATCAGTTAATAATTGGGAATAACGAGGCAAAATGTTATGCAGCATATTTTATTGGTGAATATAGATTTTCACAGTCCGCAAATAATCTCGCACAAGTTATAGCCTTACATGAAGATTTTTTAAGGCCAAATGGCCGAATATGGGTTTGGGGGCAATATCCAGCAATGGAGGCATTGATAAAAATCGGCAATCCATCCATTCCCGCAGTTATTAGGAATTTGGCTGAAAGCGATGATGCCAAAGTCAGAGAATTATCCTTAAAAGTCCTTTATCATATCGAAGGCGACAAAGACATCGTGCAATTACGTTTGCAAAAAGCTTTAAGAACAGAAACAGATTTACAGAAACAGGCAAGGTTGCAGGCCGCCTTAAAAAACTTGGACGAAATTTCATTTATTAAGTAAGTCAATTTATTTTACTATATTTGGCCTTGCCTCCATGAAAATCAAATGCTCACTTCCATTAGCGACGTCGCGCGCCATGCTGTTAATTCTGATATGGTCTTATACAATGATGGCAGCGATTCCAAGTCTGGCGCAAAATGTGGTAAGGCCGGAGGATGTTATTTCTGCGGTCCGTCTAAACAATATAGACGCATTTGACCGCATGGCTGGAAAATTACAACTCCAACAAAAAATCTGACAGATCAATTAGTGGATATTTTCAAAGACGCACAGTCGCCTGTTTTAACCAAAGGCGCTGCGGCATATTGTCTGGGAGAGTTGCGTGCTTCGGAGGCTGTCAATGTTCTGGCCTTGGGAATTGCCTTGGAAATAAATTCGGTATCGAATGATCATCTTACCTTGCTTCAAGGGCCAATCGTGATGAAAGCATTGATAAAAATTGGCAATCCATCCATTCCGGCAGTTATGAAAAATCTGGCCGAAAGTGACGATGCGAAAGTGCGGGCATTGTCGTTGCAAGTGATCGAACGGATTGACAAGGACATTTCGGCCTTGCGGTTGCAAAAGGCAATCAAGGCGGAAACAGATGCGCAAAAACAAGCCCGGTTGCAAGTCGCCTTAAAGGCCTTAATCGGCGCATGATTTTGACATTTGGGTGACCGGGAGACGTAAAATTACTCAAAGTTTAGCGGCGCTTTTAATCTCAAGGTGATAAAAACGCGCCCGCCGGCAGGTTCCGCAGCACCGTGAACACCAGCGCCACGGCCAGCAGCGGCCAGAGCCATTTCGCCGGGAAAAAGTCGCCGTTCAGGCGGCCGCGACGACGGTTCATCCAAAACCAGCCGCCGCGCAGCGCAAGCCAGGCCAGCCCGCCCACAAAAAGCGCATTATCGTGCAAGGCTTCCCGCCATGCGCCGTGCAACAGCGCATAAGCCGAGCGCGTCGCGCCGCAGCCGGGACAGTTCAGCCCGGTGAGCCGGTGAAACTGGCAGACGGGATAAAAGTGATGCGTCGCCGGATTGAGGAAGAAAAGCAGGGCCGCAATGCCCGCGCCGGCCGTCGCCAGCAGAATCAACACCGGCCGCAGATTCGGCGATTGAAGTTTGGGCGGCGCGGATTTCATTCACACCGCTCCGACATGCCAGACCACATGGGCAGGCTGCATCGCAAACTGAATAAGGCCGAACCCAAAACTCATCAGCAGGCTCACCGCCGAGCAGATCAAACCCGCCAGCGCCAGGCCCCAGCCTTCCTGCTTTTGCACCTGGCCGTTGATTTGAGCCAGCGCGATGATCGAAAAAACCAGGCCGAGAAGGTTAAGCGGACAACAGCAGCAGCCGCAAAGTGAAACCAGCCCGCAGATGAAACCCGCCGTGGCAAACCCGTTGGTTTTCCGCACCGGCATCGGCGTCACTTTCGGCGGCGCCATCACCGGCGGCGAACCGGAAACATCGCGGTTGAATTCGGGCAGCAGGCCGATGAACGTCCAATCCGTCGCGCCCTCCACCAGCACGGACGTGCGGCTGTCCACGCGGCCTTGGGCAATCCATTCGCGGATGGTTTCCGCCACGACCGGCCCGTAAGGTTCGCCGTCGTTGCCGATGATCTTATACATGGTTCAATGGGTTTCGGATTTTCCGGCCGGCAGATCACTCACGGACGCTCAACCGGGCCGGATTGCGGGTAACATTTGCAACATTTTCAGGACGATAAAAACCAGTTCCGCCAGCACCACGGCCGTCAGCAACAACAACCATTTCCTGGCCCGGCGTTTGCCCAGATGCGGCGGCACCTGGGCGATTTTTTCAAAGGCCTTGGCGAATTCCGGCAGGGATTCGAGAAACACCCAGTCCCGCGCCCCAGTGGGTTTGACCGGCGTTTTTTTCTCCAGCCGTTCTTCGGCGATCCAGTCGCGGACTTGCTCGACACGGACCGGCCCGTATTCCTTGCCGTCCTCGCCCATCACCGTGTAATGCAGCAATGTGTTCATGTTTCCTCGTTTGGTTTTTACGCCCGCCCGCCCGCGCCGGGATCCGAACAGACCCCGCGTTTGGTGCCGGCAATGAATTCCAGCAGGGTTTTTGCAGCCTGGCTGGAAAAAGTCGTCTGCGCCCCGGCCACGGCTTCGCGTAGATTTTTCCCGCCGCGAAACAACGCGTGATAAAGGCGCTTCAATTCCAGCCGCTCATCCGCATTGATCCCGGCCCGCCGCAGGCCAATGACGTTCAAGCCGCAAAGCTCGTTCATATTATGCACGACCGTGAACGGCGGCAAATCCTGGCTGATGGCCGCGCCGCCCTGCATCATCGCCAGCGTCCCGATGCGGCAGAATTGATGCACCAGACAGTTGCCGGAAACGAACACGCGGTCATGAATCACCGCGTGGCCCGCGATCATGCAGCCGCCGCCCAGAATGACATGGTCGCCAATGACCGCATTATGGCCGACGTGCGCGTGCGGCGTAAGAAAATTATGCGAGCCGATCACGGTGTCCTCCGCCATGCTGTTCGCGCAATTCACCGTCACATGCTCGCGGAAAATATTATGGTCGCCGATACGCAGACGGGTCGGGTCGCCCTTGTATTTCACATCCACCGGCTCGTCACCGATGACGCAGCCCGCATGAAACCGGTTGCCCTTGCCGATAGTCGTCGCGCCCATGAGACAAACCTGCGGCCCGACGATGCAGTCGTCGCCCAGCTCCACGCCCGCCTCGATCACGGCATAAGGCCCCACGCGGACATTGGCGCCGAGTTTCGCCGATGGATGGATGACTGCGCTTGGATGAATCATCTTTTAGCCACAGATGAACACAGATGCACCCGGATGAAAACTGAAAAACTGAATTTTTGCCGGCGCCAATTTTCGTCAAAGCCGGAAGCCTGCCGCTTTTTCGTGTGTTTTGTGTGTTTTATGGTTAAATTAAAATGAAAATGACCGGCGCAGCCACCAACAAATCCATCGGCAAACTACCCGAACTGCTCGCGCCCGCCGGCGATTGGGACTGCGCCAGGGCCGCCGTCGAGAACGGCGCGGATGCGATTTACTTCGGCCTCGACAAATTCAACGCCCGGATGCGCGCGCATAATTTCACCGAGGCGGATCTGCCGAAGCTGATGGAATTTCTCCACCGGCGCGGCGTGCGCGGTTACGTCACGTTCAACACGCTCGTCTTTCAAAATGAGCTGGCCGACGCGGAAAATTATCTGCGCGCCATCATCGCCGCCGGCGTGGACGCGGCCATCGTGCAGGACGTGGGCATCTGCAAATTGATCCGCGAACTCTCGCCGGATTTTCCGATTCACGCCTCGACGCAGATGACGATTTCCAGTGCGGCAGGAATTGAATTTGCCAAAAATCTCGGCTGCAATCTCGCCGTCCTCGCCCGCGAATGTTCGATTGCGGAAATTGAGAAAATTCGGGCAAGTTTCAAATGTTCAGCTTCGAATGTTCAACCTGAAAATCTGGCCGGCTTGAAACTGAAAACTGAAAACTTGAATCTTCCGTTGGAAGTTTTCGTCCACGGCGCATTGTGCGTGGCGTATTCCGGCCAATGTTTGACAAGCGAATCGCTCGGTGGCCGTTCCGCCAATCGCGGCGAATGCGCGCAAGCCTGCCGGATGCCGTATGATTTGATTTCCGACGGCCGGCAGATTCCGCTCGGCGATAAAAAATATCTGTTAAGCCCGCAGGATTTGTCCGGCCTGGAAGTCCTGCCCGAACTTGTCCGCGCGGGCGTTTCGTCGCTGAAGATCGAAGGCCGGCTCAAGTCGCCCGAATACGTCGCCAGCATCACGTGCGTTTATCGCAACGCGCTCGACAACCTTGTAAACAACCGAGAAACAAAGAAACCAAGCGATAAAAACTTGGCTCCTTCGCTGCCTGGCCGTTCAAGTTCGGAACGCTATGAACTTGAGATGAGTTTTTCACGCGGCCTGTTCACCGGCTGGTTCGGCGGCATTGACAATCAAAAACTCGTTCATGCGCGCTTCGGCAAAAAGCGCGGCGTGTATCTCGGCGAAGTGCGGAAGATTGTCCGCGACGGCGTCATCGTCAATCTCGCCGCGCCCGTCAAACCGGGCGACGGCATTGTCTTTGACGCCGGCCGGCCGGATGAAAAAGAGGAAGGCGGGCGCATTTACGAAATCGAAAAACCGGAAACGGAAAATGAAAAACCGCGTCCCGTCGAACTGCGTTTCGGTTACGGAAACATTGATTTCAATCGCGTCCACGTCGGCGACAAGCTGTGGAAGACGAACGACCCTGAACTCGACAAACAACTCCGCCAAACTTTCGCGGGCGACAAAATCCGCTTTCAACGACCGGTTGAAATTGAAGTCCACGGGCTTGCGGGCAAACCGCTCACGCTCATCGCGCGCGATGAGACCGGCCGCGTCGTGAAAGTGGAATCCGCCATGCCGCTGGTGAAGGCGGAAAAAGCCCCGCTCACGGAGGAAAAATTGCGCGAGCAGCTTGGCCGGCTCGGCGGCACGCCGTTCAAACTCGGCGCGCTGAAAAATTTTTTGGCCGGCGAAGTGCTGGTTCCCGTCAGCGAATTGAACCGGCTGCGCCGGGCATTCGTTTCCGAACTGGAAAAACTCCGCGCCACTCCGAAGCTGTGGCAGTTTGAAGTGGGACAGGCATCTTGCCTGTCCAGTTCAGATTCAAATCGTGAATTGAAACCTTCGCCGGACAGGCAAGATGCCTGTCCCACTTTGATCGTTCTCGTCCGCAATCTTGCGCAACTCGAAGCCGCCCTGAAATGCGGCGTAACAACGGTTTATTGCGAGTTGGAAGATCCGAAGAAATATCGCGAGGCGGTGGTTTTGTTTCACACGGCGTTTGGCTGCGAATCGCAAACCGGAAATCGCAAACCGGAAATTTTTGTCGCCCCGCCGCGCATTTTCAAGACGGGCGAGGAATGGATTTTGAACATCGTCAAATCCGCCAATGCCGACGGCGTGCTCGTTCGCAACTATGACCATTTGAAATTTTTCGCGGACACGCGGCGCGTCGGGGATTTTTCGCTGAACGTGGCCAACCGCATCGCGGCGGACTATTTCAAAAATCATTTCGCCCTGGAACGCGTCACGGCGAGCTACGACTTGAACGCCACGCAACTTGACGCGTTGCTTTCCGCCGCGCCGCCCGAATGGTTCGAGGTCACGATCCATCAGCACATGCCGATGTTTCACATGGAGCACTGCGTGTTCTGCGCGTTTCTCTCGAAGGGCAAAGATTATCACGACTGCGGCCGCCCGTGCGATAAACATGAAGTAAAGCTGCGCGACCGCGTGGGCGCGGAGCATCCGCTCAAGGCCGACGCCGGCTGCCGCAACACGGTTTTCAATTCGCAGGCGCAGACCGGCGCGGAATTTGTGGAGCGGCTGCTCGCGCTCGGCGTGCGTAGTTTCCGTGTGGAATTTCTGAATGAAACGCCGGCGGAAGTGGAGCGGACGATCGCCAAATATCGCCAGCTTTTGCGCGGTGAAATTTCCGGCGCGCAACTCTGGCGCGAATTGAAGCTGTTCAACCAGCTCGGCGTCACGCGCGGCCAGATGAGCGGCTAATTTGCCTTCTGTATTTCGGGATATTGGTCGCTCAATCCGTTCAACCCTTCGTGTTCCACGGTGAAGGAAAAGTTTTTGTGGCCGTTCACCGTGGTGAACTTGAACACAAAAATCATGTCATAGTCATCACCCCGCCAGCCGGGGACCTTTTTCACGTCGCCGCCATTGTTCCTGACCATGTTTCTGCCGAATTCATCGAGCAGGCCGTGCTCCCACGCGATGAAGACGGTGGCGTTTTTATATTTCGGCAGCGCCAGTTCATTTTCCAAACCTTCGATTTCCAAGTAGCCGAATTCCGTGTTGACCGGCAGGCCGCAGCGGATGGCGGTCGGCTCAATGGTGGCGAGCGGCCGGACATAAAAATACCTGGCCCCGTCCACTTTTTCCGAAGGATTCGGCGCGAAGATGAATTCCGGCGTGCCGTATTTTTTGAGCAGCACTTCGGGCAGCGCCAGGGAGCGGTTCAACCCGCGATTGTTCAACTGCCCCAGCCCGCCATGCGGTTTTTCGCCATGCCGGATGCAGACGATGGTTTCCACGTTGGTTCCCGAAGCCGCATCAGCGACATTCGTTTGCGCCTGTGTGCTGAACGTGGTGGCCAGAGCGGCGATGAGAAATGCGAACAGTGTTTTCATTTTTCCTTTTTACCCCAATCGCCCCGGATTAACGAACAAAATTTGCCGGTGAATTTATTTATGACCGTCTGGTTTCAGCAAATCAAATACATTGGTGCGGATTGGTTCTGAAAATGGGTCATACTGGATGACCTCCTTGAAATTGCCGTGGGGGTCGCCTCCCCGCCATTCTTCGGTCAGCACGCCGCTCTTATAAAATTCCCGCCGAGTTGAGTAATTTGCTCCGTTTGGTTTGATGTCTGCTTGTTGGATTATTTCATTTGAGTAGGTGCAGACTTCATCCGGCATGCCGTTAAAATCGGTGTCTTTTTCAAAACTTATCAGATCGCCATTTTTATATTTCCAATACGCGTCCGGCTTTCCATCGAAATTATCGTCACCTTCCGCCCGGATCAATTCCCCATGCGCATCATAGTAAGACCAATTATCCCATTTTCCGTCGTGATTTCGATCCTCGTGATATTCCATCAGCTGTCCATCCTGATACGTCCATACTTTGTCTGCCTTGCGGTCGCTGGCATAATGATAATAATTTCTTTTACCGCTCTCTTTCGTCCAAGGATAAAGCAGACAGATGAAAATTCCGATAACAACGCCGATGAGAATGTGTCCCCAGGCCACCTTTTTGAGTGAAGCGCCCTTGGGCGGAGGTGAAGCGGCGGCGGCTAATTCGATCTGGCGTATTTCATCAGACGTTGCTTCAGTCGCCAGCAAGGCATCAGCGGCCTCAACGTCGGAAGTCAGCACGCTCAAACTAACGCCGGCCGCCGTGGTCAGATTGGGATAGGCCCCGGCGCAATCATCGGAATCAACCCAGCATTTGATTCCGTTAGCTTCAAGGTTTGAAGCCGCCACCGCAGCGGCTTCATGGGTGGAGAAAAGACGAATTTTTTTAATTTTCGTTTCTTCGCCGTCTTTTTTTTTACCGGTTTCGGAATCCATTTTCATCCCGCTTTTCTGCGAAATTTCCCGCCGAACTGCCCGTTTCTCAGCCTTTTAATTCAATCGCATCGGCATCACGACGTAGAGAAACGGCCCGTTGATTTTCAACACGCCGGGGCTGAGTTCGTCAATCAGTTCGATGAAAACTTCGTCCTCGGCCAAAGCGGTCAGCGGATCAATCAAGTAACGTGGATTGAAGGCGATGGCGAGTTCCGCACCCTTGTAATTAATGGCGATGGTTTCGCGCGCTTCGCCGACTTCCGGTGAATTGGCGGTGATGGTGAGAATGTTTTTGCCAAAGGTCAGGCGCACGGAATTGGCCTTCTCGCTGGTCATGATCTCCGCGCGGCGCAGGGCCTGCACGAGTTCTTCGCGGCCAAGCGCGATGCGCTCCTTGGCTTCGCCGGGAATGACCTGGCGATAGTTCGGATAATTTCCCTCGATGAGTTTGGTGATGAGCAGAACGGAAAAACCCTTGTCGTCCTTGAGCGCGAAGGAAGCCTGGTTCTCGCCAAATTTGAGTTCCACGTCGCCGGTTGTTTGCAACAGACGATTGAGTTCGTTGACGGCCTTGGCGGGCACGATAAATTCGCCGCTGCTTTTTTCGGAGATGTCCACTTCCTCGTCCACGAGTGCGAGCCGGCGGCCATCAGTGGCCACCACGGTCATCTTGCCTTCCTTGAGGCTGACAAACAAGCCGTTCAGAACGTAGCGCGATTCGTCCGTGGAAACGGCGAAGCTGGTCTTCTTGATCATCGCGCGGACGTTTTCCTGCGGCAGCGAAACTTTCTTGTCGTCCTTGAACTTCGGCATCGGCGGAAATTCATCGGCGGCCAGGCCGTGAATTTTGAAAAAGGAAGATCCGCTGCGGACGCTGGCGACATTTTTCTCATCCACCTCGATTTCGATCTCACCGTTCAACTCGCGCACGATGCCAAACAGTTTTTTCACCGGCAGCGTGGTGGCGCCGGCTTTGGCCACCTTGGCTTCAACTTTGCAGGCGACGGTCACGTCGAGATCGGTGGCGGTGAACTCCAGGTGACCGCTCTCGGCGCGCATGAGGACGTTGGAAAGGATTGGCAGCGTGGTGCGGGTGCTGACGACATTTTGCACGGCCGACAGGCCGGCGATGATCTGTTCTTTGGTGATCGTGAGGTTCATGTGCGCTTAATATGTTTGTCTTCTTTAAAGAAAATTATCCGTATTATGGTCTGTGAACAAGCTTAACAACTTACAAACCGCGCGGCCTTGCTTCTGATTCCGTCGCGGACGCCTGTGCCGACCTGAAATTAAACCAGCCAGCAAAATAGGAAAGTCAAACTTGTTGGATTCATCAACAATCTATTAACAATCCGCTGGCAATTTATTGAGCACGTTGTGCCCGGCGGATGATTTCCGGCAAAACGGAGACGACAAAATCCACTTCGTCCATCGTCGAAGCGCGGCCCAGGGAAAAGCGGACGAGCGAATTGGCGGTTTCCGGCCGGCCCAGCGCGAGAATAACATGGCTCGGTTCCAGCGAGCCGGCCGAGCAGGCCGAACCGCTCGAAGCGCAGATGCCTTCCACGTCCAAACCCGCCATCAGCGCGATGCCATCCGAACCGAGCACGGTGAAAGCAACCGTGTTAACCAGCGAATTTTCACGCGGCGACGCCAGTTCGCAGCCGTCAATTTTTTCAATTTCAGAAATCAATTTCTCCGCCAGCGGTTTCATAATGGCGCGATTAAAAACCGGCGTTTTAACAAACTTTTCCAGCGCGGCGACGAGGCCGATGATGGCCGGAAGATTTTCCGTGCCGGCGCGGCGTTCGTTTTCATGCCCGCCACCGAACAAAATCGGATCAGGATGCAGCGGCGATTTGATGTATAGCAAACCCGCGCCTTTCGGCCCGTGAAACTTGTGCGCGCAGATGGAAACGAGATCGGCATTGAACTGGCCGATGTTTTCAAACGGCTCCTTGCCGAACCATTGCACGGCGTCCGTGTGGAAGATGATTCCGCGCTCGCGACAAACTGCGCCCAGTTCGGCCACCGGCTGAAGCGTGCCGATTTCATTGTTCGCCGCCATGATCGAGACCAAAACCGTGTCGGCACGGATCGCCTTTTTCAAGTCATCCACGGAAACGCGGCCGGCGGCGTTCACCGGCAGCCGCGTGACGGAAAAACCTTCATGCTTCTCCAAATAATCAAAGCAATGAAGCACCGCATGATGTTCGATGGCGGACGTGATTAAATGTTTTCCTCGGGCCTTGAGCAGCCGCGCCGCGCCGAAAATGGCGAGATTATTCGCTTCCGTTCCACCGCTGGTGAAAATGATTTCACTCGGCTTCGCGCCAAGAAATTTCGCGGCGCGGTCGCGGGCGTCGTCCAGCAGCGCGCGCGCCTTTCTGCCGACGTGATGAACGCTGGAAGGATTGCCCCAGATTTCGCCGAGAAACGGCAGCATCAACTCGCGCACGCCGGCATCCAGCGGCGTGGTGGCGTTGTAATCCAAGTAAATCGAGCGCGGCATTGGCAATTTAAAATTTTGGATTTACGATATACGAGGCTTGTTCAAAACGGAGCCAATCGTAAATCGTAAATCAAGCATCGTAAATGGAAACCAAGGTAAAAATCTGCGGTATCACTAGCGTGGCCGACGGCCTGACGGCCGCCGCTGCCGGCGCGGACATGATCGGGCTGATGTTTTACGACCAAAGCCCGCGCCACATCACGCTCGCGCAGGCGACGGAGATTTCCCGCGCCTTGCCGCCGTTTTTGCAGCGCGTCGGCGTGTTTGTGAATCCTGACGAGGCCCAGGTTATGGAAGCCATCGCCGCCTGCGGTTTGAACCTCCTGCAATTTCATGGCGACGAAACTTCCGAATTTTGCACGCAGTTTGGACTGATGAGCGTGAAAGCCATCCGCATTCGCGATGCAGAATCCTTGCAACAATTGGAAAATTTCCAAACCGGCGCGTTTTTGCTGGACACGTATTCTAAAAATGGACTTGGCGGCACGGGAGAAAAATTCAACTGGAATCTGGCCGTCGAAGCGCAAAAGTTCGGCAAACCAATCTTTCTCGCGGGCGGACTGACGCCGGAAAACGTCGCCGACGCCGTGCGCCAGGTTCAGCCGTTTGCCGTGGATGTTTCCAGCGGCGTGGAATTTGCGCCCGGGAAAAAAGACGCGGCGAAAGTGCAGGCCTTTATCAAGGCCGTGCGGATGGTTTGAAAACGGGCGGAAGAACTTTGCCGTCTGGCATTGAAAACGCGGCGAACGAGCGGCCGAACGGTCAAGGCCGGACAATTGCCACTTAAAACTGGAGCCAGTTGTCGGACTTGAACCGACGACCGACGGTTTACAAAACCGTTGCTCTACCACTGAGCTAAACTGGCTTTAAGCTTGTAAAATAAGGCTATTATCGCGATATTTCCGCTGGTGTTTTGCTGTTTGCATACTCAATTTGTTATGTGGCATGTTCTTTTTACCTTGAAAACAACATCACAACACCAATCAAGCACAAGGCGGGTGGAATGGGTCAAAACCTCGTATCCCAACCTCATCCATTATAAACCCAGCGGCAATTATTTTGGGCGCGTGCGGGTCAATGGCAAGTTAATTCGCCGCTCGCTTGAAACGCACGTCTTGACCGTTGCCAAACTCAAGCTTTCGGATTTTTTGCAAGATCACCGTCGGCTGGCCGTCAACAAAGGCGAGTCCGTCACCGGTGAAGTCGTCATCGAAATGTTCAAGAAGGAGATTGAGGACGACCACAACAACAAGCCGCGCACGAAGCTTTACAAGCAGGATATCGCGTGGACAATCCAGCGAAGTTTGTGGATCGCCGCCGAGTGAAGCCAAAGGAATTGCATCTGCCGTCACAGGCACAATTTCAAGAAATGGCAATGCACATTGAAACGTCGGGGGCCGGCCAGTCAAAGGACTGTGCCAACTTATTTCGTTTTCTGGCGTTTTCCGGGCTGCGAATAGACGAAGCGCGGCATGTCGTCTGGAAAGACGTGGATTTTGAAAAAAGTCTGATTCATGCGCGGATTACAAAAAATGGCAAAGACCGCTGGATTCCGTTGAACAGCAGTTTGCGGCAATTGCTTGAGAAAATGCGGTCGGAACGAATCGAAGAAACGCCGGACAAAATAGTGATGCAGGTGTTTGAGTGCCAGAAGTCCATTGATCGGGCGGCAAGCATAAGGGGTTTTGGGAACTTCGTAACAACGGACAGTCTTGCTCCTGCGTTTGTCCCGGCGCGAGAGTTTGAAGCTGGGGCGGAAGTGGTTTTGGAACTGGCTCCATTCCCCAGCGTAGAATTTGTTCATCCGGCCGACGAGTTCGGGGTGCGCGAAGCGGTCATGACCCAAACGAAATCCGTATTCGGCGATACGTGAAGGCGTAATCGGCAGCCAACCCGTTTGACTCTGGCTGGCGCGACTATTTTGAAGACCGTGCATTCTTCAAGAAGTCCGGCATTCATCGTTATGCGGCTGGTATAAAACCGTCGTGAACCGGTTCCGCTCACGCGGAGCCTTGCATTGGCTTGAGCCAGATGAGTGGAGACTATCATGTCCGGGGTTCTTAGGGGAGGGAGCGGCAGCAATGCCGCTTTTTTAGCATAAAAAGCTGGCTGAACCGTGCCGATGCAATTCTGCGGTCTTATTCGTTGCTGCTCAAAAAAGGCGGTTTAACCGCAACGCATGTTCGTAGCCGTGGAAAATATTTTTACCAGGGAACTCAAGCTATGGCGGTATGGAGTGGCCCTTTGCTTTGGGCTGATCCACCCCCGTCGGCTTCAGCATTGGCGTCGAATGTGGCCAACTCACTGTGATTTTGGATGCAGTTAGTAGTAGCCTGGTTTCATCACCGACCATGGTATTGGGGCCGGATTGGTGATTCCGCCTTCACGGTGATCCCGCTGGGTGATTCGTTCTGAAGCATTTAACGGATTTTATAGCTGAAGAACTGAAGGAATGATGGCCACGTAAAAACACCCCACTTGGGGGGCTAGGCACTGGCTAAATACGGCGGTAATATACATGAGATTCCAATTGCCGACATCAACCCAAGCAATTTGGTGACTAAAAATATTCACCTCAACCCCCCTAAAAATACTCTATGAATCGCTCCATAAATCTTCTGCGCCGGCTGATTCTGGCGGCTCAATGTGGCCTCACCATGCTTTTGCTGACTTTGACTGCACAAGCGCAGATTGCCGTTCTGGATGGTGATCCGCTGACCATCCAGACTGTGGCGGCCAACACCATAGATTATCCGTCGTTCACCGTCAGCCCCGGAGCCAGCGTTTTGATCGTCTGCTTGGTGGACAAGAATCAAAACCTCCCCGAACCTGCGACGCTTAATTGGAACGGCCAAACACTGACGCGAGATATTCAGACGGCACATAGCGCGACAACATCTCGCAGCCTTGCCATCTACCATCTTTTCAATCCTACGCCTGGCACGGCGGACATTACTGGCACCATGATAAAGACAGTCAATCAGGTGTGGATGACGGCCTATACGCTGACCGGAGTGGACACTACGGTTGCCCCAACTGTTGGCAGCGCGAATAGCGGGGGTGGCAGCGTGTCAACTTTAACCATTGGCCTCGAGGGTGTGGTCGGTGGTGCCTGGGCGGCCGTGAGTGCTGACTGCGCCAACACCGCCAACGCGATTACCATTACTTCGACCTCTGGTGGATCCACGAATGTAACAGATTATGCTGATGGTGGCACCGGTGTGGCCAACGGCTATGTGGCAGGCTTGAGTGCCGGTCCGGTAACTCTTACATATGATGCAACCGGCACCGCCGGGGCGCAAAAATGCAATTTTGCTGCGGCTGTTTTTACTCCGCTGGTGGTTACGCCGTTTCCTGCTGCCATAATCACGCAACCTTCTAGTTTAGTTCTCTTTACCAACCGCATGGCTGTATTAAGCGTCCAAGCGGGCGGAACATCTCCTTTGTCTTATCAATGGTTTAACATTGCCACCATGACGGCGCTGAACGACTCCGGCCACATTGCCGGTTCAAAATCCAATGTTCTGACGATTAATAATCTCACAGCAGCCGATGATGGCGATTATGTCGTTGTTGTGACCAACGCTTATGGCGCGGTCACCAGCGCCGTGGCCAATGTCTCAGCCATCTTGCCGTCCGGTGCTTATGAAAGTGCTGTGATCACCAATTCCCCGTTTGCGTATTATAGCTTCAGCAATCTTAATGATCCGAGCACTGGCACGGTGGTGGCGTATGATTCGATTGGCAGTTTCAATGGGGTTTATGGGGCCGCCTCTTACAATGCATTTAATGGCATTCTCGGCCCGCAGTCCACCGCTGACGGCTTGGTTGGGTTCCCTGATGGCAACACTGCATTGGGCACTGTCGCCAACACCGCCAATTCATTTGTCACGCTGCCCGCATTTAATTTGAACAACGGTGCCGGCACAAATATGTTAACGATCACCGCGTGGATAAATCCGCAAGGCCCCCAAGCTCATGCTGTCGGCATCGTTTTTTGTCGCGCAGGCACAACCGTCGCCGGCTTGAATTATAATAATGCCGACGCCAATGGCAATTTCGACCTGGGTTACACTTGGAATAATGAGGGCGGCACCTATGGTTGGGATTCCGGATTGGTGCCGCCACCCAACACTTGGTCGTTGGTTTCCTTGGTGATAACCCCGACGAATGCGACCATCTATTTGCTTAATACCAATGGGTTGCAAGCTGCAACTCATGTGTATGCCCATGTGGTTCAAAAATTTGATGGGCCGACCCTGATTGGTCTCGACAGTAATAATGTCAACCGCACTTTTAATGGCTCGATTGATGAAGTAGCATTTTTTGGACAAGCCCTGACGCCGAATCAAATGTTCAATCTGTTCTCAGCGGCTTCGGGTATCTCGGCATTTCCGGCAAGCATTGGGGCCGATCCGGCTTGGACGCCAAATCCGATTTATGTCGGTCAGTCGGCCAACATAACCGTGTCTGCTACTGGATCACAACCATTGACCTACCAATGGATGGCCGCGCCAACCAACAGCAGCAGTTACGTCAATCTGACAGACGGAGGGAATATTTCAGGAGTCACGACTCCGACATTGACCATTACCAATGCGCAAATTTCCAACTTTTTGAATTACGCTGTGCGTGTCAGTAATGCTTATGGTGTCGTCACCAGCACGGTGCCGGCGACGCTGACAGTGTTGCCACCCGGGCCGCCCATCAATTTCGCACTCAATTATGGTGGAAACCCGGTTGTTGAAGGGATCGGTGCGGACTGGAACAGCGCCAATGTTTGGAACCCGGGCGGGTTGCCGGCTTCGACTTCGGCCATTTTTGGCAATCCCGGCAGCTCGTATGAGATTGTGGTTGGCTCCCGGATGCGGAATCCGGCAGCTACAACTTACAATGCCTTTCCAGGCGCCAAGCTGATTGTTGACGGCGATGGAATCATCGAAAACAACACACTGAATGGCGTCGGTGAAATTCGATTCAAGAACAGTGCCGCCGGTGCCGCCACGGACATGCTTTACTATTCTACTAATTATTTTTCCGACTTGGTATTAAATGGCGGCCAACTCAATATTGGCGACAATACGACTATAGTTATTCAAGGACAAGTGACCGCTGCCACCAATTCCATACTTTATAATTCAGGTAATGGCGTCAACGAAACATTTCAGATTGACGCCTATTTGACCGGGAATGGCGGCATCCAGTTTTACAACTATAACGCCACGAACCTCGACACCGTTAACTCTGTGCTGGACATTACTGGCACAACAAACACCTTCAAGGGCACATGGGACATTGAAATGGGGGTGTTGGTCGGTAACGGCAATAATTCTCTGGGCACCAACAGCATTACCATTAACACAAATGGTATTCTGGAAACAGCTTATCCGCTCAACAATCCCAATTCCCAGCTGATCCTCAATGGGCAGGTGTATTTGACCCAAAATGACACGTTTCAATTCGTGCTGCTCAACGGCACGCCGCTGGCACCGGGCACTTATTCAGCGGCCACTTTAAGTGCGAGCTACCCGGGCAATTTTCCAGCAACTTTCCCGGCGGTTTATGGCAGCACCGCCACCAGCGCTTCGGGGCAAATTACCGTGCTGGTAAGTTCGATACCAGTGGCGATTACCACACAACCCATGAGCATCAGGGCGATTACTAATACGATGGCCGCCTTCTCGGTTAGCGCAACGGGATATCCGCTTAATTACCAGTGGTATGAAGTCAGCGGCGGTGTCACCAATGCCATTGCCGACGCCACCAGCCCCACTTATACCACCGCACCGGTGCAGGATAGCGACTCAGGAACTGGCTACTTCGTGGTGGTCAGCAACCAAAACAATACGGTCACGAGTTCGACGGCCATATTGACAGCCGGCCACTTGGTGCTGACCGCCGGAACTTTGCGAAATGATCAATATTTTGATGTGGCCGGTGGCTTGGCTGCTTCCCCGGCCATACTCACTTCACAACTCTATCCAGCCTCGGCGTATGTGGCGGCCAATCCGCCCTCTAAAACCGAGTATTTGAGCAAATTTGATGGAAATCAAGATTTGCCTGATAATGCCGGCCAGATTATCAGTGGCTGGTTCACGCCCGCCGTGAGTGGCGACTATGTCTTTTTCATGACCGCTGATGATGCGGGCGCGTTATGGTTGAGCACGGACAACACCCCGGAAAATGCCTATCAAATTGCGCAAGCCCAGGCGTATATGACCCTCCGTGACTGGACTTGTTCGGACACCAACTCTCTTGAATATAAACAATATCCCACATCTGGTGAATGGCGTTCTGACCAATTCGAGTTGGGCGGCGGGCTCAATGCCTTCGCGGGCTATATTTACGGCTGGAACCCCTATCCGAATTTCAATTACGGCGACGGCGGTATTCCGCTGGTGGCGGGCACTCCGTATTACATTGAGTTGGATACCTATCAAGGCAACGGCGGCCAGAATGCCGCGGTCACCTACAAACTGGCCGGCAATGCGGATCCCAGCAGCAACAGCCCATCATTATTGATGGGTAACAATATCTCTGCATTGGCTCCCGATGTGCCCGTGACATCGTCACAGCCGGTCATTACGCATGTGACCCTGTCGGGTCAGAATGTGATCCTCAGCGGAACCAATGGCCTGATGAATGCGGCATTTAACCTGTTGAGCACCACAAATCTTGCCAACCCATTGTCAAACTGGACGGTAACGGCGACCGGGCAGTTTGATGTCAATGGGGATTTTGTGATCACGAACGCTATCGTGCCAGGGGCGCAGCAAACCTTCTACCGGTTGCAACAAGAATAATAACCAAACGATTGGGGAAGACTGGTGCGTGGCCGGTCTCTCTTTTTCAAAGCGAAGTTAAGTGAAGTTTTAACTAAGACAAATTATGAGATTGAAGTCCGATTCAAACGATCTGCTGGCGATTCGTCGCAAGTTTCGCGTCACTGCATTTACGTTGATTGAGTTGCTGGTGGTGATTGCGATCATAGCCATCTTGGCGGCCATGCTGCTGCCCGCACTTGCCAAAGCGAAAAAGAAAGCTCAACAAACGCAATGCTTGAATAATTTGAAACAATTTGGTCTGGCCATCCAAATGTATGCCAATGATTTTAATGATCATTTGCCTTATCCAAATTGGGGAATAACAGGCTCTCCTGGGGCATCCGCGCCGGGCTGGCTTTACAAGCCACTGGCAGCAAATCCGCCACCGATAGCACTTAATCCGATATTGACCTATCAAAATGGGTTGTTATGGCCCTACCTCAAAAATATCAACGTATATTGGTGTCCGGCGGACGCGGCTACTACCAATCTGGGGTATGGGATAGGATCAGGTTCAACGTATTCGCAGCGCGCAGATAAAATGTCAACTTATATGATGAATGGCGCAGCGTGTGGGTTTGCCGGGCAGATTCCTGCCTACAAGCTGACACAGATCAGCAAATTGGGCGCGATCTTATGGGAACCGAATGACCGAAATGCTGATGGCTCATATAATACTGGGGCCTACAATGACGGAGGTAATTTTCCGAGTGCAACTGAGGGTCCTGGCACATTGCACGACCCCGGATCTGTTGTGCTCTATCTTGACGGACATACCATTTTTATGAAGCGTGTCACTGCTATGGGATTGATGGCTTCGACAACGCCCAATGAATTCTGGTGGAATCCCGGCTCGGCCGATGGCCATTAATTTAGCTATGAAATTCGGTTTTCCGTTGGTCGAATGGGGTTTAGTTCTGGCAGGTTATTGAAAAGGGAGTGCTTTGAAAATGAGACTTCAAAGCCGAGGCGTGGTTGAAAATATTTGCGCCCAAAGCACTTTTTCATCAGCCCGCCCGGTTGTGTTATCAATGTAGCTTAAATAAGGTAAAAAATTTCTTTACCATAAGCGCAGAATTGGGCTGCGAGCTTTAGTCAATCGAAAATGTGGAAGGCGGTGGCGGCTAATTAGTTGATGCAAAATGAACGCTTTTTGGCAGGCTTGTGTATTGAGTGCGCTTTTATTCCAAACATCAATGCTTTGGGGCAAGACTCTGGATGTAGTTGGCGATTTCGGCGCTGATAACACAGGGACAACGTATGCCACGGAATACATTCAAAAGGCCATTAACGCATGTGGTTCCGGTGACACTGTGCTGATACCGGATGGAAAATATCTTTTGAACAACGGCCTGACGTTAAAATCTGGAATTACGATTGATATTTCAAGCAACGCCTTGCTTCAAGCAAATACACTGGGCGTTTGGTTGAAAAATAGGAGTCCAATACTCTACGGGAATGGACTTAACCATGTAACGATCATGGGCGGTGGAAAAATTGACGGCGGCGGGCTGGTGTATAAACGGGGCAGGGGCGCTCAACCAGGGAATGGTGTCAAATTTCGTGATTGCACTGACGTGACGGTTCGGAACATATCCGTAAGCAACATTCCTACTTTCGGAGTTGATTTCGTAGATTCGGAAAAATTGATCGTTGATTCCGTGATTATCCGTGGCCGTGGTTTCGACAACTTGCTCGGCTCGTCCGACGGCATGGACATTGAAGACTGCTTCAATGTTGCCATCTCCAATTGTAATATTGAAGCCGGCGATGACGCGCTTTGTTTAAAAGCCAGCAACGGCCGACAGGCTTGCCACGACATCAAGATACGCGATTGCATTCTGGCATCCACCTGCAACGCTTTTAAGGTTGGCACGGGCACCGTCTCTGATGTTTATGATGTGGTTGCCGAAAATATTATCGTGAACAAGCATTCGAATCCAGGCCACGGCAATCCGATAGCGTCGGGTGACTGCATCGCCGCCATCGCCATCGAAAGTAACGATCACCATCGCACACATGATATTATCTGCCGAAACTTTACCATCAACAGTTGCTACTGCCCGATCTATTTTGTCCTGCAGAACCGGCAGTCCTCAGAGAAAGGTGTCATCGGTAATCTGGACAATATCTTGATCGAAAATGTCAATTGCCTTCGATCAATCCAGCCGATCATTTTTAACTGGCAGTGCGGCGGAGCCAATAAGATGACGAATGTGACGCTCAGCAATATCACCATTCACAATAATGGAACTGAAGCCGGCGCCGATCTTACCTGCATGAACGGCAGTTATCCCGACGCTAATAAAAATGGGATGGCCAATGCTTATGGCATCTGGGCGCGTGGTGTGGTGGATTTGAAATTGAAATGTTTGAACCTATATGATGATGGCGGAAGCCACCGGGCAAAATTCGTGTTCGACACCTCCGTTGAAAATGTGGATATAAATGCAAACATAAAATGAAACTCCGAATCGTCTCAACACCGCTTCTCACTTTAGCCGCGATGCTGTCGGCGGCGGTTCTATCCGCGCAGGCTGATTCACAGTTGTTCAACGTCCGTGATTTTGGAGCGGTTGGTGATGGAAAGAATCTCGACAGCCCGGCGATCAACAAAGCGATTGAAGCCGCCGCCGAAGCTGGCGGCGGGACGGTGCTAGTGCCGGGGGGAACTTATTTGAGCGGTTCGATCCATCTCAAGAGTAATACTCATTTACTGATTGATGCGGGCGCAACGATTCTAGGCGCTCCCCAAAAAAT
>Ga0164241_10002439_pt1 | contig 20200 bp, 19 predicted proteins | sample OricomyardsoilBY_FD_108780 | JGI IMG/M metagenome (GOLD analysis project Ga0164241, IMG submission 108780) | Backyard soil microbial communities from Emeryville, California, USA - Original compost - Back yard soil (BY) | ecosystem: Environmental > Terrestrial > Soil > Unclassified | place: USA... | reverse complement strand
TCCAGCGCGGCGGCGACGTCGGTGAGCAGGGTGACCGCGTCGTCGTCGGCCGGCCCGAGGGAGAGCCACGCGCACGGCCGTGGATCCTGCGCGGCCCACTGCGCCAGCAGCGTCGTCTTGCCGTAGCCGGCGGGGGCGCAGACGACGACCACGGGGACGTCGGAGACCTCGCGCAGCCGCTCCAGGAGGCGGGGCCGGTCGATCGTGTCGGGCCGGACGGCGGGCGCCGAGAGCCGCGGGTCGAGGCCCTGGTCGCCTCCGATGCCCCCGCTGGCGGGTTCGCGCTCCACCCCGAGAGCGTAGCTGGCACCTCACCCAACAGTGGTGAACGACCTGGCGCGCTCGCGCTCGGCCAGCGGATTCGCCGTATTCGCGTGACAGGGCCCCACCGACCGGCGAAGATGGCGCGACGTCGCGAGGGATCCCCTCTCGCCCATTCGAAAGGACGCACCATGAGCACGGAAGGCGCCGCTCCCGACACCATCGTCCTGTCCTCCTCCGCGGGGGCGGTCTCGTGAGCCTGCGCGTCACCCACATCGGCGGGCCCACGGTCCTGATCGAGGTCGACGGCTGGCGGCTGCTCACCGACCCGACGTTCGACGCCCCCGGTCGCAAGTACAACTTCGGCTGGGGGACGTCGTCGGTGAAGCTCGCGGGGCCGGCGCTGGCCGCGTCGGACCTGGGGCCGATCGACGCCGTGCTGCTCAGCCACGAGCACCACGAGGACAACCTCGACGCGGCCGGGCGGGCGATGCTGCCCTCGGCCGGCGTCGTGGTGACGACGTTGTCGGGGGCCAAGACGCTGGGCGGGAGCGCCCGGGGCCTGGCGCCGTGGGGCACGACGCGCCTGGAGGCCCCCGGCCGGCCCACCATCGAGATCACCGCCACGCCGTGCCGCCACGGGCCGCCGCTCAGCCAGCCCATCGTGGGGGACGTCATCGGCTTCGCCCTGCGATGGGAGGGGCAGGAGGATGGCGTGCTGTGGATCTCGGGGGACACCGTGCTCTACGACGGCGTGCGCGAGGTCGCGACGCGGCTGGACGTCGACGTCGCCCTGCTGCACCTGGGCGGCGTGCGCTTCCCGATCAGCGGGCCGCTGCACTACACGCTCACCGCGGACATGGCGGTCGAGCTGCTGGAGCTGATCGCCCCGCGGGTGACGATCCCCATCCACTACGAGGGCTGGAAGCACTTCCGCGAGGGCCGCGACGCGGTGGAGCCGGTGTTCGCCGCTGCCCCGGCGAAGGTCCGCGATGCCGTCCGCTGGATCCCGATCGGGGAGACGGTCGAGGTCTGAGTCTCCGCCCACCCCACCGCCGAGTGTCACCTTTTGGGTCTATACGACCTTAAAAGTGACCCTCGGCGGTCAGTGGGGGAGGAGGTCCTGGTAGTCGGGGTGCTCGTGGATCCAGTGGGCCACGAACCCGCAGGCCGGGAGCACCTGGGGCGTCTCGTCCCGGGTCCGGATGAGGTCGAGCACGGCCTGCGTGGTCGCGCCGCCGACGCCCTGCCCGCGGAACGCGTGCACGGTCTCGGCGTGGGTGAGCACGAGGCGCTCGCCGGCGGTCGTGTAGTCGATCCAGCCGACCAGCTCGCCGTCGCGTCGCGCCTCGAAGCGCTGGCGCTCGGCGTTGTCGGTGACGTCGATGTCGGACATGGCCTCGGGCTACCCGCTCGTCGGGGTCACGGCACCTCGATCAGGACCTTGCCGACCGCGCCGCCCTCCACCGCGTCGTGGGCCGCGGCCGTCTCCTCCAGGGGGGAGCGGTGCACAGGCTGGGTCGGCAGGGCGCCGTCCTCCATGATGCGGGCGAGGTCGTGCGTCGCCGCGGACGTCGCGGCGGGGCCCATCGTGTAGACGAGGACGAAGCGCAGTTCGAGGTTCTTGACCATCAGCCGGCGGATCGGCAGCGCCGGCTCCCCGCCCCCGTCGTCGGCGTAGCTGGAGATGACGGCGCGCGGGGCGCAGACCTGGAGGTCGAGGTCCAGGTTGGCGGCCAGCGACACCTCGGCGACCCGGTCGATGCCGTCGGGGGCCAGGGCGCGGAGCTGGTCGACCGCGTCGTCGTCGCGGTAGTTGACCACCTCGTGGGCGCCGGCCGCGCGGGCCAGCGCGGCCTTCTCCGGCGAGCTGACCGTGGTGATGACGTGGGCGCCCGCCCACCGGGCCAGGGCGATGGCCGCGTGGCCGACGGCACCGGCACCGCCCGCGACGAGCACGGTGCGGGTGTCCAGCGGGCCGTCGGCGAAGAGGAGGCGGTGGGCGGTCATCGCGGGGATGCCGAGGCTGGCGCCCAGCTCGTCGGACGCCGCGTCCGGCAGCGCGACCGCGTCCTCCTGGGGGACGACCGACCACTGGGCGGCGGTGCCCCACGGCCGCTGCCAGGCGGCGAAGCGCACCCACACGCGCTCCCCGATCCGGGCGGCGTCGACCCCCACGCCGACGGCGTCGATCGTGCCGACCCCGTCCTGGTTGGGGACCTGGAACGCGCCGGCGGCGGGCGGGGTGCCCGCCCGAGCCTTCCAGTCGGTGGGGTTGACGCCCGAGAGGCGGATGCGCACCCGGACCTCGCCGGCGGCCGGCACGGGCCGGGCGATCTCCTCGACGCGGAGCACGTCGGACGGCCCGGCGTGGTCGTAGACGGCGGCCAGCATGCGGTCTTCGCTCATAGAGGGAAGTCAACACGATCGAGTGCGCGGGTTCGCGTCGTCGGAGCGTCCCGGGCCTCGTTCGGGGATGGAGCGGCTCGCGCGTCTTGCCACCATGGAGGTGGGCAAACGCACGAGCCGCGCGGAATCGGCGGCGACGGCGGGCGGCGCGGCGCGGGGCGGTCGCGCAACCGGCGCATCGGCCGAGCGCGGCGCGGCATAGTCGACCTGTCGCCCCGCCACTCCGTCCCCGGGAGCCAGGATGTCCGGTCCAGTCCGTCGCAGTCGCTCGTCGCGCGCCGTCGCCGTCTTGGCGCTCGCCCTCGCTGCGCTCGTCGCCGTCCCCGTGGCCGCGCAGGCCCACGGCGGCCTCAGCTCGCCGCCGACCCGCACCTACGTGTGCCGCTTCCTGGAGCCCCACGCCCCGCAGTGCGAGAAGGCGTGGGGCGCCAACCCGCAGGCGCTGTACGACTGGATGGAGGTCAACCTCTCCAACGCGAACGGCCATCACCAGGCGCTGATCCCGGACGGTCACCTGTGCGGGGCCGGGCGCGAGAAGTACGCGGCCTTCGACGCGGCGACCGACGCCTGGCCGTCCACACCCGTCACCGCCGGCCCGACCGAGATGGTCTACACCGCGACCGCGCCGCACGCCACCTCCTCCTACCGGCTCTACCTGACCAAGCCCGGGTTCGACGCGTCGTCGTCGCCGTTGGGCTGGTCGGACCTCGAGCTGCTCTACGACTCCGGCCCGCTGCCCGCCGCGTCGGAGAACCGGTTCCCGGTGACGCTTCCCGAGCGCACCGGCCACCAGATCCTCTACCTCGTGTGGCAGCGCAGCGACAGCCAGGAGGCGTTCTACGGCTGCAGCGACGTGCTCTTCCCCGCCGCCGGGGGCGGGACGACGACCCCGGTGATCACCAACCCGACGACGACCGATCCCGAGGCGGTCGGCCATCCCCACGATCCGGGCGGGACGGACGCGGGCGGCGGCACGACCCCGGCGCCGCCGAGCCCGACCAAGCCCGCGCCGGCGCGCAAGACCGTGGAGCGCCACGGGCACCTCACGTTCACGACCACGGTGACGAGCGACTGGGGCACCGGCTACTGCGCGACGGTGCAGGTGAAGAACCGGGCCAGGCGCGCCGTCACCTGGCGGGCCTCGCTGATGGTGCCGGGGACGGTCACCCAGCTGTGGTCGGCCCGCGGCAAGCGCCAGGGCAAGAAGCTGACGGTGCGGGGGCGGGCCTACAACGCGCGCCTGCGGGCCGGCAGGACGACGAGCTTCGGCTACTGCGTGAAGCTGACGAAGGCCCGCGCCGCCGGTCGGGCGTCGGTTGCCCGCGACCTCCGCGTCGCGACGGGCCTGACCGCGGTCTGCCGGCTGGACTGAGCGCCGGCGGCGGGCCCGGAGCCGAAGGTGGCGTGCTTTCCCTCCGAATACGAGGGAAAACACGCCAGCTCCGGAAAACTGGGAGCGGCTCGTGCGTCTTGCCACCGTGGAGGTGGGCTATCGCGCGAGCCGCACCGGGTCGGCGGGCGCGCTGGGTCCGCCGCCGCGCCGGGCCGCGCCCCGCGCTGGGTCCGCCGCCGCGCCGGGGCCGCGGGCGCGCTGGGTGCGCGGGGCGTTCCGGAACGACCGAGGGGCCGCTCGCGCGGCCCCTCGGGGTGCTGCTCAGCTCCGGGCTACGGGATCAACCGCAGCCGGTGTTGAAGCCGCAGCTGGAGCACGTGTAGCACGAGCCGGTGCGGTGCATCATGCCGCCGCACTGCTGGCAGGCCGGGCCGAGGTCCATGCCCTTGAGGACCGCGGGGCGGGCCGGGGGCGTGTCGGTCAGCGCCGCCGTGGGGGCGACCGCCTCGGGCGTCTCGGCCGGCGTCACGTGGACGACCGCGCCGCCGTTGCCGTTCCCGCCGTTGCCGTTCCCGCCGTTGGACGGGCCCGCCGTGTCGCCGGTGATCGAGGTGCCGACGTCCTGCGCGGACTTCCGGGCACGGACCGCCGGGGTCATGATCCCCAGCTCCTCCTGCACATCGGTGTCGAGGAAGCGCGAGGCGAGCCAGCGCATGATGTAGTCGGGCATCGACTTGGCGAACGGGATCTCCGAGTTCTGGGTGATCCCCTCCGGGTCGAACCGCATGTAGGCGAACTTCTCGACGAGCTTCTCGAGCGGCACGCCGTACTGCAGGGCGATCGAGATGGAGGTCGCGAACGCGTTCATCATGCCGCGCAGCGTGGAGCCCTCCTTGCCGATGTCGGTGAGGAAGATCTCCCCGACCGAGCCGTCCTCGTACATGCCGGCGGTGATGTAGCCCTCGTGGCCGCCGATCGAGAACTTGTGGGTGATCGACTGGCGCTCGCGCGGCATCCGGGCCCGCGTCGGCTCGCCGGCGCCGGAGCGCACGGGGGTGGCCGGCGTGGCGGCCTGGACCTTGGCGACGGCCGCGGCGACCGCGGCGTCGACGTCGGCCTGCGTGATGCCGGTCGGCACCTCGATGACCTCGACGCCCTCCTCCTTGTCCTCCTGGGCGTCGGTGCGCAGCGCCTGGGCGGTCTTGGAGCCGTCGCGGTAGATGGCCAGGGCCTTGACGCCGCAGTTCCACGCCTGGATGTAGGCGTCGGCGATGTCCTCGACCGTGGCGGTGTGCGGCAGGTTGACCGTCTTGGAGATGGCGCCGGAGATGAACGGCTGCACGGCGCCCATCATCTTGATGTGGCCCATGTGCGAGATCGCCCGCTCGCCGACCGCCACGTCGAACACCGAGAGGTGCTCGCCCTTGAGCCCGGGGGCCCCGACGATCGTGTTGTGCTCGGTGATGTACGCGCCGATCTGGTCGACCTCGGCCTCCGTGTAGCCCAGCGTCTGCAGGGCCAGCGGGACGGTCCGGTTGGGGATCGTCATGTAGCCGCCGCCGACGAGCTCCTTGAACTTGACCAGGGAGAAGTCGGGCTCCACCCCGGTCGTGTCGCAGTCCATGAGGAAGGAGATCGTCCCCGTGGGGGCGAGCACCGTGGCCTGCGCGTTGCGGTAGCCGTGGGCCTCGCCGAGCGCCACCGCCTCGTCCCAGGACGTGCGGGCCGCCTCGAGCAGCGCGGTGTCCGAGCAGGACGACTCCGGGATCACGTACGAGGCGTCCCGGTGCATCCGCATCACGTTGTTGTGCGCCTCGCGGTTCTCGGGGTAGCGCTCGTAGGGGCCGATGCCCGCCGCGACCTCGGCCGACTGGCGGTACGCGCGGCCGGTCATCAGCGCGGTGATCGCCGCCGCCGTGCCGCGACCCTCGTCGGAGTCGTACGCCATGCCGTTGGACATGAGGAACGCGCCGAGGTTGGCGTAGCCGAGGCCGAGCTGGCGGAACGCGCGGGCGTTGACGCCGATCTCCTCGGTCGGGTAGCTCGACGGGCCGACGACGATCTCCTGGGCGAGGAACACGACGTCGACGCAGTGCTCGAACGTCTTCGTGTCGAACGTGCCGTCGGGGCGGCGGAACTTCATGAGGTTCAGCGACGCGAGGTTGCAGGCCGAGTCGTCGACGTGCATGTACTCCGAGCACGGGTTCGAGGCGTTGATGCGCCCCGAGTTCGGGCTCGTGTGCCACTGGTTGATGATCGTGTCGTACTGGATGCCCGGGTCGGCGCAGCGCCAGCCGGCCTCCGCCATGTCCTGCATGAGCTGGCGGGCCTTGATCGGCTCGCCGATCGGCTCACCGGTCTGCCGGGCGATCAGGTGCCAGTCCTCGTCGTTCTCCACCGCGCGCATGAAGGCGTCGGTGACCCGGACCGAGTTGTTGGCGTTCTGGTACTGGATCGACTTGAAGCCGTCGCCGTCGATGGACATGTCGAAGCCCGCGTTGCGCAGCGCCTCGGCCTTGTCCTCCTCCTTGGCCTTGCACCAGATGAACTCCTGGATGTCCGGGTGGTCGATGTCCAGGACGACCATCTTGGCCGCGCGGCGCGTCTTGCCGCCCGACTTGATCGTGCCGGCCCAGGAGTCGGCGCCGCGCATGAAGGAGACGGGGCCGGAGGCCGTGCCGCCCTTGCTCAGCGGCTCCATCGATCCGCGGATGTTGGAGAGGTTGATGCCGGAGCCGGAACCGCCGCGGAAGATGCGGCCCTCGCGGGTGTTCCAGTCGAGGATCGAGTCCATCGTGTCCTCGACGGACAGGATGAAGCAGGCCGAGCACTGCGGCTGCTCCTCGAACCCGACGTTGAACCAGACCGGCGAGTTGAAGGCCGCCATCTGGTGGACCAGGATGTACGTGAGCTCGGCCTCGAACGCGTCCCCGTCCTCGGCGCTGGCGAAGTACCCGCGCGAACGGCCCCAATCGGCGATGGTCCCCGCGACCCGGCCGATCATCTGCTTGACGGAGCGCTCCCGCGACGGTGACCCCGTCTGGCCGCGGAAGTACTTCTGGGCCACGATGTTGGTCGCGTTCTGCGACCAGGACCGCGGGAACTCGACGTCCTTCTGCTCGAAGGCGACCTTGTCGCCGTGGGCGATCTTCGCGTCGCGGATCTCCCAGTCGATCTCCTCGAAGGGATGCACGCCGGGCGTGGTGAAGCGGCGGGCGACGGTCATGGGCTGCCCTGGGCGGGCGGGGGCTGCCGCGGTCGGGGTCAGCAGGGTGTGGGGCGTGGTCTCCATCGGCCTCTTCTTTCGAGCTCAGCGTCCGCTACGGGGATGCGCGGGGGTTCGTGAGTCTCCCGCGTGTGGCGGTCGGAACGAGGGCCATTTGGCAAAAACCCCTGCAATTTAGGGGAAAAATTTCTTGCACGCCCCCTGCTTCCGCTTCACAAAGTATAGCGGGTGGGGGTATGCGGCCCGCCGGGTGCGGGGCCGGGAAGCCGCTCAGCGACCGATGCGGACCCAGTCGGTGAACTCCGACCAGGTGCCGCTGACGCGCCAGGACGCCTCGGAGCAGCTGTGCCGGGCCCGCCGCAGCCACGGCGGATCCCACGCGCGCCACCGGGCGATCGCCGCGATGAGCACGAGGAGCAGGGCCAGGCCGCCGACCACGATCAGCAGGACGACGAGCGGGCTCGGCGACGGATCCGTGTCGACGCCGCCCGTGCCGGACAGGCCGACGACCTGCTTGGGCGCGGCGACCGGGGCCGCCGGAGCGGCGGGGGCGGGCGTCACCGGCGGGGTCGCCGCCGGGGGCGTGGCGGGCGCCGTGTCGCCGGGGACGGGCACGATCGGCGCGACGTCCTGGGCCGGGGGCTGGGGGACGCCGGTGGTCGCCGTGGGGGCGGTGGAGGTCGTCGCCGTGGTCTGCGTCGCCGTCGTCACCGGGGTGGTCCCGGCCGGCGCCGTGGGCGTCGTCGTCTGGGCGGTCGCGCCGGCGGGCGCGGCGATCAGCAGGGCCAGGGCCGCGGCGGCCGCGGTGAGGAAACGGGGGGCCATCCCCTACAACGATGCCATGGTGATGGCTCCGATGACGCCGGCCACCCGCAGGCCGACGAGCACGGCGGCCGCCAGGACGACGCCGAGCAGGATCGCCCGGCGGGTCTCGGGGGTCGTCGAACGGCGCTCGACGTCCTGTCCGCGGGGCCGGCCCCGGCGGCCCCGGGGCGGCTCGTCGTAGGCCACGAGCGAGGCGTCGCCCTCGCGCAGGCGGGCCGCCCGCCGTCCCGCCGCCGTCTGCTGCGGCGGGAGGTCGAAGGACAGGTCGAAGTCGTCCGCGTTCCACTCGGGGGGAGGGTGAGGCTCGTACTGGGGCACGTCGTGCTCGGCCCAGGCGGGCCGGTCGGGGATGTGGCGATCGAGCCACGCGCTCGCGGTCTCGCGCTGGGGATCGGGATCCGGCGGGAGGTCCGGGACGGGCTCCGCGTACGGGACGGGCGCGGGCTCGGGCGCCGCGACCGACGCGGGATCGCCCGCCGGCGCGGGGCGGTCGCGCCCGGCGTCCCCGAACGGGCCGAAGACCGACACGGCGTGCGACGGCTCCTCCTCGGGGACGACCGCCGGTGCCGGTTCGGGGTCGGGCGCGGCCACGGGCGCCGCCGGCTCCGGCTCGGGCGCCGCGACGTCCACCGGCTCGTCGTCCTCGGGCGGCAGCGAGAACGCGACCGTCGGCTGGTCGACGGCGAGCGGCGCGGCGCGGCGGGCGGGCGCCGGGGCGGGCGCGGGCGAGGCGGGCTCCGGCTCGTCCTGCGCGACGGGCTCGACCCACGCGACGGGCTCCCCCGGGACCGGCGCCGGTGCCGACGCCGGCACGGCCGGCGCGCCCGGCGCGGCCTCGAGCGCCTCGATCCGCGCGTGGGCCTCGGCCAGCTCGGCCTGCAGGTGGGCGCGCTCCTCGGCCAGCGTCACGAGCTCGGCGGTCACCTGGCGCAGGCGGCTCTCCGCGGTCTCGGTCCGCGCCTGCTGCTCGCGGGAGCGGCGCCGCTCCTCGATCGTCTCCTCCGCGACCTCCTTGGCCTGCAGCGCGCGCAGGCGCTCCCGCTCGTCCTCGAGCTGGAGGCGCAGCGCGTCCCGCGCCCGCTCCAGGTCGGCGGCGCGGGCGGCGTGCTCCCGGGCCTGGGTCTGGGCGGCGACCTGGGCGCGCGTGGCCTCCTCGGCCAGGGCCCGCTGGGCCGCGACGGCCTCGCCGGCTCGCGCCTGCTCCAGGGCGACCCGGGCGTCGGTCTCGGCCTGGGCGCTCTGCACGCCGCTCTCGGCCTCCAGCGCGCGGCGGCGCTGCGTGGCGAGCGCCTCGTCCAGCTCGCGCACTCGGGCCTGGGCGACGGCCAGGGCGCCGGCGGCGACCTCGGCGTCCCGGGCGCGCTGGGCGGCGTCGGCCCGCGCGTGGTCGCGCTGGGACTCCAGCTCGGCGCCGACCCGGGCCAGGTCGCTCTCGGCGGTGTCGGCGCGGAGCGCCTCGGCGGCGCGGGCGGCGCGCTCGCGGTCCAGGTTGGCCTCCGCGTCGCGCAGCGCCCGGCGGCGCTCGTCGGCGAGCAGCTCGGCCTGGGCGCGCAGCGTGCGCTCGTGGGCCAGCTCGGCCACGGAGGACTTGCTGAAGCGCCGGCCCTGCCCGCGCGGGGCGGGGGCGGGCAGGTCGACGATGATGCCGCGCCCGGCGTCGAGGGCGAACACGATGCGCGCGTCGTCCTGGAGCAGCGTGGCGGGCGTCGGGTAGCTGGCGCGCCACAGCTCGGCGTCGGGGCCGGCCTGCGGCGGCGTCGCGTCGGGGCCCGGCAGGGACGCCAGCCGTTGGCTGCGGCGTCCGTCGTCGACGACGAGGGTGGGCATCGGGAGGGGCTCGCGGGCGTCGGCGTACCAGCGGCCCTCCAGGCGCAGCAGGACGGTCCCGGCGTTGACGGGGACGATCTCGAACAGCTCGACATCCAGGCGGGGCGTCATGCGATGGGGTCCGATGGTGCCAGGAGGTCGTCCAGCGCCGCAAGCGCGGCGTCGAGCAGCGCGGGCTCGGGGACGGCCGCGTCGAGCGTCACGATGCGCTGCGGCTCGGCCAGCGCGAGCGCGTCGTAGGCGGCGGCCACGGACGAGAAGAACGCGTCGTCCTCCCGCTCCATGCGGTCGGCGACCGCGCCGCGCCCCGCCAGCCGGGCCCGTCCCACGGCGGGGTCGATCCGCAGCAGCAGCGTGCGATCGGGGACGAGGTCGCCGGTGCCGAACGCGTTGATCGCGGCGATCACCTCGCGGCCCAGGCCGCGGGCGCCGCCCTGGTAGGCCAGCGACGAGTCGACGAAGCGGTCGAGCAGGATCCACCGGCCGTCCTCGAGGCCGGGGCGCACGCGCTCGGCGACGAGCTGGGCGCGGGCCGCGGCGTAGAGCAGTGCCTCGGCGGCGGGGTCCACGCGCAGCGCGGGATCCTGCACCAGCGTGCGGATCCGCTCGGAGAGGGCCACGCCGCCCGGTTCGCGCAGCAGCTCCACGTCGATCTCCCGGTCGAGCAGCGCGTGGGCCAGCGCGAGCGCGAGCGTCGACTTGCCGGCGCCGTCGATGCCCTCGATCGTGATGAGCCGGCCGCGTGCCATGACCGCGCCGACGATACCCGTAGCATCGGGCCCCGCCGTGCTTCCCGCTCTCGAACGTCATCCCCACGCCCGCGCGGTGCTGGGCGGCGCCCTGCCCCCGCAGGGCCGCCCCTCGCACGCCTACCTCTTCCACGGCCCGCCCGGCGCGGGCAAGCGGGCGGCCGCCCGGGCGTTCGCCGCGGTGCTGCTGGCCGAGGGCTCGTCCGACCCGGCCGGCGCCCAGGCGCGGGTCGAGCACGGCACCCATCCGGACCTCACCTGGGTCGTTCCGACGGGCGCCACCGAGATGCGGGTGAGCGACATCGACGAGGCCGTGGTGGCCGCGGCGACGCGCACCCCGTTCGAGTCGCGCCGCCGCGTGTTCGTGATCGAGGGCGCGGACCTCATGAACGACAACGCGGCCAACCGGATGCTCAAGACGCTGGAGGAGCCGCCGTCGTTCGTGCACCTCGTGCTGCTCACGGACCGGCCCTCGCGCGTGCTGCAGACGATCTCCTCACGCTGCCAGCCGGTGCGCTTCGACGCGCTGTCCCCCGAGGACATCGCGCGCGGCGGCCTGCACGGCATCGCGCCCGAGACGGCGCTGGCCTGCGCCCGGCTGGCGCTGGGCGACGGCGAGCGCGCGCGGATGCTGGCCTACGGCGACGGTGCGGCGCTGCGCAGCGAGGCGGAGACGTTCGCGCGGGCCGCCTGCGCCGGCACGGTGCGGCCGCTGGCCGCCGAGGCGCTGATCGACCGGGCCAAGGCGCTGGGCGCCGCGGTGGCCGCGTCGATCGAGGAGGCGACCGCGGAGGGCATGGACATGCTCCCCAAGAAGGAGCAGGCTCGGGCCCGGCGCGAGGGCGAGGATCGGGCCAAGCGCGCGGCGCGCGGCGCGCAGACCGACGGTCTGGACCGCGCCCTGGTGCTCGTCGGCCTGTGGCTGCGGGACGTGGCGTGCGTGATGGACGGTGCGCCGGAGCTGATCCACGCGGTGGACCGGCGGTCCCAGCTCGAGGAGGACGCGGCGGCGCTGACCGACCGGGGCGTGAGCCCCAACCGCCTGCGCGACGCGATCGCGGTGATCGACTCCACCCGCTTCGGCCTGCGCGAGCTCAACCTGACGGCGGACCTGGCGCTCGACGCCCTGGCGTCGCGGCTGGCCCGCGGCCTCGCGGGCTGAGCGCACCGCCGGCCCCCTGCGCGGCGGTGCGGCCCAGCCCTGCATCGGCGCGGACCGCTAGTGGTCGGTCTCGCCGATGAACTTGAGGATGAACGCGCCCACGATGCCGACGGTGACGAGCAGTCCGCCGAAGGCGATCAGGAGCCAGAGCAGCGTGCCCTCGATGACGAGGACGCAGGCCAGGACCGTCATGGTCAGCATGGCCCCCCACAGCGCGTAGAGCAGGGTGTTGGTGCCCTCCTCGACGAGCTGGTGCGGCGTGGTCTGGGTTCCCGTGGTCGCGCTCATGCCGAGAGCTTGCCGCGGCCGCGGCCGCCCGCCATCCGGGGTCGTCGCCCCGCCGGCTGCGGGAAAGTACGGAGCGGCGCGCAGCGCTAGCTGATGGCGCCGGCGGCGAGCAGGATCAGCACGAACGTGGCGAAGGCCAGGCGGTAGACCACGAACGCCGCGAGCGTGTGGGTGCGCAGGTACTGCAGGAGGAACGCGATCGAGGCGTAGCCGACCACGAAGGCCACGACGGTGGCGATGATCGTGGGGACGGTGCCGGCGTGGGCCCCGCCGTCCGCCGAGCCGATGTCCTTGAGCTCGTAGAGGCCGGAGAGCACGACGGCCGGCACCGAGAGCAGGAACGAGAAGCGGGCGGCGGCCTCGCGGGTGAAGCCGAGGTAGAGGCCGGCGACGATGGTCGAGCCGCTGCGGGAGACGCCGGGGATCAGCGCGAACGCCTGCACCAGGCCGATGAGCAGGCCGGAGCGGGTGTCGAGGTCCTTGATCTCCCGCGTCTGCTTGGCCTGCGCGTCGATCACGGCCATGATGATCGAGAAGAAGATCATCGCCCCGGCGATCACGCCGAGGCTGCGCAGCGGCCCCTCGATCTGGCTCTTGAAGACGATGCCGGCGATGCCGATCGGGATCGTGCCGATGATCAGGTACCAGCCGATGCGCGAGTCGAGCGTCCTGCGGATCTCCGGGTCGCGCAGTCCGGCGAACCAGGCCTTGAACACGGTCCACAGGTCGTTGCGGAAGTACAGGAGCACCGCGGCCATCGTGCCGAGCTGGCAGACCGCGGTGAACGCGGCGCCCGGATCCTCCCAGCCGAAGATCGCCGGGACGATCCGCAGGTGGCCGGAGCTGGAGATGGGCAGGAACTCGGTGAGGCCCTGCACGATGCCCAGGACGATGGCTTCAAGCGCGTTCATCGGCGACGGACCCTAGCGGCGCACGGGTCAACGGCCGGTAAAGGCCAGCGGTCTTGCGGGGCGGCAGCGGCGTCGGGCGGGAGCTAGCGCCGGGGGTGGGCCATGCCGGGGATCGGCCCCAGCGCGGGCGTCTCGCCGTACAGCCGGAAGTCCCGGAAGCCGTGGAACTGCGCGTTGCGCGGCCCGTGGAAGTCGGCGCTGCCCGTGGTCAGCAGCCCGCGCTCGCCGGCCACGCGGACGAGCAGGCGGGTCTGCTCCTCGGTGTGCGTCTTGTAGAACGCCTCGACCCCGTCGATCCGGTGCCGCTCCTGGAAGCGGATGAGGGTGGCGACCACCTCGTCGGGGTCGTCCACGTCCCAGAACGGGTGGGCCCAGATCGCCACGCCGCCGGCGTCGTGGATCGCCCGGACGGCCTGGCCGACCGTCGGGGTGCTGCGCAGCACGAAGGCCGGCTTCCCGGGGATGAGGTAGGCGACGAGCAGCTGGCTGGGGTCGCCGTCCAGCCCCTCCGCGCGCAGCCGCTCGGCGTTCTTGGGATGGAAGAAGACGGAGGCGGCCAGGTGGGGTCGGCCGACCGGGCGGCCCTTGTCCCGGATGTCCTGCAGCGGGTCGTGGTCGATCTTCCAGCCGAGCGCCTCGAGCGCCTCCTCCATGTGCGTCACGCGCTCGGAGCGGTCCTCGCGCCAGTCGCGCAGGTGCTGCTCGAACGCGAACGAGTGGTGGTCGATGCCGTAGCCGAGGATGTGCAGGTCGGCGTGCTCGTCGTCGATGGAGGAGAGCTCCGTGGCCGGCACGACGCGGATGCGCCCTCCGCTCGCCTCGGCGGCCTCGAGGGCGAGGTCGATGCCGCCGACGGTGTCGTGGTCGGTGAGCGCCAGCAGCTCGACGCCCGCCTCCATCGCGGCGGCGACGACCTCCGCCGGGCCCAGTTGTCCGTCGGAGAACAGCGAGTGCGACTGCAGGTCGAACGTGGGGGCGGCCTCGCTCATGCCGCCGGCTCGATCTCCTGCTCCGGGTCGGCCTCCTCGGCCACCTCGGTCAGCGTCGTGCGCTTGGGGATCAGCTTCGCGGCGGCGTCGATCCGCGCCTTCAGCGGGGTGGCCGTCCGTCCCACGATCTGCCGCTCGGACGCGCTCATCTCCGGCCAGGCCTCGCGCAGCGCCGCGAGCTGCTCCTCGGCGACGTCGAGCGCCTCGCGGGCGTTCTGATACGCGGTCTCGGCGATCGCCGCCTCGGCGGCCTCGACCTGCAGGCTGGCGTCGGCAAGCAGTTTCAGGTGCTCCATGCGGTTGACCCTATGACGCCGCGAGGACGGCGAGGCCGGTTCGTCGCACTTCCGTCGCAGAACGGCGCGAAGCCGTCACGAACCGGTCGGGGTTCGTGACGACTTCGCCCGGGCTCAGCGGCGCAGGACCCGCTCGCAGTTGACGTAGCCGTCGGTGCGATCGACCCGCACCGTGTCGTAGCCGAGCCCGCAGTCCACCTTGTCCTTGCCGCCGCCGATCACGTTGATCTCGTCGTTGCCGGGCCCGCCGTCCACCGTGTCGGGGTCGCCGCCGCCACGCATGACGTCGTCGCCGTCGCCGCCGGCGAGCTGGTCGCGGCCCGCGTCGCCCTGGACCTCGTCGTCACCGGGGCCGCCGTCGAGCGTGTCGTTGCCGCCGCCGCCGAGCAGGCGGTCCGCGCCGTCGCCGCCGAACAGGCGGTCCCTGCCGTTGGAGTTCGGCTTGGTGTCGCCCCAGAGCAGGTCGTCGCCGCCGTTGCCGATGAACGTGTCGGGACCGGTGCCGCCGAACATCGTGTCCGGCTTGCTCGTGCCGCGGTGCGTGCCGCCCCGGTTGGTGGACCGGTAGGCGACGGGGAGGTTCTCGATCGCCTCGGCGATGTGGCTGGGCACCACGTGCTCGCAGCTGCCGCCGCGGATCGACTTCAGGTCGCCGTCGGTCATCCACTGACGCCCCTTGAGCGGCTCGGGCTCCTTCATGTCGACGAACACGGTGTCCTCGCCGGGACCGCAGTCGATCTTCTCGTCGGTCGAGAGGTCGTTGGCGAAGATCACGTCGTCGCCGGCGCCGCCCTCGATCACGTCGTGGCGCGGACCGGAGTAGATGACGTCGTTGCCGTTCTGGCCGCGCAGCACGTTGCGGCCCGTGCCGGCGCTGAGGATGTCGTTGCCGGAGCCGCCGTAGATCGTGTCGGAGCCGATCCCGCCCTCGACCTTGTCGTTGCCGTCGTCGCCGAACAGGATGTCCGACCCGTAGCCGCCGTCGAGGCTGTCGTCGCCGCTGCCACCGTGGAGCGTGTCGTAGCCGATGTTGCCGAGCACGGAGTCGTTGCCCGCGCCGCCGGTGACCTCGCGGTCGTCGCCGGGCCCCGCGTCGACGGTGTCGTCCCCGGGGCCCGCGTCGATCTTGTCGCGGGCCGCGTCGCCGAACACCTGGTCGGCGCCGTCGCCGCCGCGGACGTTGTCCTGGCCGGTGCCGCCGTCGACGATGTCGTCGCCGTTCCCGCCGGAGATGCGGTCCTTCTGCGGGCCGCCGAACAGCCGGTCGTTGCCGTCGCTGCCGTCGATCAGGTCGTCGCCGTAGCTGCCGAAGACGGTGTCGTCGCCGGGTCGGGCGATGATGTGGTCGGCCTTGGACGTGCCGTTGAGGCGGTTGGCCGCGCTCGTGCCGCGGATCGTCTTGGCCAGCACGGGAGCGGCGAGCGCCGCGAGCCCGAGGACGGAGAGCAGCACGACGACGGCAGTTCGGAAGGTGCGAGGACGGATGGACGGCATGGGGGTATCACCAAGCAATGTGGAGGACGGATCGCTGAACGTCAACGTGGTCACCCCCGAGCGACCTCGCCTGCTGCTCTACCCACTGGTCCGGTGCGACCCACCGTCGCGGTTCACAACCCGGCGCGGACACAGTGGTCGCCACGTCGCGCGACCCGCTCGGCCCGGAGGCCGTATCCTCTCCGTGCCTCGCCGCCGTAGCTCAGTTGGTAGAGCACTTCACTCGTAATGAAGGGGTCAGCGGTTCGAATCCGCTCGGCGGCTCTGGAAGGTTCCCTGCGTAGAGCGACATTTCGCTCCGCAGCGCCCCCGCCGGTATGGAGTTCGGGGGCATAGCGGGGGCACCGGGAGGTGCCAATGAGTCAGCAACGCGCCCGTCGAGGGTCCCCCAGGTCCCGCCCACACCGCAGGATTCGCCTCACGACCGACCAGGTCGACCGGGGGTCATCGAGCGCTCGCGCGACGGAGAGAGAAACCGTTCTCTCGACGTCGGAGGCGACGATGGCCCCGCCCAAGCACCACCCCCTGACCTGGCCCGCCGAGGTGATGAACGTCGCCCAGGTGGCCGCCGCGGTCCACGTCCATCCCAAGACGGTGCGTCAGGAGATCCGTCGCGGGCTGTTGCCCGCGCGCAACATGAGCAGCACCAAGCGGCCCGAGTATCGGATCGAGGCGGGTGACGCCCAAGGCTGGTGGGACGAGCGGCTCGTGCGGCCAGGTCGCAACGACTGCGTCGACGCGCTCGTCACCAGCGGACAGGCCCGCCTCATGCGCCGCGGACGGCTCGCCGGTGATCGGACGGTGCCGTCATGAGTCCGAAACCCGACCTGCGCGGCATCGAGCTCCGTCGCCGCAGGCGCGCCGACGGCAGTGTCCGGATGACCTATCGCGTGCGTGCGGTGGCCGTTGACGGCTCGCGTCCCGGCAAGACGTTCACCGACGTCGAGGCCGCGATCGAGGAGCGCGACCGCCTCGACGTCATCGCCGCGCGCATCGCCGCCGGACCGCCCGCCCGGGCGAGCATGACCGTCACCGGGCTACGGGACCGGTGGTGGAACGGCCACGTCCTGCGCGAGCTGGCTCCGCGCACCCAGAACGGCTATCGGCACGCGTGGGGTGAGCTGCAGCCGCGCATCGGCGACCGGCTGGCGATCTCCGTCGCGCGCCGCGACATCAAGCAGCTGCGCATCGACATGCTCGACGACGGCCTGGGACCGGGCTCGGTCAACTACAAGCTCACGATGCTCCACGCGATCTTCCAGCACGCCCTGGAGGACGACCTCGTGGAGTTCAACCCGGTCGCGGGCGTGCGCAAGTCCAAGCGCGTCAAGCGCGGGATCTTGCCCCGGCAGATCCCGTCGGCCATGCGCGTCGAGCAGGCCCGGGTCCACGTGATGCGAGAGATGGCTTCGCCGATGACCGCGACGATCATCTCCCTCGGCGTGCACTGCGGCCACCGCCCATCGGAGTGGCGGGCGCTCCGGTGGTTCGACTGGACCGGCGACGCCATCACGTCGGCTGCGGTAGCTGAACCGGACGGCACGCTGCGGATCGGGTCCAAGACCAACAGCGCAGGGGTGACACGGTCGATGCCGCCGGCCTCGATCGAGGACCTGACGGCGTGGCGCGCCGTCACGCCCTACCCCGCCGACGGCGACCCGATCTTCCCGCGCGCCGACGGCACGCACTGGAACGAGGAGGACTACAAGAACTGGGCCGGTCGCAAGCTCACGCCGTGCTTTGCCGCCGTCGGCTGCGTCCTGACCCCCTACGGGCTACGTCACACGGCGATCTCGCTGCTCATCCAGGAGGGCAGGCTCTCGCTCACCCAGATCGCCGAACGCCACGGCACCAGCGTCGAGATGATCAGCCGCCACTACGCCCACATCGTCGCCGCCTACGCCAAGGGCAAGATCGACCTGGAGGCGGAGTTCAGGAAGGCGCGGCGGGCGACGCGATCTGGTGGTGGGCTTCGTGCAATGGCGACGTAGGGGGACCGAGACCTATGTCACGACTCGTCCGTCGTGGTCCCGCCGAAGCGCTTTGCCAGCGCATCTCGGCGTGCTTTGGCCAGATACTCGGTATATCCGTCGGGAATCGCGCCGTCCTCGTCCACATCTGTGGGCATGGGCCACCGCCCGGTTTGGCTTTGGTAGCCCTGGACGTAGCTAGCTAGATGTTCTGCTGTCCAGTAGTTCTCACCTGATGCGCTTCCGTACCACAGACGTAGCTGAAAATTCGGGGCTCGAATCGGCTCAGGAACCAGCGGCTCAAATTCAAGTTCGGCGGTCGCTCCGGGTGCGAGCTGGACCGGATGGGGCGACATGCAGATCGAGGTGGTGACGTCGTACTCACCATTTTCGCCGTAAAGTCGCCAAAATCCGACACCGCTCACATTGAGCGCTGCCCCAGGTCCGATGTTTTGGACCGGCACGATGAACGTGTCGCCGCGCTGCGAAATGATTGGCGTCGAATCGGCACTCGTGATTCGTGCGGTACGTGCGGTCGTGACGACGACGGGGCGTTGCCCGCCTTCGAGGGCGGTGCGAGCCACGGAGACTTGCTCTTCTGCGACGGCGGCCATTCTTCGCGTCGTCCAGGCCATCCAAGCTGTAACCACGGCGGCCATTGACGTCGCTACCGCTGCCACGGCGGTCCAGGCGGCTGTATTCACGAGAAAAACCTATGTGTTCCTGCGGACGCTTTAGCTTGGCAGGACCCCTGAGACGCTGCGCGGCTCCGATCCGACTCGCGCACCTCAGTCTCACCAACATCCGGCACCCTATCTCGCCCGAACGCCGTCTCGACCCAGCATCAGTGACCCCCGGGTCCACTACGCCACGTTCTCACCAACCAGAGCAGCGCACAGACTTGCACCCTTGCGTGAGCGGGGTTCAGGGTGACGTTCTGAGCGCGTTGTCGATTGGCCCGCTGAGCGACCTGGGACGAGGCGGTATTGCATGGACCCGGTGTGGGCGGACTACAACGCAAATCGAGGATTTCGACCCGGGATCGGACTTCGATTTCGGTGGGACCGGTGTGGCGGCCACAAAATTGGCACGTGCGCGGGGGTAGGAAACCTGGCGCTCAGGTCTATGGAGGGGTGACCCATACATAGTGCCCCGGCGCGGCGTGGAACCGCCCGGGGCGTGGCACGAAAGGAAGTGCTTCCGTGCAGGACCAGAATAGTCGGCCACCCCGTGGCCGCGACAACGACCGCATCACGCTCACGATCCCTGCGGGGCTCGGGGAGACCCTCGACCAGCAGCTCTTGGAGCTGCGGCAGACCATCGCCGAAACGCCCCGCCGCGAACAGCGGACCGGCGCCCGGCTTCGCGCCGTCGAAGCCCTGCGCGACCAACTCGCCTGGGACGAACGGCATCCCGACGAGACGATCCAACTGACCGCCGAGCGCTGGCTGCTCGACTCCATGGTCCACGGGTCGATCGTTTGGATCGGCGACCGCATCGCCCACGCATGCCACCAGCCCGCCGGCGCCGGATTCAGCGTGGAAGACATCCAGGCCCGCCAACAGCAACTCGCGGCCCTGCTCGACCTCCAACGCGCCACCAGCCATGCGCAGCCCGCGTAGCGCACCGGCCGCCGAGCACGGCCGCACCGGGAGATCGAACATCGCCGCGCCGTCACTGTTCGACGTGATCCTCACGGCCGGGCTGGCGGTCGCCGAAGATCGTGCCCGCTGGCTCCTAGATGCCGGGTTCTACGAGGTCCGAACGACCGACTGGCCCATCCTGCGACTGCTACAGGCCGGGCCTCTGCCGGTCGGCGCGCTCGCCGAACCGCTAGAGATCACCCAACAAGCCACCAGCAAAGCCATCACGGCGCTGCAACAACGCGGCTACGCCGCCCGGACGTCAAGCCCTGACGACGCACGACAACGACTCGTCCAACTGACCTCAGACGGCCAGGAGCTCATGGAGACCGCGGCGGCGTGGGAGCAAGACCGCCAGCGTCAGGCGGTCCGAGAGTGGGGTGTGGAACGGATCCGGCGCACGACCGCCCTGCTCGGCACGATCGCCCAGAGCATCGAACACGAACCGGGGCCAGGGCGAAACCTCCGACCGGCAGAGGAGGTCGCCTTGAGCTGAGCTTCTGAGTGGGGGAGGTCGGGAGCAGGCACACCCGCAGGCTGGGTGCTGGCCAGCGATCCGCCACGCCAGGTCTCGCGCTACACGTCGGCTGACGCCGAGCCCTACGGGCCAAGACCCGGCGCGTGCGTTCGCCGCCCCAGCACCCGACAGCGGGCCATGCCCGCTCCCAACCACCCCAACAAGCAGCGTTCCGCACACGACCAACTGACCGCCTTCTACGCGCGCGAGGCCGCACCGCTTCAGCGACGAGTGGCCCAGGACGTCGCCGCGTCTGAGTCGCTTATCGAGGACGCCTGCTCCTACGCCTGGTGGCAGCTC
>Ga0164241_10002438_pt1 | contig 20215 bp, 15 predicted proteins | sample OricomyardsoilBY_FD_108780 | JGI IMG/M metagenome (GOLD analysis project Ga0164241, IMG submission 108780) | Backyard soil microbial communities from Emeryville, California, USA - Original compost - Back yard soil (BY) | ecosystem: Environmental > Terrestrial > Soil > Unclassified | place: USA... | reverse complement strand
CGACGCGGTCGCTCCAGCCGGTCCAGCCGGCGGCGGCGCTGACCTTGGTGGGCGCGGCCGCGGTGCCGATCACCGTCAGCGGCAGGGCGCCGGCGGCCGGGACGATCCCGAGGGCGGCGCCGGCGAGGGCGACAAGGACGAGGCTGCGCATCCCGCCGACCTTAGTCCGATGCTGAACGTCCAAGACGAGGCCAGAACTCAATCGTTTGACTAGCTTGCGACGAGTGTGTTAGGAATATCCGGCCAACACCCTCAAGGAGCCCCCATGCCCTCGCCGTTCGTCGACACGCACGTCCACCTGTGGGACCTCGAGCACCCGAAGCTGCGCTACATCTGGCTGGGACCCGGCGCCAGCCACCCGCAGCTCAGCTCCGAGGAGCTCGTCGAGCTGGGCGCCGCGAGCCAGACGCTGGAGCGGTTCCTGGCCGAGACCGAGGGGTCGGGCATGAGCAAGTGGATCCACGTGGAGGCCGCGATCGGCACCGTGGACCCCGTCGACGAGACGGCCTGGCTGCAGGAGCTCGCCGAGCAGCCCGGCGGCCCGAGCGCGATCATCGGCGCCGCCGCCCTGCGCGACGCCGACATCGTCGAGCAGCTGGACCGCCACGGCGAGCACTCCGCGTTCCGCGGGGTCCGCGACCAGACCCCGGCCGACGCCTGGGAGGAGCCGGCGTTCGAGCACGGGTACGCCGAGCTCGGCCGGCGCGGGCTCGTTTGCAGCATCAACGCCTTCTGGGACGAGATGCCGCGCGCCGCGGCGCTTGCCGAGCGGCTGCCCGAGACGACGCTGGTCCTCGACCACATGGGCTTCCCGCAGGAGCGCAGCGAGGTGTACTTCGACCAGTGGCGCGCCGGCATGCACCGGCTCGCCGAGGCGGAGTCGGTCATCTGCAAGATCTCAGAGGTCGGGATCATGGAGCCCGGCTGGACGACGGACTCGATCCGGCGGTGGGTGCTGGGGTGCATCGAGGCCTTCGGCGTCGAGCGCTGCGTGCTTGGCACGAACTGGCCGGTGGACCGCCTGTACGGGACCTACGACGAGATCGTCGACGCCTACCGCACGATCATCGCCGAGCTCTCGGAGGCCGAGCAGCGGGCGCTGCTGTCCGACAACGCCGAGCGGATCTACCGGATCTGACGGGCGCCGTCAGTCCTCGGCGAGGACGACGACGCGGTCGCCCGCGGCGGGGAGCAGCGCCATGGACTTCAGCGGGTTGACGGCGACGCCGTAGCCGGCCTCGGGGTCGCGGGCGTCCGCCGCCGTCCGGTACCCGAACGCGGTCTCGCCGCGGCGCATGGCCGCTTCGACGACCGTCGCGAACGTCGTCTCGGCGCCGAGCCGGACGTACTCGGAGACCGGGCGCAGGTAGACCTCGGAGCCGTCGGCGTCGAGCAGGTCGGCGAAGACCGCCTCGAGGCGCGGGTTCTCCGAGAGCTGGGCGAGGATCAGGCTGAGGATCTTGTCCGACACGATCACGTCGTCGACCTCGGTGACCTGCGCGAGCGCGCGGTTGCGGTCGTCGAGCATCTCGCTGACGATCGCCGGGCGGTCGGCCGGCGCGACGTCGCTGAGGATGTCGCGCAGGTGGAGCAGGGTGACGAGCGTGCGCGCGTCGGCGCGCTGCGGGTCGAGGTCGTCGGAGTAGCACATGACGATCACCTGGTCGAAGCCGGCGACGTCGAGCGACTCGAGCGTCGCGCGGTCGGTCGTCGACGCGCGGCGGACGTCGACGGTCAGGTTCTTCGGCGGGGCGACCTCGGTGTCGCCGTGGGCGGTGGCGATCAGCAGCTCCGAGCCCGCGGTCACGTACTCGTCGAGCTCGGCCACGACGGTCCGGGCACGGTCGTTCCAGCCGATGACGAGCGCGCGGGTCGGCGGCTCGGGCGTCGGCGTGGCGGCGACGATCGCGCTCTCGTCGGCGCGGGCGCTGATCGGCGTCGCGTTGCTCAGGCGCGAGTCGTCCTCGGCGACGGCGACGAGCGCGTGGCCCGCGATCCGCGTCTCCGGCGGCGGGTTGAGCTGGACCCTGCCGCCGCCTGGCTCGGCGAGCCCGATGACCGAGCAGTCCTCGTAGGCGAGGAGCGCGTCGGCGTAGGTCGAGCCGTCGAGGCCGTGGCTCTCGTGGAAGTAGATCTCGTCGCCGTCGAAGTCGAACAGCTCCGTGTAGACGACCGAGGCCCCGGACTGGCGCGCGGTCTGCACGATCAGCCGCGCGATCGTCTCGCGCTTGTCGAGGATCACGGCCTCGTCGCCGGCGACGAGGTGCGCCGCCTCGAGGTTCGCGGGGTCCTGGATCTCGGCGACGATGTGGTACGGCTCGGGGCGCCGGCGCGGCCCGCGGGTGAGCGCGAGGACGGTCTTGATGACCTCCGAGTCGGGGTCCTCGCCCTCGGGGGAGAGGACGATCACCGAGCGCGCGGTGCGGTGGTTGACGATCTCGAGGTCGTCGAGGTCGATCGGCGAGCCGGTGCGGCAGACCACGCGCGTGTTCATCAGGTCGCCGGCCTTCTCGCGGACGGCGTCCTCCATCTCGACCTTGTCGCGGTCGGCGAGGATCACGACGGCGGGGCGCTTGCGGCTCTCGTTGGCGACGGCCAGCTCGCCGAGGATCGTGAAGACGGTCTCGGTGAAGCCGAGGATCAGCGTGTGCTCGCGCTCGAGCACACGCGAGCGGCCCTTGCGGAGCTGCATCAGCTTCTCGTCGATGCCGGTGGCGATGACGCCGATCAGGGCGCTGACGATGAACAGGCCCAGCAGCGTCAGGACCAGCATCGCGACGAGGAAGCCCCACGAGCCGGTGTCGCCCGCGACGGTTCCGGGGTCGAGGGCGTGGGTCAGCGTGGCCAGCAGCTGCCCGAACACGCTCGTGTGGCCGCTGTTCGTGCCGGTGACCAGCACGATGACCGTGAAGATCAGGATCAGGACCAGCGTCACCAGACCGAGCCAGCCGACGAGCGCCGAGGGCCCGCGGGACATCGTCCCGTCGAAGCCGTAGCGCAGGCGCTCGCGCGTCGTGGGCTCGCCCTCCTTGGTGCCCGCGGCCGCCTTCGCTCGCGGCGAGGCCGCGCCCGAGGACTTCAGGGCCTTGGTGGTGCGCGCACGGGCGCGTCGACCGGTCTCGGACACGTGTCAGCGCACCCTAGCCGAGCACGGTGCCGCCGGGGAGGACCTTCGCGGCGCGGAACGCGAGCGTCCCGCTGTCGCAGTCCCCGGTGCGGTCGCGCACGGTGCCGGTCACGACGTTGGCGGACGTGAAGCGGCCCTCGATCGTGAACTGCTCGTCGCGGTAGGAGAACGTGCGGTAGGCGCCGTCGCCTTTGCGCAGCGGGATCCGCGCGCCGACGAGCGTGCCGCGGACGGAGTCGGCCGGGCAGCGGTTGACGAACCGGAGGTTGACGATGAAGCGGCCGTCCGGGGAGACGCCGAACGTCAGCGCGCCCGCGCTGGTCGTGCCGCGGAAGCTCTGGCGAGGGGGCGGGCAGCGCTCGCCGGGGAAGAGGTCCTGGCGGACGGCCGCCGGAGCGTGGACGCCGCAGCTGACCTGCGCGGTGCCGAGGTTCAGCAGGTGCCAGCTGCCGTTCGTCTTGCTCAGCAGCGAGAAGGAGTCGTCGAGGCCCTTGGCGGAGGCGTCGAGGCGCGCCCAGCCGGCGCCCTTCGTGGAGACGACGATCTTCTCGACCGTCGAGTCGCGCACGGCGCCGAACGGGCTCGAGGCGTTGAAGTCGCGGAACGCCTGCGCGATCGCGGTCCGCTCCGAGGTCGTCGGCGCGCGCTTCGCGGCGGCGGACGCGGCGGGGAGGAGGGTGGCGCAGGCCGCGAGGGCGAGCGCGAGTCGGGGAAGGGGGAGCATCGGGGGCACGTCGCTCTCTATGGGGAAGGGCCGTCCCGTCCCGGGCGCCTGAGCGCCCGGGACGGAGCGGTGGACTACGGCGCGGCTAGTTCTGCGAGCACTCCGTGAGGCCGAGCTTGTTCGCGAGTGCATCGCTCTTCTTGTCGGCGGTCGCGGACTCGTCGGCGAGCTTGTTGACAGCGGCCTCGTCCTTGGACTTGGCGGCGTCGCTGAGCTTCTGCGTCTGGGCCTTGGCGTCCTCGGCGGTCTTGATGAGCGCCTTGAAGTCATCGGCCTGGTCCTTCGGGGCCTTGATGTCGTTGAGGTCCGAGATCAGCGTGCCGAACTGGGCGACGACCTTGTCGGCCGTGGCCGGGAGGTCGTCCATCGACGCCGGCTGGCCGATCTTCTTCACCTCGGCGTTGTACGTCGAGCAGACCGCGTTGGCCTGCTTGGTGAAGTCAGCCTTGCTGAGCTCCTTGTCGCCGCCACAGCCGGCGACGAGGAGGGCGGCGAGCAGGGGAATCGGTACGAAGATCCTAAGCATTTTCATGGCTTCTCAGCTTAGGGTCTCGTCGCCTAGACGGCGACCGCGGACTCCTCGGCGTCGATCGGCGTGCTGCCCGCGAACAGGTAGCGGTGGATCGCCGAGCCGGCGATCGCGCCGACCAGCGGCGCGACGATGAACAGCCACAGCTGGCCGAGCGCCCAGCCGCCGACGAACACCGCCGGGCCGATGCTGCGCGCCGGGTTGACGCTGAGGTTGTCGACCGGGATGCCGACCAGGTGGATCAGCGTCAGGACGAGGCCGATCGGGATGCCGGCGAACGCGACGCTGGCGATCCGGTCGGTGGCCGAGAGGACCGTGAACACGAGCAGCCCGGTGAGTACGACCTCGACGATCAGCGCCGCGCCGACGGGGTAGCCGTTCGGCGAGTGGCCGCCGTAGCCGTTGGCGCCGAAGCCCTTGTCGGACAGGTCGTAGCCGCCGGTCTTGGCCTTGACGACGATCATCAGCACGAGCGCGGCGAGGATCGCGCCGACGACCTGGGCGATCCAGTAGCGGATCGCCTCGTCGAGCGTGATCCGGCGCGAGTGCAGCAGGCCGAGGGTGACGGCCGGGTTGATGTGGCAGCCCGAGATCGGGCCGATCGCGTAGGCCATCGCCAGCAGCGAGAGGCCGAACGCGAACGCGACGCCGAGGGCGCCGATCGCCTCACCGGCGATCACCGCCGAACCGACGCCGCCGAACACCAGGACGAACGTGCCGAGTGCCTCGGCGACTGCACGACGTTGCGACATGTCTCTCCTCCAGGGACGTGACGGGTGCCTGAGGACTTCGCCGGACCGGCGGCGGCACCTGCCTCTCCTGGCGGGCGGGCGCTACCGCTTGACGGTGAGCCTGACCTTCGCCGTGACGGGCTTGGCGGTGTCGATCGCGGCGGTCGCCGAGAGGGCGATCGGCTTCAGCGGGGCGGAGGGGGCGACCTTGACGGTGAGCGTCTTGGACGCCTTCGCGCCGGGCCCGAGGCTCGCGATCGTCCAGCAGACCGAGGCGGGCTTCTTCTTGACGGTCGCGCCGGGGCTGCGCTTGACGAACGTGGCCTTGGCCGCCGGCTTCGTGCAGACCCTGACCTTGGCGGCCGCGGTGCCGCCGGTGTTCTGGACGGTGATGGTCAGCACGCTCGTCCTGCCGCGGCGGACCTTCTTCGTCTTGGCCGTGAACGTGGCCCGCAGCGCCGCCGGCTTGGCGACAGGCGGTGGTGGCGGCGGCGGAGGAGGCGTGGTGGTCGTCGTGCCCGGCGTCGAGGTCATGGTGGATGGCGTCGACGTCGTGCCCGTGCCGGTCGGCGGCTGCTCGACGACGGCCGCGACGCTGAGCTTCGCGGCGCCGGACGCGGCGCTGCCCGCCGCGTTGGTGAAGACGGCGCGGAAGCGCGCGCCGTCGTCGCTCGTCGCGGTGCTCGCCAGCGTCAACGTGGTGCCAGCCGCGCCGCCGACGTCGCTCCAGCTCGCGCCGCCGTCGTCCGAGCGCTGCCACTGGACCGTCGGCGCGGGCTGGCCGGCGCCGGCGGCCGTGAAGCTCGCGCCCTCGCCCGCGGTGACGCTGCGGTCGGCGGGCTGCGCCGTGACCGACGGCGCGACGCGCACGGCGAGCGTCGCGACGGCGCTCGTCGCGGCGCTCGCGGCGTTGGTGAAGACGGCCCGGAACCGGGCGCCGTCGTCTCCCGCGGCGGTGGCGAACGCGTAGGTGCCCGAGGTCGCGCCGCCGATGTCGTTCCACGTGGCGCCGCCGTCGTTCGAGCGCTGCCACTGGACCGTCGCCGGCGGCTGGCCGGACGCGGCGGCGGTGAACGTCGCGGTCTCGCCGGCGAGCTTCGCCTGCGAGAGGGGGTCGGTCGTGACCAGCGGCGCGACGCGCACGGTCAGCGTGGCGGCGGTGCTCGGCGTGTCGCCCAGCTGGTTGTGGAACACGGCGCGGTAGCGGTTGCCGTTCTGCCCGGCTGCGGTCGTGAACGTGTAGCTCGGGCTCGTCGCGCCGTCGACGTCGGTCCAGTTGCCGCCGTTGTCGGTGGAGACCTGCCACCGGACCGTCGGCGACGTGTTGCCCGTCGCGGCGGCGGTGAACGTCACGCTCTCGCCCGCGAGCTTCGTCTGGCTGACCGGGTCGGTCGTGACGACCGGGGCGTAGCGGACGGCGAGCGTCGCGACGGCGCTGGTCGCGGTGCTCACCGCGTTGGTGAAGACCGCGCGGAACCGGGCGCCGTCGTCGCCGGCCGCGGCCGTGAACGAGTACGTGGCCGACGTCGCGCCGCCGACGTCGTTCCAGTCGAGGCCGTTGGTGGAGCGCTGCCACTGGACCGTGGGGGCCGGGTAGCCGGAGGCCGCGGCGGTGAACGTCGCGGTGGCGCCGGCGTCGACGTCCGCGGCGCCGGGGTCGGTCGTGATCGCCGGCGCGATCCGCACGGTGACCTGGTGGTCGGTCGCGACGCTCGTGACGGAGTCGAACGTCTGCGTGACGTGCAGCGTGTGCGGCCCGCCGGGCAGCGCGCCGGTGGTCGTGAGCGCCCAGGCGCCGTCGGCGCCGGCCGTCGTGCCGCCGACCGCGGTCCCGCCGTCGGCGGTGACGGTGATCACGGCGTTCGCCAGGGCCTGGCCGCTCATGCCGAACGTCGGCGCGACGTTCGCGTCCGCCGCCGGGAGCCCGACCGTGGGGGCGCTGACGCCCGTCACGTGGAGCGCGCCGGAGGCGGGCGAGGAGCTCGTGGTCGTCGCCTGGGTGCTGGTGATCGCGTTGTCGCCGTCGACGGCGCCGAGCTCGGCGCTCCAGTCGCCGCCGCCGTCGACGACGGCGGTGTCGACGATCGTCCCGTTGTCGCGGACCGTGACGGTCGCGGTCGGCACGCCGGTGCCGGTGACGGCCACCGTGGCACCGGTGCGCACGGTCGCGGCCCCGGTGATCTGCTGGGTGGGCGCGGGGAGCCGCACGCGCGTCGTCACCGCCGTCGGGTCGCTGTCCACGGTGGCGGCGACGGTTTGGATCACCGCGAAGACGTGGTCGCCGGGCGCCAGCGTCGCGTCGACGGCCCAGGTCCCGTCGCCTCCGGCCGTGGTCGTGGCGACCTCGCTGTCGTCGGCCTGGTCGGTCACCGTGATCGTCGCGTTGGCGTCTGCGGTCCCGGCGAAGTGCACCGGGTTGTCCGCGCTCGCGGTCGGCGACGTGACGACGGGAGGCGCCGGCGTCACGTCGAAGCTGACGGACGTCGCGGGTCCGGTGACCCTGTCGATGGTCTGGGTGACGTGGATGGTGTGCGCGCCGAACGGAAGCGTCGCGTTGAGGTGCCAGTCGCCGTCGTCGCCGATCACGGGGGCTCCGAGGTCGACGGCGTGCTCGTCGGTGACGGTGAGCGTCGCGCCCGGGAGGCTCGTGCCCTCGATGCGGACGTCCTCGCGGACGCGGTCGCCCGGGGCGGGCTTGTCGACCGGCGGCGCGCCGACGCCGAGGACGTGCTGCTCGTCGCTCGGCCCGGAGAAGTCGGGCCCGGCCCCTTCGTTGCCGATCTGCAGCGCGCTGATCGCGTTGTCGCCGTCGACGGCCGGGATGGTCGATGTCCAGACACCGGTCGACGGGTCGGCGAGGACCCCGTCCACGGGATCGCCGTTGTCGAAGACCACGACCGCCGCGTCGGGCTCCGCCATGCCGGTGAGGACGATGTCGTCGCCCTCGGCGACCGTGGCGGCCGAGAGGGTGAACGTCGGCGGCGCCATCGCGACGTACACGTGCACGTGCACCGGCCCGCTCTCGTTGCCGCCCGACGGGGTCTGCGTGACCTTGAGCGTCTGCTCGCCGGGCGTCGCGAGGTTCACGGTGACGTTGAACGCTCCGTCGTCGACGTCGGCGATCGCGGTCCCGAGCGGCGTGGCCGACGGCTCCTGGTAGACCGTGACCGTCGCGCCGGGCTTCGCGGTGCCGGTGACGTGGTTGGCCCCGTAGGGCACGAGGTCGTAGTCGAGCGGGCTGTCGACCACGAGCGCCTGCGGGTCGATCGTGACGTGCAGCGTCGTCGTGAGGTCGTCGCCGTCGACGTTCTGCGTGATGGCGAACGTGTGCGGCCCGGCGCTCAGCTCGGGGGACGTGTCGTACTCCCACGTCATGCAGCCGCACGAGTCGTCCGGATGGAGGGTCGCCAGGAGGGTGGCGCCCTCCTTGATGGTCACGTCGCTGGCGTCGTACGCGTAGCCGCTGATCGTGAAGCCCGGCCGGACGTCGTCGCCGTCCTGCGGCGTGTCGACGAACGGCGCGAAGACCACGTCGACGTCCAGCGGGTCGGAGTAGCGGTCGGTGACCCCCTGCTGCACCGCGACGTAGGTGGTGAAGCCGTCGCGGGCGGGGAAGCCGGCCGACCAGGTGCCGTTGGACTGCACCGTCGCGGTCGCGACCTCGCTGAGGTCGTAGGTGTCCTGGACCGAGATCGTGAGGCCGGGCACGCCGGTGCCGGACACGTGCACGGTGTCGCCGCTGAGGATCGGCCCGGTGTCGTCGAGCTGGAGGGTCGGGTCCCGCTCGTCGACGAGGAAGACGCGGACGTCCGAGTCGTCGCTGGTGGCGCCCGACGCGGTCTGGCGGGCCACGACGTACTGGTAGCCGAGGTCGGTGATCGTGCCCTCGACGTCGAAGGTGCCGTCGATCCCGATCGTGCCGGAGGCGATCGGGTCTCCCTCGTCGGTCTCGATGGTGATCGTCGCTCCGGCCACGCCGGTCCCGGTGAAGTGGACGCTGCCCGGGTCGACGGTGTCCATGTCCGCCGGAGTGGTGAGCACGGGGGCCTCGGGCGTGACGTCGACGCTGATCGGCGTGTCGTCGCTCGTGACCGTGTCCAAGGTCTGGGTGACGTGGATCGTCCGGGTCCCGTAGCCGAGGGGGACGGTCGTCGTCACGTCCCAGCAGCCGCACGTGTCGGCCGTGCCGATCCCGATCACATGACCCTCGTCGTCCTTGACCGTGATCGCCGCGCCCGGTGCGGCGTCGCCGAAGAGCGGGAAGGTCGGGCCCACCGGGTCGCCGTCGGCCGGGCTGTAGACCGCGGGCGGCGCGACGCTCGCGACGTACGTGTCCGAGGTCGTGGAGTTGGCGTAGTCGACGCCGAGGTACTGGTCGGCGGAGAGGTAGTTGTCCGGATCGCCGTACGCGCCGGCCTCGAACGAGGCCGTCCACGTGCCGCCGGGCGTGACGGTCGCGGTGTCGACCTCGTTGAGGTTGTTGCGCAGCGTGATCGACGCGCCCTTGTAGCCGGTGCCGGTCACGGTGACCGTCGTGCCGGACTTCACCGTCGCGGGGTCGATGGCGTCGATCGTCGGGACGGGCGGGTCGACGAACAGGAAGATGGCGATCGCCTCGTCGCTCTGCGTGCCGCCCACCGTCTGCGTGGCCGTGAGGTAGATCTGGCCCGGCACGAGCTCGCCGACGAGCGAGAAGTCGCCGGTCGGGCCGACGGTCCCGCTCACGACCTGGTCGCCGCCGTACTCGTGGATCTCGATGTCGGCGCCGGGGGTGCCCGTGCCCGTGAACGTGACGTCGCCCGCGGTGACGGCGTCGCCGTCGGCCGGGCCGGTGAACGTCGGCGGGGCGGGACGCACGTCGACGGTGCGGATCGTCGGATGGCCGGTGACCGTGTTGAGCGTCTGCGTGACGTGCAGGTCCTGGGAGCCGTAGTCGAGCGGCACCGTCGTGGTCGTGGTCCAGCAGCCGCAGTCGCCGTCGACGACCGCGGTGCCGATGACCTCATCGGCCGCATCGGCGATCGTGACGGCCGCGCCGTCGAGGCCGGTGCCGCTGATGGGGAAGGTGGCGAGGACGTGCTGCCCCGTGCCGGGGTCGTCGACGGGCGGCGCGCCCACGCCGAGCGCGTGGGCGCTCGCCGAGCCGACGAGCGCGGCCTCGACGTACTCGTCGGCGGAGAGGTCGTTGTCGCCGTCGACCGCGGTGATCTGCGCGGTCCACGTGCCGTTGCCCAGGACGGTCGTCGTACCCGCGGGGGTGCTGTTGTCGAAGAGCCGGATCTCGGCGCCGGACTCGCCGGTGCCCTCGACCGTGAACGGCTCGCCGCTGACGACCGTGCTCAGGCCCGGGACGGACATCGTCGGAAGCGCCGGGTCGGCGAGCGCCGCGGACGGCGCGGCGAGAGCGATCAACGCGCCGACCAGCGTCAACGCGGCGGTGGACCAGCGGGGGAACGTCCACGTCCGAGACAACACGACCTCTTCGTCCTTGAAGCAGCGACGCGGCGGCCCACGTCCATGTGTGCCCGGGGAGCGTAGCCGAGCCTCAGGTGCAGGCGTCCTTTGCGAGTACGCTCACGAACCATGGACGCCCTACGCGCAGGCCAGCTCGTAACGGTCGCGACCGGAGGGCCCGAGCTCGACGGCATCGTGTTCGACGTGCCGAGCCCCCAGAAGCTCGTGGTCGCGGTCGTCGACGCCCAGCGCGGGCCGGTGCTGCGCACCGTCGCGGTCGACACCGTCAGCGAGCGCGAGGAGGCCGGTCCTCGGGACGCCGCGCTCCAGGGCCTGATCCGCCGCACCCCGCCGGCCGCACGCGGCGCCGGCGCCGCGGGCAAGGGCGCCGTGCAGGCGCGCCGCGGGCACGTCCGCGGCGCCGCGCACCGCTCGACCGGCCGCTAGGCGAAGCGCCGGCGCGCTACCCGTGCCGGATCGCGACCGGCGCGAAGCGAAGCGTGCGCAGCCGGATCGCGCAGGCGCCGGGGGTCTCCCCGCCGCACGCGTCCCGCCCCGGGCCGAGCAGCGTCGCCCGGCCGCCGATCGGGGCCCAGCCCTCGCGCTGCGTCTGGTCGCGGGCGAAGGTCACGCGGCTCGTCCTCAGGTCGCGCCGGTAGACGCCCATCCGCCGCGAGCACCCGCCCGGGTCGCCGGTGCAGGTCAGCAGCCAGCTCAGCGTGCGGGCGTCGGGGAACGCGGGGGCCAGGAACGTCTGCCCGCCCTCGCCGGCGATGACCTCGTCCTCGACGTGCCGGTGGCCGGTCGTGGTGTCGAACAGCTCGAGCCGCGCGGTGTCGAAGCCGCCCTGCGTCTTCGTGAAGAAGTGCACGACGCTCGCGAGCAGGCGCCCGCGCAGCTCGAGCTCCTCGACGGTCGCCGCCGAGCGCGCCACGCAGCCGCCGCCTCCGAGCTCGCCGAGGCACAGCCGCGCCGGCCACGCCGCGAGCACGCGGGGCGCCGTGCCGGCCGCCGGCCGCAGGTGGACCGCGCCCTTGCCGTCGGCCCAGGCGACCCGCCCGCGCCACAGGGTCATCGAGGCGGCGTGGCCGCGATGCGCGGTCCCGCCGATCCGCCGCACCCGGCCCGCGGGCAGCCGCGCGATCCCGAGCGAGCACGTGCCGCCGGCGCAGACGTCGACGAGCAGCGAGGGATGGCCGCCGGCGTCCGGGCCGAGATCGAAGCCGATCGCCTCGGACTCCGGGTTGAGCGGGTCCTCGACGCGGGCGGTCTCGGGCCGGTCGGTGATCCGGCCGCCCGGCGAGCGCACCTGGAGCACGTAGCGGCCATCGTCGATCCGCTGCCACGCCGACCATCCCGCGTACGAGCGCAGCGCCGTGGCGGCGCCGGGCTTGGCGATCGCCGTCCCTTCGACCGCGCGGGCGGGCGCGGCCGCGGTCAGAGCGGCGAGGATGAGCAGGGCCGGAAGCGATCGCACGCCCCGGCAACGCGGCGACGGCACCGGAGGTTCCGTCGCCCCGCGCTAGGCGAGCGTCCAGTAGCAGTCGGCGCCCGCGGGGATCGCCCGCGCGACGCGTGCGAGCGAGGCGCGGGCCGTGGCGGGATCGAGCTGCGTGATCGCGATCACCTCGGCCGTCGCGAGCGGCTCGCCGGCCCAGGCGAGGAGCTCCTCGACGCTCGCGGGCGTCGGCCGGCGGGTGAGCGCGGGGTCGAGGTTGGCGATCGCCGCCTCGTACGCCTCGACCGGGTTGAAGCCGGGGAGCGAGAACGTCGCCCCGGTGGCGGGGTTGGCGAGCTCGTAGCCGGGGGCGGAGTAGCGCCGCTCGCTCGCGGGGCCGCTGAGCTTGTGGTCCAGCGCGCGCGCCGCGGGGGAGGGGGAGCGCGCGGCCCGCGCGTCGGCCTCGAGCGCCTCGCCGACCGCGTCGCTGTTCGCCCACGTCCCGAGCGCGATCGGGTCGAGGCCGGCGTCGCGCGCGGCGGCGACCAGCAGCTGGGGATCGTCGAGCAGCCCGCCGGCCATCGCCCGGACCCGGAGCCGGCGCAGCAGCGGCTCCTCGGCCTCCGGCACGTGCAGCCGGGCGGCGACGACCGCGCGGCACGCGGGCTCCGAGGACGCCGGGCGCGAGCGCGGCGCCGGGTCGATCGGCATGCCGTACTTGCGCTGGAGGGCCGGTGCCCCGGAGGCGAGCTTCCTGTCCTCTCCGGGCTCGCGGGTCAGCACGATCATCCGCGGCCGCCACGCGAGCTGGTCGCCGTAGTGCCAGCGCAGCCGCATCCGCACGGGCTCGGCGGAGAACGCGAACGGGCACGCCGGATCGGTGAAGAGGGTGATGTCGATCGGCACGCCGTCGAGGGTAATCGGCCGCCCCGGGCCGCGCCTCACCGGATCATCGACCGCCCGGAGCTGCCGAAGGACGCGTAGCGCGGCCGATCCGCGCGGCGATCGCCTCGAGCCGCTCGACCAGCTCGGGCGGCTCGGAGACCTCGAAGTCGAAGCCGACCATCGCGATCCGCGTCGCCAGCCAGTCGAGGTTGTCGTCGCTCATCCGGATCTCGCAGCGCTCGGCGCCGAGCGGCGTGACCGCGCCGCCGAGCCAGCGGTGCTCGGCGAGCGCAGCTGCCGGCGCGTGGACGGTCACGCGCGCCTCGTGGCGGTAGCGGACGTTGCGCAGGCCCTGCGCGACGAACGCCGCGGCGTCCTTGCCCGGCAGCGTGCGCGGCGTGAAGCGGGCGCCGGTCGAGACCGGCTTGGCGAGACGGTCGAGCCGGAACGAGCGCCAGCCCTCGCGGCCGCAGTCCCAGGCGACGAGGTACCAGCGGCGGCCCGCGTTGACGAGCGAGTGCGGCTCGACCTCGCGCCGCGAGTCGGACTTGTCGCGCGCGACGTAGGCGAAGCGCAGGCGCTCGTGGTCGCGGCACGCGGAGGCGATGACCGTCAGGTGCTGGGGGTCGGCGCGCGGGCCGCGGTCCTCGCCGAACGTCAGCGTGGTGGTCGCGCGCTGCAGCGCCTGGACGCGGCGGCGCAGGTGCGCGGGCAGGACCTGCTCGAGCTTGACGAGCGCGCGCAGGGCGGTCTCCTCGATGCCGGTCACGGAGGCGCTGGCCGCCGTCCGCAGCCCGACGGCGATCGCGATGGCCTCGTCGTCGTCGAGCAGCAGCGGCGGCATCGCGGTGCCCGCGGCGAGCCGGTAGCCGCCGGCCGGGCCGGTCATCGACTCGACGGGGTAGCCGAGCTCGCGCAGGCGGTCGACGTCGCGGCGGATCGTGCGCGGGGAGACCTCGAGCCGCTCGGCGAGCTCGCCGCCCGGCCAGTCGCGGCGCCCCTGGAGCAGGGACAGGAGGGTCAGCAGGCGGCTCGCGGTTGTCTCGCTCATGACGTTCTGGAGCATCTTCGCAATTGAGGACAGGAGCTGGCCTGAACTATGGATTGGATGCCCGCATGCCAACCACTGAACCCGGCCGTGAGCCGGCCATCAGCGTGCAGGGCCTGGTCAAGTCGTTCGGGGAGGTGCGCGCCCTCGACGGGATCGACCTCGAGGTCGAGGCGGGCACCGTGCTCGGCGTCCTCGGCCCCAACGGCGCCGGCAAGACGACGACCGTGCGCGTGCTCACGACGCTGCTGGCGCCCGACGGCGGGACGGCCCGCGTCGCCGGGCTCGACGTGGTCGCCGACGCTGCCGCGCTGCGCGCGCAGATCGGCCTCGCCGGGCAGTACGCGGCGGTCGACGACAACCTCACCGGCGTCGAGAACCTGGTGATGGTCGGGCGCCTGTACGGCGAGCGGCGGGCGACGGCGAAGGCCCGCGCCGGCGAGCTGCTCGACCGCTTCGGCCTCGACGAGGCCGGCGGCCGCCCCGTCAAGACCTACTCCGGCGGCATGCGCCGGCGGCTCGACCTCGCGGCGGCGCTGGTCGCGCGGCCGCCGGTGATCTTCCTCGACGAGCCGACGACCGGGCTCGACCCGCGCTCGCGGCTGGGCCTGTGGGAGACGATCGAGGGTCTCGTCGCCGACGGCACGACCGTGCTGCTGACCACCCAGTACCTCGACGAGGCCGACCGCCTGGCCGACCGGATCGCGGTGATCGACCACGGTCGCGTGATCGCCGACGGCACCGCGGACGAGCTGAAGGCCCGGGTCGGCGGCCAGCGGATCGAGGTGACGCTCCTCGACGCCGCGGACGCCCCGGCGGCGCTCGCCGCGCTCGAGGGCATGGCCGCGGAGGCGCCGCAGGCCGAGGGCCTCGTCGTGCGCGCGGTCGTGCACGAGCGCAGCGGCGCGGTGATGGAGGCCGCGCGGCGGCTCGACGGCGCGGCGCTCCGGGCCGACGACATCGCGGTGCGCCGTCCGACGCTCGACGACGTGTTCCTCGCGCTCACCGGCCACGCGGCCGCCGAGGAAGCCACCGACGACGACGACCGGATCGCGGTGGTCGCATGAGGCGCTTCGTGTCGGACACGCTCGTGCTGGCCGAGCGCAACCTCGTCCGCCTGCCCCGCGCCCCCGACCTGCTGATCGGGTTCACGATCCAGCCGATCATGTTCGTCCTGCTGTTCGCCTACGTGTTCGGCGGGGCGATCCAGACGCCCGGGTTCGACGGCTACATCGACTTCCTGATCCCGGGGATCATCACCCAGAACATCGCGTTCGGCGGCTTCGTCACCGCGCTCGGGCTCTCCGAGGACATGGGCAAGGGCCTGATCGACCGCTTCCGGTCGCTGCCCACCGCGCGCGCCTCGGTCCTCGCCGGGCGCACGCTCGCCGACGTCGTCACGAACCTCGTCTCGATGACGATCCTCGTCGTGACCGGGCTGATCGTGGGCTTCCGCTTCGACGCGGGCGTCCTCGAGATCCTCGCCGGCGCCGGCCTGCTGCTGCTGTTCGGCTTCGCCTTCTCGTGGGTGTTCGCGCTGATCGGCCTGAACGCCTCGTCGCCGGAGGCCGCGAACGGGATCGGGTTCGTCCTGATCTTCCCGATCACGTTCATCTCGTCGGCGTTCGTGCCGGTCGCGTCGATGCCCGACGGGCTCCGGCAGGTGGCGAGCGCGAACCCGGTGAGCACCGTGGTCGACGCGATGCGCTCGCTCTGGCTCGGCGCGCCCGCCGGCAACGACGTCTGGCTCGCGGTCGTCTGGTGCGTGGTCCTGATCGCGATCTTCTCGCCGCTCGCGGTCGCGAAGTACCGGAAGGCGGCGAGCCGCTAGTTGAGCGTCGAGAGCGTCACCGGCACCACGGCGGTCGCACCCGCCTTGCGGAGCTGACCGCCGACCATCGCGAGGGTCCAGCCGGACGAGCGGCGGTCGTCGACGAGGACGCCGGTGCCGGGCGGGGGCGGGCCGACGACCCGGAAGGCGCCGCGGACGTTGGCGGCCTGCTGGACGGCGTTGGCCATCTCGCGCTGCGGCGGGCGGGGCTCGGTGCGCTCGACGAGCCGCAGGTGCGGGACGCCGAGCGACTGCGCGAGGCCGGCGGCGATCTGCTCGATCACGGGGCCGGCGCTCGCGGAGGGGATGCTCGTCACCCACGCGGGAGCCGTGCCCGCGCCGCGGAGGACGTCGGCCAGCGAGCCCGTGACGTCGTCGTCGAGCTTGCCCGCCTGCAGGCCGCGCTCGATCGCCGGCCACCAGCCGCCGTCGCCGATGCGGGCGAGCGCCCAGCCCGGTTCCGTGCGCGCCTCGACGGGGATCTTGCGCATCGCACCGGTGTCGTCGGGCGCCATCTTCTTGACGTCGAGCGGGAGCGGACGCGAGCGCAGGTGGCGCTGCGCGAGCTCGACGAGCCGCGGGTCGGGCGGCGCGGCGAACCGCGGCGCGGTGCACACCGAGCAGCGGCTGCAGTCGCGTGGCTCGGGATCGTCGAGCTCCTCCTGCAGCACGCGCATCAGGCAGCGCCCGTCGGTGCCGAACGCGGCCATCGCCTGCTGCTCGGCGCGTCGCAGCGCGGTGATCCCCGCGTAGCGGTGCCCGTCGTAGTGCCAGCCGCTGCCGCGGACGAACGCCCACCGCGACCCGTTGCGGCGCACGGCGCCCTCGACGTCGAGGATCTTCATCATCGACTCGATCCGGCCGAGGCCGAGGTTCACCACCGCCGTCAGCTCGCGTGTGCTGCGACCCTCCTCGCCCGCGGCCTCGAGCTCCGTCAGGACCGCCGTCACCCGCTCCTGGGCCGGGAACGCCTGCTCGATGAAGAAGTCCTGGATCCGGCGGTCCTCGCCGCCGCGCAGCAGGACGACGTCGGCGTGCTCGACCCCGCGGCCCGCGCGGCCGACCTGCTGGTAGTAGGCGACGACGGAGCCCGGCGCCTGGAAGTGCACGACGAACGTCAGGTCGGACTTGTCGTAGCCCATGCCCAGTGCGCTCGTGGCGACGACCGCCTTGACGTCGTTGCGCAGCAGCCGCTCCTCGGTGAGGATCCTGTCCGCGGTCTCCTGCTCGCCGCTGTAGGCGAGCGCCGGGATGTCGTTGGCGGTCAGGAACGACGCGACCTGCTCGGCGTCGCGCTTGGTGAGCGTGTAGACGATGCCCGAGCCGTCGAGCTTCGGCAGGTGCTCGACCAGCCACGCGAGCCGCTCGGCCGGCCGCGGCAGGTCGAGCGACTCGAGCCGCAGGCTCGTGCGGGCCAGCGGCCCGCGGTACGAGCGCAGCGCGCTCGCCCCGTCCGCCCCGCCGAGCTGGTCGAGGATGTCGGCGACGACGCGGTCGTTCGCGGTCGCCGTCGTCCCGAGCACCGCGGCGTCGTCGCCGAGCGCCTCGAGCATGTCCTTGACGCGCCGGTAGTCCGGCCGGAAGTCGTGGCCCCAGTCGGAGATGCAGTGGGCCTCGTCGATCACGAGCAGGCCGACCGACGCCGCGAACAGCGGCAGCATCTCGTCGCGGAAGCGCGGGTTGTTCAGCCGCTCCGGGCTGATCAGCAGCAGGTCGATCGAGCTCTCGGCGAGCCGGTCGCGCACGCCGTCCCAGTCGTCGCGGTTCGTGCTGTTGACCGTGTACGCCCGCAGCCCGAGCCGCTCGGCCGCCGCGATCTGGTTGCGCATCAGCGCCAGCAGCGGGCTGACGATCAGCGTCGGCCCGGCCGGGCGGGCGGGATCGGACCGCAGCATCGAGGTCGCGACGAAGTACACCGCCGACTTCCCCCAGCCGGTCCGCTGCACGCACAGCACCCGCGCGCGGTCGGCGACGAGGTCGTGGATCGCCTCGAGCTGGTCCTCCCGGAACCCCGCCCCGGGGTCGCCCGTGAGCGCTCGCAGGCGGTCGAGGGCATTGGCGGCGAAGGTGTCGGACACGGTGGTGGGCACTTCCGTATGGTGCCAAGACCCTTGGTGACGGGCGGAGCCTGGGTCGTTACGAGAAGGCGTGAGCGGAACGTTCACACCCCGGCCGCCGCCTCTGTCACGCTTCCGGGACCGACATGGCCGTCCTGAGCCCGCTGCGCACGCGGAACCCGGAAGCGATCCGCCTGCACCTCGACGACGGCGCGCGGACGACGCTGTACGTCGCCGCCTACGACCGGCGCGAGCTGGCCGTCGAGGTGGCGCTGCTGGAGACGCCGATGCCGCTGGAGCGGTGGTGCGCGGAGACCGGGGTCCGGGACGCGGTCGTCGGCGGGTTCTTCATCCGGCCCGACGGCGGCCCGCTCGGCGAGCTGCGGATCGGCGGGGCGCGGCTTGAGTCGACGCCGTTCGACGCGCCGTGGGGCGACCGCCGCGCTTGCGTGCACGCGGTCGGCGGGACGGTGCGGATCGCGCGCCGCGACGCGCTGCCGGCCGAGCCGCCCGGCGACCTGCTGCAGGCCGGGCCGCTGCTGCTGGCGGGCGGCGAGGCCGTGCTCGACGGCGAGCGCGAGGGGTTCTCGGCCGGCGCGTCGCAGTTCGACTCCGACATCACCGCCGGCCGCTACCCGCGCGCGGCGCTCGGGCTCCGCGGCGACGACGTCCTCGCCGTGGCCTGCGACGGGCGCGCCGACGACGAGGCGGGGCTGACGCTGGCCGAGCTGACGACCGCGCTGGCTCGCCTGGGCGCGACCGACGCGATCAACCTCGACGGCGGCGGCTCGACCTCGCTCGTCTGCGACGGCCGGCTGCGCAACCGCCCGCGGGAGGAGCACGGCATCGTGATCCAAGGTGGCCGCGCGATCTCCACGGCGCTCGTGTTCCGTCCCCGAGGAACCTGAAAGCGCTACAACCATGGAGTGCCTCATGTGCTCTCCGCGGTCATGTTCTTCCCCCGCGGGGGCTCGGCGACCGTCGCGCGGGCACTCGCCCGGGAGCTTCCGGCCCACGGCTGGAGCTCGCGGACGGTCAGCGGCTCGGTGCCCGGCCACGGCGACGCGGACGCCTTCTACGGGGACCTCGACGTGCACGCGGCGTGGTTCGAGCCCACCGGCGACCTGCCGATGCACCCGTCCTACGAGGACCGCGCGAACGCCCCCGACGCCGTGTTCGCGGCGATCGACGACCTCGCCTACGAGCGCCACGTGCGCGCCTGGTCGCGGCAGCTCTACGAAGCCGGCGCCCCCGACGCCGACGTCCTGCACCTGCACCACCTGACGCCGATCAACGAGGCGGCCGCGCGCGTCGCCCCCGACGTCCCGGTCGTGGGGCACCTCCACGGGACCGAGCTGCTGATGCTCGAGGCGATCGCCGAGGGACCGCCCCCGACGTGGACGCACGCGGCCGCATGGGCGAAGCGGATGCGCGCGTGGGCGCAGCGCTGCCACACGCTCGTCGTGCTCTCGCCGAGCCAGGTCCCGCGGGTCGAGCGCGTGCTCGGCGTCGGCGCCGACCGCTGCGTCGTCGTGCCCAACGGCGTCGACCTCGCGCGCTTCGACCGCGTCGGCATCGACCGCGCCGAGCACTGGGTCCGCCACCTCGCCGACGAGCCGCGCGGCTGGGGTCCGGGCACCGCCGAGGGAGACATCTCCTACACGCGCGCGGAGGCCGAGCGGGTCGCCGCGTATCCGGTCGTGCTCTACGTCGGGCGCTTCACCGCGGTCAAGCGCCTGCCGGTCCTGATCCGCGCCTGGGAGCGCGCGCAGGCGCGGCTTCCGACGCCCGCGTCGCTGGTGATCGTCGGTGGCCACCCGGGGGAGTGGGAGGGCGAGCATCCCGCCGACGTCGTCGCCGCGACCGGCGTCCGGAACGTCTTCCTCGCGGGCTGGCACGCGCACGAGACGCTGCCCGAGTTCCTCGCGGCGTCCGACGTCCACGTGCTCCCGTCGGTGCGCGAGCAGTTCGGCGCCGTGATCGTCGAGGCGATGGCCTGCGGCGTGCCGCCGATCGCGGTCGACCGCTTCGGCCCGGCGGAGATCGTCGAGGCCGGGCGCACCGGCTGGCTCGTCGAGCCCGACGACGAGGCCGCGCTCGCCGACGCGCTCGTCGAGGCGGTCAGCGACGGGGCCGAGCGCCGGCGCCGCGGCGACGCCGCCTACGCGACGGCGCACGCGCGGTACGGCTGGCCGGCGATGGCGGCCCGCCTCGCCGCGGTGCTCGAGGACGCCGCCGACGCGCGCGTCGATCCGGTCGGCTCCGCGCCGCAGGCCGCGTAGCCGCTCCGCCGAGGCCGCGCCGGCCACCACCTAGCGTGAATGGCCGATGAGCGACGACGCCGATGCGGACACGACCACCTTCGCCGACCTGGAGCTGCGCCCCGAGCTG
>Ga0164241_10002437_pt1 | contig 20220 bp, 18 predicted proteins | sample OricomyardsoilBY_FD_108780 | JGI IMG/M metagenome (GOLD analysis project Ga0164241, IMG submission 108780) | Backyard soil microbial communities from Emeryville, California, USA - Original compost - Back yard soil (BY) | ecosystem: Environmental > Terrestrial > Soil > Unclassified | place: USA... | reverse complement strand
TGACAGTTTTACTTTTGGGGATCGGTTCTGGATTTCTTTCCGCTGACGCGTGGCTTGATAACTATCAAACCGCGCTCAAGCAGTCGGCGGCCTCAGGAAAGCCTGTCCTCGTCGACATTACCGGCTCGGATTGGTGTCCCCCTTGTCAACAAATGGACGCCGAGGTTTTTAACCAGCCCAGTTTTGACAAATTGGCGTCGGCAAAGTTTATTCTTCTTCGTCTCGATTACCCCCGTAAGACGCCCCAGTCCGCGTTCATCAAGAGTCAAAACCAAAAACTCTCGGAACGCTATCCGTTTGACGCCGTACCGACCTACATGATTTTGGATTCCGACGGCTCACTTGTGGGTAAACAAAGCGGCTACATTCCTGGGGGAGTCCCCGCGTTTTTGGCTTTGACGGACGATTTGGCGTCTCACAGAGACACGCTCAGAACCCTTAAGGCTGCTGTTGCCGCAAGTACCTCCTCCACCAAGAAAGCGCAAGCAGAAGACACCCTGTTCCAGAAGGCCGACGACTGGAATCTCCAATCAGAATACGGTGATCTTCCCCTCAAGATTATTCAAGACGACGCGGACAACGCCGCGGGCCTCAAGGAGCGATACCAAGTCTACACGGCCCTGGATCGGCTTCTTGCCACCTGGACCAACGATTCCGACTTTCACCAGGCGGTCAAAGACTTAGACTCCCTTTCGGAACGAGCCAAAAAATGGCCTGACATTCAACAACGAGTCTTCTTTGTTCAAGGAATGGTCTGGCTCAACGCTCTCCAAGAGGAAACGCATGCCCGCGACTCCCTTCTCAAGGCCAAAAAACTCGATCCCCAATCGCGTTGGGGGGTGCGCGCGGCGCAACTTCTGGAGCGGTTGCCGTGAACCAGGTCGCGGGCTTAGAACAAGAAATCACGAGAAGCGACCAGCTCCGAGCGAAGATTGTAGGGGGCTTTTTTCTCCTCGTCGCCGCCATCCTGGCCATTATCGAAACCCAACATTTTCGATTTACTGGGGGGCCGCTCGATTTTCTCTCCCGTGTTCACTACGGTTTGGCGGCCATCGTCATAGGGCTCCTGGGTCTTTATGAGTTTGCGTATCAATTTGGCTCGGCGCTCTTTATCGCCAGGGGCCGTCTTATTCCGGTGCCTGCAAGGTTTTTGAACGCTACCATTGAATCGTCTGTGGCCACTTTTTTACTTGTTTTGCTTTGCCAAGCTCTCCCGGCCGCCGAGGCACTCAACCTCCCGCCTGTGTTTCTCTACTTTCCCTTTCTTGCCCTTGCCACGCTGCGGCTCGACCCCTGGATCGCCGGGTACAGCGGTCTGGTCGCGGGCATCGAGTTCGTCGTTCTTTCTTGGATTACTCTGGCCCCCCTGGCCCGCGCTGAGTTTGCGGGAGCGTTTGTTCCTCAGGTCGGCAAGGCCGTGATCATTGCCGTGACCGGCGGTATTTTGGCCTTTGTCACCCACCAAGTTCGCGGCCGTGTAGAGCACCTGCTCCAATCGCAAGAACAGCAGGGACGAATGGCCGCGATTTTTGGGCAGCACGTTTCGCCGGCAGTCATGGAGAAGCTCCTCGACCAAAAAGCCGGATCGTCGTCCGAAGTTCGTCACGTCACCGTGCTCTTCCTCGACATCCGCAATTTCACGACCTTTTCCGAGAGCCGAACGCCCGATCAGGTCGTGACCTACCTCAACAAGCTCTTTGAGTTTATGGTCGACACTATCAACGCCCACAACGGCATCATCAACAAGTTTTTGGGCGACGGTTTCATGGCGGTTTTCGGCGCTCCGCTGGACGATGGACGAAGCGAAGTCAACGCCCTTCAAGCGGCCCTTAGGATTTCTGATCGTCTGGCCCAATGTCTCAAGGAGGGAATGGAGACGACCCGCATTGGTATGGGGCTCCATTCGGGGAATGCCGTCACCGGGAACGTTGGTTCCGCCCAACGGCAGGAGTACACCATCATCGGTGACGTGGTGAATTTAGCCAGCCGCATTGAGTCGCAGACCAAGGTTTTGGGAGCTGAAATTTTGGTCTCCGCGACGACCTGGGACGCCGCTCGTTTGGCGTGGGAAGGCCCACTCCCTCCGGCGGCGGGCCTGGGCCCGGTGCTCGTCAAAGGCCGCGAAGCGGCCGTGGAACTTGTTCGAATTCGCTAAAGGACGCGGACCCGTTCTTCGGCAAGGCCGTCATACGCGGCGTATTTGTAGAGTTCGTGCAAACTGGGGCAGTTGAACACAACCGAGCTGACGTCTTCCAATGTCTTTTGAGCTTCGACAACGGTCACGCCAAAGTGGATGAGCTCGGTGGCCAGATGGCCGATAATGTGTACGCCCAAAACCCGATGGGAACCCTTTTCGTAGATGAGTTTGAGAAAGCCGTTTTCGGCACCCAGAATTTTTCCACGGGGCATCTCGTTGTGTTTTGCTCGTCCGACACCGTACGGAAGTCCTTTCTTTTGGGCTTCTTCTTCGGTAAGGCCGACCATTGAGACCTCGGGCACGGTGTAGATTCCATAGGGGAAAACGTGGGCCAATCGTTCGTAATCTTCCAATTGAAACATTTGCGTTACGGCGACTCGTCCTTGATCCATCGAGGTGCTGGCAAGGCTCGGAAAGCCGATCACATCGCCGGCCGCGTAGACATGAGGAACCTTGGTTTGGTAGCGTTCGTTGACTTCGAGGACTCCGCGCACGTTGGGCTCTAAACCAATTTTTGCCAAATGAAGCGCGTCGACGCGTCCCGCTCGGCCGGCGGCAAAGAGGACCATGTCAGCTTCGAGAACACGCCTCGATTTCAGACGGACCAGAAGGGGAAGCGCCTTATCGTTTGGATTGTCGACCGACTCCACCGAGGCGTTGAAATGAATCTCAACGCCTTCGGTACGCATTTGGCGGACCAAATCGCCGCTGATTTCTTTGTCGATGAAGGGAAGAATAGAGTCTCGTCCTTCGATAAGGACGACCTTGGCACCGATTGTGCTAAAAATCGTCGCGTATTCACACCCGATGACCCCGGCCCCAATGATCACAATCGAAGTTGGAAAGCGTGAGAGCTGAAGAATGGTATTGGAATCATGGACACGGTCCTTGTCAAATTTGAGGTAGGGAGGATGAAAAGGATAACTTCCCGTGGCGATCAAAATGAAGTCGGCTGAGATCTTCACCTCGGGATCGCTCTGCACCACGATGGTGTGTTCATCTTCGAAGCCGCCCTTTCCGTGGTAAATGTCGATAGCGTGCGAGGCAAGATTTTGGTTGATCATTTCCACTTCACTGCGGGTGACTTGGTTTTTACGAAAGAAAAAATCGTCGACCGAAAAGGACTTGGAAAGCCGCCGTTCGACACCGTAGACCCCGCGCTCCGCCTTGCCCGACAAAAAAAGCGCTGTTTCCTTGAGGGATTTGGACGGCAACGTTCCGTTGTGTACAGTGGACCCGCCGGGCTCGGAGTAGCGCTCCACAAGAGCCACCGATTTTCCATGATACCCGGCCTTAACCGCAGCCTTTTCGCCAGCGGGCCCGCCTCCAATCACAATCAGATCGTAATGCTTCATGCCCCCCAGTCTAAACCGAGGTCAGGACCTCCGCCAAGAAATTCGGTATGGAATCCTGAGCGGGGAACCCTTACGCTGGAGAGCGAGGCAATTCATGAAGTTCTATATTCCCCAGGAACTCACCGATCCTATGGTTCACGCGCGTGAAATCATCGTCCACGGTGAACTTAAAACCATTGATGTGTTGGCGAGAGAGGTTGAGTCCATGCGAGTCAGTTGGTTGAATGACCACCCAGGATGGACCTACGCGGGCACTCGTATTGTCAAATGTTCCGACGGAAGCCACCCCCCGGCTTACGACGTAACCATTGAGTTTACCCGGCCCCAAACGCCGGCAGAGAGACTGGCCCAGGACCAGGCGAGAAGTGATTATATTCAACAAAAGGAAGCCGATTTCAAAAGGCGCGAGCAGGAACAAAAGGCCCTCTTGGAAGAAATCCTCAGCGGCATTGGCACACCCCTTCCACGGAATAATGCGGACTAAAAGACGACCAGAATCCTCGTGTTTGAGGAATAGACACGAACCGCTTTGTCGTAACCAAAAACCCACGCGTAGGCCTGGTTCTCTTCTTGAGCCCGAAGTTCTAAGGGTTCGGGAAGCGGTTGCGGGGCTGTCGCTAGAACAAGAAGCCACCAGTCGTCCAGCCGGGCAAGCTGATAGACCCAGTTGAGATCGGGTAATCGCTCCATCATTGTGCCAAAGGGCGAATGCGTGACCGACGCTGGATCAATATCGGGAAGCAGACTCAGCAGTTGGCGCAGGCGGGCATCGGGCATAAGGATAGCCGCGTCGACTGGCTTGGGCTCGTCGGGCGCGGAATGACGAAGGATGGCCTGAGCCGTCGATTCCTCGACGATCCTTGCCGAATCCTTTCCTACCTTTGCGGCATAGTCGGCCAAAAATTCCAAGAACCGTTGAGAAAATTCCATGGTCTTTATGTTAGGACCAACCTTCGACAACCTCAAGGGCTGTTTTGACGTTGCCAAAAGGAGGACTCACCTGGATTCCCGCAACCCGCGACCGAAAACGCTCGATGATCGCCCGCGCCTGTTTGATGCCTTCCTGGCGTCCCGATTCCTTGTCAGCAATCATTTCCATCTTGGCTAAGATCGCGCGGGGAATCACCACCCCGGGAACCTCATTTGTCAAAAAAAGCGCGTTGCGGTAACTGGCCAGCGGCCATACCCCCAGCAGAACCGGCACGTCGTACTTTTGGAGTTCGTCGAGAAAGTGCTCCAAACCGTCGGCGTCCCAAACGGGCTGCGTGACAAAATATTCGGTGCCCGCCTCAGCCTTTTCACGCGCCCGCTGAAGCTCTGTTTGCGGCACGGGAAAGCTCGGATTCACGCCTGTGCCGTGGACAAAGGCCGTAGCCTGCGGAAGGCGTTCGGCACCCATATCGACCGACCCGTTGAACCGGCGCACAATGCGGGTGAGCCCGATGGAATCAACGTCGAAAACACCGGTCACATCGGGATATTTTCCCACCTTAGGAGGATCGCCGGTAACTAACAAGACGTTCCTTAGTCCCAAAGCGTGGTAACCAAAGAGATCACCCTGAAGTCCGATGAGATTCTTGTCCCGGCACGCCATGTGGAGAATCGGTTCCAGTTTTGTGCTCCGTGCCAAAAGTGCCGCCGAGGCCAAGGCCCCGAGTCGAGCCGAGGCACGGGGTCCGTCGGGAAGGTTCACGAAGCGAACGCCGCCGACTTCCAAGGCCTTGGCCTTTTCGAGCATCAACAAGGGATCGATTCCCAGCGGGGGGACAAGTTCGACCGTAGTAATCCATTTTTGTGACGCCAAAGCTTCGCCCAAGGCCGAACGTTGACGCAGAGGCACGGGAAGGTCTTCCACCACTTCGGGAGTCGAAGGCACCCACTTTATCTGCCTCCGCCCCGCGTCGAAGGTAAAAATGGCATCGGCGGCCTTCCCGATAAAATCGGGGGTTGTTCCACAGCATCCACCGATCACATTGACCCCGGCGTCAACAAAAAGTTTGGCGTATTCGGCAAAACTCTCGGGTGTCGTCAGGTAAAATTGCCGTCCATCGACCTCTTTGGGCATTCCCGAGTCGGGCATAACGACCAGGGGTTTCGTTATCGTTTGTTTGAGAACCCGTACCGCTTCGAGCGCGTCTGACGGACCCATGAGATTCACGCCCACCACGTCGACGGGCTGGGTTTCCAAGAAATGAGCCCAGGCGGCCGCTTCGGCCTCGTAATAGTCCTCGCCGACAAACAATCCGCGTCCCCAGGTAAACTGGGCTTGAATCGGAATCCTGCTGTCCAACTCTTTGACGACTTCGACAGCAAGTTCCATTTCACGGCGGTTTTGAAAGGTTTCGAGAAGAATAAGATCGACGCCCGCGCGCAAAAGGGCTCCGATATGCGCCCGAAAACTGCCGCGGGCCTCGTCTTCGGTGAGGGGGCCGATGGGCGTTAACAATCGTCCTGTGGGTCCGACAGAGCCGGCCACGTAGACTTCGTCACCGCCCGCTTGCCGGGCCAGGGCCACCGCTTCCCGGTTAATGGCTTCGGTTTTGTCGGCCAAATGAAAACCGGCGAGTTTGAGCGGATTGGCTCCGTACGAGTTCGTCTCCAGCGCCTGCGCGCCTCGGGCCAAATATTCCCGATGGACGTCGAGAATCATTTGAGGATTGGTCATGCAGACCTCCTCAAAACACTTCTTGAGGTAAACGCCCTTGGTGTAGAGGTAGGTCGCCATCGCGCCGTCGAACAGGAGAATACCGTCTTTGAGGCGTTCGAGGTACGGTTTACGCATCAATGCATCCTGGTTTCCAGCTCCGAGAGAACCGCGTCAATCGAGATGTCTTTGACTTCGAGCAAAACCATAAGGTGATACATAAGGTCGGCGGATTCGCTGACAATTTCGTGAGCTTCGCGGGCCAGCAGAAGCTCGATCGCCTCCTCGCCCATTTTCTTGCGAATCTTGTCTTCGCCTTTTTGAAACAACAGCGTGGTGTAAGATCCTTCGGGCAAATCTCGACGGCGCTGGGCCACCACAGCTCGCAGTTTCGTCAGAGTGGAATCGCCGCCGGAACCCGGGGCGGCGGCCGGCAGTTCGTCGTAGGCCAGCTTTGAAAATCGTCCATGAAGGGCTTCGCGCACTACCGCTTCGGAGGCACCCGGTGTCAGCACAGCCCGATACCGGTGACCATCCACGATTTCCAAGGACTGAAAGCCTGCCCCCTCAAGGGGAAGGACGCGGGCACCGGGAGGGACCACGATCCACAGTTCGCCGCGTTCGCGGCTCTTGTTGGCGCTCTTGGCGTTCATCAACAACACACCCAGAAGGTTTCCGTCGTGATCCCGTACTTCCAGGGGAAGCGTTAGTCCATCATTCACCACAGACCTCCATCGTGTTGATTGGTTTGGTAGAGCCGGATGACCTCGGCCAGATCGATACGATTTTTGTAGAGCGCCTTTCCGGTAATCACTCCCGCCAGCAGGGGGTGGGCAGCCTGTTTGACGGCTTCGAAGTCGGCCAACGACGCCACTCCGCCCGAAAGGATGACCGGAAGACCCGAGGCCTCGGCGATTTCAAGCGTCCGCGTCAGGTCGGGCCCGGTTAGAGTTCCGTCGCGGGCAATATTCGTGTAGACGATGCTGAGCATTCCGAGTTGGCGGCACCGCGCCGCCAAGTCAACGTCTTGAAGGCGGCTCCCCACTTCCCAGCCGGAAACCTTCACCTCGCCGTCGCGCGCGTCGATACCGGCCACGAGATGACCGGGCCAACGCGCCGCCCACCGGGCAACCTCGTCGGGATTCTTGACGAGGACGGTTCCCACAACAAGCCGATCAACGCCCAGTTCCACAAGCGACTGCACGTCGTGTTCTGTTCGTACGCCGCCGCCCATTTCCACAAGCACGTCGACGGCCCTGCGAATTTTCCCAATGACAGGACGATTGACCGCGTCTCCTGTACGGGCCGCGTCGAGATCAACCAAGTGAATTCGTCTGGCCCCGGCCGCCGCAAAACTCTTAGCGACTTCAACGGGATCTAAGTCGTACGTTTCGGCCTGGGCGTAGTCGCCTTGGTGGAGGCGAACACAGCGGCCTCCCAGCAGGTCGATGGCGGGGACGACGAGCATCAGAGAGCCTTCCGAAGCGCGTCGGCCAAGGCCGTTTGACGAGCCGCATCCTGGGGCTGACGATTTTGAGGCCCCGACTTCCATCCAAAGCCGTCACCGGAAAAACGCGGAATCACGTGAAGGTGGACGTGCGGCACTTCCTGTCCCGCCGAAGCCCCATCGGCAATCCAAAAATTCACGCCTTCACACCGGGGTGAAACTTTGCGAACCGCTTCGCCGACGCGTTGCCCAACCTGCAGGAGCTGTCCAGCGGTCTGAGCGTCCAGTTCACCGACCAAGACGGCTTCGACCTTGGGAATCACGAGCGCGTGGCCCGGATTCACGGGAGCAATATCGAGGATAACGAGAAAATTCTCGTCTTCATAAAGACGATAACAGGGAAGCTCACCCCGAAGAATTTTGGCAAAAATATTATGGGGGTCGTAGTTTGCTTTCATCGCTTCTCCTCGTCAGAACGCCGCACCGACCAAGGCAGGGTCTTTCCGGCAAACAGCGGGACCACGCCATGATACTCTTTGGGAACCGTCCACGGTCTTTTCACCAGGGTAACGGTTCCGGGGTTGAGCGGCAAATTGTAAAATTGAGCGCCCCATACGGACACAAAGGCCTCAAGCCGGTTGAGCGCGCCGTGCGTCTCAAAGAGTTCGGCCAAAAGACTCAGGCTCACGGGCATGGTGTAACAACCCGCACTGCACAGCGCCGCTTCCTTTTGAGTCCGCGCGTGGGGAGCGCTGTCGGAGCCAAAGAAAAACTGAGGACTGCCTGAAAGGGCGGCTTGGACCAGGCGAGTACGGTCTTCGGGGCGTTTGAGCAGGGGTTTGCAAAAGAGGTGCGGCACCAATTTGCCCCCCACCATATCGTCCAGGGTGAACAAAAGATGATGGACCGTCAGGGTTGCGGCGGTCAGCGGCCCCGATTCAAGCACGGCGTCTAACCCTTCGACGGTCGAAACGTGTTCCAAGACGATTCTGAGTTTCGGAAAAGCCCTTCTGAGCGCCGAAAAACGGCGGACGAACACGGCTTCGCGGTCGAGACTAAAGGCTTCTGGGTCTTCGCCATGGAGGCACAGCACGAGGCCCCGTTCTTCCATGAGGCCAAAAATGGGGTAGGCATCCTCAAGGCGGCGAACGCCGTCTTCGCTGTTCGTCGTCACCCCTTCGGGGTAGAGTTTGCCCGCCAGAGCTCCCTTGGACTGCAAATCGTCGAGATCCGCCGCCGTCAATCCTGGGCGAATCTTAAATGTCATGACCGTTTTGAGGCCCGGCGCGGCTGACTCAATTTGGTCGCGGTAGCGGGAAAGTTCGGTACCGGAGTCTACCGGCGGGACGGTATTGGGCATGACCAGAACACGGGCAAACCCCGCGTCCCGCGCGTCGCGCGCGTAGTCGCCGCACACAGGTCCTTGGCGCAGGTGAACGTGAAAATCGTCGGGATGCCTGAGAACAAGTTGCTGCATTCTTTAGGGGTTCGCCGACTCAGTGTCGTTGCCCTGCGGCAAACCGGAATCGCCGACGGTGGGCAGTTCCGACTGATCTTGAGACCAGACGACTTTTCCTTGCGTGTTCACGTAACCGGTTTTGTTGCCCTGGACGACGGCGGCCAGTCCGTTGGTAAAATCACTGGCAATATCAAACTGGGGCTGAATCACAAACTCACCCTTCGTGTTCATAAAGCCGACTTTGCCGCCGTCTTCTTGAGCGGCCACAGCGAAGCCTTCTTTGAAGCTCCGAGCAAAGGCGAGTTGGGAGGGAATAGCCGCTTTGCCTTTGTCGTCGATAAAACCATATTTGTTTTGCTGATTGACCAGCGCCAGCCCGTCGGAAAACGGCTCCGCGTAGTCAAACTGAGTGTTGAAAAGCCGCTTCTCTGTCTTATCGATGAAAAAGGCCTTTCCGTCTTTTTGAACCATGGCCTTACCCTCTTTGAAGGGTGTGGCGGATTCGTATTGCAAAGGAATGACGACCTTGCCTGTTTTGTCGATGTAGCCGCCGAGGTGATCGTCGTCCACCACAACGGCAAGTCCCTCGGAAAAGGGCGATCCCAGAGCGTACTGAGGCGGCACAACGGTTTTTCCGCTCGTGTCGATGTAACCGAACTTACCTCCGACAACCACGGCGGCTAATCCTTCGCTAAAGTCGGTGGCGTATTGGTACTGCAGGGGAATCACAACCTTGCCAGAAGGATTGATGTAACCCACCTTGCCGCCTTTGGAGACGAAGGCCAAATTTTCACTGAACTTGCCCGCCAGTTCGTAAACGGGAGAAATGACGATTTTTCCTGAAGCATCGATGTAACCCGCCAGTCCATTTTGGCGAATAAGACCGCGGTTTTCGCTAAAGGCCCCTGTCTGTTCAAAAATAGCAGGGATAACAACGTGACCTGACGCGTCGGCGTAGCCTGCTTTTCCTTTTTCAAAAATGGGAAAAAGAACTCGCGGGGTCCCGCAGCTCGCCAAAAGAAAGAGAAGAACCACAACGGCGGCCTCGAAAATTTTCGTCTTCATGAGAGGACTCCTTTCTCCGTTGCTCATCACTTTAGCACCTGTCCTAAAGCTGTGGATAGGTCGGCCAAGGTATTGCCAATGACCAGGGATTTCTTTTCCTTTTGAGAGGCAGCCACCAAAGACGGCGGGAGTTCCGGGACTTCGCCGGTCGCCTGCTGGACCACTTCGAGAAATTTCGCGGGGTGCGCCGTTGAAAGAACACACACATGCCCTTTTGATCCTTCGGCCTGAAACCGGCGAGCCGCACGGTACCCAACCGCCGTATGGGGACAAAGGAAAAATCCATAGCTCTTTTTGACCTCTTGAATCGTCTCCAAGGTCTCGGCGTCGCTCACACGGTCACCCGAAACCATGGCTCGCATGAGATTCCAATTTTTGTCGAACAGGACTTCCATTCTTTCAAAATTGGAGGGATTGCCGACGTCCATCGCGTTAGAAAGGGTTTGCTGACTGGGGCGCGGCAGGTAAGTTCCTGTTTTTAAAAATTGGGGGACGACGTCGTTGGCGTTGGTGGCGGCCAAAAACGAGGTGACCGGCAACCCCCATTTCCACGCGTAGAGACCGGCGGTTAAGTTGCCGAAGTTGCCGCTGGGCACGCAGAAATACAACTTCTCCTTAAGAGATTCCTTGAGCTGGGCAAACGCCCAGATGTAATAAAACGACTGCGGAATCAATCGTCCCAGGCTAATCGAGTTGGCCGAGGTCAGCGGGTACGCTTTTGAAAGTACCGGATCAACAAACGCGTCTTTGACCATTCGTTGGCAGTCGTCAAACGAACCCTTCACTTCCAGCGCCGTGATGTTTCCGCCCAGCGTCGTCAATTGCTTTTCTTGCAAAGGACTGACACGGCCCGAAGGATAAAGGATGACGACTTCGATGTTCTTTTTGTTGTGAAACGCGGTGGCAACCGCACTGCCCGTATCGCCGCTGGTCGCGGTCAGGATGACCGCCTTGCGATCAGAATGTTGCAAAAACTCTTCCATGGCCGCGGCCAAAAAGCTCGCGCCAAAGTCCTTAAACGCGCAACTGGGGCCGTGATAGAGCTCCAGAATACTCAAGTGCTCGTCGACCCGGACCAATTTGGGCTCAAAGGGAAAGGCATTTTTGACAATGCGGTGAACAGCTCCGCCGTCGAGCTCGCCCTTGAGTAAGTAAGCCGTGACCAGAGCCGCGATCTCGTGAAAGCTTGAGTTCTTGTCCAGCGCTTTAAAATGCGTTTGAAGTTGAAGATCTTCTTCGGGAATGTAGAGGCCGCCGTCGGGGGCCAGACCTCGAAAGAGCGCTTCTTCAAAGCTCACCCGAATCTGCGGGTTGCGTGTGCTGACGAACTTCACCTTAGGCTCCTTTTCCGAGGAACGCAGCGTGAATCGTGTTGAGCGCCACCTCGCGGTCCTTACTTTCAATCACAAAGGAAATGTTTCGCTCCGAAGAGCCTTGGGCAATGGCAAGAACATTGATATTTGCCGAGCCCAAGCTACTAAACAACCGCCCCGTAATTCCGGGTCGTCCCCTCATATTTTCTCCAATGACGGCGATCACTTCGAGGCCGCGCCGCAGTTCGCAGTCTTTGAGCTGATGGGCTTGGTGTTCGATCTTGAGTTCGTTTCTGAGGGCCTTGAGCGCCGTATCGGCCTCGTGATCGCGGCAAACAATGCAAATCGAATGTTCTGAGCTGGCCTGGCTAATCATGATCACATTGACCTGCGCCTGAGCCAAAGCCCCAAAGACGCGGCTGGCAAACCCGGGAATTCCAATCATTCCCGAACCCTCAATATTGATCAGAGCGGCTCCCGTGATGCTGGCGATACCAGTAATCGCGTACGGGTGCGGCTTGGGGTTCTGACGAATCAACGTGCCCTTTACAGACGGGTTCAGCGTGTTTTTGATGCGCAGAGGAATCCCGCGTTCCAGCAGGGGAAGCATGGTCGACGGGTGGATCACTTTGGCGCCAAAGTAGCTCAGCTCCATGGCTTCTTCCATCGAAATTTCATCGAGGACGATCGTATCGCGGACGAATCGGGGGTCGGCTGTCAGAACACCGTCGACGTCCTTCCAGATCTCAACCGCGTCGGCATGAATCGCCGCCCCCACCAAACTGGCGGTATAGTCAGAGCCATTTCGACCCAGGGTCGTAGGGCGGCCGTCGGCTGTGCTGGAAATAAAGCCCGTGATGACAAGAACGCCGTGAAGGGGTGTCAGACGTTCGCGGACACAGCGGTAGGTAGCGTCAAAGTCGACAGCGGCGGAACCGTGCTTATCGTTGGTGACGATGAATTTTTCTCGGGCGTCGATGTAATGCGCCTCGTGTTTCTCGCTCTTGAGGTACCCCGTCATGAGCTGGCAGTTGAGTTGTTCACCAAAACCCGCGATCAAATCGAGGCTTCGTTTGGAACATTCTTTGACCAACTCGACACCGTGCAAAATATCAGCCAGGTCATTGAAACTCTGTTCGAGAGCGGCTTTGAGTTCTTGAAAAGACACGCCCGTCGCCAATTGTTCTGCGGCGTCAAAGTGTCGTTTTTTCAACTGCGCAAACGTTTCACGATAGGCGGCTTTGCCCGCTTGAGAATCGTGAGCCGCTTCCAATAAAAGGTCGGTGGTACCCTTCATCGCCGAGAGCACAATCGCAATTGTACCGTCGATTTGATGATCCAATGCGATCTTTGCCACTTCTCGAATTTTTTGAGCGTCGGCCACCGAACTGCCGCCGAACTTCTGAACAACCATGGTGCGACCGTTATAGCCAGTTTCACGTCCTTTTTCTACCGGTCCGAGTCAAAATCCCTTGCCTTGACCCTTCTGTCCACGGTCCGGATAATGCCCGCATGCACAAATACGTGATCGAGGGGGGACACCCCCTTAAGGGACGCATTCGAGCCAACGGCAACAAGAATGCCGCCCTCCCGTGCGTCGCCGCCTGCCTGCTGACGGACGAAACCGTCCGGCTGACTAACGTGCCGGAAATCGAAGACATTTTGGTCATGTTCGACATCCTGCGCGACCTGGGCTCCACCGTTGTTCGCGAAGGTCCCAATACCTTTTCGGTGACGACGACAAACATCCGCAAAGCCGAGATTTCTGTTGATTTAGCAAAAAAAGTTCGCGCTTCCATTTTGTTTGCCGGCCCCATGCTGGCTCGAAACGGCCTGGTCGTCCTTCCCCCGCCTGGGGGCGATGTCATCGGCCGCCGCCGGCTCGACACTCATTTTTTAGCTCTTTCTGAACTCGGGGCTCGCTTTGAAGTCGACGCCGTTTACACCCTCACAACCAATAAACTCGTCGGCCGCGACCTCTTTCTTGACGAAGCCTCCGTCACCGCCACCGAAAACACCATCATGGCCGCGGTTCTCGCCGAAGGCCGCACGGTCATTCAAAACGCGGCGGGCGAACCTCACGTACAAGACCTGTGCAATATGCTCACCTCCATGGGAGCCAGCATTCGCGGGATCGGCTCCAACATCCTCGAAATCGACGGTGTCAAACGGCTTCACGGTGCCGAGTTTCGCATTGGCTCCGATTTCATGGAGATCGGCTCGCTCATCGGCCTTGCCGCGTGTACCCGCAGCGAACTCGAAATTGAAGACGTACAACCCCAACACCTTCGCATGACCAAACTAGGCTTTGCCAAGCTGGGGATTTACTGGGAAATGGAGGGGACGACGCTTCGCGTACCAGCCGGCCAGCCCATGAAAGTGGTCAGCGATTTAGGAGGGCAAATTCCCAAGATCGACGACGCTCCATGGCCAGGGTTTCCGCCGGATATTCTTCCCATCATGACCGTCGTAGCGACTCAGTGCGATGGGACCACGCTCATCCACGACAAGATGTTTGAAAGCCGTATGTTTTGGGTCGACAAACTCATCGGCATGGGCGCTCGCATCATCCTTTGCGACCCCCACCGCGCGGTTGTTTCCGGCGCGGCGAATCTTCAGGGAATGGATCTTGTGAGTCCCGACGTGCGCGCCGGCATGGCCCTGGTCATCGCCAGTCTCTGCGCCGAAGGCCGATCGACGATTCAAAATGTCTACCAAATCGAACGCGGTTACGAAAATATTTCGACACGCCTGGCCTCGCTCGGGGCAAGAATTCAACGGGTGAGCCTTTCATGAACGAAACCGATTTGGATTGGGACCCGCCCCAGCCGGGCATGTACAACGGCCGCTTTTACGGCGGTAACTCTTTAAGAGTGTCCAACGGCAAGCGGCTGTTTTTAGTGGAACTTTCGGGAACCGAGGCGCTGACCGAGCGCAATATCTCGGTCTTCGCCTTAGACGATGAAAGTTGGATTATCAAAAGCGGAGTTCCAGACGAGGTTCAGATTACCTCTGTTTCTGAGGTCTACGAGGCCCTGCTTCAAATCTACCCGAAACTCGTCCCCAAAGTACGAATCATTCCTCGGGAGATGTAAGTCTCCCAGGGAACAAATGGGCTAAAACTCGTAAGCCTTGTAGTACTCCATGCGCAGATATTTCACTGTTTTGGCCTTTTCAAAAAGACTTTTGCGGAACATGGCCGGGCTTTGAATGTTGTGCGGCATCATGTCGTAATGCGCCGGTACGGCCACTTCGGGTTGGACGAGCGCACAGATTTCGGCGGCTTCCCAATGACTCAAATTGTGATAGCCGCCGTTGATGCACACGGCCATCATGGCGGGCTGAAAGGCCTTGGCATGCTCCAAAAGCTCCGTCTTAGCCGTGTCGCCCGAGTTGTACCAAACTCGTCCGCCCGGAAACTGAACGACAAAACCCATGTGGTTGAGGTCGGTAAAATCCGTCGGTTCAGCGAAGGTTCCCGTAATTTTAATCCCGTCGGCCGTTTCGGTTTGAAGGGGGTGCATCAGAACTTGACGAGCCGCAGGAATCCCAGCGGCACTGACGACTTGAAGAGCCTGCCACGGGCCCAAAAACGCAGCCGTTTCCTTAATCGGCAAGCGTTCCAGCGTAAATGGATCGGCGTGGTCGGCGTGGCTGTGCGTAATCAAAACCACGTCGACACGCAGGTCTTCGGGCTCGATGAAAATGGGCAGAAGCCGGCTTTTTGCAACCCGTTCCCGCGTGCGCTTGGAGGCACAAAAATCGGTGAGGTACGGATCGACAGCCAAGGTCTTTCCGTTTCCCCCCTTCAAAATCCACGAGTTCTGGCCCAGATGCCAGACCGCCGTTTTTCCAGGGCCTGGTTTGTAAGCCAAAATCTGGGCCATAAAATCGGTAGACGATAGCTTTTGCGGCACAGGCTGAGGAAACATCAGCTCTTCGTTGGGGTCAAAATCAATAGGGTTAGAATTCATGGGGGTGATTGTAAGATAATCGACGAGTCTGATACAGAGGGTCGGAGAGTCCCTCCTCTTCCCCCACGGCGGAATCCCGGGCATGATGGGCCATGCAAGACCGATTTCTTCGTTTGACCGACGCCCTTTCCAACGGACTTCACGAACGGACCGACGCCCTCAAACTCGGCCTCTTGGCCCTTCTTTCAGGTGAAAGTTTGTTCTTGCTCGGCCCGCCGGGAACCGCCAAAAGCCTTCTGGCCCGGCGCCTCAAAGGGGCTCTTCATGGGGCGCGCGCCTTCGAATACCTGATGGGGCGCTTTTCGACACCCGAAGAAATCTTTGGTCCCTTCAGCATTGCGGGACTTCGTGACCGCGACGTCTTTGAACGGCGGACGACGGGATACCTTCCCGAAGCCGATGTTGCCTTTCTCGACGAGGTCTGGCGCGCTAGTCCTCCCATCCAAAACACCTTACTGACAATTCTCAACGAAAAGCGATTTCGCAACGGCGGCCATGAACTTTCCGTTCCCCTCAAACTTCTGGTCGCCGCGTCGAACCAAGGCCCCCACGGCGAGGAAAGTGCCGACGCCTTTTGGGACCGCTTTACCTTCCGCCTCGAAATTTCTCCCCTCGCCCAACAAGAGTCGTTTCACGCCCTTGTCGTCGAAACCGGCGATCTCTACCACCCCAAAGTGGCGGAAGGCGATGCTTGGACTCCCGAAGAATGGGACACCTGGCAGACCGCGATCGACCTGGTCGAAGTTCCCAACGCCGTCGTCTCGGCGCTCTGGTCCCTTCGAACAAACTTGTCCGGGGGCGAAACCCCCGTGCTGATCTCGGACCGCCGCTGGAAAAAGGCCTCACGCGTCATTCGCGCCTGCGCTTCGGTTCACGGACGCGCCTGGGTCGACGGTCAAGACTTGGCGATTCTCCAGCACGTTCTCTGGGATCGTCCCGAACAAAGGCTGCTCGTCGCGGCCGAACTCGAAAAGGTCCTCGCCGAGGAGGGCTGGGTCAGCCCGGTCCCGTTAGGAGAACTGGAGGCCGCCGTCGATCAGCTCCAAGACGACTGGAAAGCGCTTACCGTAGAACAAGCCACGGTCGTTCAACCTTCTCCCCTCCTTTTTGACGGGGAATACTACGCCCTTATAGGTTATCCAGGAGACAGCCAGGCCCGCGTTTGGGCTCAAGACTGGGGTCTTTTGACGCCCGATCAAGAATTGGACGGTGAGCTCTTTTTTTTCTCGCCGGCCGGCCCGTTTCGGTACAGCGAACCGCACAGCCTTCGAGCCACAGGGGCCTCTGCCGAAGTCGAGGTCGACGGGCGACTGTTCGCCTTAGAAAGTCAGCAAAAAGAAACCCTCGTTTCACGGCAAATCACACCGCGTGCCGAGCCTCTCAAGCAGTGGAAGTCTCGACTCAAGGCCCTGCGTGAGCAAACGCTTCAAGCGCGGACGCAGGTCGAGCGTTTCCGCAAAGAAAAGCTTCAAGCGGGCATGGAACACATTTTTTGTCCTTCCTGGGCACAAATCTGTGCACGGGGACTAGAACGGGACGACGCCGATTTGGGCGAACTCTTGGTGCGATTGGAGACTCTCCTCGATGCCCGCGACACTTTCGAGTGAGCTAGCGCGGAGGCTTCCGGATCGGAAGTACCTCGTCCGATGGCTTGGTCTCCGCGAAACTCTCTTTCCCTGGCCCGAGGCTCCCGATGACCGTTGGCTTCGCCGCGCGGTTGAATCGGTTTCCCGTTGGGTTGCCCACCGCAACGCCCAGTTGTCACCCTTGGATCGACAAGAAGAAACCCTTCTGGGCGAACTTCCATCGGGTTCCTTTTCTTGGCAACGGGCCCTGGACTTCGCTCGTGAGCTGTATCCCGAAGCCGCTCAGTCCTGGTCAAAGATAACCCTCGATGACGCCGACCACCGGCGGGCCCTCGCGCAGGCCTGGACTGTCTGGTCGCAGAACCGGCGGCGAGAAGAGACCATTCGCTCCGACGCTTCCGAGCTTCCCGAATTTCACCGAAAACTGTTGCACAAAATGAACCGCCTCGCACAGGCCGAAGAAGCCATAAATCGATGGTTGACGAATCGCGGCGTAGGTTGGGATCTCGATTCCGGCGACTGGGAGAATCTCGATTTTGCCCCTCTCGAAACAGCGGCGAACCAGTTAGCCGCCGAGCCCCAACTCACGCGCATCGCTGAACTCCTGGGCCGCGACTATCGCGCCCGCTCCCGTTCGGCTGATCCCCCTCAGCAGGATCCTCCGCCGAACCAAGAGCTTGAGCTAGGAAGGTCGGAGATTCATGGTGTACGGTGGGGGAACGACCTGGCAGCGCTTGTGAGTACCGAAGCCGCTCTCCTGGCCTTTCCCGAATCAGAAACTCTTTTTTTCAAGAAAAGCGCCGAAGCGGAACTTCTTAACTGGGACTATCGGACTCCGGTTCACTGGAAGACTTCTACAGAAAAAGGGGGCGTTCAGCGCCAATCCCACAATGATCGCGGCCCCATTATCCTTGTCCTCGATACTTCGGGTTCGATGCGCGGCAAACCCGAACTCATCGCCAAAGCCGCCGTTTTGGCCCTCCTCCGCGTTGCCTTGGAAGAGGGCCGCGCGTGCTACCTCATCAACTTTTCATCGAAAATTCAGTGCCTCGATTTGAGCGATCTTAAAAATTCCATGGCCGAGTACCTCCGCTTTCTCGCCTTTTCTTTCCACGGAGGCACCGATCTCGTCCCCGCGCTTCGCGAGGCTCTTCGAGTCCTTGGTGAAAATTCCTTTCGGGAAGCCGATGTTTTGGTCCTGTCAGATTTTTCCGTTCCCAAAGTTCCTACCAGCGTGCGCCGTGCCGTTCGTCATGAACAAGACAACCACGGGACTCGGTTTTTTAGTTTGACCGTTTCGGTTCGCCCGCTCAACGACCAGCTCAACCTGTTCGACGGCGGGTGGGTTTACAACATTCATCCGTACCAAACCAACGGCATCGCACCCGAAAGTTTAGAGACTTGGTTCTAGCCTCAAGATGTCTCAACGGGCAGCAGAGAGATTTTTTAACGAAGGCAGAAAAGAAAGGGGGATTGATCCATACTGAGGGTCGACTAGAGTTGAAGTTAAAGGATAGAACGATGACGCTCAATGCTTCGCGCTCCCCCTACAAAATCCTTATCGTTGACGACGAAAATGATGTTCACGCCGTAACTCGAATGGTCCTGCGGGGGTTCGAATTCGATGGTCGAGGACTCGAACTTCACGATGCCTTTTCGGCGGCGGAAGCGCGCGAAATCCTGTCCATCGAACAGGACTTTGCGCTGGTCCTCCTCGATGTCGTCATGGAAGAACGTGACTCTGGTCTCAAAGTGGCCGACTGGATTCGAAACACCCTCGGAAACCGTGCTCTTCGAATCGTTTTGCGAACCGGCCAACCCGGTGACGCTCCCGAAAATAGCGTGATCAAAACGTACGACATTAACGATTACAAGCTGAAAACCGAACTAACACAGCAGAAACTCTTCTCAACCCTTTACTCGAGTCTTCGCTCCTATCGTGACATCATTGCTCTCGAAAAGAGCCGCCAGAATCTTCAAAACATCGTCAAAATCGGCTCCGAACTTTTTTCAGCCCGCTCCCTGGACGACTTTCTCAAGGGGATGTTGGACCAGGTTTCTCAATTGTACGACGACTCGGTTTCCAGCCTCGTCGTCCAAATCCGGTCTCCCGCCGATGGACCGGAACGATCGGGGCTCATCGTACGGGGTCTCGAAGACGAAGGCCTAATCGTAGCCGCCACAGGACGATTCCGAGCCTTGGTTGGTCAAAACATCTCAGACACCGTCGAAACCACACACCTCCTTGAGCCCATCGCCAGCCACAGTACTGTCAGCGGTGAAGTCATTCGTGTTGTGGACGGCGGATTGTTGATCTTCTCCCAATTCGCAAGCGCGGCCACACGAAATTTTATTTACCTCGAAGAGTCGATTGAAAAACTTGACCTCGACCAGGTTCGCCTTTTTCTCACCAACTTCTCGCTGACGCTCGATAATTTTTATCTCAACCAATTTGTTCAGGGACTCCAAGACGACCTGCTCTATATGTTTGCCGAAACGATCGAACGCCACTTCAAAGAGTCGAGTCACCACGTACGCCGGGTCTCCCTCATGGTAAAAGAGTTGGCCATTGGCCTTGGTCTTTCACCCGACCAAACCGAGATCATTCGCCTGGCCAGCACCCTTCATGATGTGGGGAAAATTGCCATTTCTGATCAGATCCTCAAAAAGCCTGGTAAACTCGACGAGGCCGAGAGGCGCACGATGCAGACGCACACCACCATAGGGTATGAATTGCTTTCTCAGTCAGACCTTCCACTCTTCCGCCAAGGAGCCCGCATTGCAAAATCACACCACGAACACTGGCAGGGAAGCGGCGGCTACCCCGAAAAGATCAATGGTGAAGCCATTCCCTTGGAAGCCAGAATGACAGCCATTGCCGACGTTTTTGATGCCTTGGTCAATCCTCGGGTGTACAAAACCGCATGGCCGCTGACAAAGGCGGTCGAGGCTCTTCAAAAAGGCCGCGGTACCCAGTTTGACCCTCAACTTGTGGATCTTTTTTTAGAAAGAATGGACGCGATGCTTGCCATTCAAGAAAACTACCAGGGATAGTCAGTGCGTCCACGAAGCCTGTTGTACCAAATGTTATTCTCAGCGATTTGGGGCGTCTTGATCTTCGTCGGCATCTGGACAGCGGGCTCTATTTTATGGCTCCGTGCCGACGCCGTCCAATGGATG
>Ga0164241_10002436_pt1 | contig 20226 bp, 18 predicted proteins | sample OricomyardsoilBY_FD_108780 | JGI IMG/M metagenome (GOLD analysis project Ga0164241, IMG submission 108780) | Backyard soil microbial communities from Emeryville, California, USA - Original compost - Back yard soil (BY) | ecosystem: Environmental > Terrestrial > Soil > Unclassified | place: USA... | reverse complement strand
TGAAAACAAAGATTTGCTCTCTACGGTTATAGCAAGTAACCTTCCAATTCCAGAAAATCAATTGAAACAGGATATTTCACATTTTTGGTTTATTAATACTTTCATTGAATAAATGGTGTTTATTAAGGAAAATGAATGAAAATACGCCATTGATATGTTTGGTAGAAGTCAACATAACGTACTTTATTAATCTTTAAATGGCCTTCAACGGAATATGACTTAGACGATGATTCCATTCTCTATGTACTTTGATATGCTAACAAACGCCTTTGAAGCACTTACCTGGGGTACCAAAATATTGTCAAAGTATAATCAAGCATATACGGAGAGTTATTTCGATGCAATACGAGAGTGCCAGAAACAGGCTGCAGAATATAAAAATTTTGAAGTTTTCGATAATCTACGATGTATGTTACCATCAGAAGAATTGTATGAAGAATGGTTAAAAAATACTGATACAAAATTGAATGATTTGTTAAAATCAGAAGAATTTTCATCTTTATTGTCGAACTATGTAGAGTCTAATTTAGAGTTCCGTAAGTTACTAAAAGCCCAAGGATATCCTATCCAATACTTTGAAGATATTTATGAATTCATTACAAACAATTGGAATTCTTATTATACTCGCAGAAAAGATAAAGTAGTCTCAGAGTTTAGAATATCTTATAAAAAAGATAATACAAGACTAATGCATTTTATAGGCGATGATAAGTCACCGGTTATTGAAGGCAAAAATCCTCTCTTAATAATATATGCCCCAATTAATCAGTTTCATATTATGTATATTAACCCCGTCAGAAGCGTTGTTAAATCGCTTTTATCCCATGGTATAGATGTTTACCTGCTTGATTGGGGTTATCCCACCTCAAAATATAATGAGCTTTCCCTGTTTGATTACATAGCGTATGTAAGAGATGCTGTTCAATCCATTCAAAATCAAACCTCGATATCTAAGTCGGTAAATATGCTAGGAGACAAAATGAACATGGATGAGAATCAAATGAACCTAGAAATAGCAAATACGAAAAATTTTCTGACCTATAAAACTAGCCCAGAAAATAGCAGCAGTGATAGAATTGATCAAAATTCTAAATATTCGAAGAAAATATCAATCCTTGGATATTGTTGGGGAGGTATCATAGCACTATGTTATGCTTCCTTGAATAATAATAGCATACGAAATTTAACTCTTCTAGCAGTACCTGTTGATTCCAGTAAAGATCAAACTATTCTTTCCACATGGGCTAAGAATCTTGATACTGACAAGATAATTGACGAGTTTGGTCACCTAAACGGACAAGTCCTAGATATAGGATTTATAATGCGCAATCCGGTAAGATATACTGTAGATAAATATCTTACAATGATTAAGAAGTATAACGACACAGAATTTATGGATATTTTTAGATCCGTTGAAGGTTGGCTTTACAATACACCGAATATTCCAGGTAAACTTTTTAAGGATATTGTAAATGAGTGCTACTAGAATAATTCCCTTGTGAAAAATAGCATCGGACTAAACCATGAGGTAATTAATCTACACAAAATAGATGTACCTATTCAAACAATTGTTGCTGAAAATGATGATCTCGTGTCTTCTGCTTCAACAATGGAAATAGAGAATTATGTATCTAGTAGCACGAAAAAAATGATTAAATTCAAAGGTGGCCATGTCGGACTATGCATAAGCGGCTCTGCACATAGTCAATTGTGGCCTGAGGTTGCTGATTGGATTTTAGCAAATTGAAAATATGGATTAACCAAAAACGATTTTTTGCCACGGACATCAATAGGATAATCAGGTATAGTTAGTACTGATCAGTTCTTTTACTATGATTAAATCAATTAACGAGTCAATATCTAGTTTCTCCCATGCTCACTACTCAATGGTCGAACAATGATAAAGAGGGGATGTCAATTCGTGGAATCTAAGAGATATTCACATGATGGATACTTTAGAACGCTTGGTTGTTTTTTTAGTAACAATAACCGCGACAAAAGTTCAAAAGTTATAGTGTGGGCTCCTAATACCCATGTTGGAGATGCTAGGTTCACGGATATGGTACCCTCTGGGCTGAAAAATATGGGACAATTAGTGAGAGAGAAAGGGCGCACAGAATACAGTCTTGCTTGGATTCAATACTTTTGAAAGCACAGTTATTGCAGCAATAGAATGGGGCTCAAAAATGGAAATAATGAATGTGCCTCAAGCAAAGAAAGGAAGTTAGAATAAACTATTGCATCATCCTGCCAGCTACCCCACAAATTATAGGAAAAATATATTAATCATTTTTAGAGAATTAAAGACATCATAACTACATTGGAGTCTAACAAAGTGAACTATCTGTATGATGAAAATAGCGGCCAGAGACCCATGGTGGTAGTTTATAATCGCAAATACAAAAAATATGGCAATTATGTGCCCGCTAAACTACCACGTAGATATGAAATATAATTATTTGTTGACAGTACTAATGCCCTTTATCCATTACATCTAAAACAGGTTGAGGATAAAGATCTTCCAGATACTCTTCCTAGTGGTGAACAATATATCGAGAGACATATGGTACTAGTAAGTAAATATTAGAAAAAGGGGCTTAGCCGATAATCATAGATCGACCACAGCACTCGTTTGAAATTATTTGCATATTGAGATATCATGATGTATTTTATTGCTGACTACGCTATTAAGCATCGTACTTGTTCGAACTCATACAGATTGAGTAATGCACATTTTGATTAGGTTTTAACCACAAGAGAATTATATAAAATAGTAATAAATTGGAAGGTTCAAAATCAAAATTCGAAACTTTAAATTTCAGCAAAGTACCGTTAAATATGCTATCAAAGTAACTAACATTCGTTAATTTGGTTGTTTTATTGATCCTGGCATTAAGTGAAATCTATTTAAACAACTTCTCATAACAAATACTAAATGTCATCTTCGACATCCGATTCATCGAAAGACAATTCAAAAGTTCGAACTGATAAGGACAGTGCCGGATTGAAAAGTCAACCTAATAATGCGAAGAACATATTCAACACATCATATCCAAACCTTTACGATGATTTTTTCGAGACCTATAGTCAAAATATGCAAAATATGCAAAATATTATGGGACAGGTATGGCCGTCGTCAATGCTTCCTTCTATGAGAATAATGACTCCATTTGAGTTATTTGATAAAGTAACAGATACAAGACTACCATTATGCGATGTTATTGACCGGGGAGATAAATACGAAATAAACTTGGAGGTCCCAGGGATTAATAAGGAACAAATTGATGTAAAGGCAACAAAGAATTCGATTAGGATATCCGGGTCTCAAACAGAAAAAACTAAAGAAAAAGGTAAAAAATATGTCTATAGTGAGAGGTCTTACAAAGCATTTCATAGACAGATCCCATTTGTAGACGAAATCATTCCCTCTCAAATCAGTGCAAAAGTATTGGATGGTATATTAGAGATCAATGCTCCAAAGAAAAATCCCACCAAAGTGGAGGGAAATGAAGAATTTAAAGTCAATATAAATTAATACATTTCTAATTTTGAAGTCGTTTAGTGAAACAAAAAATTAAGCCAATACTCCATGAGGTAATGTTTTAAATAAGTGCAAGCTTGGATCTTTTCATCGTATTGCTTCTCCATAAATTATAGTTGGTGAATTCTAAACCGGCGAAGGTCAGTGTCAAGTTTGTTATTTATCGTGTCATTAAATTTGCATCAGAATTTATCTTATAATCAATAGAAACGGGAGTGACTGGATTTGAAGTGTAAAATAATTTCTTGATATGGTGAATCCTACCAAAAATTACACAGATAAATTTATTATTGATTGCGGTGACTCCGTATCCTATAGATTGGAGATCCGAAGGATTATAGTTCCATTTGATAGTTCAGAGTTTTCCGCGAATGCATTAGATTATGCCGTATACTTTGCAAATACGATATTCAAAGGTAATCCAAAAAGACAAAAGATCAGAATAATAATACCTTCATGTAATCCAAGAATTGCCTCTTACAAAGTCTGTTTTAGATAAGATGACTTCCTTACATAAGGATGAAAAAACCCAATCTTTAGGCAAGTGTATTACAAGTGTTTACCAAGGAATCAGGAATTGGATAGAAGGGGATATTATTGAGAAAATTCAAACATACAAACACATCGAGGGAATCAAGATTGAATATTCTATTCTTTTTGGAGATCCATCTAATAAGATTATAGAATATGTCAATAACAATATGGTTGACATGATAATCATCGGAAGTAATGGATTACACGGACTAGCAAAAATCAAAGCACTAGGCAGTGTATCTAGAAAGGTATCAGAATCTGTGCAATGTCCGATCGTAATAATAAGATGAAAGTTTCAGGTTTTTTTCAGATCTGCTTTGAAAATACATTAATTAGGACATTCCATTCGAAAAATTCATTCTTTGTTTTGATGCATAGAAACAATTAAGCACATAGATAATTCACTTAAGGGTTATTCCAAAACATGCATGAGGGTAGTATCTTTTACATTTGGAAAAAGCTCATCACATGACCAAGTCATTTAATGCCCTTAGTAGCAGATAAAGTATTATCAAAAATCATTTCTCTAGATATTTACCTAATTTCTTAAAATGTAAGATACAAAAACAGGAATATCACTTATCAAAGTCTTTAGACCTATTTCAATGATGATTTATTAACTACATAGCGTTGATCATCATAATTATAAAAAAGAAACGCTGATAAATATAATGTATCGATAAATATCTTATCCATCGGAAGGATCCAGAAAAATCCAAATGAACACAAAGATGATAGGAATAAGTAGATTTACTACAAACAAATTCAAGACAGGAAACGTTTTAATTGCTTCACAAATAGGTTTTCCCTTCTTAATATCTGTCGAGTCTGTTCTTTCCTTTATCAAATCATCTATTCAAACTTTTCTTTTTGGTGTGATAACATTTACTACATTCTCAAGTAATTCATCTGGAATCCTTTCCTAGTCTATGATCTTTGATTTCCTCTATCTTATGTTGTGTTAAAATATCGATCGCTTTTTCTACAACACTGGTTATTTTGATTGTACTCAAAGATGATTAGATAATTTCGATGTTGTATACATAGGTAAAACTTATGCCAAATATTGCTTTCGTTATTGAAAGGGCATAGGACTTATAATTTTAGTTGTCATTTTCAATCTAGATTTATGATTTTGCATAACATGTCAAAAAATCTTACCATTCCAAAATATTTTGGGTGATGATAGCCTCTACTTTCATATGAGTATCTTTAAATGTCCAGAATATGATAAGTTTTTACAACCGGCGTGATTTAGACAATAATAAGAAAAGTAGGTCATGGATAATCTATTTAGTCAGTAATGCTAAAAGTTGACCGAGGTTATACAGTTAAAATTGCTATTTGTGCAGATGGATAGCTCGCCTAATTGTATTTGAGACATATAATATTATTCTATCTTAGGGGTAAATGTTTGCTATAATTATTAACTGATCTGTAAAAAATTCTTTTTATTATTTCCGCAGAAATTGCATAGGCAGAAACAATCAACCCTATGGCTATCATAAACGATACAGGTATTTCAGTTAATCCAAAAGCCTTTCCTATAGCTGTATAAGGTAATATCATCACTATGCTGATTGTAATTAAAGTAGATAATATCAAGTATCTTTTTGGCCTGCTTTTAAAAATTGGTCTTGCAGTCCTAATAACAAGGACGATAATGCAAGCAGAAATAATTGATTCTAAGAACCATGTAGTTCTAAATTGCTCAATAGACCCGGGGTGTAAATAGTATAGTAAAATCCCAAAAGTGATTAGATCAAATAAAGTGCTAAGCAAGCCAAAGACAATCATAAACTTTCTAATAAATTTTATATCCCAGCGGCGTGGTTTGGCGATAGTCTCAGGATCAACGTTGTCAGTAGATATTGTCATTTCGGGAAGGTCTGTTAATAGATTCATTAGTAGTATCTGCTTAGGTAATAAGGGAAGAAACGGCAAGAATAGAGAGGCTCCAGCCATGCTAAACATATTACCAAAGTTGGCACTGGTAGCCATGAATACATATTTTAGAGTATTTGCAAAAGTTTTCCTTCCCTCGATCACTCCTTCTGCTAAAACACTTAAATCCTTTTCCAAAAGCACAAAATCTGAAGCTTCTTTGGTAACATTGGGAGCACTGTTTACAGATATTCCTACATCTGCCGCATGAATTGCTGTGGCATCATTAATACCGTCTCCCAAATACCCAACCACGTTTTTTTCAGAGATCCGTAACGCCAAAATTATTTGTTCTTTTTGGTTGGGTTCGATCTCCGCAAAAATATCAATTTCGTTAACCTTATTTACCAGTGCATCGAAGCTAATCCTGTGTATTTCCTGGCCGACAAGAATCGTTGAATTGAACATCCCTATTTGCTTAGCTAGATTAGCAACCACGTATTTGTTATCTCCGCTTATTATCTTAACCAAAATACCTAATCTTCGTAGCTTAGATATAGATTCGATGACATCATTTTTGAGCGGGTCAAAAAAGACAATATAACCCAAAAAAGTCATTTCAGTTTCATCTTTTTTATCTATCCGAATATTATCTTGCTGTAACCTCGCCTTAAAGTTCTTGTAGCACAATCCTAAGACACGTAGCCCTTGTTTTCCCAGTTCCTCATAGCGTTGAGTGATTTCTTGTCTCACTTCTGACAAGCCAACGATTTTTCCACATCTCTCTGCAGTGGAACAAACTTCAAGAATATTATTGAGTGCACCTTTAGTTACTATGAATGAATATTTGTTAATGTCAGTGTACTCGGTGGAGGATTTATTGTCATATGAAACGAGTACCGAAAGTCTTTTCCTTATGAAATCATATGGGATTTCATCAATCTTATCATAATCTTTCAGATCAAACTTGTTGTAACAATAGTCCTTAATCGCTTTGTCGATGGGATTTGTAAATGCAGTTTCATATGCTGAATTAAGATACGAGTATAATAAGACTTTGTCACTTGAATTACCGTCTATATCAATTGTTGATTCTAGCTGTACATTACCAATTGTTAGCGTTCCAGTTTTGTCTGAACAAAGGATATTCATGCTGCCGAGATTTTCTAAAGCCGCAAGTCTTTTCACTATTACTTTATTTCTCACCATCCTTCTTGCGCCATGAGATAGATTTACACTTATAATTGCAGGTAACAGTTGAGGTGTGAGTCCAATGGCTAATGCCAAAGAAAATAAGAAGGATTCTAAGATAGACCTGCCGAAATAAATATTGATTAAGACGATTGAAATAACCAACATCAATGTTACTTCTACAAGAAAATATCCAAATTTTCTAACACCGTGTTCAAAGTCAGTCTCTGGATTTTTATACTTTAGAATGTTTGATATTTCTCCAAATTCACTGTTAGTACCAGTCTTAATTACCAAAGCTCTTGCTTTGCCGCTTACCACAAAAGTACCAGTGAAAACGGAATTGACTCTGTCTCGTAATAAAGTATCGCTAGGAAGTACTTTAATAGATTTTTCTACAGGATAACTTTCGCCTGTTAAAGTTGCCTCATTCACAAAGAGGTCATTGGATTCAACTAAAATTGAATCAGCAGGAATACTATCCCCAGCAGATAGTGTGATTATATCGCCTGGAACAATATTTATGGAGGGTATTAATATATTGATACCATCCCGTAAAACCAGTGTTTTTGACTGAACAAATTCTAAAAGTTTATCTACGGCATTAATTGCACTTCTCTCTTGCCAGAATCCTAGAATTCCGCTAATGATGATAATTGTAATGATCAATGTAGCATCTTCTATCTCACCTAAAAATAACGATAGCAAAGAGGTGAAGATAAAAATTAATATAATCGGGCTTTTAAATTGGGATGCCAATAAGAATAACAAGTTAGACTTCTTTCTAGATTTAAGCGTATTTTTTCCATAGTAGGATAATCGACTTTCAGCGTTTTCGGAGGATAAACCATTTTCTATTGAAGTTTGAAATTTTTGTTCTAATTCGTTTAAAGGGTAACTCCAAAATTCCAATTGCTTGACTTTTTTATCGAAAGTCATAGTTAGTCTAATTACTCTCTATGTTATAACTAAATAGATGTATCGCATAAAGAAGGTAAATTCAGCATTTAATGTATCTAAATGATTTAAGGAATGTTAATTGATTTTTCATATGTTATAAATGCAGAGCTAAACTGGAGGATTCAATCTTGGAATTGTCAGCATTTAACATTCTAATAATGATTGATACCTAATACAGGTTTAACTTATGATAATCCTTCTTCGATTGAATGCCGCCTTTTTTTTGTCACATTTACCTATCTAATTTTTTGGATCTAAAGTAGATACTATACTATTTAATACATCTTTATAGTCTGTTCCCTGTATTTCTGTCTTATTTCCCAACCGCGGAAGGATCTTGTTCTTAGTTTATAGTTACAACAAGGAAAATAAGAGTCATTATCCCATTTAATAAATATCTCACAAGTACTGCATCTCTTTTGTCCTTCTTTATATCTAGAGGAGTTATCATGATTTCTTTTTGCTTTGAACCTTAAGCATTTTCCATTACAACTCATTTCGATTATATTAAGAAAAACAATTCCCAATAGAAACAAAAACGTAATTTTTTGTTTAGGTGCCCGGATGTTAATTCCATCAGATAGAGATATTCAATATTAAAAATCATCGGAATAAGATAAGGGCATTATAGATGGAAAAGAAAGAGAAAAACAACTGACAGTCAACATGATGCTGACTGCAAAGCCTAGTAGCATGTCAAAAAGCTTTTTGCTTATACTATTGATGAAAAAACACAACAAATGCACGGAGGACTATAACGAACCGGGTAAAAAGGTCCCCTACAAGGGTCTGGTTCAATGGATTCAGGACGTTATAGGAAGAAAAAACCATAGTCTTGCAGGATTTAATAGGTATTTGTGATTAAATGTTTTGATGAATAAATCTATTCAAGTGATGAACGTAAAATATTTTATTGGTTTTCTACTTTCATCCTGGTCTAAATAATGAGATTTTTAGAAACGTGTAAATCTTAATTCTAGCATTATTTGTATTAATGAAGATCGACTATTATTCAGTATTCGAAGCATACAAAGCTCACAGATTACTTGAGGAGTTAGACGGTGTACCTAGAATTAGGGACCATGTTTTTGGAAAATTGCAATTTAATATTACTCGAGATGAGTACGATTACCTGAAGCTTCATGATATTGGCTTTATGATTTTAGAACCATAATGAATAACTTCTCTGCATTTAGAACAATGAAAATCAATAGTTGGAAAAGCGCCAGACATAAAAGGCAAGCACTAAAATATTCTGTCTCCATTAATCTCTAAGGCTATATCTGGATGTGTTTCTGAATCTTTCAGATCTAGAGCCTATAATATCTTTTGAATTTTCTCGTTACACTTTTGGCCGAAGTGGATGGAGAAATATTTTGATTTTCATATGTTTTAGACAACATGAATTGATATTTTACAGGTTCTATAAAATATAAAAAAGTTAGAATTGTATCTAATCATATTGAATGGTAAATCGACGTAGGGTAGTTTTGGCAACGATTTGAGTATATTGGTAATATTTACTGCTTTAGTTCTACAAAAGCTGCTGTTGCACTCTTCTCACTTATAGTCGTACACGTAAAAAGAAAATAATGAAAAAACAGTACGATAAGTAATTTCTATTTTCTGTGACGATAAACAAAGGAACAGGAAATAGATAGTACGTAGGTTATTACAGAATTGACAGTATAATTTAGTTCTGGTTATCCCATTCGCGGGTTACTTGTATGGACAAAGTTGACATTAATTATTTTTTAACATCATATTTGTGTAATTTATAATACGTATTGTAAGTATATTTTTATAATGTAAGATATATTACATTAAATATGAGTGAAGATTTAATTTCAAAGGATTGGGTCAATTGGTTCCTCATGGCAGGGTTCGGAAGAGGAAGATGGCTATTAGACACGCGAGATCTGTTGGGATTTCGATACGATTCATAAAGAGATGGATAAAACCTTCGATGTAAAACACCTAAAAGATGGAAAATATTAAAGGTTCTAAATTATGTCCTTTCAAACTAATCCATGATCATTAGTAAATTTTAAATTATTTAGTAAACATAAAATTAATTATTTGACAAACCATTACAAATAATGAAAGGCTGCAAAATGGCAATATTTATCATTCTCAACTCAATGTGTCAAGACTTATCATTTATACAGGCATATCTAAAACATTGTTTGATTCCAGTATAAAAGAAAATATCCAAAAGCTTTATAGCATATCCAAAAATATATCTGATAATAAATTTACCTTTGATCAGATAAAAAATCTGCCTGTACCCGTTCAACGATATTTCAAATATTCTTTAAAAGAAGGACAACACTATATTAGTTATGTAAAGTTAAAACATGAGGGGCAATTTCGACAGAATGAAAATCAAAAATGGATGCCCATTAAGGGGGAAGAATACTTTTCCATCGAAAAACCTGGATTGGTGTGGGTAGGCAAAATACAATTGTTGCCATTCATCTGGATAACAGGGTTGGATGAATATGTTGAAGGAAAAGGTAACTTTCAGATAAAGTTAATGTCATTTGTCACAATAGTTGATGCACCTAAGGGTAGAGAACTGGATAGCGGGGAGCTGATGAGATGGTTAGGCGAAGCACCGTTATTTCCCACGGCACTATTGCCAAGTGATTATCTCCATTGGCAAGAAATAGATTTGAATTCTGCAAGAGCTGTGGTTAAATTTGCAGGACTTACAGTCAGCCTGATATTCTATTTTAACGAAAAGGGGGAGATTACACGGATGGAAGGTAATCGATTTAGATCTATAAATAACTTATACGTAAATCAAAAATGGTTTGGTCAATATTCAGATTATACCGCAATAGAGAACACCATGGTTCCAATGGCTCTTGAGGTAGCATGGAATACTCAAGCTGGAAATTTTAGTTATGCAAAATTTATTATGACTGAAATACGTTATGATTGTCCTGTAAATAGTTGTGAAGGTGATTAACAATGAGTTACTTCGGGTTGAACAAACTAAATAGATTAAACGAAATTACGATGAAACAGAGATGATTGTTGGTATTGAGCTCTTCAAAACCTGTGTTTCTCTTCATTAAATGCTGAATTTGAATGGTTAACGACAAAATCTTTGTTAAGATATCTTTTGGATATTAAGGAATGAGATTGTCACAGTTAGAGTCCCATCATTTAAACTCAACCTGGAGTCACTACCAAAAAGGATATTGGAAACCGAAAAATGATTATATTTGGTCAAATTACATCCATTATGGCCAAAAAGGATTTTGAAATTAGACATGGCATCTTGGAGGGAAGAAAAGATGTTGAATATTTTAACTTAACATGCATACCAGATAATATATCCGAACGTACCAACAATTGTTGTAATTATGAACAAATCATGAAAATGATAAATGAGATCCGTCCTGATTGCATCACGATTTATCCAGAGGATCTAAATGCCGTAACACTAGTTCGACTTTCACATGATACACATGCAAATTATTCATCAAACACAAGAGAAATACAGAGAGGTGGAGAATTTGTAGAAAAGTATGCATCTTATGAACTAATCTTGAATTTGATACCAGAAGTTAGAAGAAAATAGAAAGAGTATATGATGATGGCAACTACTTTCACCCTTAATTAATTCAACCAATAACTAGACTATTTGTTATCGATAGTCTATTTATTACCTAGTATTAGGTTTGACAAAAAAGTGGGTTGTTCAATGCACTATAAGAACTGGACAGTCTGCCAACTCCGATACCTTTCTAGTAACACTACCAAGTGCTTTTATTTTCGAAATACCTTTTAGTCTGTTACTACTACCCATAACAATCATGTCTACCTTCTTAGTAGATGCATATTCAAGAATTTTTTCAGCAGCATTTCCAGTTAGGCAAATGCTTTCAGAAGTTATATTTTGTTGGTTTAACTTATTGATATTTTGTTGTACTTTTTTAATCCATTGGTTTTCCTTTGATGTCTTTAGATTCATCAATTTGGCCTTTTCAATAAGGTCCTTATTGTTGCCAAATATCATGGTATTTGGATCCTCGATAAGATCTACTACATAAAGCAATGTTACATGTGCGTCACAGGGTTTAGCAATTTCAGACGCAACTTCAAATGCCCTATTTGAAACCTCTGTCCCATCATCTGTTACTAATATGTTTTTAATCATTATTACGGTCCTGAATTTCCACTATACGATTTGTTAAATAAACGTATTAATTCATTACTTGTAAATGATATCTTATAGAACAGAAACTTTAACTGTTTTTGCCTTGTCGCTTGCTTTGTTTCATTGTTAATCAACCAAAGTAAAGTTGTTAAATGGAACATTATAATTACAGCTTAGCCCAATAGAATATGTATTATCATGGATTTTGAATTTTCTCCCAAATGGCTTGCAGTACTTTTTGTCATAGCCGGAGTAGTCGTAGTTTTTATGCTTATGGGGGGCTCATTAACTCAACTTTTTAGTTCAAGTATCCAAGAGAGTGTAACAGTACAAATTAAACAAGGTGAAACATGCATAGTCGAACCATCGGATGGCGTACCTAGGTCCATTGATAGTTGCCCTTACCAACAAGGGGAAAACATAACTATAAACTACAAAAAAGGATTACCTTCACTAGAAAGTCATAATACCCAGGCAATTACGAATTGATAGAGTCTTTACTGTTTTTAAAAATCTATTAGGTTTGGTCATTTCTAGTATAGACTTTGGATATAGATAAAGTAAATGAATAACAATTTATCTACATTTTTATGTTCACTAGGGCAATAATAATAGTAAGATTTTGCAAGGATGGATATCAAAGTAAGTTCATTAGGATTGAATGTAATTTGACTTTTCATTTCATAATTAAAAGCACAAGGAATTAATTTAAAATTGATCTGAAGAATCTTGTGGGAGATAAGTTAAGTTTTAATATGTTTTGGTTTTTTTCACTGACTTGATTACAGTTTATTGCCACAAAAGGGACAGTAATTGAATGTATATACATCTATACGCTTGGGATAACCAGCATCATCCATGCAGAATATCTCTACCTTGTTTTTTTCAATTATGTTGACTCCAAACCCTCTCTCCCAGGAATCATCTTCTAGTTGGTGTAATTCTCTACAGCAATACTTTTTCATATCGCTAACAATCTATACTATAGGTCATGCCTACGTAAAAGGCTAACTTTTGATATTTTCAAATCATATAAGCATAATTATCTACTAGTGGGATGGATTCAATTCTTCTAGCTGCTAGATTTCATTAGGTTGATTGAGATATCCTTACTATAATTAAGAAGAAACTATCTCGATCACAAGTTCATAATTTTCTAAGTTTTAAACTGACTTTATTTCAAAGATTGAAAAATTCAAACTGGGAAAATTTGCTACACCAAAGTCTGGAACTAAATAAAGATCATATTCTAATTATTAGCAGTAGATTCTATATTATTTCCGAATTTCCCTGTAGCTTCATTCACTTTTATTCGATAAACCACTATTTCAAAAATTTCATTATTCTTATTGTGTAAGAATGGGGATAAAAATGAGTGCTGAAATGCATAATTTTCAATACCATGATTTTCATGATCAGATGCTTCAGTCGGATAGGATTTTCTATCTAAATTAGACATGATTGATTTCATTAGAATTTCCAATCCGTTATTAGCATCTTCCCCTTTTAATTCCTCAAAAGTTCCATAAACAATCACACTTTTCCAATTGTTCATGTCTTTCATCCAATCAATTTCAAAACAGACATTTGGATTATTTCGCATCATATGAATTTTTAAGCCATCTTTTGTATGCCCATAAATATATCCATTATTATAAGCGTAAGTTATAGGTACAACATACATTTTGTTACCATCAAAACAGCCTAATCTTCCTATTAATTCTGATTTTAGAAAATCGTCAATCTGATTTTTGTCCAAATCGCCCCACATAATTAGAGTATTGGATATTCAATGATTAAAAACATACTGTTAATAGATTCTAGCGCCTCCGAATTTAAGACTCAACAATAGATTTTGGTATTATATCTCAAGTAATTTTCTTGGAAATCATATGTATACTATACCTTCTAAATCCTTTTATAAGGACTACCATGTGAATCAGATTAAGCAGATCTACCAATTTGATTTGAATATACAATATTCTCGAGTTACCCTGAAGCAAAAGTTGTATTTTGAATGTCAGTTTTACTAATTAGACTCAGATATTAGGTTTCTTACCATGGCTGCCATATTGATTGTTACCATAATTTTTCATTAGTGTTCATATGTAATAATGTCAATTTACAAGTGCTACCAAAGACACAAAGGAATTGACTGAACAAAAACCTGTTAGGAACTAGAACTATTTTTTTGTCAAAAAAATAACAGAATTCCAACCAATATAGAAATTACTGCAGGCAAAACCATCAAAACGTTAAAGTCGAATGTATTCTGCAGGAACATGAAATTATAATCAAAATCACCATTGTAATAATTAGTGCGAAGCCAATGTTTGTTAATAGACGCGGTTATAACCTGTGAAATACTAAGCCTGGAGGAATTTGAAAAAGGTATTACTAGTATCCCAACAGAAATTTGAGCCTACTCACTATTATTGTTCTACTTAATTTTTTTTATTAACTTTGTCAGAAATCTCTATTTCTTCCTTGTAGCAACAACCATGGTGAAATCCATACCCATTTTTGTAATGATCCATTGACCATTAGGACTGAGCAACTGATAGGAAACTGAAAATATGGCTTTTGCATCCAGACAAGCATGATTAACCTGTCTGGATGTAAGCATCAAGCCTAAATGATGCGCACATTTTACCATATTGTCAGTCTTAAAGATTGTGTAAGACATGTCTCGGGTTATAATATATTCTTATCTTTACCTTTATCGTTTTGGTTTATCACGATATGTCTTTAAATTAAGATAGAGAACGGCTAGGGTATAAACGATGGAATTTTCACGGCAGAATGGTATTATATAGTTCTATCCACAATTCTTATTGAGTGAAAATAGTCCATTATCTTATTTGATGTTAAGACCATTTGAATCTTAATATTTAGCAACAACAAATCAACTACTCACATATTCTGTTTGATTGGTGCATTTTTGGTTTGTTACTGATGTTATCGATCTTTGCAAATAATGTTTCTGCACAGCAAAATTCGTCAGGTAATAGTACAAATGTGTTTGATATTATACAACCAAATATTAACGCTAATCGTATGTTCGATAAAAAACAATGACACTAGGTAACAATATTAACAATATTAAAACCCTAGTAATCCTAATCCCAAATGAAAGTCATCATCAAGAAGGTGAAGAAAATGAAACTTTTTTTAGATCAACATTTGGTTCCAGACAATGTGGCTATTAACACAGGAACTACTGTGCTTTGGTCTAATGGCGATGTTGGTCATGAGCGTACGGTCGATGTTAAAGGCGCACAAAGTAATACGGTGTTTAATACAGGCGCAATAATTGATAGTCAACCCTCTATATCATTCACCTTCAACAATCCTGGATCATTTAATTATTAAGTAGAAGGCGATCCTGGTGTAACTATGACTGGTTCTATTACGTTTGAAAATATACATATGACTGTATTCACGTCTACTTCGTCAAATACTACCATAAACTCTACCAGCCTAGATACTATAGGGGTCATAATTGCCCCAACACAAGATATGGACACTTACGTTAAACAAAACAATGATGCAGGAATAATACTAGATCATATACGACTTTAAGGACCTAAGAGGAGGTCAAAAAGGCACAGGAGATACACAAACACTGATTGTATGGTCTACAGCAAACAAAGATTTGAATGAAACTCTTTCATCATTAAGTGACATCTCCACAGATTTGCCTTAGTTAAATTCCGCCATTTTTATTTTTGATAGAACTTCTTGTGAATTCTTACTAAAGAATAACTTTCTAGCAAGAATTTATCTGCTTTACATGCTGTGAACCTAATTATTTAAGGAGCTAAATCATCTGCTACCATTTATTTAGTAAAAACCAAACAGTCCATTCAACTTCTTTGTAGATTTTTATACGAGAATTAATAAGATATTTTTATGGACCAAAAACCAAGACAGATATTGTTTTCTATTATCGTCTTATCATCGATCATAGGTGTTATTTCCTATGCAACTGTTCAGGTTTATGCTCAAGGGAGCCATTCAGAAGCGGATTCAACACCCATATCTGCAGTAATAATGATAACTTCGGATGACCAAGGGAGCCCAATATTTAGTCCGATGAAAACCACCATAAAGCAAGGTGAAGAATTATTAGTTTTGAATAATTTGACAGAAACTCATACTTTCACCAACGGAAATGGTACAGGGGATCCCATGGATGGCAAAATATTTACAGTAGAAATAACTCCAGGAAGTTTTTCGGAATATCTAGCTACAAACATTTCTCCAGGTAATTACTCTTTCTATTCGAAAAATGACCCCAACTTGAAGGGAGAGCTAGTTATCCTACCATAAATTTTTGCTCTTTCAGATACTGAACTGGATTTATAAGTAAATCGTGTTAACTCCTCGTACATTAAAAATTCTTGTTTTTAAAGATTTAAACAAAGTCTGAAGAATTTTCCTTGAACAGGATATATGGAACTAATCATTCCAAACTCTCCTTTAATCATTAATTTTCCCAGAGAAAACAAATCCTATGTGATACCATAGGATAGATAGAAATGTTGTGTAATAATAGTTCTCTGATAAGATAACAAACTGAATCTTGTATTTACTAAGAAAATGATTGTTAACTAACTGAACTCATTCCCCTATCATTTGATTTTTCCATCTTCCTTGTTAGTACAAGTTAGACTGTCATCATCTGGAAATATTAAATCTATTGCTGTGACAATTCTAGTGGAATTATCATTTGTAGCTTTATCTACGTTGATATTGAATGATACGTTAACGCACCCTGAGTATATTTCAGTAGCAACCTTAGTTATTATTAGAAATACCTTTGTCCCAATACATGTTAATTTGACGATGAATTTTCTAAACCACCACGTGCACTATTCTGGTCTCTGATAAGGATTTAAACAAGAATAATAAACTTGACCATAGTGATTCGGATTTGATATCAGTTTATAAATGTATAGATTATGATTTCCATATCTTCACTTGAATAGAAGATTTTACTCTTAATTTGCGACCTGGGTAGAAAGTGGCAGGCTAATACTAATTTTAGCTCCGTTTCCACTCCTCATATTTGCAGCCCAAATCTTTCCTCCATGTGCCTCGATAATTTTCCTTGAAATATATAGGCCTAATCCGTTTCCATCCGAAGATTTTGTAAATTTTGTAAATAACTTGGGTAATAATGCTGGTTCTATACCATCACCATTATCTTCAATTATTATATGGACGATTTCTTGTCTCTTTGTTGGATTGATGCTTAAAACTGGTTTTTTTCTTTCCATCTTTATCAATATCTCTCCACCATCTATCCCCTGATATTTTCTTGTAATTGATTTTATTGAATTGTGAATCAGATTTGAAATTACTTGTTCCAGTCTGTTCCTGTCGCCAAGTACTACAAATGGGCTCTTGGAATCAAAAAAAGTAAACTTAATAACTTTTTCATTTCTTTTCAATATTTTTTTAAAAACTCTGATTATGCTTTGTAATAATTCATTTAGGTCCAAATTTTCTTCTTTCAGGCTGAAAAGATGATCTTCTATTCTAGATACATCTAAAATACTTTCAGTCAACATGTTTAGCTTCTGACCGCTTGCAATTACAGAATCAAGTAATTCTATTTGTTTTTTATCTTTTAGCTTTTCTTTTACATATTCAGTAAGTCCTATGATAGGTTGAATTGGACTTCTTAGCTCATGTGCAATTATGTCTATGTACTCCTTTTGCATTTTTTCATGGGATTGAAGATGTTTGTTAATTCTCCTTAACTTATCTACTGTTTCAGATTGTTTCCACAGTGTATCAAAAATTGCAGTATAAGACCAAGCTGTTAATTCGCCTTCTATGTAAGTGGTGATGCCTTCTGTCTGCGGGATTTTTGTTTTGGAATCATCTTTAATTTTTTGTATAATAGTTTTAGTTCTATCCACAATAGTAATCCTGTTTTTTACAGGAAAGTGGAATTGAGGTGTCCTAAATTCAATTTGTGGATACTCAAACTTTATTTCCTTTAGATGATCTATTTTATGGCTCTGTATTATTAGCACCTTTACAGAAAGGCCTCTGGATCCCAATTCATTTAGTTTCTCCAAACTGCCTGATTTAATTAGCTGCAATAATGAATTGACAGAGGTTAATATTATCAAAATTTCTTTTTTAGCAGAAGCGTAAAATTGATTTGTCATCTTAAATGAAATTTGAGGATCAGATATGACTTGTGTTTTAAATAGGTTAGCATCTTTTATTTCCTTTGTCCTATCTCTTAAATTCATTGAATTTTTCCAGGTATTATTAAAAATAGTAGAGAAATGCTCCAAGTATACGGGATCGTTGCTAAACAAAAGATTTGAAATCATTTCCCCGTTGATCATTTTCTCCGTAGTAGATGCAAAATATTTATCACTTATCACAAAATTGATTGATGGCCTATCTAAAGTATGTTTTATTTTCATACCGTATTTAGAAAATAAATTAACAAGATCGACGTCACTCTTATCATTGATAGATGTGACCCATTTGATACCATCATGTTTTCCTGCATTGTACGCTCGAAGGATTTTTATATTAATGTCGAGAAAGTGTTCATGACTGATTTGAATACCACCTATTGATGTGCATAGAAGTAGAAATTTGGATTTTCTTATTATTCTAAATATTGTATCTCTGATTTCTTTGTCGTCTTGAAGAATTTTGGTAAAAATTGGTTCGGTCCCTTTTTCAATCTCTCTTATTCTTTGAATTGCGGGGAAGGCATTACTCCACAGTGATTCAAAGGTATCTCGACCTTGGGCAACGACCTCATCAACATTGCTATAAATTATCTCTGTAATTGGTTTTGCAGTTTGAAGTCCAGTCGTAGTCATGTATTCGGATTCGTTGACTGCAATCCCTCCACTTAACCCATTCAGATGTCGCAATTCAGTAACCATATTCAATAATTCTTTACAAAATCGAGTATTTTCATAAGTAACTTCTGTTATACACCTTATTTTTGCTCCCCGTTTTATGACGTCCTTATATCCGTCACGGTAACCAGGGATTTGAACTACTATTGAAGGGGCATTCTTGTCGAATGCAATATCCATTCTAGTTTTAGTAGTCTTCATGAATGATATTCCCCTTCTCATAGCATTCTCAGAGCCGTATAGAATTTCTGATTTGGGAATTCGAGTAACGTTATCAGATTTCAATTATCAAACTGCTATAGTTATAGCATTATATAATAATGCATCTTTAAACTCCAAGATCTTCATTCTGGATCGAACAAAATAATCCGACATAGATCTTTTGATCAATATACCTATAAAGGCTATATGAAATATATCGACTACAATTTGCTTAAAAGTTCAGTTTCGAGGTATGCTTCGAGAAATAACGTTAAAAGTTTTTTCAAATTACAGTTTCAAATAGAAAATTGTTATGAATATCCTAGTATGATTTTAATCAAGATTGGAGCAAGTTAAATATGTTATTTTTTTGAGTTGGACTTGAATCCGATAATTAAGGAATGCTCTTTTAGCAAAGCTTTGTTTGATTTCATATTTAGATCACCAAATAGAGAACTAATGAGTGTCCCTATATAAAGAGAACCTTTATGTCCCAGGTTATGTTGTATTCTAAATTCGATGTTATCATCAGCCAGAATTATTTTATTAGTAAAATTGGATGCAGAAAACCATAATTTTAAGACATCAACGATACTCTCGATATCGTTTTTTCCATGAATAAAGGAAATCGCATCCCTCATGCCGGTGTAACAGGAAGTCTTGGCTGCTTTCACTATATCATCATCGGAAAGATGTTCAAATATATTTCGTACAAAGGGCTTTTGCAGAAATACAAATCCTATGTCACTTATGAATTGATCCCATGATACATACTTCCTAAGGATATTGTTAATTATTCCTGATACAGTTTTATCCTCAGCTAGGGCCTGAAATTCTAT
>Ga0164241_10002435_pt1 | contig 20230 bp, 16 predicted proteins | sample OricomyardsoilBY_FD_108780 | JGI IMG/M metagenome (GOLD analysis project Ga0164241, IMG submission 108780) | Backyard soil microbial communities from Emeryville, California, USA - Original compost - Back yard soil (BY) | ecosystem: Environmental > Terrestrial > Soil > Unclassified | place: USA... | reverse complement strand
CCATCCGCCCACGCTTTCGTTGACCGCCGGGACTTCCTACATTGCCTATAGCATCCGCATGAATGATGTTGAAAGTATTGATCCCGTTCCAGTGTTTGTTGGCAATATGGACGCAGGCCACGGCGGCACCTACGGCCAGGCGTTCGGTGGCGAATATGCGCGAGTAGCAACTGCCTGGTTTAAGTGGCAATTGAAAGGTGATAAAAAAGCAGGCCAACTATTTACCGGCAACCCACCGGCGCTTTCCAAATCACCCGGTTGGACGGTTGATAAAAAGAATATGAAGTAACGGAGAAGTTTCTGAATTCCTCAAACCTTGATATGTACAAATTGCCGCAAAAAGTGACTGGCTAGAAGCTGATTTTGAAATCAGCTTCTATGTTTTTAAGCAGTTGTGCTATTCGTTGCAAGGCTTGAGGCAGGTAAAATATTATTTTGATTAAGCACTAACACTGAAAATTTATTGCGTTCCTGCAGAGCTCACTGACGAAGAAGCTGCAGACGAGGAGCTAGCGGGTTCAGTGATTTCAATAAAACGTATTTTGTCTTGATCGAATCTATCTGAAATAACCTTGAGTTCTTTTTCTCTTTGCAGGATTTGTTGTGCAATGTCTTTTTCTTTCTGTTGCAGGCTATCAATTTTAGTCAGCATTTCTTTCGTGATTTTTCTGCCGCTACGCTCCAGTGAAGCCGCTCTTCCTGTTTCCGAAATGCGCTCTTGTTTTGTTGATTCAAGAGTTGAACGCAAGATGGCAATGTTAGCTTTCAAGCTTTGCAAGTTGCGTTCTTTGGCAGCATCTATATCGACTATGGAACTGTAACTGCGCTTTAATTCCACATCTGCTTTCAGTCTTTCTTCTTTGGCAATTTTTTCAGCTTTAAATTTTTCGGCCTCTTCTTTAGTCAAAGAAGGTGGCACGACTTTCAGGACCTTTCCTGATGTCGATAGAATCTCGTAACCTTTGCCTGCGTACTCGGCAGGGATTTTATTATCCATCACTGTTATGCCTTCATTATTTTTATAGCGATAAACAGTTTTTGTAGCGGCATATGCCGACACAAAGAAGATCGGGATAATAATTAAAATAGTGAAGAAAAGTTTCAGCATAGCCACCACTCACAATTACCACTGTTGTTGGTGGGTGATTAACTCACCCCATAAGTTTTACGATACGCAGAGATTTTATCAACCATCTGCGCCTGATTCGCATCCTGCTTAAGATAATCGATTATATGATTCAAGTTGATGATACTGATCACGGGAATAGCGAAAGTTTGCTCAACTTCCTGAATCGCTGATAGATCACCCGTGCCTTTTTCCATTCGATTCAAGCCTATCACTACTGCTGCAGGTGTAGCCTCTGCTTTACGAATAATATCCATCACTTCACGAACCGCCGTACCTGCTGTGATGACATCATCAACAATCAACACCCGTCCTTTTAATGGTGCGCCAACCAAGGTGCCGCCTTCGCCATGATCCTTGGCTTCTTTTCGATTGTAGCAATAGGGTAAATCACGATCATGAACGTCAGCTAAAGCAATGGATGTTGTTGCCGCAAGAGGAATTCCTTTGTAGGCTGGGCCAAATACCAAATCAAACGCTATACCCGCATCAATTACGGCAGCGGCATAATAGCGACCCAATTCGGCAAGTGCGCTACCAGTTTGAAAACGTCCGGCATTAAAAAAATAAGGGCTGGTGCGACCTGACTTGAGGGTAAACTCGCCAAAACACAGTGCTCCATGTTTAATGGCAAGTCGAATAAAATCGTTTTGATAGTTTTGCATGCAAACTTCTCATAAATGAACTATAAACAATGACATAGAATTATCAGCGCAGGGTGCCGACAGAACTGCGGATCAACAGAATAACAAGAATGAGGTAAGGCGAGTAGACCTGACCCGGTTTCATCGAACGATCCAATAGGATGCCAACAGGATGAAGCCATGAGTTAATCAGTAACATTCCAGCTGGTACCGGTAACACATTTTAACCAAGCTCGGGTATCATACACAGTCCGTTATCAAGGGGCTAACATGAGAGTTATTAGTCTTAGTGTCGATGGCATTCACCAGGCTGCACAACGTGGTCTTTACACCTGGTTAGCCAGTCAAGATGCTGATTTTATTTGTTTACAAGATCTACGCGCACTCGAACGCGAGATAGATACCAAGCCAGAATTTCAACTGGATGGTTATTTTGCTTATTTTTTTGATTCAGGAACCAAACACTACAATGGTGTTGCCATTTATAGCCGGCACCAGCCAAAAGCCCTAATTTATGGATTGGGATTCTCTTCAGGTGTGGATATGGAAGGCCGTTATCTGCAAGTGGATTTTGAACAAATGAGTATTGGCTCGTTGCTCGCACCCAGCGCATCCTCCGAAGCCGAATCACAAGAAGTTAAAATTAAATTTTTTGATGATTTTCAGGCGCATCTGGACAAGATTACTCGCAAACGCCGCGAATATGTTTTCTGTGGCAATTGGCAAATGGCACACACACCCAAAGATGTCGCCAACAGTACTGCCAACCAACATAATTCTGGTTTTTTACCGCATGAACGCCAATGGCTCAGTCAATTATTTAATCAGATTGGTTATGTCGATGCATTTCGCAAAGTGAATCGCGATAGCGATGAATACAGTTGGTGGCCAAGTGGTACCGCAGGACAAGGCGACGGTTGGAGAACAGATTTTCAAGTGGTGTCCAACAGCCTTGGTAATAAAGTGGAATACGCCATTATTTACAAGAAGCAGGCTTTTTCCAGCCATAGTCCGGTAATTATTGATTACGATGTTGAGATGGGCCAATAATTTTTCAGGCGTTGATTTTTAACATCAACGCCTGAATTCCATTTAATTCCGCACTTTTAATTTGTCACAGTATCCGCGTATTTTAATCGCACCAGATCATCATGGAATTTTTCTAAAAATAACCGGAAAGTTCTTCGCCACGCCATGTTGTGCGCTGCTTTGCTATTACTATCTTGTGCAAATGCAAGACTCCCTGCACCTACTGACGTGCCACCCGCATTAACCTCCATTGTTTCTTCAACCAAGCCAACAAGCTCACCCGTTTTGGCATTTGCCAACACGCCCCGTATTGTCACTACACCAATACCCGCGTGACTGGTTTCTGTGCCCACAGTACCTTTACTGGCGTCCTTGTATCGAGCGGTACTGGGCATAAAATCAATCAGCGTAAATTGAATGGCCAGTACATCTTCACCGCCCTTATTGGTTGGAACAAATTCCTTGCGATCGCGAAAAATCTTTTTTGTAAAATCATCCAGATTTTGACAAATTTTATCCATTTCACTCCAGGACGACGCGTTCCAACTTTCAGCAAGTTTTTTGTCGGTACTCATCGAAATAGTTAACTTGTCAAATTGCGATGCAAAAACAATCACCTTATTAAATTGCTTGAAAGCTTGTGGATTATTAACAATAAATTTATCCGACTGCATATCATCGACATAGGTATAATTTTTTTCATCGGATGCCACCGATTTGAAATTTACCGGCTTGATGGGAGAGCTGCAGGCTCCAACCAAACACGCTGACAATATCAATATAAATGCTTTCATAGCTTAATCCTGTTTTACCTTATGTTTTATATTGGGCGTCAATGACTGCCAACCACCCCAATGCCCGACAAATTTTAATTCCAAGGGTGATAAATGTTGATGAACCCGCGCTTCACTAATTGACACCAGGCGTTGATAGTCATCCAGCGCCAAACGAATATTAGCTTTATACTCCGGTGAATTCACCTCCATAAATTGTGCTGCCTTGAAAGATTGCAACATGGATTCAAATATTTTTCGATCTGAAGAAATATTGCCAGACCATGAATGGTAATGGATCGACTTGGTGTGTGGAATGGTGGCCACGTGAAATAAAATATCATTCAAATTCTTGTAGATAAAAATCGCATTTTTAATTCGACTGACCGAGAAAACGCTTTTTTCTGTTGCGGAATTTTTTTCCAGTTCAACATAACTCTTTTCAACATGAACGAAATTATGGCGCGAGGATTCATCATGGTGATCGTGATGGCCTTCAACCCCACGACTACCCACATTATTTTGCTGATCCATTCCCAGATCCGTGATAGCCACTAATTGCGCATCGAAATGACCAAAAAATGGCTGATGTTCCAATAACAAATATTGATAGAGCTGGCGATATTCTTGTCCCTCTTCGGTTTTGAGCTCTTGTCCATTTTCAACTTTTTCAAAAAGATTTTTGTATTGGCTGCGAAGTTTGCCATCATCTATATCAAAATGCGGGACCCAGACAGCGGCTGTTTCATGCAACGCTTTTATTTTGGATTCCAACGTTGCGGATGATTGCAGGGCAGGAACAGGAGCAAATGACAGATAACAAACGAGAATCAACAATAAAAAAAATACCAGATATAATGAAAATCGATAGAGTTTATAAAGAGATAGCCACATAAACTTACCTGTTATTTAATGGATTATTGTCAAACAAGACTAGCTACTCGCGAAAAGATAGAACAAACCTGCCAGATGCACAATAGATATAGATGACACTCGGAAAGGTCAGGTCTCAATAAATGCCTGCAACAATTGATTGAGATATCGCCGCCCCACTAAAGTTGGTCGCAATTGCCCCTCTCGTATTTCAACCAATCCTTTATCTGCCAAACCTTGCCAGATTTTTTCTATGCGGGAAAAAGCAAGCCCTGTGCGCCGGGAAAACAAATCAACAGCGACACCTTGTGTCAGCCGCAAGGCATTCATCATAAACTCCAAAGGCAATGCAGATGTTACCAATGACTCGGCTCCACCCATCAATCGATTTTGGTGATAAATGGATTTGGTTGAAATTAAATCCTGATCGGCCGCCTGCAAATAATGTTGAGGCAATCGGGTTTTCCAAAAACGAATAATGGCCGGGTCATCTGGCAATGTTATTTTTGCATGAGCGCCCGCACCAATTCCTAAATAATCACCAAATTGCCAATAATTAAGATTATGCCTTGCTTGCTTTTTATCCCGGCAATAAGCAGAAATTTCATACTGCGCATAACCCTTTCCAGCCAATAAGGATTCACCCGCATCTTGAATATCAATCAATATATCTTCATCAGGTAAAATCGGCGGTGCAGAATAAAATGCGGTATTTTGTTCGATGGTTAATTGATACCAGGAAATATGTTCGGGGCTCAATTGAATGGCCTGATTTAAATCGGCAATTGCACCTTCGGCATTTTGCTCAGGCAGCCCATGCATTAAATCAAGATTGATATTATCGAAACCTGCTTTGCGGGCAACATCAACTGCACGCAGAGCCTCATTGCCATCATGCACCCGCCCCAGAAGTTGCAGTTGTCGATCTTGAAAACTTTGTACGCCAATGGATAAACGATTAACACCTGCAGCACGAAAACCGGAAAATTTTTCTTGTTCAAAAGTACCGGGATTCGCTTCCAAAGTAATTTCAATATCCGATTCAAAACCGATTTGTTTTTCTGCATCGGATAAAATATTGGCTATGGCATTTGCTGATAACAAACTGGGGGTTCCACCGCCCAAAAAAATACTGGTCAACTTGCGACCCTGCGCCAGAACTTGATCCTGCTGTAAATCAAGTGCCAATGCCTTTACATAAGCCTCTTCTGGCAAGGTTTGATCTGCCTGATGAGAATTAAAATCACAGTAAGGACATTTACGAATACACCAGGGAATATGAATATAAAGTGCGAGAGGTGGCAACAACAGGGACATTAATGATTTACCAGATGAGACATTTTTTCGAGTAATTCACGCATAGCCTTACCACGATGACTGATACGATTTTTTTCTTCTTTGGATAATTCAGCCGATGCACAATTGTGCGTAGGTACATAAAACAAAGGATCATAACCAAAACCGCCCGCACCACGCGGCTCACGCAATATCACACCTTCCCAAACTCCGTGACAAATAATGGGGGTTGGATCTTCTGCATGTCGCATATAAACCAACACAGCGTGATAACGCGCCGTACGTTTCTCATCAGAAACATTCATTAATTCTTGCAACAAGAGGGCATTGTTTTTTTCATCATTCGCATCAATGCCCGCATAACGCGCCGAATAAATGCCCGGACGACCCTTTAATGCATCCACTTCAATACCCGAATCATCTGCAATCGCTGGCAAATTCGTTTTGATGCAGGCATACCGGGCTTTAATCAATGCATTTTCAACAAACGTTAATCCAATTTCTTCTGCTGATTCTGAAAAAAAATCAGATTGCGGTAAAACCTCAAATCCACAACCACTCAACAATTGCTGAAACTCACGTAATTTCCCGGGGTTGCCACTGGCGAGGATGATTTTTTTTGTCATTTGATTATGTCTGTGGAATTTTATTTGTTGATTGGCATTCAAGTAAAACCTGACCCCACCCTAACCCTCCCCTTGCCAGGGAAGGGAACTGTATTTCACTCCGCAAAAAGTAGGGAGTAGTCCTTCCCCCTGGCAAGGGGGAGGTTAGGAGGGGGTCATCAATCCTTATACAGAGTCCGATTAAACTGCACCAAAATCGGCGAGGAGCTTTCATTGGCTTTTACTTTAATATCAAAATACAACAAGTCCTCATTATTAAAAACAAAAGGTGCCAAATAATAAGTGACATCGCCTTCTTTCACTTCAATAAATTGTAGATCCTGTTTTTGTTGCATTAAATTACGAGTGGTGCCCGACACTATTGCTGGCAACCCCAAACTGGTATTGCCATTTTCAGTTTTGACCAGGCTTATGTTTACCAGAGCACGATCTTTTCCGCGGACTAATTTGAATTGTTCGGCAACTGATGCGGGAATATCGGTTGAGTTAAATACATTGAAGTGTACTGTGTAAGCTCCTGCTTTTTGTGATGTAGTAATTTCTTTGGTTTGATCAATTTGTGCTTTTGCACCAATAGAAAATAGACACAGAAAAATCCCAGCCCATAAAATACGCATTATGATTTACTCAAATGATAGATTGCAGTTTCGCCAAATAAATTGGGCATTATGTCTTTGAAAAAACCCTGTGAAGATTCATTGACTACCTGGCGATGAATGACTTTAATTTTTCGCTCATGGCAAAGCACTTCAAAATCTTTAAACGTACAAAAGTGAATATTGGGCGTGTCATACCATTCGTACGGCAACAAATCTGATACTGGCATGCGACCGCGAGTGAATAAATGAAGGCGCGCTTTCCAATGCCCGAAATTTGGGAAAGTGACAATGCATTCTTTACCCACACGCAACATTTCATCCAATACCAGATGCGGAAAGTGCAAAGTTTGTAATGCCTGGGTCATTAATACCGTATCGAAACTTTTGTCTGCAAAATTACCCAGGCCGCGATCCAGATTTTGTTCGATAACATTGAGTCCTTTATCAATACAAATATTGATTTGTTCGGAACCAATCTCCAAACCATAGCCTTGCACTTGTTTGGTGTCGATTAAATATTTTAGCAAAGTGCCATCGCCACAACCCAGATCCAGAATGCGACTGTGTTGTGGAATCCAATGTTGAATTTCGTTGAGATCTATCCGCATCTTATACACTCACACCGGCCATATAACGCGCAAATACTTGTTGGTAACGTTGATCAGGTAATAAAAATGCATCGTGACCAAATTTGGATTCAATTTCGGCATAGGTTACGGATTTATTTGCTCCCACCAATGCATTGACAATTTCATGTGAGCGCTCGGGCGCGAATCGCCAATCTGTGCTGAATGCAATCACCAGAAATTTTGCACTGGCCTGTTTAAATGCAAGCACCGGATCATCATCATATTCACGCGCAAGATCAAAATAATCCAGGGCTTTGGTAATACGCAAATAAGAATTCGCATCAAAGGTATTGGCAAAACTATCGCCCTGATAACGCAAATAACTTTCGATTTGAAACTCAACCGGCTCTGCATTACCCAAATTAAAATTACCGCTGCGTAAATCACGTCCAAATTTTTCGCCCATGGCGAAATCGGATAAATAGGTAATGTGCCCAATCATACGCGCAATCGCCAAACCATTTTTTGGCAAACTATCGTGATCAATATAATGTCCGTTATAAAAATTGGGATCACTGATAATGGCTTTGCGCGCAGCTTCATTGAATGCAATATTTTGCGTGGATAATTTCAATGCGGACGCAATCACTACGGCATGACGAATGCGTTGCGGATATTGCAATGCCCAACGCATAACTTGCATGCCACCCAGACTTCCACCGACTACAGCGGCCCAACAATCGATACCCAGCACATCGGCAAGACAAGCTTGGCCGGCGACCCAATCGCGCACACGAATCATAGGGAAATCGGCACCCCACACTTTTCCCGTTGCAGCATTAATCGAACGTGGCCCGGTTGAACCGTGACAGCCACCAATATTATTCAACGCCACCACAAAAAATTTATTGGTATCAATCGGTTTGCCAGGACCAATGTAAGCATCCCACCAACCAGGACGTTTATCCTCCATTGAGTGATAACCCGCCGCATGATGATGCCCGGAAAGCGCATGACAAATTAACACCGCATTGGATTTCGCAGTGTTCAATTGGCCATAGGTTTCATAAACAATATCGTACTCATCCAGCGTTTTACCGCAGGCGAGTAAAAGAGGTTGTGTGAAGTGATGGATTTGTGGAACGACCAGTCCCACAGAATCCGCCGGAATTACGTCTGGCATGAAAGTCTCGGCAATACGGAAAACAGGCGGGAAGTCTAAAGAGACTGGCTATTTTCTGCAATCAACTTGCATCAACGGATGCACAAACTTAACGATGTCGCGGAGAACGTTTAGTGGAGAGATCAACAACCTGAGCTGTTTTTACCGGAGTCTTGTTGGGCTGACTCGGAATCAAGTTATCTTCCACACTTTCTTCCAATGGCGACTTTAAAACCTGCTTGTACAGAGGTTCCAGTTGTTGAAGTGCTGATTGCATTTGATAAATATTGGTTTGCAAACTTTCAACTTGTTGTGCCCAGGAATTATTACTGCCTTGCAATTGTGCAAGGCGTAACATGTGTTGTTCCAGCAATTGTTTTTGGTATTGGTTTTGATGATGTAAAGGAGTCAAGGCTTCGCCCAGCCAGTGAATAATATGTTGGTTTATATCAATGTAAATTTGTCGAACCTCATTGACGAGGCTGCTGATAAATCGGCTAATGAACGTATTTTTCCGGCTCAGGAAATTGGCAAGCGATGCGCGAAATTCGTTGGCGTGGCTGTGTAATTGTCTTAATTGCCGACGCTGTTTTTGAATTTTTAATAAATGACTGATCATTAAATCATCGTCACGGATGCCATGTTCGGGACGTTCATAAATTGATTTGACTACTCGGTTGACACGTTCAATTTCACGCTCCAGATGTTGAATACTATTTTCAACATCTTCGAAAAAATTCCCGATCGCATTAGAAAGACCCAGCGTTGTCCAACTTTGTGCAAGGTTTTGGTGTGCCAATGCAATTTGTTGTTCTAATAAACCGGTACTGACAGGAGCCAACAACGCCAGCCGTTGTGATTCAATCAATCGTTGGCTGGTGCGCAATGACAAAGCTTGCTTGTGATAATCGTGATGAGATTTACGCACAATTTCACGCAATTCATTTAATTTGGCGGGTTGATTATTGGGTGTTGCTGATCGCAGTTCGGTAATTTCCTGCTCACATTCACTCAGGCGGCGCACCAATCCGTGATAGGAACGAATAATCATTTCTTCGCTGTCTGCCATTACAGAATGGCCCACAATTTGACGCTGATTGTGCAGTACCGTGTCTGCCAACAATCGTTCCAGCACCGCAAAATTACTGCGCTCCATTAATGCGGCATTTTTACCAACCTTCGCAAGCAAACCTTGTTTGGCGGAAACAGGCAACACATGCTCGGGCGAAATGTGTCATTGCTTGGCGGTCAATTTTCGTAATGTTTGAATGTTGGCTTCAATTTCTTGTGGCCCGGCCAAGTCATCCCACAAACTGTCGATTTTATTTAACAAAGTAATAACGGCTGTGCAATTTTCTTTGCGCAGAATTTGAATATGATCTTGCCAGATTTGCATATCGCTAGCCGTCACACCGGCAGCCGCGGATAACAAAAATAAAATGGCTTGTGCATCCGGTAATGTTTTTAATGTGAGTTCAGGTTCATTGCCCAAGGCATGAAAACCAGGCGTATCTAAAATACGCAAACCCTGGTGCAGAAGTGGATGATCCAGATTAATTAATGCATGGCGCCATGCCGGCACAGACACCATCCCTTTTTCACTACTGACTTCAACATCGTCTTTGGTAAATCCCAACTTCAGCGCTTCTGTCATAGTCACCAATTTGCTCGCGCTGACCTGATTAATTGCCGCACGCATTTGGTCGTGATTATTGATATCAAAAGAGATAGTGACCCACTTTTGCGGTATGCGTTTGAAGTTGGTAAGGCTGGTATTGGTGCGACGGGTTTCTATTGGTAATAATCTAACGCAATTGGCGGGTTGTGCGGCGTCCCAAAAAATATCTGTTGGGCACATGGTGGTGCGGCCAGGCTGCGATGGCAACAATCGACGGCCGCCGTGGGTGTATAAAAGGGCATTGATTAATTCGGTTTTACCGCGTGAAAATTCGCCTACACAAGCAATGGTAAAACTATCCCCGCGTAATAAATGCCTGGCGCGCTGCAGCGTTTTGTAGACTTCATTGCCAAGCATTTTATGGGTGCGTCCCCATTGCTCGAAAGCTTGCAGACGCTCGTCAATCTGACGCTTCCAGCGGTGATAATGCGTCACCTGCCGATGTAGGGATTTGAGATCCATAAAAGCCTGCGCAAAAAATAAAAGTTGAGTGAAATGAATTAAACATGAATATAGTGCCACAAACCATGACTTGATCATTAAACGGTCAAAAAGACCGACTGAAGGCGCACAGATGCTACTTTGCGAAACATCTAGACCCGTTATTTAGTGTAAATAATGTTCATATCAAGACTTATAGTCATATAGCCTATTAGATAGATTTATTAACAGGTGATCGCCATGACTTTTCCTCCACGACTTACATTTTTAATAATCAGCTTGCTGGTATCTACCTCTTTGTTTGCCAAAAATGATGCAATCAAGATTAACGACCAGGATTATTTTGAGAAATCCGGTTTTAATTTACTGGTGTTTAGCAACGCTTACGACGGCTTGTTTAGCGATGCCAAAATCAGCGGTGTGGAAATTATTCATCACGGTTTGCGCACCGCTACTAATGGCGATGTGCGTTTGCACGCGACACCCGAGCAATGGGACATCAACCCGGTGTTGAAAGAACGCAAAATTAATCGCGACGAACAATCCATCGAAGCGTTTTTACATTATGCGCAATACGAATTTGATTTTTCAGTCAAAGCCAAACGTGTTGGCGAAAATGTAATTATCAGTGTCAATTTACCAAAACCCTTACCAAAAGAATTAACAGGCAAAGCTGGATTTAATCTGGAATTTTTACCGTCTGCCTATTTTCATAAATCATTTTTAATGGATGACATTAGCGGTAATTTCCCTGTGTACCCAGGTGGGTTAAAAGAAATTAGCGATAAGGTTGCACCAGCTGCTTTGGCGAAAGGCAATCAACTCACTTTGGCGCCCGAAGATAATTTGCGTCGCGTACAAATTCAATCCAACACGCAACTTGAACTTTACGATGGTCGCGGCAAAGCGCAAAACGGTTGGTTTGTTGTCAGAAGTTTATTGCCCGCCAATAAAACCGGTAGCGTAGTGGAGTGGACGCTGTCCGCATCAACCGAAAAAAATTGGTTGCGTGAGCCTGTGATTGGTTATTCGCAAGTGGGTTATCACCCGACACAAAATAAAGTGGCGGTGATTGAACTTGATAAAAGCGACAAAAAAATTCAATCGGCATCATTGATCAAAATCGGTGCTGATGGCAGCCGAAAAAAAGTGTTAACGCAAAAACCCAAAACCTGGGGACAATATCTGCGCTACAACTACGCGCAATTTGATTTCAGCAAAATTACTGAACCTGGTCTTTATGTTATTCAATACGGCAAACAAGAAACCTCAAGCTTTCGCATTGCCAAAGATGTTTATCAAAATGCATGGCAACCTTCGCTGGATATTTATTTGCCCGTGCAAATGGATCACATGACAGTCAACGAAGGTTATCGCGTATGGCACGGAGCGTCGCATCTTGATGATGCCTTGCAAGCACCGGTCAATCACGTGCATTTTGATTTGTACGCGCAAGGTCCAACAACTGACACGCCTTACAAACCCGGCGAACATATTCCCGGTTTAAATATTGGCGGCTGGTATGACGCTGGCGATTACGACATTCGTACCCAAACCCAATATGATGTAGTCAACACACTGGTGACTACTTGGGAAAAGTTTGGTATTCAACGCGACACCACCTCTGTCGATTACGATCGTCGCTGGGTTGAATTGCATCAAGCTGATGGCAAAGCCGATATTTTGCAACAAATTGAACACGGCACTTTAGCGTTGATTGCACAACATCGTGCTATTGGCCATGCAATTCCCGGCATAGTCGAAGCGCATTTGGATACCTACACACATTTGGGTGATGGACTAACCAAAACTGATAATTTAATTTACGATCCGAAAAAATCTGAATTGGAATCTGATGGCTTCAAAAGCGGAAAATTTGATGATCGCTGGGCATTTACCAGCAAATCCTCGTCATTAAATTACGGTTCTGCTGCTGCTCTCACTGCCGCCAGCCGCGCTTTAAAAAATCACAACCCAAAACTTGCTGCAGAATGTATTGCGACAGCCAAAAAAGTTTGGGCTGATGAAGCCGCCAAAAGCAAACCGGATTTATTCCAACACGGCAACACCACTGGCGGCCGCTTGGAATCTGAAAAATTAAAAGCAGCAACTGAATTGTTAATTACTACCAAAGATCCAGTTTATGCAAAAGCGATTGAAGAATTATTGCCAAAATCCAATATCGCCTTTCAAGCTGATTGGTTAATCCGCGCATTGCCTTTGATGCCGGATAATTTCAAACAACAACTGCGTGTAGCGGCAGAAAAATACGCGGCCGATTACAAAGCCAACCTCAACAAAAATCCCTACGGCGTCATCATCACTGAAGGTGGTTGGGCAGGTAATGGTTTTGTAATTCGCATTGCGCTGAATAATTATTATCTGCACAAAACCTTCCCGGATTTGTTCGACAAAGAAACGGTATTCAGAGGCCTGAATTATTTGTACGGCACACATCCAGCACACAATTTGTCGATGGTATCGAACGTTGGTGTTCGCTCAAAAGAAGTAGCTTACGGCATGAATCGCGCGGATTTCTCGTTTATATCCGGCGGCATTATTCCCGGCATTTTAATTCTGAAACCGGATTATCCCGAGAACCATGAAGACTGGCCTTTCTTCTGGGGACAAAATGAATACGTGGTAAATTTACCCGCCAGTTATATTTTTCTGGTAAATGCGGCGGATGATTTATTGAAGAACTAGATTGGCAGGATTTTTTCGAAGCCCTTCCGGATTATCCAGAAGGGCTTTTTTATTTGCATAAGATAAGAAACGATATTGCGGTATTAACTGTTATTTATTTGCATCACAAACCCAATTGGGTTTAGCGCTAAACCAGAATTCAGATTTCAAACCAATTAATTTATAAATGCCGACTGGTAAATCTTTGCGAACATTCTCAACATTGCAGGTCACTCTCGCGTGAGTGATAGCACCTTGCATATATTGCTGCATCAACCGCGCGGTTTGCTCAACATCTTTTAAATCATCCAGAAAATTACCGTTGTGTAAATTCGTCACCAGGGCCTGAATGTATTTGGCCCCGCGCTCGGTCATCAAACGCAAAGTTTCACCCACGCGTGGCTCATTACAACCTACCTGCATACCGGCATTGAAAAAAGCGCAGCCGGGGATAGCGTCGTTATTCTCACCGACTTTGTTGACGTAGATATAAATCAACCAATTTTCCAACTGTTCAAGCGGTGAATTAATCGGTGACAGAATGCAATCCAGATCCTGGCGAATCTTTTCCCAATAGTGATTGGTTGCTTCGCAAAACAATTCAGCCTTGGATTCAAAGTGGTGATAAAAACTACCCTTGGTCACACCGGCCTGCTTACAAATTTCATTTACGCCAACAGCGCTGTAGTTACTGCTCCAGATCAAATCCAGAGCGGTTTCCAAAAGCAATGTGCGGGTATCTGTAGCGTTCATAAGCGGTATCTTGGTTAAGTCGTGCGAGCATTATGATACCGAATGGTATGTTTTTCAACCACACATACCACCCTTGCAGCCTGCCTGCGCACAATACTCATCACCGCCTAAAACTAGCTAATCATCTGATTTTTCAATGTTTTTTATAAAATTATTCAATAGATATTTAGGCCTAAAATATTACCTAATAAATTTTTCTTGACCAACATACCAACCGGTATGTATATTTTCACAAGCCCGAAATCAGCCAATCAGGGAAATTCGGAAATTCACTATTTGCAACACAAGCCGCAACAGGAGCCTATGATGCGCAGACTTTTCACCCAACATCCCGCCTTGTCACTTACCGCCACCGCCATACTGACAGGTATCCTCAGCTTTTATTTCACTACCAATGTCGATGCAGCTTCACCCAGTGCCGTACCACCTGCGCCCAATGTAGATGTGCTATTGCTACAGCCCGAACCTATTCGCAGCTGGAACCAATTCTCCGGTCGCCTCGCCCCGGTTGAAAGCGCAGCCATCAAACCTCTGGTCAGCGGTACCATCCAAAAAGTGCTGTTTACCGAAGGCCAGCAAGTGAAAAAAGGTCAGCCCTTATTTGTGATTGACCCACGCCCACATCAAGCTTCTGTGCAACGTGCTCAAGCACAACTCGCCACCGCACAATCGCGAGCGACATTAGCGCAGGACGAACTGACTCGCGCCGAGCAACTTATAAGCGCCAAACTGGTATCACAAAGTGTTTACGGCTCGGCATTGAGCGCAAACCAAGTGGCGCAGGCCGATGTTAAACAAGCAGAAGCCGCTTTAAGTCAGGCGAAACTGGATCTCGAGTACGCGCATATCAGCGCACCGATTTCCGGTCGCGTCGGTCGCGCAGAACTCACCACAGGTAATGTAGTGGATGCCGGTGTGAATGCGCCGGTGCTCACGCAAATTGTTGCCAACGACAAACTCTACGCCGAATTTAATGTGGACGAAGCCACCTATGTGCAGTTGGTGCGCAACACACAAAATGTACAAGACATGCCAGTGGAATTAAGTTTGGCAGCTGATTCAGCGACAACTTATCAAGGCCAGATCTATGCCTTTGATAACCATCTGGATACCAACAGCGGCACCATTCGCGCTCGCGCAATTTTTGATAACAAAGATGGCGCACTCACGGCGGGCATGTTCGCCAATTTACGTTTGGGTTCTGCTGAAAAATCCAACAGTTTGTTAATTCCTGAACGCGCGATAGGCACCAATCAAAGCAAAAAATTTGTATTGGTTGTGGATGAAACCAACACCGCAAATTATCGCGAGGTGGTTCTGGGTGAACATTATCAAGGTCAACGCGTTGTGATCTCAGGTCTTGAAGCCGGTGAAAAAATTATTGTCAACGGTTTATCCCACGTACGCCCCAAGAGTCTTGTGAATCCTTCACCAGTTGCCAACAAATTGGCTGCTGCCCACTAATCACTATTTAATTTTTTAAAACGGATTTAAAAAAACTGGCAGATCATTATGAACATATCCAAATTTTTTGTAGATCGCCCCATATTTGCGGGAGTGATTTCACTACTGATTTTTATCGGCGGTTTTATCGCCATGTTTCAATTACCGATTTCGGAATACCCCGAAGTTTCACCACCTTCAGTGGTAGTTAACGCATCTTATCCCGGTGCCAATCCGAAAGTGATTGCTGAAACCGTTGCAACACCTTTGGAAGAACAGCTCGCGGGCACTGAAAATATGTTGTACATGTTTTCACAAGCCACCACTGATGGGCGCCTGACATTAACTGTGACGTTCAAAATTGGTACCAATGCCGACCTTGCGCAACAAATGGTGCAAAACCGTATCTCTCAAGCGCTACCACGCCTACCTGAGGTCACGCGTCAACGCGGTGTAACGGTTGTAAAAAGTTCGCCTGATTTAACCATGGTCGTGCATTTAATTTCGCCGGACAAAAGTTACGACGAACTTTATCTGCGCAACTATGCATTAATGAATATTAAAGATGAGCTGGCGAAAGTTCCTGGCGTCGGCATGGTGCGTTTGTTTGGTTCGGGCGATTACGCCATGCGCATCTGGTTAAATCCGGAAAAAATTGCCGAAAAAAGTTTAACCGCCAATGAAGTGATCAATGCGATTCGCGAACAAAATGTTCAGGTAGCTGCGGGTATTATTGGTGGCGCACCAGTGACCGATTTGGTTGACGTGCAATTACCTATCAATGCTAAAGGTCGCTTGGATAACCCCGAAGAATTTGGCGAAATTATTATTCGTGCTGGTAATAACGGTGAAATCACTCGCCTGAAAGATGTCGCTCGCATTGAAATGGGCGCATCAGAATTTGCATTAAATTCCATGTTGGATAGTCAACCTGCTGTTGCCATTCCTATCTTTCAGGCGCCCGGCGCTAACGCGATTCAAATTTCTGACAATGTTCGCTCGACTATGGCGGAATTGAAAAAACGTTTCCCACAGGGTGTGGACTATCACGTTGTTTATGATCCCACTATTTTTGTAAAAAGTTCGATAAAAGCGGTAATCAAAACTCTTCTCGAAGCACTCGCACTGGTTGTCGTCGTTGTGATTTTATTTTTGCAAACCTGGCGCGCATCTATCATTCCATTATTGGCCGTTCCGGTTTCAATTATCGGTACTTTCGGTTTGATGTGGGCGTTTGGATTCTCCATCAATACGCTTTCACTTTTTGGTTTGGTATTGGCGATAGGCATTGTGGTTGACGATGCAATCGTGGTGGTAGAAAACGTCGAACGAAATATTGAAGACGGTTTAACGCCCATTGCCGCCACATATAAAGCCATGCAAGAAGTGAGCGGACCGATTATCGCAATTTCGTTAACGCTGATTGCGGTGTTTGTACCCATCGCATTTGTGAGCGGTTTGACCGGTCAATTCTACAAACAATTTGCATTGACTATTGCAATTTCCACCGTGATTTCTGCCATCAACTCTTTAACACTTAGCCCTGCGTTAGCGGCGCTGTTGTTGAAAGGTCATAATGAACCTAAAGATCGTTTGACTCGTGGTATGGATAAAGTTTTCGGTGGTTTTTTTTCCTGGTTTAATCGCAGTTTTGCGCGTGCATCCGGAAATTATTCAACCAAAGTTGGAAAAATTCTCGGACGCAAAATGGCAGCCGTTGGTGTGTATGCAATTCTATTAGGCGTTGCAGTAGTCGGTTTTAATATTATCCCCAAAGGTTTTGTGCCTGCGCAGGATAAACAATATCTGATTGCCTTTGCGCAATTACCCGATGGCGCCACTTTGGATCGCACCGAAAAAGTGATTCGCGAAATGGGCATAATTGGTTTGGCGGAAGCGGGTGTAGAAAATGCTGTGCAGTTCCCAGGCTTGAGCATTAATGGTTTCACTAATAGCTCCAGCGCTGGCATTGTATTTTTTCCTCTAAAAGATTTTGACCAACGCACCAGTAAAGAATTATCAGCAGCGGCCATTTCACAAAAACTGCAAATGAAATTCGCTGGCATTGAAGAAGCATTTATTGCGATTTTCCCACCACCACCTGTGCGCGGTTTGGGTACCACTGGCGGATTCAAATTGCAAATTGAAGATCGTGCCGGTTTGGGTTACGAAAAATTGGCCGAAGTGGTAGCGCAAGTGCAACAAAAAGCCATGCAACGCCCGGAATTGGCAAGCGTATTTTCTAACTACAAAATTAATGTGCCGCAATTGTATGCCGATGTGGATCGCACCAAAGCCAAACAACTTGGTTTAAACGTGAAAGAAATTTTTGACACTATGCAAGTTTATTTGGGTTCGCTTTACGTCAACGATTTCAATCAATTTGGCCGCACCTATCAAGTTATTGCACAAGCTGATGCGCCTTATCGCAACACACCGGACGACGCGCTGAATTTAAAAGTGCGCAACGCGCAAGGCGATATGGTGCCACTGGGTGCAGTCTTAACTATGAAAGAAAGTTACGGGCCTGAAAGTGCTGCTCACTACAATGGTTATTTGGCAGCAGATATGAACGGCAATGCTGCACCCGGTTATTCCAGTGGCCAGGCGCAGGATGCCATCACCGAAATTTTGGATGAAGTCTTACCTACCGGCATTGTGTATGAGTGGACGGATTTAACTTATCAGGAAGTGCTCGCTGGCAATACTGCCATTTATATTTTGCCGCTCTGTTTGTTGTTGGTGTTTTTGGTTCTTGCAGCGCAATACGAAAGTTTGGCATTACCTTTGGTGGTAGTGACTATTGTTCCGCTGTCAATTTTGTCTGCGCTTTTCGGCGTATGGATAACCAATGGCGACAACAATATTTTTACGCAAATCAGTTTGTTTGTACTCGCCGGTCTCGCCAGTAAAAACGCAATTTTGATTGTGGAATTTGCGCGAGAATTGGAAATTCGCGGCATGCAAACTTATCAAGCGGCAATCACCGCCAGTCGTATGCGTTTGCGTCCAATTTTGATGACATCTTTCGCATTTATTATGGGTGTATTACCCATGGTGTTCTCAACCGGTGCTGGTGCCGAAATGCGTAGCGTCATGGGTATTGCCGTTTTCTCGGGCATGTTAGGTGTGACTTTCTTTGGTTTGTTCTTTACGCCAATGTTTTATGTGTTGTTGCGCAAATTAGAAGGTGACAGCAAATACCAGCAACAGAAAACTGCTGAAAACCTTGAACAACCTGTACTGACTCATGAGGTGAAAGCATGAATCAAAAATTTTTAATCAAAACCTTTAGTGTTGCGCTGTTACCACTAATCATCAGTGCCTGCAGTGGATTTAAGTCCGTAGAAAATTCACAACAGCTTGCGCAACTACCCGAAACCCCTGCGGCATTTAATTTGCCGAAGGGCATTAGCGCAGAGCAACCTATTGCTGCCTGGTGGGCACAATTGCAAGACGCAGAATTGAATCAATTGATTCGCGAGTCATTGCAACAGAATCACAGCATTCGCATTGCACAAGCATCACTGGAAGAATCGCGTGCTTATTTGCGCGACAGTAAATTGGATCGCTACCCGACAGTTGAAGCTAGCTTAAGCAGCACACGCCAGCGACAAAGTGTGGACATCAGTGGTGATGCAAATGCGCCTATTACTGAAACTTTCCAAACCGGATTTGATGCCAGTTGGGAATTGGATGTTTTTGGCCGCGTAAGAAACGGTGTGAAATTATCCAAAGCACAAGTCGCCGCACGCGCAGCCGATTTACAAGCGGCGCAAATCAGTGTGGCAGCAGAAGTTGCGAGTGCTTATATCAGTTTGCGTGGCAATCAATATTTATTGGATGTCGCCGAGCGCAATGCGAAAAACCAATTGGAATCTCTGCAATTAACTAAACGTTTTGAAGAAGTCGGTCGCGGTGATCAATTGGATGTTGCTCGCGCAGAAGCACAACTCGAATTAACTCGCACCAGCATTCCGGTTTTACAAGCGCAAATTAATACCGCACTCAATCGCATTGGTGTATTAACTGGAAAACCAACAGAAGAATTAAAAACTTCACTGGCAACAGTGAAATCTTTACCAGAAATTCCCGCATCCTTTACTGTTGGTAATCCGGCAGATTTATTAAAGCGGCGTCCGGATATTCGACGTGCAGAACAAGCCTTGGCTGGTTCTGTTGCTGAATACAATATTCGCGTCGCCGATTTGTATCCCGGTATTAGTTTCACCGGTGGATTGGGTTATCTGTCGACTGATTGGAATCGCTTGGGCAATCAGGAAACCGAAACTTTTTCGTTTACGCCACGCATTCATTGGGCAGCTTTTAATCTTGGTCGTGTTGATGCTCAAATCGATGCCGCCGATGCACGTACTCATCAACGCATAGCGGAATTTGAACAGCGCGTATTAATTGCATTGGAAGAAACTGATAATGCCCTGCAAAATTTTTCGCACGAAGAAGAACGCCGCACCGGTTTGCAACGTGCACTGGCAGCCAGCAATCAAGCTGCATTGTTTGCACGCAAAAAAT
>Ga0164241_10002434_pt1 | contig 20232 bp, 16 predicted proteins | sample OricomyardsoilBY_FD_108780 | JGI IMG/M metagenome (GOLD analysis project Ga0164241, IMG submission 108780) | Backyard soil microbial communities from Emeryville, California, USA - Original compost - Back yard soil (BY) | ecosystem: Environmental > Terrestrial > Soil > Unclassified | place: USA... | reverse complement strand
GACCCAAAGCCTACATCGTGTCCAACCGTTCCGGCTCGGACAATTTTACAAATGAACTGAGGGAATTCTCTCAACGGCATTTACAGAAATGGAAATATCCGCATTTCTTCGAATTTGTTCCAGAGTTACCCAAAACCACTACCGGTAAAATTCGGAGATTCGCGCTCTGTCGGGAAACTCAGGTCACTGAGATGCTGGAAGCCTGAAGCGTATAAGCGGAGCCCAAAGGAGTAAGCCAATGATCACGCGACTGCAATTTATTTTTGACAAAACTTTGACCGCTGCCAATGCGTTGGATAAATCCATCGCCGCCTACGGCGCCGACTTTGAAATACTTCGATTCAGTGGTAATCAGAAACATCTGGGAATAGCCGGCAATAGTTTGACGCTCGGAGAGCTGCGCAGCGTAGTCAACCGGTTGTCCAACTATTTACGCGTCATAGGTGTCGAGCGATTTAACCGCGTTGGCGTGTGTAAATCTGGCGCGGTTGACTACCTGATACTGACGCTGGCTATCTTGCGATGCGGCGCGATATCAGTACCCATCAACGGAGGCATCAGCGGCGAGAATTTGCAGAAATACCTCGACTATACCGGTTGTTCGCATGTGTTTGTGGATTCGGCAACCGTTGTAAAAATAAGCTTGGCGGCGATCGCTGAAAAGCGTCAGCGCGTGATAGAAATTAAGGCTGAATCCTTGAATGTCCTGGGGCAGGACCACGAAGGTCCGCGCCTGCTTGACCAATCCCCGGAGTTTACGCCAGTAGCGATACACGATCACGACGACGTAATGATCGTGCACACCTCAGGCACCACAGGCTTTCCCAAAGGAGTGTTGCACGGCTCGCACAGTATTATTCGCGCAGCAAAAGGCCAGTTGAAAATTCAGCCGCTAACCCGCAACAACCGCATACTGCTTGCTTCGCCGGCCAACCACCATATTACCCAGGCTGGAATCATCACGAATCTGATCGCAGGTCTCCCTGCTTATATACCTGCTGGAGAAACGCCGGAGGAATTGTTGGCGTTGATCCCCCGCGAGCGCATCAGCCTGATGCTTGCCTTCCCGGATATCTATACCGACATATGCGCGCTTGATCTTTCGCGCTACGACCTGTCAGGCATCAAAGTCTGGATGGCCGGTGGAGACTCCAGCCATGAGGCCCACATCCGCAAGCTCACCAGCGCCGGGGCATTTTTCAGAGTGTTTGGCAAGCGCCTGCTCAGCTCCGCATATATCGAATTTTTCGGCACCTCCGAAGTTGGCTTTGCCGCGTTAATGAAGGTGAGTTTTTCCTTCACCAAACGCTTCCAGCGTTACGTGGGAAAGCCGACAATTTGCAGTCCCAAAGTCAAAATTGCGGACGCGGAAGGTAACCTGTTACCTGCCAATACACCTGGACGTCTGATGGTCAAAGGACCAACACTCTTCAAAGGTTACTGGAACGCCCATGACAGGTTACATGGTGTTCACATGGACGGATGGTGGTGGACTGGCGATGTAGCCTTAAAAGACAAGCGTGGCCGGTTTTATCATCTCGATCGTGAGGTGGACGTCATACACGCGGGTGGAGCCCGAGTTTTTTCGTTGCCCATTGAGGAAGTTCTGCTGAAATTACCGGGTGTCTATGAAGTGGTCGTTGTGTCGCAGCAGCAGGGGGAGCGAACCTTGCCATGCATCATCATCCAAACCGGTGCGGATGCCCAGATTTCCGAAAAGGTCATACGCCAAAGCTTGCAACAGGAGCTGCCGCATCTCCCCGAATATAATTTGCGTCTGATAGACGATTGCAGCGCAATTCCCAGAGGGTTGACAGGAAAGATTTTGAAACGTGAGCTGAGGGCCATGTTGGTAGGCTGATTTTATCCGTCAGACGACAGGGCTTTGGTTCTGCCCAATTAAAATAATCCATTTGTACATTCACTCGATAGGGATTCTGATATGCAAACATCCGCTGATGACATTATTTTTGATTACTCCAAATGCTCCATCGATTACGACGATCTGGAGCATACGCCGCAGGAATACCGCGATCAATTAGTCCGCCTCATGTCGATCCAAGCTTACGCTGAGAAAAAGGCGGCCACAGAAGGTGTGGCCTGGATAGAAAATGCCCCCGACTACAAATGCCGCCGTATATTTACCAAGGTCTTATTTGAGGAAGCCACGCACTCCTACCTGATTTATCAAATTCTGGATAATCTGGGTGTCAGCGAGAAAGAAGCTGTGGATATTGCGAAGGGCAACAGCAGCAAAAAAATGCATGACGCATCCCTGGAAGGTCCCATGAGTGTTGGCGACAGCGACAATGAATGGATCGATATCATGTTGAACCACATGTTTCTGGATCGCGCTGGTAAATTCATGGTAACCAACTTCATCGACGCCAGTTTCAAGCCCTGGTCAGAAGCTAACGAGAAAATCCTGGTGGAAGAGGCGGGGCATATTGGCTTCGGACACCGGGAGCTAAAAAAATGGCTCAAGGGTCAGCAAGACCGCGACATCGCTCGCAAAAAAGTATCTTCCTGGTACGCCAAAGGCCTGAATTTTTTCGGTCCGCCCTCCAGTCACAAAAGCGCGATGTTGCGTGCCTACGGCTTAAAGCGCATGGACAATGAGCAGCTTCGTACGCTTTTCCGCGAGGAGGTGGAGCAGGTATTCGCGTCCATGGAAGCATTGGATCTGATCCGGCTCAGCAACAATGAATTTCCTTACGTGGCGCAATAAGCGTAGCCTGAGATAATCCCATGGTAACCAGTGATGTACCGCGTGGAAGAACCCAGATTTTTGGTCGACTGAACCAAAGCTATGCATTGTTGGAACAGATCTATAACGCCAACAGCTGTGAATGGATTGAGCTGGATCGCGCGCTGGATCCAGAGCTTTTGTTGGAATCCGCGCGTCGTGTCATAGACCGACATCCTATGGCCCGCTCGGTGTATCGCCGACGTGGTCCCTGGTTCGAGTGGATCCATACTGATCGGCAATTTCCCGTCGAAATTGAACAGCAGTATTGGGATACTGACGTTGAGGACGAGGTGCGTGCAAGAATTTTGCGGAACATCAAGGAGTTCCGGGTGCTGCGTACGGACCGCCATCCATTTCGCTTTATCCTGATCAACACACCCAAGCGCTATTTTTTGCAGATTATGACTTCGCATGTTTACACGGATGGACGCGCGGCCAATATTTTTACTGGAGATATTGTTGCTTGCTACGGCGCGCTTGAGTCCGGGGTCGATTGGCGGCCAGGGACGGTGGATATTGAAGATCGCAATCATGATCGCATGTTTCTCGCCGATATTTCACTGATACGTAAAATGCGCCTTTTCTGTAGCGCCTTTGGCAGTTTGTTGCACGATATATTCACTTTTACCGGTCGCCTGCAGTTGGCGCCGGCTCAAAGAGATAACACGGATTTATTGCTGACGGAAATCCCCCCGACGCTCATTCGCGACTTGAAAGCGCGAGCGAAGAAGCAGGGCCTTTCCCTGCATGTTTTTTTTCTGGTCGCGCTGGCGCGCACTCTAGAAAAATTCAATTCGCAGTGCGGCGCGGAGCGGCGTCAGCTGCGCATAGTAGACAACTTTAGTCTAAGACGCTTTTCGCGGCATCCGGAGATAGAGAATCTCTACGATTGTATTGCAGTTCCCTACACTATGGAGGTCAACCTGGGCTTCAAGGACGTGCAGTTGCTCCGTGATTTGAATTCACAATTGGAAGCGATGAAAGCAGGACGTGCCCTGCGTGAACTTTATAAGTACCGCTTTTATCATTGGATGTCGCTGCCCATGCCAAAATGGTTGGCGGCAAAAATCGCCGTGAATTTATTGATACGCGCCAATATTATTTGCACCAACGTAGGCCAGTTGAGCGATAAGCTTAAAACCATGGGGCAGGCGAAGGTGTTGAATTTTGTTTCATTTCCGCCACTTTTCCCGCCGGGAGATATCATGTTCCAATTCAGCAGTTTTGACGGCAGATTGAGGCTAGTGACTCTCTATCATCCCAATCAACTATCAAGACAGCTTATCCAGGAGCAGATGGTCGGCCAGTTTGTCTGTCACCTTGGAGCACTTTTGCAGGAGACCGATGCAGATAGGCCCGCATTAGTCTCTTCTGAATATTCCTCCACGTCTGACCAGCTTTCAGGAATTAATTAGCTTATGCGTGAATTCAATCTCGGTGCTTGGGTCCTCGACAACAAGCGCAAGGCCGTAGGCCTCATATTGATGATATTGGTGGCTTTTCTTGCCTTCTACATCAACTTGCGATTTGACAATACACCGGATTCTTTCTTTATGGAAAAGGATCCGACACTCATGATGTACGAACGCTTTCGCAGTGATTTTGGCAGCGATGAATTTACCTTTATCGTTCTCGAATCACCGGCACAGTGGACGCCACGGCTGATCCAGGATCTGGCGGAGCTTACCCGGAAGCTGGCGGACATGGACGCCGTTACCCGCGTGACTTCCTTGACCAATGCTCGACATATAGAAGGCGTCAATGGCGCTATCGATGTAGGTGACTTTATTGATTTGGATCAGATTGATGACGGGCAGTCCCTTGCGGCGTTGAAATCGAAAGCGGTTTCGCATCCGTTCTATCGCGATTTTCTCATCAGCGCAGACGGTTCAAAACTGGGTCTGCTCGCTGAAACAGAATTTCGCCCGAAGGAGGTCATGTACAAAATTCACTTGGCACGGGATATCCGGAAATTACTTGCATCGGAACCCTATGCCGTCTACAACCCCAGATTGGTTGGCGCCCCCATAATTGACGCCGACGTATTCAAGATCATTAATATCGAGAGTGCCATATTCGGTACGCTGTCATTTGTTCTGGTTGCCATCGGATTTTTTTGCATTTTTCGCTCATGGGTGGGCGTCGTGGTTCCACTGACAGTCGCCACTCTCTCAATTATGGTGGCGGTTGGACTCATGGGCATGATGGACGCGCCTGCTGGCCTCCTTACTCCAATCATGCCGGGCTTTCTTATTTCTGTCGGCGTGGGCTCCAGTGTCTTCCTGTTATTCGAAATTTACCAACAGAGGATTACTGGTAAGAACACCCGAGACTCCATAGTGGCTGCCTATCGGGCATCGGCGTTAACGTGCGTTATTTCCGTGACCACCACGGCCGGCGCTTTGCTTAGCTTCAGTTGGTCGGATATCAAACCCGTGCAGGAAGTGGGCCTTACCATGGCTGGCGGACTGCTGGCTTCCGTGGTGTTTGCATTGTTGCTGATTCCGTTGGCATTAGATGCGACGGCAAATATCCATATTTCACCACAGCTTCACAAATTGCTCGCTGCCCGGAATAGACGAATTGAACAATTGGCGAATTTTGTCATAAGTCGCTGGCAAATGCTGTTGATGCTATTGGCGGTGGTAATTGTGGTGGCTGGATATGGCATAAGCAAATTGCGGGTCGACTATTACTACGTCGGCCTGTTTAAGGATAAAACTGAAATAGCCCAATCCTACCGCTACGTGGATTCTGCTCTGCGCGGTGCTGCGGCGATGGAGCTGGTACTGGATACCAGCGCAAATAGTGCGTTGGATATACGGGATCCTCAGGTGATGCAAAAAATCGCTGCACTGCAATTGCACCTGGAATCGCGTTTTGAACATCTCGGTCTAAAAAGTTACAGTGTTGTGAACATGATCAAGGAGATCAACCAGTCGCTGCACGACGGCATCGAAAGCGAGTATCGCATTCCCGATTCCAGGGCCGGTATTGCAGAAGCCTTGTTCCTCTACGAATCCAGCGGTGATGATGAGTTGAATTCTTTTATCACGCAGGATTTCGAAAAAGCACGGATCAACCTGCGGTTGAAGTACCGTCCGGAGTCGGAATACGCTTCCCTTTTCAGCGAAATTAAATCCTTCATAGACCAGGAAGTAAAAAAGGATCTGGAAAAGGTTGAGGTCAGTTTGACGGGAGTTATTCCCCTATGGTCGCGCTTGACGACCTATCTATACCAAACGGAATTGGAGGCGATATTTCTTTCCACTCTTATCGTTGCCCTGGTAATGATGCTGGCATTTCGTTCGATGCGTTTGGGTTTGGCGATGATGGGATGTAATCTTATTCCGGTCGCTACCACGCTTGCCATCATGGGCTATTTTAATATTTTCCTTGACCCGTTCACTATGCTGGTCGCCGCGATTGCCATCGGTATTCTGGACGATGACACCATGCATTTCGTGCGCAGTTTTTTGCATAGCTACCGGATCAATGGCGACGCGGCTGCAGCTCTGCGCCACGCCTATGCAAATGCCGGCCAGGCGATGCTGATGCTTTCTGCTGTGTTGGTCGCTGGATTCCTGGTGTACAACTTATCCAGTGTTGCCAGCCTCGCCAAATTCGGCAGCATGACGGCATTGGCCATTGGCTTGGGTGCGGTGAGCGAATTCCTCTTTACTCCGGCGGTCATCATGCTCTGTGATCGTCTCGGTATATTACCGCGTGTAAATTCGGATACCACAATGTCAGCCATTGCTGAGCGGGAAACGACGTCATGATCACGCTGTTCCAAACGATTGGAGTGAGCTTAATTTGCTTTTTACTGGTGTTATCCAACGCAGTCTATTCTGCACACAGCGAAGCCGAGCCTCAAACAGCATCACCTATAGATTGTTCGCATGACGCTACGTGCATATTCGATCATAGTGTGGAAGCGGGGCTTGTGCCTGCGTGGCAAGCGCAGGCCCGCTTGGTCATTGTAAAAGCAAAAGGTGAGCGTCTTCGGGAAGGCGTGGCATATAACATGCGCGGCAGCGACAGTCGGGATAGCATGCGCCTGTTTCGATTCGATAAGCCGACGGACGTCGCGGGCATCGCATTTCTTATTCATGAAAACAGCGATGGGGACGATGATATCTGGATGTATCTGCCCAGCATGCAGAAAACCCGGCGTATATTGTCCTCTGGAAAAAATGACAGTTTTATGGGGTCGGATTTTTCCTATGCCGACCTCATGGCGCCGCGCACTGCCGACTTTCACCACGAATTATTGTCGAATGCCAACTGCCTGGATTCTGAAGTACCCAATTGCTATCTGGTCGGTTCCAGGGTGGCCTCGCCCAAAAATGCCAAATCGCTGGGTTATTCACGAATCAAGTCCTGGATCAGACCGGATAATTACCTCCCATACCGTATAGAGTATTTCGATCAAAAGGATCAGCTTTATAAATTTCAGGAGCTGTCCAATTTTGTCCCCGCCGCGCAAACCTGGATAGCCAGTGAGCGCTCGATGACGCATATAAAAACAAAATCCAGATCCTTCTTGCAGCTGACAAAAGTGCTCACTGACGTGAAGTACGATCCCAGCTTATTCACAGAGCGACGTCTCGGTAAATTCGGTGATTGACGAGTGAGCATCCGTAATGAATACGGTATAGCAACTCAGGTTGTAACCTGTTTGCTGCTGTCAACGCTTGTGTTGTTTGCACAATCCGCTGCGGCATTCCAGGGCCAAGGTTGGGCGGCAGTAATGGGCGCGACGGGGGATGCGGATCTCAACAACGAAACTGCTATAGGTGGGGTTTCGGGCGAGTTGAGGGCAAGTCATGGCATCCGGGAGCTGAAATTTAACGCGCGTGCAAACGCTTCCAGCAAGCGCCTGGGTTATGAGGAGGATGGTTTGCTGAGGGAGCTTAACCTGACATGGAATCCTGGTAACTGGGAAATTTCGGCCGGACGTCTGATTCAACCTTGGGGCCGTGCGGATATCATTAATCCGACTGATAATTTATCTCCCAAGCAATTGCGCTTGGTGGTAAGCGATCGCGACGAGCAGCGGACGGGTGCCGATATGCTGCGAGTGCAATATATGGCGGAGCGCAATTGGACTTTGACCTCAATCTGGGTGCCGCAGCTACAAGGCAGCTTTATACCGGCGGATGTGGCTCGCCAACTGACAGATGCTCCTTTGGCACCCGACGCTGAAATTGATACCTATGCTCTGAAGTGGGATTTCTCCGGCGCCGGATTTGACGCATCCATCAGTTGGTTGCAGGGGCCGAGTTTACTACCAGCATTTTATGTAAATGCTCAGGAGGTGGTGACCACTCGTGTGGAGCAGCAGGTGGTCGGTGGGGATTTCGTTTGGCAAATAGGTGAGCAGTACGGTTTGCGTGGTGAATTTGCGTATTTCGATTTGCAGGACGCCCGCGCAGCCTCTCCAGAGCTTCCTCGGGATTATGGATTTTATGTGCTCGGCTTGGAGCGGCAATTTGCAGACGGATGGTTGGTAATCAGTCAATGGGTTGCCCGACGCAATCAAAGCCGGGCTGGATTAGGCGATTTTGTGCAGCCAGTGGCGCGACTCAACGATGTCATATGGTTTCAATCAACAAACGACGACGACTCTCTCACCTTGGGCGTCAATCGCGCATCTTTCTATGATAGTTTCAGTGGGGAATTAAGTATTATCTATAGCCTGACCAGTGGTGATGCTGCAGTAAATTCCTCTATCGCTTGGCAGTTTACTCCCAATTTTTCGCTGCGATTGCGACACGAAAACTATTTCGGAAATACGACCACCAATCTTGGTGCGCTCAAGGATAATCGTAACACTACGTTGGAATTGCGTCAGGCATTCAGTTTTTTTTAATGGCTCCCGATCCGGGAATTCACTCGCGAGACAGTCAGTGAAAGAATTTACCGTACCCTACAAAGTCAGGTTCCAGCACTGCGATCCTGCAGGCATGGTTTTCTATCCGCGTTATTATGAAATGATCAATGTCGCGGTGGAGGACTTCTTCGAGCAAGTACTGGAGATGCCACATGCCTGGATTTGCGGGAATGGGTTGGGCATTCCTATGCGCAGCATCAATGTGGAATTTTTAAAGCCCAGCTATTTGGGCGATACCATCTTTATTCATTTGCAGCCGATCAAAATTGGTAACTCCAGCGTCCAGTTCTCACTTGAGATCACCTTCGAATCCGGAGAGAAACGCGTTCAGGGAAGTTTTACAATCGTTTTTGTCAACAATTTGCAGAAAAGACCCATCTCTGTTCCTCAGGAAGCGGCCGATAGATTACGCATGATGGTGGCGTAATAGATAGCAAGTGTTATGCGACTCTGCCGTTTTGAGCTTGGCTGTTAATAAAAGGCTTTTTCTCTGTAGCCGGTAGTTCATGGGCATTGTGGACAAACACACAAATTGTGCTGCGCATCACAAAATATCTTTTGAGGATCCTGAGCCTTTGAGTGTCTTCTGGGATGCAAAGCCGCTGATCCCGACTTTGTTTAAATCCGCTGCGAGTGGTCAACTTCACAGAGCAGCTCCGCAAACTCTTTCTTATTTACTATTACGGATGGTGAGTATGTTACCACTGAGAGTATTTATACCTTTTACGATGGGTGCCTTATTGTTCTCATCGGAAATCCTGGCCGAAACCTATACGGTATCCACCACTCCACCTTCGCCTGGTGTCATCCGCTCGGATACAGACGGGACGTTTACGGTAAGTGTGCCCAGCTCATTATGGACGTACAACAACGGGCCGATCACAAGACGATACGGCACTCTTCACAGCCGGCGCATACTGCCTAATGGCTCAGTACAGTCGCAAAACTACAGCATATCTCCCAATTCTAGTTTTACTCTCACTGGCAGGTTGCGTGGGACAACCGAGTTCTATCAGGTGAGCCATTGTTATGAGTACATGAACTCTCCTTCGGGTGCCCAATGCTTTGCTTCCGCTGTGTATCTCACTGTGCAAAGTTACCCAAATCAATTCAATATCACGCAGACATTAAATGACCCATTGACTCCAGGAGACGACCTGTACGGAGGTGAGGAGTAGAAGCACAGCCGTTCTTCCTGTTTGGTTTATGACGAAAATTATTACTTAATTCAATGGAGAATTTAAATGCGTATCTCTCAATTTGTCAGGGCCGCGTTATTAATAGCCCTCGGCGCAGAATGCCATCTGGTCAGCGCGCAAACTTATACAACTCATGACGGAACATTTAAAGTTCCCGCCGCAGGCGCCTTTCTTGTTGGTGGTGGTGTGCATGCCCCCACAACAGGTTTTCAGTGGAAATATACTTTCACACAACCGGCTGCAACTTGGTTTCAAACAAGTTTCAACGACAGTGCATGGTCCAGCGGCAGAGGCAGCTTCCATCGCGGAGGTCTTGAACCCAACGATGCTACAACCAACATCGACTGGCCTTGGCCTTCAGGTGCCACGCGCAGCACTCTATGGGCACGCTCCACCTTCTTGCTGACAGATGCATCTGTGAAGCACTCGTTAATGTTTTGGGGAAGGTGGGACGACAACATAAAGATCTACATAAACGGACACTTGGCCAATGACGTCAGTCCGCAAAATGCCAACAACAGCAGCTGGACGCCGGACTATCGGTATATAGGGATCTCCGATGTCGCGAGAAACTCACTGGTTCAAGGTACCAATCGCATCGCGGTTGAGGCGGTGGACTTTGGTGGCGGTGCGCATTTGAATTTGGGCTTGGTCAAAAGCTTCAGCATGGCAAAACTTCCGGTCTCCGGACATATAAAGTCGCAGCCATTTCTGCAACTGGTTTTGAGTGTTACCAGTGAAATGTCGCGCTTGGGAATACCGGCCGGTCAATTGTCGATTGCACTTGATCGAAGTGGTGAGCCGGATATGTTTGCATCAGTCGGCATAGGCTATATGACTAAAGACCTAAATACGTCTATGTCGCGTCACTCCGTGCTTCGCTTGGCCAGTCTCGATAAACCACCCGTGCGAAGTGCTGTGAGAAAGTTAATCAGCGATTCGGCACAGGTTTCGTTGCCCGGAGGTGGAACAACTGTAATCACCAATACCACCCGCGTTTTTCCGCTGTTAAGGCAATTATTGGTTAATGAAGGTGGCCTCAGTGGTGCGCCGGCGGGATCGCAAATTGATCAGATCGAGTTAAAAGAATTTCTCGACGGCAAGACGGGTATATGGGATGCCGGGCATGGCAATCAGGGTTCCGCTCTAGCGGATCTGCGATGGATTTACACACATGCCTTGGTTGATCGCGGAACCTACCGTTATAACAACCACGCACATTTTATACTGCGCTATTTTGTGCATCGGGTCGCTCAGGCAATGGGATATGACGGCTACAACGAATATATCCGCGACGTGCTGCTGGCGGATTCCGACGATAAGAATTTTTATATCGCCTGGCAGGACCTTGGTAAACGGGTCAAATATCCCAACGGAACTTTGATTGAGCCATGGTATCCCGTAGGTAGAAATTTCTGGCAGGGTGATTCCGGTCTCGGACACTATCTGGCCGGCGCAACCAGTGCAGATGCCTATACAAAATATCTGATTGAAATTCCAGGCAGTGAAACTTGGAATGGCGGCATGTCAGGTACGCAGGCATTCTCCAGAAAAGGTTCCTATACCGATGAGTCTGGAAGACTCAGGAGATACGCATTCTCGCTGTTTTTCGCTGGCGCGTTCGATACCAAGGATGCCGTTGTCAATACGGTGAATAATTCGATTCGCGCTCTGCCATGCAGCGCATGGAGTGCATCGGGAGTTTGTCAGTAGTTTACATATCATCGCCTGATGGACATATTTCACCTAAAAAGCCGATCATTAGATCGGCTTTTGTTCTCCTTGCCTATCTTTATAGCTCTTTTACTTACCGCAACAACCACACACGGTCATAGGTAATTGCTGCCCGGTTTTGGCATCCTGATTCGTCCACTGCCCGTTCCAACTGAGATATTTGGAAGATCCCGTACAAGTGGATGGGCATTGAGCTTGCGCTTGCGATTGACCATTAAGGACTTGGGACGCCTGTACATCCATACACTGTTTGGATCCGGCCACTATGTCATCAAAAATATGACTCAAACTGCCAGATGTAGTGTTTTTGCCGGAGGATGGTGTAGCCGTGCCTGTGTAATTGTGGCAACCAAAACAGTTGGATATAAAATTTGCGGTCAGATTCACGTTTTGAAAATCCGTTTCCATTACTGAATTCGCCAAGCGCAGCGAGCCGCGCTGGTTGCCGATTACGGAACTCTGTGTGGTGTCGCTGACCCATAAGGCGCCCAAATTAAAATAGTTCTTCAAAATAGCAAAACTGCCATTGAGATAGGGCTGCACATTATTATTGAGCGAAGTGATGTCGCCGACGTTCTCTGCGTATTTCAGGTCAGTAGGTGCAGAGCCGTAGGGGTAATCACGACAAATCTCAGTAGGTGATCCGGTGGTGGAAGTCTGCTTGGAAGCATTGTTGAAGCTGCATTGTATGATGCCCAGAATGTCTTTGTTCTGCAGGGCTGTAGCGCAAGTCGAACTTGTAAATGACCATCCGTTGGTTGTCGATGGCGCCAAGCAGTCTGGCACATTCACATCGTGTTCAAAAGTTGCCCAAACGAATTCCGGATGATTCGGAGTGGCAATTGCTATATGAAACCCAATCATACCCAGGGTGGTGGGATTTTTATCCGAGCCGATCTGCGCTTGTATGGTGATAAATTTCGACTGATCGTCGCCTGCACCCAACACCTTCCAGGCGGTTTTTAGCTCCGTGGTGCCACCTGGGAAATTCATCTGTGTTTTAACGGAATCAACGTCGCAAAGGCTTTTGCCGAACCGAACATCGTAATACACCACATTCTTATTCTGGTCATAGATAGTAGCCCCACCGCCTGCCTGGCCGATACGCTCAGGTATTACAAACTCCGTACCGCCATCTGCAGGTTTGACGCTGCGTACGAATAGGGTTTTGCCCGTGATCTGCGCATCACACGAATTGGCTGGAGTTCCATCGGAATTAACTTCCAGTTCATGGAATTGTGTGGTGTCTTCAAAATTCAACACTTGCGGATTATTTGCCGATGGCGCCATCAAATAAGCAAATGCCTGCCAGGAGAACTGGTAAAAATCACAAAAATTCGAATCGCCAGGCCCCGCACTTTGTTTTACTTCTGTCGGCATGCTGGGGTTGCTGAACCAAGTTGGATCGGCGGTGCAATTAAAAGTGGTTGCTTGAGTAGTTGTCTTTTTTTCGGCTGCATGAATATTGTTCATTCCCACATAAAAACTACCCATCAAAGCCACGCCTACAAGCGCGCGCATATTTCCGTTGGAAATTTTCATTATCGTCAATGCCTTCTATTTATTAAAAATCGCTATGCTGCCGAGACACGGCGGCGTTGGTGTCGATACCCCTGACGGAGGAAGTGTAGTTAAGGGTTTTGAGATGGCGAATGCGATTCAGTCGGTGGGTGGCGCCTGATATTTTTTTGTTGCGCCTGTGTCGTGTTCGCTGCGCCAGCCAAGCAACGGTGAATATTTGTATGTGATAGGTGTCCGAATCGGTTATGTGTCGAATATCGGCATGCCCAATGGCAGCTTTGAGCGCCGAGGCGGCGGACAGGGCGACGCCATGGACGGTACTCGTGCGGGTGTTGGCGTCGATCCTATCGTGCGCTCCGGTGAAGCCAATATATGGAATAGCGAATTTGCGGGAAGTCCCCGTTGCGAGGATCTGCGATCAATTCGTATTTATGGCAATAAACGGGGCAGTTGTGAATTAACGGGGCATTTTTTTTGGGGATTAGCATCAAAAGCTAAAGGTCATTTGCATATCCATGCGTCGGCCTTGTGACGGAGTAGCTCGCAGTCCCGGAGTGGCGGCGGATGGGTGATATTCGTCGAAGATATTTTTAATCAATGACCGAAATCTGAATTGGCCGCGCATCCAGGGAAAAGTTTTTTCTATCGCTATATCTAGAATGGAATATTCACCCAGGGTCAATTCTCCTGTGTCATCTAACGACCTGTCACTGACATAATTGGCGCCGACATAGGCGGCCCAATTTTTGTTGAGGCTAAAGCGGCTGAATAACGCTGCTGTTTTATCGGCAACCAGGCGTGAATACCGCCGTTCCGGATGATGGCTGTCAAGATCATTGTGTGCGAGCGCCGCACTGATAATCCATTCCAGGCGGTCGTTGACCCTCCAGGTGGCATCCAGTTCTATTCCAACCGCTTGCCTTTGCTGCGGCGGTTGCAGTCGGCGATAACCTGCCACAAACTCAATTGTGTGGATGCCGGCGCTCTCGATATTGTATAGAGCGAAGGTTGCCAGTTTATCGTTATCGGGGGATAACCATTTCAGCCCCAATTCCTGCTGCGAGGATTTTTCTGGCTGTTCGACAAAAAACCAGAAGTCATCCAGCAAATAATTCAGGCTAAGCGTTTCTGCATAATTACCATAAAGGGAAACGTGGTCATTCAACTGCCAGGAGGAGCCGAGCTGTAAAATGGAATCCTGGTAAGTCGCGCGCAATTCCGGATTTGGACCCGCCAGATCCATACGTCCGTCGCGGAATTCCGAATGGCGCCAGCCGATTGATGTGGACCAGTTTGTGGTCCAATTGGACTGGATCTGCAGATATATTCCCAGGTCCTGGCGCGTGATATTCCAGTATCTGAGCTTTGTGTCCACTGTCTGTGGCAGATTGGATCGCAATGCGTCTATCAGTGCCAGTTGGGACTGTTTGAGCATTATCGCGCTATAAATCGGCGGTTGAATAAATACGCGTTCCTCCACAGCAAACTGCTGATGCATGTCTTGCGAATAAACATCAATGCCGGCAATGACTCTGTGGCCGACCGGACCCGTATGGGTCGATCCATTGAGTACCAAGCTGCCGGAGTAAGCTGTTTCCGATTCGTATTGGTCGTAAATACTCTCCACCAGTCCAAACGTAAAAGCGTTGTTTAGCCGCAGTATGGGGGCGGCCATCTGGCCCAGGATAGTGGCTAAGCCGATACGTTGGATATCGGTTTCCCGCGTCAGGAGGGTATTGGTGTTGGTGAGAAAATCACTGCCGTTTCTCACGCCGTCGCGCAATTCGCGATGCGCCAAAAAATTCCCCTGAAAGCGCCAGTCGGTGTTGATGCTATAACTGGCTGAGGCGTCGAAAAGATCTATGTCTGCTGCATATTCATCGTTAGCCTGGTTAATCAGCTCATAGCCATAAAAGGGCAAGAATTTGCCGTCGTCGGAAAATATTGGCAGCGTTAATGCTGTGGTCATCTGTAGGTTTTGGTGTTCATAGCCCAATTCAAATGCCAGTTTTTTTTGCCATTGGGCTTGAACCCGAGCACCGTATAGTCTGCGCACTTTTTGATTGTGATGCTCGCCTGACTGTTCCTGATGTTCCAGCCCAATCAATAATAGATTGAGATCTTTGGAATACAGACCTGCTTTATTGGCTTCCACAAGAACCTTGTGCGATCCCCCGCTACTGATCAGTACTTCTCTCAGCAAAGAATCATCAGATGTGGGACGTTTTTTCAAAATGTCCACCAGCCCACCTGCACTGGACTGACCGTAAAAAAGCATGGAGGGGCCTTTGAGTATGTCGACGCGCTCTATAGTGTCCGGCATTACTTGCAGCGCTGTGTTGTTACTGAGACGCAGGCCATTGATGTAGGTATTCTGCCGGGGAAAACCGCGGATAAAATAATCGTCATTGCTGCCGAGAAGTCCATCAGCCCCCGTCGCAGAGCTGATGTATCTCATGGTGCCGAGCAGGTCTTCACTTGCGCTGTCAGCAATAATTGCCTGCGGTATGACATTGTGGGCACGCGAGGAATCAAACAGCGCGTTCCCGTAACGATCCTCGCTATGTTGGATGGTGTGATAACGCAGCGGATATCGTTTGCCGGTGACGATCACTTCGTCGATTTGCGGGCGCTCGATCTCAATGGGTTGTGATTCGGGCAGCCTTGTATGCGCGAATTTCGGGCGGATAATAAAAGCCTTTGCCGCCTCCTGGAATTCGACAGCCAAATGACTGCCTCCCAGCAACCGCTCGAGTGCGCGTTTGGGTGTGTGATAACCAAATATTTTTTTGCTGCGAAGTCCGGCCAGATTATCCTCCTGGGCCAGAACATCACATTTCGCTTGAAGCGCAAATTCTATAATGGACTGCTGAAGCGGCAATGCCGGTATGTCAAAAAACCGGATACTCTCCTCTTGAACTCGATTTGCGTGACCCACAACCGGGAGACATAAGCCTAAAAACAGAAGCCAACTGCAACTAATTCTAAAAAAATTGTACGACACAACCAATTCATAGTCTCAGGAATTCGCCATAACATGCTTCAGGGGTTGACATCCTGAATGCGCCACTCGGTGCTGCCGTCCACTAATTCCGAAAAGTTTCCGGCGCGGAGATTTTGGTTTTCATCCAAACCAATATAAATATCTGCTTTCCATGCACTTCTAAATGAATAGGTTCCGTCAGAACCATCGGACTGCCGTATCAGGGTCCACTGACCGCTCAGCCAATAGTGGTGCGCTGGTCCCGATTGCAAATTCCCATATTCGATATGCAGAAACTGATCGGGTTTCCAATAATTGCGAATTCGATAATGGCTGCCGACCGGTTCCAGACTCCACTCAGCACTTAACCAGCCATTGATAATGGGCGTTGCGCCCAGCGGAGGACCCTCCGGCTTGGGCTCTATATTGATTTTAAGTGAGGTATTTTGCGCACTGCTGATCGTTTTCCGTTTTAAGGGGACCATTTTCCATTGTTGACTTTCTTTGCCGTGACACGGTAAAAGCTGAATTAAATCACCATCTTTCTCCAGGTTGACAAATTGGATGCCGAGACAAAGTTGGTATTCCTGGTTGTTATTAATTGTGCCGGTCTGTTCGTTGATATCCCATTTCTGATCTCGGAACCCGGTGCAGGTTGCAGCGGTTACATTAAAGCCATCGCCTGCGTAATCTCCCAAAGACAGGCATTGTCCATTGGTGGACATAATTTCCTGCTTGTCCGTGACATGCCAACCTTGAAATGGGATTTCGGCTTTGCAATTCCAGGCTTCTATCCGCGCTGGACTGTTCATTTGCGGATAATCCTGTGGCGCCAGCTGCAGACATTTTGCGCTGTGGGACAGGATAGCGATGGGCTCCAGCTCGGGTTCTTCCCCTGGCGGTGGTACATGACCTTGCAGGGAGTCATCTTTGGGTTTTAGGGTTACGCCACCCTGCTCGCCGAATTCGCAGGCGGAAAGCGTGGTTATGGCGAGGTACAAACAAGGCCAAAAAGAATAGCGAGATGGCTTCATCGAATGTTCATTCAGATTTCGAGCTCAGTAAGAGCTTATGCGGATTGGAGTGACTGTCGAGCGTCGCTCCGGTAATTTCGGCAAGACTCTGTGCGGCGGTTGTAGCATCCCGAATGGATATGGATCCCACAATGCGCTTTTGCGCCAGTTCGTCATCGACCACTTCAACGGGAATCCGCAGGTGTGGATTGATAGTGGTCAGTACCTCACTGAGTGGGGTGCCTTCGAAAACGATCCTTCCCTTGGCCCAGCTGGTTTCTCTCGCCGCATCCACGGATGTGGCCGCAGCACCATGCAATGCGTCGGAATAGAGAACCTGCTGATTTTTGCTCAACACCAATATGGGTTTCTGGTCACCAGAATTGTCTTGCGGTTTGAGCAGTCCCACTACGCCTTCAACAACGGTAATTTTCAGATCATCCGTCAACTGCTGGACCGCAAATTGGGTGCCGATCACCCGGATAATACCTTGGTCAGTGTGAACTCTGAAAGGTCGTGCAGAGTCTTGAGTGACTTGTAAAAATATTTGACCACGATGCAGGCGGAGTTCGCGCAGCTCTTTCGTGTACTCTGCGCTTACGACACTGTTGGTATGTAACGTTAAGACGGAACCATCTTTGAGTTCTATCGTTTTTTGCTGATTATGCGGAGCGGTGTAATATTCGGTCGTCAGATTTTGTTCAGGTTTGGGTCGAGCAAAATATACGAATATAAAACCTATCAGCAGCGCGGCGACGGCGCTCATCCAGTAGTTAACTGGATTGCGTGTATTTGTTTTTCGATACGGCAGACCTTGAATAACGCTGCCAGCGGACCAGGCCTGATCGATGCGAAGAAATGCCGCCTGATGCTCAGGGGCTGCATTCAGCCACTTGTGGAACTGTTGCTGCTCTTCTGGCAAACAGTTTGGCGAGTTGAGCCTGACGTACCAATATATGGCTTTTTTTTCGATTTTCTGCACGTTTTTCATGGGTTGAGCACGTTGTGGATGGTGTTACCGTTCATCTAGCGATTTTCTAATTATCGCCAATACCTTCATCATGCGTTTTTCAACAGAACTTACCGTAATGCCCAGCGCTTGGCTTATTTCCTTATAGCTTTTTCCTTCGATCCTATTAAGTAAAAAAGTTGTCCGATCTTTTTCTGATAGTTTTTGCAGAGCCCGTTTTACGCGGATCATGTCGTTTTGCGCGATAAGTTGCCTGTCCATAGGAATGGTTAGGACTTCGTTTTCATCTAGGTCAACGAAGGTTGCGGGTTGACGATCTTTCTGCCGAATGCGATTTAAAGCGATATTTCTTGCGGCCCGATAAAGATAGGCTTTTGGATTTTCGATGGCGCCCATACTGTTTATTTTCAGTATGTTATGAAAAGCATCTTGAACTATATCGTCAGCTTCGCCCGCCCCGGAAAACCTATGCTGCACGTATCGGCAGAGATCAGCATAATATTTCCGGAATATGTCAGTCGTCGTTTGATTGGTGGTCATATAAGAATCATCCCTTTTTCTTTCCCTTTAATCATCTCCGGGCAGCGAACGTCCCTTTGTATCCAACCCTCCAAAGGCCCCCTGCAACGCCTCCAGAAACCCCCGCAATTCCATTGCCATAATTGCAAAATCCACATCGAACTCTTCTGCGGCTGTGTCCGGTTGTTTATCGCCGGCTTGGTCGAGGATGCGTTCGGTGAATTTCAGACGTTTGACAGCAAGGTCCTGATCCAATACACATTCGATGGCGTCTTCCCAGGTAATGGCAAGTTTGCGCACCACCATTTGGGTCTTTAAATGGTTAAGCATTTCTTCGGCGGTGAGATCCTGCTTTTTACAACGTATTACACGGCCATCATCTTTTGGTGCTTCCAGCTCGCATTCGCCGCCGAGGACAAAACCTTTTGGGAGTTCGCCGGAATTAAGCCAGTGGGTCATGGTTTGGCTGGGGATTTGTTTGGTGGTGAAGGGAATGACCGGCAGACTGCCCACGGCATCGCGCAGGGCACCCAGTAATTCTTCCGCACGTTTGGCGGAACCCGCATTCACCACTATCCAGTTTTCCTCGGGGGCGATATAGGCAAACTGCAATTGCGAACGGGTGAGGGCGTGGGGTAGCAGGGAGAAAACCAATTCTTCCTTGAGTTGCTGTTTTTCCGCGCGGTTGACGTTGCGGCCTTCCTGTTGGCTGATGCCGGCGATTTTTTCCTCCAGCTGTTCATTGACCACGGCGCCGGGCAGGATTTTTTCCTGGCGTTTCGCGCAGACCATCTTATAGCCATTGGTGCTGTGCACCAGTTCTTTGCCGTGGCGACCGAGGGGCGGCACCCAACCGAAACTGGTCAGATCCTGCTTGCCGCAGGGTTGGAAAGGTTTGCTTTCCAGCGCTTCTGCGAGCTGTTCTGCGGAGAGATCAAAAGGTTTGGTCAGGCGGTAGACCCGGAGGTTTTTAAACCACATAAAAAATCCTAGGAAATTGGGTGGGCGAACAGTCGTCGGGATTGTCTTTGGCCACCGCAAAAAAAACGGGATGAAAATGTTGATGAACTACATTTTTTCCATGACTTCAATACCCAGCAAATTCAAACCACATTGCAAGGTTCGGGCAACTTGATGACTCAGCAGCAGGCGGCTGGTTTTGATGTTTTCCGAAATACCTTCTTTCAGGATGGGGCAGGCTTCGTAAAAGCTCATAAACAGGCTGGCAAGGTCGTACAAATAATTGCACAACAGGTGTGGCATGGCGTCCTGCGCGACTTGCTCCACCGCTTCACCAAATTGCATGAGTTTTAATGCCAGGGCTTTTTCCTGGGGGTCGATCAAGGTAATCGCACCGCTCAAGTTATCGGGTGCCACACCGGCTTTGCGGAAAATACTGCGTACACGGGTGTAGGCGTATTGCAGGTAGGGACCGGTATTGCCTTCAAAACTCAACATCTGGTCCCAATTGAATATGTAATCCAGGGTGCGGGTTTTGCTGAGATCGGCGTATTTCACCGCGCCTATGCCCACCTTGCGCGCCACTTCCGTTTTCTCCTCCGCCGTGAGTTCGTCGCTGTTGTGAATAATCGCGCTGGCGCGCTCCACGGCTTCGTGCAGCAATTCCGCAAGTTTGACGGTGCCGCCG
>Ga0164241_10002433_pt1 | contig 20233 bp, 27 predicted proteins | sample OricomyardsoilBY_FD_108780 | JGI IMG/M metagenome (GOLD analysis project Ga0164241, IMG submission 108780) | Backyard soil microbial communities from Emeryville, California, USA - Original compost - Back yard soil (BY) | ecosystem: Environmental > Terrestrial > Soil > Unclassified | place: USA... | reverse complement strand
TTAACGGCATCATCGACGGTGGAGCAGCGCAGATGCTAGGCATGAGCTCTCACGTGTCGTCGATGAGTGGAATGGTCACGATGTATCTCCTGATGAGTGGATTTCACGCGGGTGCGTGGCTGAAGCGGCTGAGTGCTGGTGTTACTTTCGCCCCCGTCAATCGCTCCCAATTCCCATGAGCGAACAGTTCCTTCTGTTCCGACGACAGCGGTGCCGTCTCCACAAACACACGCCCTGCTCCACCAGGCCTGTACTGGTACGGATAATCAGTAGAGAACAGTATCCGTTCCGGCCCAATGACTTCGAGAGCACGTTGCAGATAGGGATGACTCCACATACCGCTCGGTGTCACGTAAAGATTCTGTCTGAAGTAATCGACGACGGGTCGTCGCAGTCCGGCGATGCGCGCGAGTGAATTCAACCGCTCTATATAGAAGAGTACGACTTCGCCCCAGTGACCGAGTATGATCTGCAGGTCGGGATATCTATCAAGGATGCCAGCGAGCATCAGTCGGACGAACTGAATGCCGGCTTCGTAGTGCCAGCCCAGAGCGAACGTCGCAAATGCGGTGTCAACAGATTCGCTGAAGCCGGAATAATATACTTCCCTGACTGCGCGCTGCGGGATCTGCGGATGCACGAACAGGGGAACACCAAGTTTCGCCGCGGTATCGAATATCGGAATGAAATCCGGATGATCCATGTTCTTCTCGCGCGTTCGCCCACAGAGCATTGCACCCTTCAATCCCAGTTGCCGCACTGCGCGTTCGAGTTCCAGCGCAGCATCCGCTGGCGATGCGGTCGGTAGCGTGGCGAACCCCTGGAAACGGTCCCGATGATTGGCGATCGTCGCTGCCAATAGATCGTTGGTGCGTTGCGCCAGGCTGACACTCTCTTCCGGCTCGAGATTGTGCAGCGCTGGCGTGGTCACGGAAAGAACCTGCACATCCACCCCACTCTCGTCCATCAGTGAGATTCGCCCGTCGCCGAGTTCGTCCAGTCGTTCCTCGATCTCACCCAGATCGAATGCAGCAGTACCTTCATGGCCGATTGCGGACGATACCCAGGCGGCACGAATCTCCGCGGTGAGGAAGTGTTCCTCGATCGCGATCAGTTTCATGCTTAAGTCTCAGTTACCTCAACCGCGACGCGCCGCCTCGATTGCAGCGACGTCGATCTTCTTCATCTGCATCATCGCGTCGAACACGCGCTTGGCGACGGCTGGATCGGGATCGGTTACAGATTTTGTCAGCACGATCGGCGTGATCTGCCATGACAATCCCCACTTGTCCCTGCACCACCCACACTCGCTTTCCTGTCCACCGTTATTGACAATCGCGTTCCAGTAGCGGTCCGTTTCTGCCTGGTCCGAAGTTGCGACTTGAAACGAGAATGCTTCGCTCTGCGGGAAGGCCGGTCCGCCGTTGAGGCCGAGGCACGGAATGCCCATCACAGTGAACTCGACGGTCAGTACGTCGCCTTCCTTCCCCGACGGGAAATCGCCCGGCGCTCTGTGCACCGCGTCGACCGACGAATCAGGGAACGTCTCCGCGTAAAACCGTGCTGCTTGCTCAGCGCCGCCGTTGTACCAGAGGCAGATCGTGTTCTTGGCTGGCTTGCTCATGTCACTTCTCCATATAGATGAATTGAGTGAGTCCGGAGTCAACGAAGTGCTCGCGGCACGAAGATACTGCAGATTCGCCACACAGATCCGTGATCTGCCATGGAGAGGGCCCGCGATTGATGCAATTATAGCGCCCCGTCGTGCGAACGAAGATAAACAGCTATTTCGGCATACTGCTTGTCGGGGTCACCAGATTGCGTCTCGCCAAGGTAATACTGCGCCCAGCCAAGCGGAGTGCCGCCCCATGCGTTGTCCTTCACATTCAGATTTGCGCCGGCTTCCACCAACACCCTCACGGCTCCGAGCGAGCCCGACGAGACTGCATGATGCAACGGTGTTGCATGTGAATAAAGCTCCGCACTCGGCGCATTCAGATCGACGACTGCCGGAATCATGCGTCGCAATGCGTCAGCCTTCCCCTGGAGCGCGGAGAGTACCAACGCAAATTGCTTCGCGTCATCACTGACCGTCTGGAGCAGTCGATCAACATCGTTCCAGGAGCCAAGACAGAGAGCCACCGGTAACGTCAGAACCGCACCGCGCTTGACGAGATGCTCCGCCGCGGCGAGGTTGCCGTTGACGAGCGCATTGTTCTGATTGCCGTCGAGAGCGGCACCAGCGTCGACCAGCACATCGATGAGATCGAGCTGCACGTCGTGCTGCCGAGCAATCCATGACCACGAGACGAGCGTGAGCGCGTAGTCGAGCTGCTTCTGGAGATTCGTCGCGCCGACGTCGCGGGCGGCTGTGATGATCGTGCGTGCGACCGCCGCGATATTTTGAGGCAGTGCGCCATTGCGGACCGGATCTTCCGCTACGAACCAGAGCAGGTATGGTCGCTGAAAGAATCCGTCTAGTGCATTGCCAACCTTGTCGCGCAACCACGCACCCGGCTCTTCGAGACGCTCGTAGACCAGAGCGGGTGTCGCGGTGATGAGTTGCTCCAGTCTATCGATATCACCAGCGTCGATCGCCGTCACGGCTTCCCGAAAAAATGCGTCGAGACCAGGAGTGCGTTTCAGAATCGCGTTCATCGATATCTCATTGAGAGACTGACGCCTACCCGTTTACTGTCGCACGAATTTGAGATGAGTCACATTCGATGCTGCAACCGTTTTGACCAGCGCCAGTCCGTGCAGATCTCCAACGTTTTCGAAGAGGCGCTCGCCGCCGCCTAGCAATATTGGCACCTGATGCAATTGCATCTCATCGACGAGTCCGGCATTCAGGTACTGCTGCGCAGCGCGCGCACCGCCCGCCAGCGCGATATCCTTTCCGTCTGTTGCGTGACGTGCCTGATCGAGCGCACTCTCGATTCCGTCGGTTACGAATGTGAACGTCGTGCCGCCATCCAGTACCAGTGGTTCGCGTGCATGTTGGGTCAGCACGAATACCTGATGATGAAACGGCGGGTTGTGTCCCCACCAGCCGTTCCATGGTTCTGTCTTGTTCCATGCGCCAGGATGGCCACCGAACATGTTGCGGCCCATGATTGTCGCGCCGATGTTCGCGAGCTCCTCTTCCAGCACCGCCGTGCTCTCATTCGCGACACCGCCAGCCATACCATGCGGGCGCCGCCAGACTTCCAGCGGGAACACCCACTCGTGCAATTGTTCGCCGCCAATGCCAAGCGGATCCTGCACACTCTGATTCGGGCCCGCAATGAAGCCGTCGAGCGATACCGAGATCCTGAGTCGAAGTCTGGACATCTTTACACCTATTGATCGAAGTGTTCGTTTGGAACGCGACATCTACCCCTTGCGTACCGGATAACGCAGATGTGTAACGCCGACACCCGCAATCACTGTCGGATTGCCGAGTACCGCGGGCGTTCCCGTCAGGTGATCGAAGAGTCGAACTCCCGAACCAACGAGCAGCGCCGCGACGTCGATGCAGAGCTCGTCGAGAAGGCCGGCGTTCAGGAGTTGCTGGATGGTGTCAGCGCCATGGACCATGACGGACTTTCCTTTGGCGGCAGCGCTGGCCTGTTTCACAGCGCTTTCGAGCCCGTCGGTCACGAAGTGGACTGTCGAGTCGGCTCGCGGCCACCCGGAGGGGACTTCGTGGGTAAGCACGAACGCGGGTCCCCACGCATGATTTCCGCCCCAACCGTCGGCGACCTTGAAGGTGCGCAGGCCCGTCAACACGGCACCGGCTTCGGACCAGATCCCGCGCAGATAACCCGCACTTGGCGCGGACACTCGGAACGTCATCGGGTCCGATCCGCCAGTTTGGAATTCGACGTCCCCCGAACCCATGTACCAGTTGAATACATCGCCTACACCATCGTTGAGATCGGCGACGTAGCCGTCGAGCGACATCGACATGATTGCGACAATCTTCGACATTATGATGCTCCTTGTTTACGAGTGAGCTGTGTTCAGCGGACCGTTCCAGCGACTGCGGGACTTTCTATCCTCGCGGCTCGCCTCTGTGTACTTCATATCGCAACTCAACCATGTCGCTGCCCATCTGACGAACAGTCGTCAAATGCAACACTGGGTGTAGAACTCTTCGCGGAAAAAGTGGTTTCCCCTTTCCGAGTATGACAGAACCGACCTGCACGATCATTTCGTCGAGCAGGCCGGCATCGTAGAATTGGCCGGCGAGATCACCGCCGCCGACTATCCAGATATTCCTGCCATTGGCCGCCGCTTGCATCTCGACGTGCACTCGGCTCACATCACCACTGACGAATCGAATATCCGCCCCTTCGATCGCCGGAAGCTTCCGACTGGAAAATATCCAGGCCGGTTGAGTATATGGCCACTTCGATCCAGCCTCCGCAACGACCTTGTCCGCATTGCGAATCATCCATTCGTAAGTCGCCGACCCCATCGCCAGCGCACCGACATCCGCAATGAACTCCGGATAGCTGGAGCTGTTCAGATCACCGAGCGGGAAGAGCCAGTCCAGCGAATCGTCTTCCGTTGCGATGAAGCCGTCGAGAGTCGTAGCGGTGTAGAATTGCGTTTTCATGACTTGATCTTGATCTTCGCGACTTCCGGGTTCGGGGTGAAGTCCTCGCCGAAATCCTCGACGTCCATCACCTTCCGGATCTCGATCTCCGCCTCGCCGTTCGGAAAAATGTTCGGAACGCGCTTCACCCACTCGATCGCTTCCCCGAGCGACTTCACCTGAATGATCCAGAAGCCCGCAACCAGCTCCTTGGTCTCAGTGAAGGGACCGTCGACGACATTGCGCTTGTCGCCGCTGAACTTCACGCGGGCGCCCTTCGAGCTCGCAGCGAGCCCCTCGGCCGCAAGGAGAATGCCGGCCTTAACGAGCTCCTCATTGTACGCGCCCATCGACGCGAATTCTTCAGCCGTCGGCGGCACGCCAGCTTCGGACTCGCTCGAAGCCTTGACCATCACCATGAAACGCATCGGTATCTCCTGAATCCTAGTTGTGTCGGTTGTCGCCGCATCGCGGCCTCAATAACACGTCGAACGAGCCCGGTCGAAATCGACACGATCTGCGAGAAAGCCGCAGACCGTTCGGACCCTCCGCGTTTCAGATTGAACCGAATCGCTCGAATACCGCTCTTCTGCAGATCCTGAATCGTTTAATCAGAAACCGACGCCGGGAGTTGCGTCACGCCAACGAATGAAGGACCGAGCGTCTTCAACGCCTGAATGAGGTAGGTCGGATCTTCCTTGAAAGGATCCTGATACTACGGCCCCGCCGGTCAGGTCATAATCCTTCATTCTTTCGCGACAATCGTCACACGTGAAGCTGGCTGGCAAAAAGCCATTGTTGGGATCAGCGGAAATCGATCATTGATGATGTGAAAGTGAGAGTCGAAGATCTTGAATCCATCTGCTAATCAGTTCCTCGTTCGGATGATCTCAGCTAGCCTCGCCGCTTGCGGACCGCGCTGGAGACACCATCTTTTCCAACTATACGATCTCGCACCGGGGAAGAATCGATGATCCAGAAAATTGCATTGCTGGCCGCGGTGGTAACAGTCGTCAGCTCTGCACCAATCCCACTGCATGCGCAGCCGATTGTCCTCCACGCAGCTCGGCTCTTCGAGGTAAATCCGGGTCGGATCGTCAGCCCGGGCGAGGTACTCGTAGAGGGTGGCCGCATACGTGCCGCCGGCACGTCGGTGCCGAGGCCGCCGGGCGTCAGGGTGATCGATCTGGGCGACCGCACCCTGATGCCGGGGCTGATCGACGCGCACATCCACCTTTTCCTGCACCCTGCCCCTCCGTCCGAGGGCATGCAGACGGTACAGGAATCCGTACCCCTGCGAACGATAGAGGCGACTCGGGCTGCTCAGGCGGACCTGATGGCCGGCTTCACTGCGGAGCGCGACATGGGGACCGAGGGCGCTGGATCGGCGGATGCAGCGGTGCGTCGAGCCATCAACAACGGCACGATCCCCGGACCGCGACTACAGATCAGCGGCAACGCAATCTCCATTCTTGGCGGTCATGAAGACGCGATCGGTTTCAACCCCGAGCAGCACGTTCTGAGCAACGCCGACTACGCCAACGACGCCGAGCAGCTCATCGAAACGATGCGCGCGCAACACAAGGGCGGCGCGACGTTCGCGAAGATCTACGTAACCGGTCCCGACAGAATGGTGCCGCGTGGCTCCGCACCCTGCCTCGGCGATCCGTTCTGCGCGCAGCTCGGGATCGGTGAGCAGGTCGGCGATCCGGAGTTCTGGGATTTCCATACTTCATATCAGTACACCGAGTCCGAACTGCAGGCGGCCGTGACCGAAGCGGCAAGACTCGGTACAAACGTCGGCGTGCACTGTCAGGGCGAACCCGCGGCACTGCTCGCCGCGGAAGCAGGTGTGGCCGCCATCGATCACGCGACGCAGCTCAGTGACAGAACGATGGCGATGATGAAAGCGAAGGGCATCCCCGCCGTGCCGACATTCACAATCTTTGAATATTTCGCCGATCACGCCGCGGATTCGGCAGCGGCTGCACGCGAACATGCCATGCTCGATTACAAGATCCACGAGTTCAAACGGCAAGTAGCCGCCGGCGTTCCGATGGCAGTCGGCACCGACGTCGGCCCGTTTCCGCACGGCACGCAGGCGCGCGAGTTCGAGTTGATGGTGAAGTATGGAATGACACCGCTGGCTGTTCTTCAGGCGGACTATCTGAACGGTGCGCGGATTCTCATGTGGCAGAACGAAGTCGGACAGTTGAAACCGGGATACTTTGCCGATGTGGTTGCGGTACCGGGGAATCCGTTGGAGGATATTACGGCGGTGGAGCGTGTGGAGTTCGTAATGAAAGGCGGGGTGGTGTACAAGAATGCGGAACGGTGAATCAAGTCCTGCCTGCGTGTGGCAAGGGACATGAAAGGACACTATCTGTAGCCTGATGCTACAGCAGCTCAACATGGAGTGCGCGACGGACACAACGACGTGAGCACTCACCAACCCCCTGAAAACTCATGCCTCCTTCGAATCAGCGTCCTCAGCCCCTCCAAACGATCCGCCTGTTAATGCTGATTGGAGTATTGATGTTTGGTGTTGTCGTTGTCGCCGTTCACCGGAAGCCGAGCTGGCAACCGGGATCGCTGTCGATCGTGTTTGAGTATGCGCTCGTGGCATACTCGGTTCTGGCAGTGGCGATTGCAGCGATACTGAAAGGACGTGTGGCGCAGGAACCCGAGTTACAGCGTCGAAGCTCGATGCTGCTTCTCGGATGGGCACTGGGCGAGAGTGCGGCGTTGGGTGGCACCCTGATCTATTTCGTGAATGGCCAGGCTCAATGGTATGCACTCGGGCTGCTTGCCATGCTAGCATCGTTCGTGTTGTTGTCGCCTGCCGCAGTGTCACCGGATGCAGACAGGCTGGGTGTGGGATGAGAGGTTGGATACGGGCGCACGTTCTTTCCCCAACGTTGCAGCCGGCTCAGATCGGGACACACGTCACTCGAACTGCGTCCTCACCAACACGATCACTCGCAATGATGCGGAGCGGTGGCCGGCTACCAGCAAAGTACGGTTTGCCGGCGCCGAGCACGAACGGACGGAAGTAGAGACGATACTCGTCGATTAGACCGAGTTCGGTGAGGCTCGCCGCCAGCGTGGGCCCCGCGACGTCGATCTCACCTTCGACGTCATTTTTCAGTCTGCGGACAAATGCGTCAACGTTGTCTCCGACGAGAGTGGCGTTCGCGCCGACCGACTTCAGCGTACGTGAGACGACCCATTTCGGCTGCGCGCGCCACGCCGCCGCGAAGTCGTGATCGTCCGCATCCCACTCCGGTAGATCGTCGTCCCAGTAGCGCATGAGTTCGTATATCCGTCGACCATACAAGCAGCCGGACAGGCCGCGGACGTGATCCGTGAAATGACGGCCAAGCGCAACACCGGGCGGCGGCAACTCGAGCTGGCCCGAAGTACCATCGACGTAGCCGTCGAGCGATTGCATCATGCCGAATACGAGCTTACCCATGCCCTCATACCTCCGCATAAACGTCCGATTGGATCTCGAAAGGTACTACGACCTCGAACGCGAAGCCGCTCATGAATAGGACGTCGTGGATGCGCAGACCATGCGAAATTTTGACGTCGCGTGTATTGAACGTCCTGCCCGGTAAAGCACGAGTAAAACGCGAGTCAAGCGACGGCGAAGCCGTCCTAGGACGTGGTCACTTGCTGCGGATCAACCTCATGCTACTGGGGTTTCAGAAACGCCGACGCAAATTGCATTACAGCCGCAGAACCGATGAGGGTGAAGTGCGTCGTGTTCGGGATGATCGCGAGTCGGTTTGGCGATCGCTGCGATCCGTCGATGCCGGCGTCGCGTTGTCCGCCGCCCAGCAGTTTGTAGAACTCCACGATGTGTTCAGGACGAATCGCGTCGGCAGCCGCAAACACAAGCAGAGTTGGCGCCTTGATATCGGCCACGGATGTTGACCAATCGTAGCTTCGATTGGCATGTCGACTAGTTGGGGATGGCGGATCGCGGTCTGAAGCGCGACGAGAGCGCCGCTTGAGTACCCCATCACGCTGGCCTTTTTGATGCCGAGATGATCCATCAACGCAGCGACATCGTCGGCGAAGACCTCGTACGACCACGGCCGGTTGCTGTCCTTGCTCAAACCGTGGCCCTGAAAATGTGGCAATGAGAACCAGCAATCCACAATTATGCATTCTCCAAAACGCGCGACCATCCCAGCGCTTGCCTTGCCGGTCATGGCGACAAACAGCCTTGTGTCCGTTTCGCGTTGGGCTTGCTCATGATCTCATCAAGGTGACGAGAAGCTCGTCCAACAGCTCGAACTGCTCGCCCGCCCCGCTCGTGCCCGTGCTGCCGGAGGCGATAGCCTCGTCGAGGGCCTCCCTGGAAGGATAGAGCTCTCGCAGGACCAGCAGCGTCTTGCCGTCCTTTTCCTCGAAGGTCACCGTGCTAATGGGACCATCCGCACTCTCGTCGTTCGTCCAGACGATACGCGAGTTTGGCGTCACTTCGGTGTACGTGCCGAAGAACGCCATGGGCTGCTCGAAGTCAGGGTGGCTGAAAACGAAACGGTACGTGCCTCCCGTGCGGACATCGGCCTCGCAGGAAACGAAGGACATTCCAAACGAAGCCGGCACCCACCACTGCTTGAGCAACTCGGGCTTGCTCCAGGCCTCGAACACGATGTGCGCAGGGCCGTTGAAGGTGCGCGTGACGACCAGCTCACGCTCAGAATTTCGTTCTACCGTCGTGGGGTTCTTCATGGGTTTGGGCTCACTTTTGGGATTGGGCGCACTTTCCTTTTCTCTTTCCATCGACTCTTTCCTCCCGCTTCAATTCCTCAACGATCCTGTCCAATTCGTCGAAACGTGCGTCCCAGAGCTGGCGGTAACTCTCGATCCATTCCGCCTCTTGCTCCAGCCGGCGTACACCGAGCCTGCACGTCCGCACCCGCCCGACCTTTTCCGTGGTGACGAGCCCCACCTGTTCCAGGACGCCGACGTGCTTCTTCATGCCCGTAAGAGTCATGCGGAACTGCTCGGCGAGGTCCGTGATCGAAGCGTCCGAATGTCCTAGCCGTTCCAGAATGCCACGTCGAGTGCCGTCCGAGAGCGCGGCGAACGAGGCGTCTAGGCGAGCTTGCTGAAACTGAACCATACGGTTCAGTATATATCAACAGAGAAACATGTGCAAGGGGAAGCCGGACCCCAGGTACGATCTCGAGATAGAACGGGATCACCCGGAAGCTCACCCGGAAGCTCACCCGGAAGCTCGGCTGGAAGAGAAAGTGCGAGCCCTGGAGTTGAAGCAGTCGGGCGATCTGCGGAATGCTCGCCTCGCTCGTGTATTATGATTCGTTCGCGGCTTGACCTGGGCGTCAGGCCGCACAAGCGACCCAGGGACACATGTACTACGCAATCGTTGCTGCGCTCATGTTCGCGTTCCCGCTTGCATCCATTGCAATCGAGCCTTGGCATGCTGGCGCCGGCATGAGCGCCGCCCTTGTGGCTAAGTGGTTCACGTTCTGGTCGGTAGGCTGGCGTCTCTTCCTGGCTGGAGCGAGACAGGTTCTTCAGCCGGCCTATACGGCTAAGGTCATTCTCGGGCTCGAGAGTGAGGAGTGCCTGCTCCTGGTACGTGAACTAGGGTTCGCCAATCTCTCCCTCGGAATCGTGGGCATCGCGAGTTTGTTCGTTCCGTCCTGGCAATTGGCGGTCGCGCTGGCTGGGGGCATCTTCTACGCTCTGGCTGGGATCAACCATGTATTGCAGCAGCATCGCGGCCGCCTGGAAAACATCGCCATGCTGTCAGACCTCTTCGTCGCAGTTGTACTTCTCCTGGCTTGTGCTGGCGTTGTCTTAGGCCGGTAAATCGTTTGAGTGCTGCTGAACTATTCGTTCAAGCGAATCGGCGCGGTCCGATTGCACTGAACCAACGTCAATGGTGGCGCAGTCGCTCAACTCAGGCGGCGCGGCTTGATTCAGGCATTATACGGTCACGACATTCGTAATACTCGCCGCGCCATACTCGCCGCGCCGGCCGCCCTCCATAGCTTTGCACCATGACCAGTTCCAAACCCGCCGAGCTGCCCATGCGCCTGTTCAAGGATGACGCGGCATGGGAAGCGTGGCTTGCCAAGCAGCACACCAAGTCCTCCGGCCTGTGGCTGCGGATCGCCAAGGCAGCGTCGAACGTCAAATCGGTGTCATACGCCGAGGCACTCGACGTCGCGCTGTGCTACGGCTGGATCGACGGGCAAAAGAAGGCATTCGATGACACGACCTGGCTTCAGAAATTCACACCGCGCGGCAAGCGGAGCATCTGGTCAAAGATCAACCGCGAGAAAGTGCAGCGTCTTGTCGAGAGCGGCCGCATGCAGCCACCAGGCCTCGAAGCTGTAGACCGCGCCAAGGCGAACGGTCAGTGGGATTCCGCCTACGACTCGCATCGAACCGCGGGCGTGCCGGACGACTTTCAGCGCGCGCTCGATGCACACCCGCAAGCGAAGGCGTTTTTCGCGACACTGAACAGCGCGAACCGATACGCCATTCTGTTCCGGATCCAGACAGTTAAAAGAGCCGAGACGCGCGCGAGAAAAATCGAGCAGTTCGTTGGGATGTTGGAGCGGCACGAAGTGATCCATCCGTAGGGGACGAAGTAGGGACGGACTCCGGGAGCAAATTCGATTTGTTCGGCGGCAATAATTACCTGCCCCATATCCCCAGCACATGGTTACGTGCCGAATCATGCACCTGAATTCAACTCTCTATCTCTTCGCAGCTGCAGTCGCCGCGACACTCCTTACCGGCTGCTCCGACGCCACGAGCCCGGATCGTCCACCCGTTTCGGTTTCCATGAGCATTTCATCCGCGACGAATACCGGGAGAGTGCTGATCACCGACATCGGCGGACTGCGCGTGCGAGTTCCAGAAGCCCAGTCCAAGGAACTCCACGCACCGCGATTGGGCGAGGTACCTGTGAAGGCTGTGCTCGTCAGCACGTCCGGCGACACACTCGCGAGTGTCGCGTTCGTCCAGGAGTTTGTCCGCTCCTCGCACCATTGGATCGCAGGCGTGGTCGCCACGCAACGGGCAGTCGGAATGTGTGTCGGCGCGCAGGTCGCGGCGCCAGTCATGGGCTCAGCGACGGATTCGCTGTTCGTTCAATATGGCAGCATTCCCGATGGAGCAGTGTGCTGAGTTCAGCACGGCACAGCTGAATGAGGCGTTGCCGTCCGGTTAAACGTCGCTGAACATCATGGACTCAGGAAGTGTGCTCCGCAAAGCGAGCAATTTCCGGTAGCAATCGCCAATTCCACGCGCGCCGTAGTCTTCCAGTCAAGCAACGGCTCGCCACATGCCGGGCAGTGAATCTGGAATCTGGCTCGCAACTGTCGAGATCTTCGCCAGACCAACCAGAACGATCCGAGCATGATCACCCAGCCGCCAGCAAGGAAAGCCGGAGCGAGGACCTCGGGCCAGTCGAGATAGCCACCGATGGTAATCAGGACAGCTGCAAGCAGCAGTCCTCCCATTCCAGTGACGAGACCAATCCACGCGCGCGGACGACGATTCTCCCGTCGAAAGCTTGCATACATCGCCGCCGCATCCTCGCGGCGCATCGTGAAAAGGTCGAGATCCTTCGGATCGGTCCTGGTGCCGGTCGCTACTGGAGTCGAGGAATGTGGATTGATCATGAGGAATCGAGGTCAGATCCTACGCCATGCAAACAAGTCCGTGCGCCAGCCGTTCGTCAAGATATCGAGTGGGGACGGACTCCTGGAGCGAGAGTGGAAAGATCAATTCTGGAGAGGTACTCGATCTGACGTTGCCCAGCCGCCCCAATTACGGCGCCGGTACAAGTTCGGACCTGGCTTGCCGGATTTCTTGCGTTGTCCGGGTGAGAAGAACATCTTGATTCTCGTCGAACACTCGGTCAGGCGCAGCTATAATGAAAAAATCGATTCGTACCACTCTCGTAACCGCTGTGCTGTTGTTGGCAGCAGCTCCCCTCCGAGCGGACACGTATCCCCGCCAGACCGGATTCCGGGTCGTCAACTACAGCTTCACAGTTCTCCTCAGCGACGCCTCCAACGAGCTGGTCGTGACCGACACCGTGAACCTCGTCTTCACCGCAGCCGGAGTCGCCGCGATCGACCTCGATCTGTGCCAGTTGCGCACCGCGTCGGAGCCGGCCAATGCCTCGAACCCATGTCTTGTACCGGTCCCCCGTACACGTCCCGGCGAGCCCGCGGCGGCGCCGGTGTCGAGTGTGGGGCGGGGAATGACGGTCACGGCGGTCACATCGGACGGAAAGGCGCTGCGTTACACGTTCACTCATGACAGACTGCACGTGGAATTTCCAGCAGCGTCACGCGCCGGCGGTCATCTCACGTTCGCTGTCTCGTATCACGGTGTGCCCGCGAACGGCATCCTCATCGCCAACAACAAGTACGGCGATCGCTCGTTCGTCTCCAATCCGTGGCCCGACAAGACGCGCAACTGGCTCGCGGTCATCGATCACCCGTACATGAAGGCGCCCAAAACAATTGCGGTGACCGCGCCCGCCAAATACCAGGTCATCTCCAACGGAACCAGACTCGAATCCACCGATCTCTCCAACGGGATGCGTCGCACCGTGTGGAAGGAATCGGTGCCCATCGCAACGTGGCAGTACTCGCTGGCCGCCGCCCCGTTCGCAGTGGATTACTACGGCACCTACCACGGCATCCCGATGTCGGGCTGGACGTATCCGCAGGAACAGGCAGTCAGCTCCAAGGCTTTCGGCGAATTCACCCAGCCCATCCTCGAGTTCTACATCGACCACATCGGTCCGTATTCCTACGAAAAGCTGGCGCAGGTGGAAGCCAATGGAATAGGCGGGGGCATGGAGCTCGCCTCGGACATTTTCTACGGATATCCAGCCACCGGCCCGCAACGCCAACTGCTCGCGCACGAGATGGCGCATCAGTGGTTCGGCGATTCAGCTACCGAGGAGGATTGGGATGACGTGTGGCTCAGCGAAGGCTTTGCAACGTACTTCGCGCTGCTGTATCAGGAGCATCAGGACGGACGCGACGCCTTTATAGATGGTGTGAAAAAGAGCGCAGCGTCGGCGCGGCGCTTCGCCGAGTCGAATCCGACATCGACGCTGGTTCACAACAACCTGTCGGACATCAGCAAGGTGATCGCCAACAACGCGCAGATCTATCAGGGCGGCGCGCAGGTCCTCCACATGCTGCGCGGTGTACTTGGCACCGACAACTTCTGGGCAGGCATCCGTCTGTACTACTCTCGCTACCGCAACTCCAACGCATCGAGCCTCGACTTCCAGCACGCGATGGAAGATGCGTGCGCAGCAGCAGCCGACTGTCCCGCTTACGGCAAGGATCTCTCATGGTTCTTTCCGCAATGGTTGCACCGCGGCGGAGTGATGAAGGTCGACGGAAGCTGGCACTACGATGCCGCGAGCAAGCAGCTCGAGATAACGCTCGACCAGACGCCCAACGCTGGCCAGCTCTACACCATGCCGTTCCAGATCGGCATTGAAATGCCTCCTGCGGATGCGGCTGCGGCTGCGGCTGCGGCTGCGCAACGTGGCAGCGGTACGCGTAACAGCGCCGTAGCACCGACGCCAGCGCCACTGGTATGGGTGCGCGGTGCGCACAACACTCTTTCCATCCCGCTCGCCAGCGCGCCCGCCGGCGTCACCCTGGATCCGGAAAGCTGGGTAACCATGGACGAAGCCACCTTCGTCGCTCGCTAGACGGCTGAGCGCGCGACGCCAACGAGCGAGTCAGGCAGGGAAGTTCAACGAGAACGCCGAATACGCGTTCCAATTCCGCTATTGAATCGAGCTCCACGAAAGTAGCGTTCGACTCGCATCATTCAGGATCCGTTAACGATCGCTACGTTGGGCACATCGATTGTTAACACGGACAACGGATTGCACCGCAAACGCTCGGTTCGTCGGCAGACGTCAGTCGATTTCGCAGAAGTCCCAACGAACGTGGTGATCGACCCCGATCGAGCGCTTCTCTTGCGTAGATAGAGTTGTCGGCAGCCGCAGCCCCCTCTTCAAATCTTGCCCCCTGCTCGCTTGCCTGAAGATTCTTCGGCAAAGGTTGACATCCATAACCAATTAGTTATTATAACTGACAGGTTATGTACGACAGACGGGAAACAGCCATGCAATTCTCCGAACAACTCGATCTGACATTTGCGGCTCTGGCCGATCCGACACGGCGGGCCATCCTGGCTCGGCTTGCGCTCGGTGAAGCCTCGGTCGCAGAGCTGGGGGCGCCTTTCAATATGAGCCAGCCAGCGATCTCGAAGCATCTCAAGGTACTGGAGACGGCTGGCCTGATCTCTACGGGACACGAAGCCAACAAGCGGCCGCGCAAGATCGAAGGCGGGCCAATGCACGAAGCTGTCGCCTGGCTCGAAGACTACAGGAAGTTCTGGGAGCGCAGGTACGAGGCTCTCGATGAACTGCTCGACCAGCTGCAGACCAAGCCGTCGAAATCAAAGCGCAAGCGCCGCTAGTTCCAATCCCCGAACCCCAACCCAGAGGAAGGAAACCGCCATGACAACCACCGAAAAATTCACAGCCCATGTCACGCTGCCAAGTGACACGGAAGTCAGCGTCACACGCAGCTTTCGCGCGCCGCGCACGCTGGTCTGGCAAGCCCACACAGTGCCCGAGCTGGCGCGACAGTGGCTCGGTTATCCCGGCTGGTCGATGCCGGTGTGCGAGATGGATGTCCAACTCGGCGGCAAATATCGCTGGCGCTGGCACTCGGACGAGGATGGCCAGGAGTTCGGCTTCTTCGGCACGTTCAACGAGGTCAGCGAGCCGGCAAAGCTCTCGTACGACCAGTACTACGAGCCCGTCAACTTCGACAGCGCCATGCCGTTGGACAATCCGACGATGATCCGCTCCATCTACACCGAGAAGAATGGGATCACCACGCTCGTCACAGTGATGGACTTCGGCTCGAAGGAAGCACGCGATGCGGCCATCTCGACCGGTATGACCGACGGCATGGAAGTGAGCTATCAGCGGCTCGATGCGGTCTTCGCCAGCGAACAGGGAAAGTAGGAGATAGCAGAGGTGGAGTGCACTTCGCCGCAACCAGGCCCGAATCGTTGATTCGGCAAGTGCACTCTGAGCCCTGTTTCACTGTTTCATCTCATCCGCATCAGCCCGACGGTTTCGCTTCCGTCATACGGCTGAGAACTCCGTCCAGAGCATCGGAAACGGCCTTCAATGCGCCCACCTGGGTGAGATGCGTCAGTACCTGCTCATTGATCCCCCCCGCAGTCGCGAACTTCGCAGCAAGGGTCGGGAAAGTCTCTGCCGACGGATTCGCGGCAACAGTACCGAGGCCGTGGAACATACCTGCGATGTAGCTGCGAGCGGTGGTTGGCGGTACTCCTTGTCGGATCATCCAGTCGGTAATCGCATCCGCGAAAGCAAAGTACGGCGCCATGGTGGCAGTTGCTGTGCTGAACGCGTTGAAGTGTTCGGGCGATTCCAGCGTAATGGTCGATCCGAGTTGGTTGAAGATGGCTCGGGCCGTAGGGTCATCCGGATAGAGGACCGTCACGCCAGCATGAGTAGCAACCATCGGCAGCGGAATTGCCCGAACGACGCCAGTCGCTGGTGTCACAAGGGCCTGCACGCGATCGATGGAGAGGAGTGCCATCAGGCTTATCACGTGATGATCGGGCCGGAAGCGGAGTGACCCGAGCACCTCGGAAGCTACCTGAGGGCGAATAGCCAGTACGACGTTGTCGCATCCGTCGAGCACCGCCTGGTTGGACGCAGCGACCGTTACGTTGTCGAATGCCGAAGCAAGCGAAGCCGCCACGCCTGCGTTGCGCGGCGACAGCAGGAATGTGAAGGTCGCGGAATCCAGGGTATTCAGTCCGGATACGATGGCGGTGGCGATGGTCCCGGTTCCGATGAACCCGATGTGCATGGTGGTCAGAGATTGTTGCGTATAACGTGAGACATCCTGTTGTGTCTGACGAGGGAGTCGAGTGTCGCGATCAAAGACTGCGCGCGAGCTCGATAACGATCGCTATCGCGAACGATCGCTATCGCGACGCCGGATTGTTTCAGCTCACTCTCGGCAACGGAGCGAGTTTTCTGATCCGCTTCGCTGCGTCTCCGCGTAGCGCATGCCACAGATCCCAATCCAACTGCAGCCCGAGCCAGAAATCCGCGCTCATGCCGGTCACCTGAGCCAGGCGCAATGCCGTATCAGGAGTCACGGCCCGCTTGCCTCGAATGATCTCGTTCAACCGTGGAAAGGACACGCCAAGGCGAATGGCGAATGCGGACTGCGATATATCGAGCGGTTTGAGGAACTCTTCCAGGAGCATCTCGCCCGGGTGAACCGGCGGCACCTCCGTCGGCAGCCTCCGGCGCACGAGCGGGCGCGACTCGCGCGGTTTCCTGTTAGTGATAGTCCGTGACTTCGACTTCGTCGACATAGCCCGCCTCCCAGCGGAAACAAACCCCATACTGCTGATTGATGCGGATACTGTGCTGTCCGCGCCGCGAACCCGCTAGTACTTCCAGGCGATTGCCGGGCGGCACGGCCAACTCTCGAAGCTCATTCACTCGATTGAGTTGAGTCAATTTTCGCCGCACCACAGGCCACAACTCACTGGGGCAGGCAGACCGCGCTTGCCGGCTGTCCACACCATTGAATAGATCCTCGGTCGCAGCGTCGGCGAATGAGCGTATCACGATATGTATTATAACGACTGCCGTTATTAAACGCTATCGGATACATATGCTTGTCGATCCTGGAGGGTCGCATCACATAAGCGATGAAATTTCGCGGCGCGCCCAGCGCGCTTACTCGACCTGTTGTGCCGAAGCCCTGGCCGGTCTCATTCTGGCATTATCAGTGGGGGTAGAAAGTAGTTGACTAGGAAACTATATTCTGTTAGTTTACTGTTCAGCTCACACGACATCCGCATGTCTCCTCCTGTTTCTCCGCTCACCACCCATATCGGGTACTGGCTCCGTCAGGTCTCGAACCATGTGTCACACTCCTTCGCACGCAAGCTTGCGACGATGGACGTGACGGTCGCCGAATGGGCGCTGATGCGCGTGCTCTACGACGAGGCTCCCATGCCGCCGAGTCAACTCGCAGCGCGGATGGGGTTGACCCGGGGCGCCGTGACCAAGCTTGCGAATCGTCTCATCGCCAAGCGCTTGCTGACCCGAGCGGCAAATCTAGACGACAACCGCGCCCAGACCATCGGCTTGATGCGGAAGGGCGCCGCCCTGGTTCCGCGCCTGGCGGCGTTGGCTGACGAGAACGACGCCGAGAGCTTCGCGCACCTGTCCGACCGTGAGCGCAAGGCACTGCACCGCATTCTACACAAGACGGTCGCGCGGCACGGTATCACCGCGGTGGCCGTCGACTGACGGCAGAGCAACCATTTTCACCGTATTTAACCACATCAGAAGGCGAGAGCGATGGATCTTCATTCGACACAGATCGCTGAGAAATGTCTCAGCAGCGCCGAGCACAATACCATGACGTTTCCCGAGATCATCGGCGCGCTGAGTCAGGCCGGGTTCGAGGGCTACGCCATCGACTTTCGCAGCACGAGAGCGACGTACTATCAGCGCGACGGAGAAAGCGTCGTGCTACCGATGCACCTGAGCGACACGCACGTTGCCGAGGCGTGGGATCCGATCGTGGTACAGACGGCAATCAAGGAAGCGCAGCAACAGATTCCCGGTTACACGTACGCCGGATTCTGCACTAAGGTGACCGCGGCGGGATGCGCCGGTTATATCGTGTCATTCACGGGGAGACGGGTGTTGTACTACGCTCGTACGGCCGAGACGCACGTGGAGCATTTTCCGCGGTAGGTGGTTGGTGGGGTGCGACCGGCTCGCCCGCCCCGCGTCGATAACGGCGCCAATCCAAGCGCGACGTAATCCGCCCCTTGCTGTGCAACCCACCGCACCGCCGCATCGATCATCATCTCCTCGTCCCCAGCCATTCCTGAAGCAACGTCTTCAGCTCCGGACTCTGCTCTGTCCGACGGCCACAGCTCGACACTGACGTTCTTGTTCCGCGCCCGGTTCGACTGTGCCCGCAACGACACGTGGCTCGCGATTATCTCATCCCACCACGGCAGGATGAACCATCGAGAACCACAGCTCGAATCCGGGATTGAATATCTGATACGCGGTCGAGTTCCAGCCGTACTCCAGCAGCAACTCCCACGAACCAGGCCGCACAGTGCACTTCTTGAATAGCCAGCGCGGCGAGCCACCCCCCAATCATCCTTCCATGCTCTTCTCGAACCCTTCTACAAGCACCCTATTCGCTTCGACAATCTTCTCAGGCTCGATCATGTCGGAGTTGAAAACCAGATCATAGTCCGGATCTTTCGGCATTTGTCGATTCACACCAACAACGATGGTTTCCGGAGGAACGTCATGCGTTACAAGAGCTCCGGCTCCCACCACAGAACCCCTCCCGACGACAACAGGCCCAAGAATCTTCGCGCCATCTGAAACCACGACGCCTTCGGAGATGATCGGAGTCCCGACGTTTTCCCATGTCCTCGTGTTCTTGTTGTACTTCATGTTCGAGCCTATGGTCACGTTCTGAAAAATCACCACGTTCGCGCACAATTTCGCGGCGACGATGGTGCAACCTCTTCCATGATGCGCAAAGAGTACGCTCGAATCCATGTCGTCACAGCGGATCTGGCAGCTATAGAGTTTTTCCAGAAGGTTCTCGGCGAGTCTACGCAGCGCTCTGCTGTTTGAATAGCAGTTCATTCGAACCAATTTTTCGAACATCTTCCTCAATCCTCCTTTCGCACGGAGTCCGCCAGATTGTTTATGGAAGCGATCGATATAATCAAACACACCACCGCGCCGTCATCCAAGGTCTGAACGCTTTCGCGGACGATCGATGCGCGTTATCGAAGATCGCAAGTCGACCGCATCAGGGGTCAGTCTGGAACTCGATCGAAGCCAGGCGCGCTGGCGGCGTGCGCAATGAATCGTCCAAATCGCCGATACAACCACACCAGTGCGACGCTGTAGCTAAGCCAGATAGCATAACGCAGAGCTTGCGGTTGCTCAGCCGGAATCGGCACGAGAAGATATGCGAGAAGAGCGATTCCGGCGTACACTGCATAGAACTGGAGCGTCAACGGAAAAGCCAATACGACATACCGTTCCAGAAATTTGACACCGTCACCTCGCTCGTTCATGCGGAACGCGTATACAAGCCCCCATATCGTAATTCCAATCATGACGAGCACGTCAATTATACCACCGACTGTCTGCCCGCGCATTAAGAGCGCATAACGTCCAACTAGGAACTGCAGGATGCTTCCGGCTATCAGATATGCAAACTTGTCACGCTCCGATAGTCGATCCGCTCGGAGGGCGGTCGCGGCCCGTGATGCACGCCATAAGTACATGATTACTCGCGATCGTAGTTGGAGGTTGACGCGTGACGTCTTGCCAATGTTTGTCAGGCAGTGCGGTCGAGTTGCATGACTCCGGCAACACTGTCGCGAAAGCCGGCAGTTCGATAGAACTGGGCCAATCGAGGTTCATAGTCTACATGGAGCCAGCGGCATCCGCGCCGGCGCGCACACTCGGTGGCC
>Ga0164241_10002432_pt1 | contig 20242 bp, 24 predicted proteins | sample OricomyardsoilBY_FD_108780 | JGI IMG/M metagenome (GOLD analysis project Ga0164241, IMG submission 108780) | Backyard soil microbial communities from Emeryville, California, USA - Original compost - Back yard soil (BY) | ecosystem: Environmental > Terrestrial > Soil > Unclassified | place: USA... | reverse complement strand
GATGAACGCGCTGCTTGGCTATCTGACCGAGAACTGCTGCCAGGGCACTGCCTGCGCCGTCGAGAGTTCATCGGCCGAATGCGGCTGCTGACATCTTCCATCCCACCTTGGCACCCACCATGTCTGACAAGACCTACAACGTACTTTTCATCTGCACGGGCAACTCGGCACGGTCCATCGTGGCGGAGGGCCTGATGAGCAGCCTGGGGGCCGGACGGTTCAAGGCCTACTCGGCCGGGAGTCACCCGACGGGCGTCGTGAACCCTTTGGCGCTCAAGGCCCTTGGCTCACTGCGCATCCCGATGGATGGCTTCCGGAGCAAGAACTGGGACGAATTCGCTGGACCTGACGCGCCGGTCATGGACTTCGTGTTCACCGTCTGCGACAAGGCTGCCGGTGAGGTTTGCCCAGTCTGGCCAGGTCAGCCGATGACGGCGCATTGGGGCGTGCCTGACCCGGCTGCCGTTGAAGGTACGGACGAACAGAAGCTGAAGGCATTCAGCGACGTCGCCATCACCTTGAAGCGCCGCATCGAGCTGATGCTGTCGCTCCCCTTGAGCAAGCTTGAACCCATGGCGATCCAGCACCAAATCAAAGACATCGGCACGCGCTGATTAGCACCATGACCGTCAACGTTCTCATTCTCTGCACCCACAACTCCGCTCGCAGCGTCCTGAGCGAGGGCATGCTCAACCATTGGGCCAAGAAGCTCGGCGAGGACGTACAAGCCTTCAGCGCGGGCAGCGCTCCAAGCGGCCGACTGAACCCCTTTGCCCTCGAGGCGCTGACGAACGCCGGCATCGACGTCTCCAGCTACCGAAGCAAGAGCTGGGACGAGTTCACGACGCCTGACGCGCCGCCGCTCTCTATCGTCATCACGGTGTGCGACAGCGCGGCCGCGGAAGCCTGCCCAGTGTTCTTCGGCGGCAATGGTCAGCCGGTCAAAGTCCACTGGGGATACGCCGACCCGTCCAATGCCGAGGGTGGCGACGAGGGCAAGCGTCTCGCGTTCGAGCTGACCCGCCAGGCCATCGGCTACCGCATGCTCCAACTGCTGCAGCTGCCGCTCGACGAAATGAGCAAGCCCGAGTTGCATGCCGCGCTGAACGCCATTTCGGCCACTTGAAGATGAGCTCCGGAACTCCGCAAAAACTGCTGGCCGAAGCGCTGGGCACCGCCTTGCTGCTGGCGGTCGTGATCGGCTCGGGCATCATGGCCGAGCGCCTGTCAGGTGGCAACGTGGCGATTGCGCTGCTGGCCAATACCCTGGCAACCGTGGGTGGCCTCTATATCCTGATTGAGGTGTTTGGGCCCATCAGCGGCGCACATTTCAACCCGGCGGTATCGCTGGTGATGGCGGCACGCGGCGAGTTGCCCAAGGGGCTCCTGGTCCCCTATGCGGCGGTCCAGTTGCTCGGCGCCATGTTGGGCGCATGGCTGGCGCACGCGATGTTCGACATGAGCATCTTGCAGTTCTCGACCAAGCTGCGCACGGGCACGGGCCAATGGATTGCCGAGGGCGTCGCCACCTTTGGTCTGCTGCTGGTCATCCTTCGGGCCCCGGCCGGCAAGGCTTCGGCCATGGTCGCCGCCTACATCGGCGCGGCCTACTGGTTCACCGCCTCGACCTCGTTCGCCAATCCGGCGGCCGTTTTCGGTCGCATGTTCAGCGACAGCTTTGCGGGCATCGCTCCCATGAGCGCGCCGGCCTTCGTCATTGCGCAATTGATCGGTGCTGGCGTCGCTGTCGTGGTCCATCATCTCCTGATGCCGAAGGCGTTGGACAGCGGGTCTGTCAACGCCCCTTCAAGCCATTCTTCCAAGGCCAGTCATGTCTGACCCGCTATTCCCCGAAGCCACGTTTCCGGCATTGAACGCAGAGCTGTTCGATGTGCCCACGCAAGAACGGCTCGCCGTGCCGACACCGTCTCAGCACCGGCCTCGCTTCCTGATGCTCTATGGCTCGCTGCGCGAACGCTCGTTCAGCCGCTTGCTGACCTTCGAGGCGGCGCGCCTGCTCGAAGCCATGGGCGGTGAGGTGCGCATCTTCGATCCGGCCGGCCTGCCTTTACCCGATGGCGCGCCAGACACGCATCCCAAGGTTCAGGAGCTGCGCGAGCTGGCGGCCTGGTCCGAAGGCATGGGCTGGTGCTCGCCCGAGCGGCATGGCGCGATGACCGGCGTGATGAAGGCGCAGATCGACTGGATTCCGCTGAGCGTTGGCGCCGTGCGGCCAACACAAGGCAGGACCTTGGCTGTGATGCAGGTCTCCGGCGGTTCCCAGTCCTTCAATGCCGTGAACCAGATGCGCGTGCTGGGCCGCTGGATGCGCATGCTGACGATCCCCAATCAGTCCTCGGTGGCCAAGGCCTTCACGGAGTTCACCGAAGAGGGACGCATGAAGCCGTCCGCGTTCTATGACCGCGTCGTCGATGTGATGGAAGAGCTGTTCAAGTTCACGCTGCTCACGCGCGACCTGGGGCCCTACTTGGTCGACCGATACAGCGAGCGCAAGGAGAGCGCCGAGGAACTGTCCAAGCGCGTGAACCAACGCGCCATCTGACCCTTCGGGGGCGAACCAGCGGGGCTCAGGTCCCGTTTCTTTGGCTGAAGTAGTTGCTATTGACAACCACAGTGGAGGCGAATACCGTGCAGGCAATTAGTTGCTATCCACATCCAAATGTCCCACTCCCGGTCCGATTCCAATTCCGGCAGCCTCCTGCGCGAGGTCGCTCGCATGTACACCCGGGCACAGCGCGTGGTGGCCGACTGCTGCCGCACGACCAATACCCAGTGCCACCTGCTGACCGAGCTCGGACGCTCCGGGCCCTTGCCGCTGTCGGAACTCGGCACGCGGGTCAGCCTGGAGAAGAGCTGGGTGTCACGTGCGGTGGAGGCCATGGTCAAGCGTGGCTTGGTGACCAAGGAGCCGAACCCGTCCGACGCAAGGAGCTGGCTCGTCACGCTCACCGCCGACGGCGTTCGCACCGTCAATGAGCTGAACCAGACCCTCGACGCCCACGCAACCCAGTTGCTCGGGTCCCTGAGCGAGCGTGACCGCGCCGCCGTCGAGAAATCCCTGCTGCTGCTGATGCAGGCGCTGCGCGAAGACACGGCCGCCAATTGCTGCCTCCCGCCGCCTGAGGTCAAGGACACGAAGGACAACAAATCATGTTGCTGAACAAGGCATCCATTTCGCTCCGCCAGGCCGAGCCATCCGACTGGCCCGCCGTCGAATCCCTGCTGCTCGCCAACAAGCTGCCGACCGAGGGCGCTCGCGAGCATTTGTCCACCTACCTGCTCGCCGAATCGAACGGTGAGATCGTCGGCAGTGCTGGCACCGAGGTCTATGGCTCGGTCGCGCTGCTGCGCTCGGTGGCCATCGCAGCCGGCTTGCAGAAGCAGGGCATCGGCCGCCTGCTGGTCGAGCGAGTGGTTCAAGAGGCCCGCTCGAGCGGCATCGCCTCCCTGCACTTGTTGACGGTCACCGCGCCGGAATACTTCGCCCAGTACGGTTTCAAGCGCGGCAAGATCGAGGGCGCCCCGGCGGCGCTGAAGGCCTCGGCCGAATTCCAGGGCGCTTGCCCGGCCTGCGCGGCCTTCATGAGCTTGCCTTTGCACGAGGCGTCGAAGCGCAATGGTGAGTGGCCCGTGGCCGTGCTCGGCGCCGGGCCGGTGGGCTTGGCTGCAGCTGCCAGGCTGATCGAACGCGGCATTCCTTTCGTGCTGCTGGAAGCTGGCAAGCAAGTGGCTGCGAACCTTCTCGACTACGGGCACGTTCGCTTGTTCTCGCCGTGGCAGTACAACATCGACCGCACGATGGCGAGCCTGCTCGAACCCGCCGGCTGGGTGGCGCCGCCCGCGAGCGAGTTGCCGTTGGCGCGCGAGGTTGTGGAGCGCGTGCTGCAACCCTTTGCCGCGTTGCCGGCGGTGGCGAGCGCCCTCAAGCTGGACACTCGCGTCGCTTCCATCAGCCGCGAGGGCTTCGACAAGGTGAAGAGCGCCGGACGCGAGAAGGCACCGTTCGTCATTCGTGCGCTTCAAGCGGGGAAGCCTATGGAGCTGCGCGCTCGGGCGGTCATCGACGCCACGGGCACTTGGGGGACGCCGAACCCCATCGGTGCCAACGGCCTGGCGGCACTGGGCGAAGCCGAGGCTGCCGCGCAAATCTTCTATGGCATTCCGGACCTGCAAGGCAACTTGCGCCAACGCTATGAAGGCAAGCGCACGCTGGTCGTGGGCGCGGGCCACTCGGCAGCCAACGCGCTGCTGGCCCTGGCCGATATGGCCAAGCAGGTTCCAGGAATGCGACTAGCCTGGGCCGTGCGCTCGCCGGCCACGCAACGGGTCTACGGCGGCGGTGCCGCGGACGCGCTGCCGGCGCGCGGTGAGCTGGGCGCATCGCTTCGCCGCTTGCGCGAGAGTGGGATGCTGGAATTTTTCGGCGGCCTGCGCGCCACAGAGATTCGACGCGAGGCCGAACAACTGACCGTGCTCGGCCTCGATGCCCAGCAGCAGATCGTCGAGGTCGCGGGCATCGACGAAATCATCTGCGCCACGGGTCAGCGGCCCGACCTGACGGTGACCAGCGAGCTGCGACTCAAGCTCGACCCTTGGCTGGAATCCACCGAAGCGCTCGGCCCGCTGATCGACCCGAATCTGCACAGCTGGCCGTCGCGGTGCCCTCAAGAGTGCGCCCGCCTGCACAATCGGCTCATGGAAATTGTGAAGACCCTCGGCCTTTTCATCGTCACCGCACTTGCCGAAATCGTGGGTTGCTACCTGCCGTATCTCTGGCTGAAACAAGGGAAGTCGACTTGGTTTCTGTTGCCAGCGGCGGCGAGCCTTTCGCTGTTCGCTTGGCTGCTGTCGCTACACCCGACGGCAGCCGGCCGCGTGTACGCAGCGTACGGCGGCGTCTACATTGGTGTTGCCGTTATCTGGCTGTGGGCCGTAGACAAAGTGACGCCGTCCACCAGCGACTGGGTTGGTGTTGGCGTCTGCTTCGTTGGGATGGCCATCATCATGTTTGGCCCGCGCGGCGCGTAAGCAGGACTACGGTTGCGGCAGCTTTCGGTCATATAGCGATCTTCCAAGCACTCAGGTCGAAAGGCAGCAACCGCTGGCGGCAGATCGTGTGTGGTCATGCCCAGGATGGTCAGTGCAAGCCGGCATGGTGGTCAACGCTAGCCAGCACCGGGAATAGATGCGCAGTTCCGCAACAGGGCTTTCAAGGGCGGTTCCTGGGCTCCGCAAAAAGGTGAGCGGCCAGGTAGTCGACAAACACCCGGACCTTCGGCGACAGGTTCTTTCCAGAGGGCCACAGCGCTCTAAACACCTTCCTGTCCCTCACCGAGCCTGGCAAGACCTCGACAAGTGTTCCAGTGCGCAGGAGACGCGCCGTGAAGAAGTCGGGAATGTAGGCAATGCCCATGGACTGAAGCGCCATGTCGATCAGCGGCTCGACAGCACTTGCTGTGGCTTGAACGTCCAGTTGAATTTCCGCGAGTTCCCCGTCTTCCAAGACCAGCCAAGGGTCCACCTTTCCAGTCGAAGGAAAGCGATGAGCAAGCGCTGTATGTCGCTCAAGGTCCTTCGGCGTCTTCGGAATTCCCCGTGCGGCCAGGTAGCGCGGCGATGCGACCAGCATGGGCGAGTAGTGCCCCAAGAGCCTGGAAATCAGGCGCGAATCACTTCCCTCCCCGGTCCGCAATACCACATCGAATCCGTCCTCAATGACGTCAACCATTCGGTCACTGAAGTCCAACTCCAAGCGGATATCTGGATGCTCGCGCATGAAGTCGCTCAATACAGGCGTCACGAGCGTCCCGACCAGCGGGAGGCCCACACGCAGCAGGCCTTTGGCGGTCTGACCGGCTGAGAGCTCTACCTCGGCGGCTTCGAGTTCCGCGAGGATCTTCACGCAACGGGCCAAATACAGATGTCCCTCGGGTGTCAACGTGGCGCTCCGCGTGCTCCTATGGAAGAGACGAACGCCGAGCCTCTCTTCAAGACGGGAGACGTTCTCCGATCCAAGGGCACCGGAGCCGCACGCAATGACCTCCTCGTCGACGTACTAGGCCGGCGTTGTCAGATGGCGGTGGCCCAGCGCATGTCATTCGTTTCCTGAAAACAAGGCCTTCGGCTGTCGCGACTTGCGCTCGAAGAGACGCCAACGGAATCGGCCGGTCATGTCGCCATATGCCACAGAGGCTGGAGTCGTCACCCGAACTTCTGTTCCGCCACCAGCCCTGGCTATGAATCCTATCGTCGCACCGATGCGTTCCGCGCGCTCTCGCATCCCCTGCATACCCCAATGACCTGGGATTCGTATCGCGAGCACTTCATCCGGAATTCCCACGCCATCGTCCCGTATCGAGACGATCAGGCTGTCGTCCTCATGTAGCACTTCGACTTCTATATCTCTTGCGTGCGCATGCCGGTTCACGTTGACGAGGGCTTCCCGCCCGATCCACGATATCGCGTCAATGACGCCAGGGCCAATCTCCCTGGCCGGGCCAGTGACGATGGTTCGGAATCTTTGCTCAGGGTCTACAAGAATCTCGTGCCCAAGTGCGGCCAGCGCGCGGGGAAGGTCTGTCGACACCTTGACGGTTTCCCGCAGGTCTTCGATTCGATCTCGCCCTTCTGCCGCAACTTCATTTGCGCGTGCGAGCGCGCTCTCAAGTTGACTTCGCGTGCGCTCATCGGGTGCCAGCCGTTCCGCCAAACCTTGGAAGAGGTAGATCAGGCCCTGCGTGCTCTGGATCAGGGTGTCGTGAAGTTCGCGCGCAATTCTTTCGCGCTCAGCTTGCCGTGTGGTCAGGATACGGTCTCGTTCCGCCATCTGCTGTCGAAGTTGCGCCTGCAGGCGCGATGAGAGGCGCCTCATCCGAATCCGGTACAGCAGCGTTCCAACTGCGACGATCGCGAAGAACGCAGCGACTTTGAACCAAGCCGTTTGGAACCAAGCCGGCTCGACATGGACCGACAGCGTCTCAGCATCATCTTCGTGCCACCTGCCATCGCGATCCGTCCAGCCAAACTTGAAGATGTATTCGCCTGGAGGCAGATTGTTGTAGTACGCGATTCGACGAGTCCCAGGAAGCTGCCACTCCTTCTCGAAGCCCTCAAGCCTGTACCTGAATTGGATGCGTTCTGGATAACCGAGGTCTATATTCGCCCTTTCTTGAACAGCTTGACGCCCAGCGCGCGCTGCTAGCGGCGAAGCTGAATCTCGTGCAGGCGCGTGGCGAGACGCTGGCCGCCCAGGTCCTTCTTTTTCAGGCACTCGGTGGTGGCTGGGACGAGGCCACTTCGTCTGTCACGCAAGCCATCCCTCCCAGCCCGTCCCTCTAGAGTCGACCGTGGCGCGGGCTTCCAATTCCGGGATGTCTCGGAACATGATGCCGAGAAGGGCAGTTCCGAAACCGAGCTTGCCGGGAAGAATGTCCCTGAGTGCCATGAAAGTCTCCAATAGCGGTCTGAGCGACTATGCGCCGCGAGGCCATTCTTGGGAGTTCGGGAGCGCAAGGGAACCTCCTTGTGGCCAGCATGAATCTGAGCCATAGGTCGCACTTCAGCGATGCGAAGACAACCCAACGTCAGGCAGATCTAGCTGCGCGCGGCCACGGCATCGGCGCTGACTGATGGTGCAGCTTCAGTTCTCGTTTGGAGCGATGTCGTCGCCAAACTCGAAGAGTTCATCAACGACTGAAGGCGCCAGATGCGCGCACCGTCGGCATAGAGGCCATCGAGCGCGTGTCATACAGAGAGGGTTCGGAAGGTCCAGGCCGAAAGCAGAGGGCGGCCGAAGCCTTCCGTACCAAAATCTAAGATTCACCGAGCTTGGCTGAATTCCTCAGATGCGACTGCTCTCAGGCTACCGCGTCAGGAGCACTCTTCGCTGGCGCCGGCTTGGCCTTGACGGTCTTCTTCGCCTGCACCTTCCCCGAAACCTTCGCGGGGTTGGCGGAGGTTCTCTTGGCCTGAGCGGTCTTCTTCGCTGCGGGCTTGCTAGCCGTTGCTGAAGGCTTGGTTGTTGCGGGCTTGGCCTTTGCCTTCACGCTTGACGATGCCTTCTTCGCTACCTTGGGCGCCGCCTTCACAGACGCCTTGGTCGCCGCCTTCCGAGCGGGCTTCGCCTTCTTGGTGCCGATGGGGGTCTTCTTGCCGCCGATCAGGAATTCCTCGAGGCTCCGGCCAGCATCAAGAGCTGACCGAAGCCACTCAGGACGCTTACCCATCCCGCCCCAAAAATTGCCAGCTCCATCGCCAAACTTCGGCGGCTTCAAAGCCCCCTTGCTGGTCTTCTTCTTGCCAGCACTCGTCTTCGCCGCCGCAGACTTTGCAGTCAGGCCACCTCCGACAGACGTGCCGTCGGACTTTCCGAAGAGGTGCTCAACGCTCAAACCGTGGTCAGAGATTTCCTTCCGAATGCGCGCAACGACGCCAGTCCGAATTGCCGCCGCTTCCTTTTGAAGCTTTTCAATCTGATCCATGATGCGAGAGAGGGACTTTGCCATGCGAGAACTCCGTGAATGGTTACGTGCCGGAGTTTACGCACATCGCACAAAGCAGCACACCGTATCGCTTGCACGCCGCCGTCAAGCTGCGTTGGATCACCGCAGACGCGCTTGGCGGCGCTTGACTGATTTCCCTTGAAAGTCATCGCGCGTTCCCCCTTCAACAAGGTCTACGCTCATGGCTACATCACTGATGGAGTCTGCAAATGACTTCCCTCCCTATCCCAAGCAATGCTGCTGTTGTCGGCGTGCAGGCATCGTGCTTCGTGCGAATGACTGCCGTGCGGCAGATGACGGGCCTCGGCCGATCTACGATCTATCGCCTCATGGCCCTCCACCAGTTCCCGTGGCCCGTACAACTGTCCACTCGCGCCGTTGGCTGGCGGCTGTCAGATCTGGAGCAGTGGAGCGATGCACGCAAGATCGCCTCACACTACGCTCACGACGAGCAGCAAAAGACTACAGCGCCATTGATCCCCGCCGCACGAGCAGCTCGATGGAGCGTCAGCCACCGGTCAGCGGCTGCCGGATTGATGTCCAACTCATCCGCCGCGAACACACCGCCTGGGGCGGAGGATCATCACCTGAGGCGAACAAGGTGATCAGAATCGCCCTTTCTGACCTCCACCATGGCATCCAGGGCTTTCACCATGTCCGCGAAATTGGCATGGCCATGATCCTTGGGATCAAAGGTCGAATCCAGGCGCTTGACCATGTGCCAGACCGACCCCTTGTTCACCCAAGGCTCCCCCTTTGTCTCAGCGAGCAGACCTTGCTTCCGCCAGGCCTGCATGCAAGTTCTCGAAGTCCCAATAGAGCGCGACTGATCGATTCTCCTCAGGGTCTCCGTAAGCCATCTTGTTCCCCTAAGCTCCCCGACACCTCATCCTACTTCGCTGCTCAAGGGCCAAGGTAGATCGCCAGTGCCAGCACGCCATCAAGGCGATCAACGACGGTTGTCTACGCGGTGGCGTTGACGTCCGCCACGCGATTCGACGACGACTACGCCGCTTGGCTCGCCACTCAGCCGACGCCGCCTGACTGGGCCAACTGAGGACGTGGAACATGGACGCCTCCGCCTTCCTCGCTCTGACCCTCGCTTGCGCTCCGCAACTGCATGCCGACACGGCACGCGCACTCGTCAGCGTCGAGAGCGCTTTCAACCCCTGGGCGATAGGCGTGGTCGGTGGCCAACTGGTGCGCCAGCCACACAGCCGCGCGGAAGCACTCGCGACGGCGCAGGCACTGCAAGCCAACGGTTGGAACTTCAGTGTGGGGCTCGCCCAAATCAACCTGCGCAATTTCGAGCGCCTGGATCTAACAGTCGGCACGGCCTTCGACCCATGCACCAACCTGGCCGCAATGCAGAAGGTGCTGACCGAATGCATTGACCGAGTTCCTTCATCACAACGAACGCCAGGCCAGGCCCAGACGGCTCTGCGCCAGGCACTGTCTTGCTACTACAGCGGCAATTTTGTCATCGGGTTCACCCACGGCTATGTGCGCAAGGTCGCAGCGGCCGCTGGCTACATCGCCCATTCATCCACCACGGCTCAACCGAAGGAGAAGCCATGAAGCCCACTGCATCAATCCGCCTGATCTCACTCGCACTGGTGCCACCGCTGCTGGGAACGCTGGCGCAGCCTGCCCTCGCCCAAGGGTTTGAGAAGATCAACACTACGGTCTCGAACGTGAACGCCATCTTGGCGGTGGTGTCGATCGCTGTGGTCACCATCGCCATCATCTGGGCCGGTTTCAAGATGATTTTTCAGGCGGCACGTCTGGTCGATGTCGCCAACATCTTGATTGGCGGCACGCTGATCGGTGGTGCAGGCGCCTTCGCCGCCTTCATCGTCAGCTGAGCCGCGGCGGTGACTGCAATGCAAGCAGAAGCCATCTACAAGGGCGCGACGCGGCCGGCAATGACCATGGGCGTCCCTCTGACTCCCTTGGTGGTTCTGCTCGGTGCCAGCATGCTGCTGATCGTGTGGGGAGGCATTCTGCTGAGCTGGTGGATCGCCCTTTGCGTCGTGACCTCCGTCGGCCCCGCTTGGCTCTGGATGCGATTCGTAAGCGCGAAGGACGACCAGCGCTTCAGGCAGGTCTTCATTGCCTTCAAGCTGCGCCTACATGACCGGAATCGCCGGTTCTGGCGGGCGCGCAGCTATTCCCCCAACGTCTACCGAGGAGCACGTGATGCTTGGCATGTCTAGCAATGCAGCTTTGGCACCTCAACGGGCCTGGCGTCGCAAGGCCCAGCCGCGGCACTGGGCGCGGGCGCGGGCCGAGAACCCAGTTGCCGCATTTGTGCCGTTTTCATCGCTGCTCAGTCCTCACGACGTGATCACTCGCGGCGGGGACTATCTCCGGGTCTGGCGCCTGGATGGCATCCCCTTTGAATGCGCGGACGAGCACCAGGTCGCGGAGCGACACGAGGCGCTGTGCAGTCTGCTGCGCAATCTGGCCGGCGGACAGTGGGCCGTGTGGACCCATCGACTGCACCGCCATGTCACCGACCATCTGCAAGACCCCAAGGGGCGGGGCTTCGCCCGAGACCTGTCGCAGGCCTACCAGGCCGGACTCGCCAAGCAGTCGATGATGAGCAACGAGGTCTACCTGACGCTGGTCTACCGACCTAGCGCGTCACGCCTCGGCCGCACGCTGCGAGCCAGGCCGCGTTCGCGCGTCGCCATCGTCGAGGCCCAGACGGAAGCCCTGCGCGTAATGGAGGAGCGGTCCGCACTGGTGGCACGTGTACTGCGAGCCTTCGGCCCTCGGCTGCTGGGCGCCAGGCAACAAGGCGGGCGCGCATATTCGGAAGTCTCCGAGTTCTTCGGCTATCTGGTCAACGGACGTTCTGATTCTGTGCCAATGGTGGCCGGCCCGCTCTACCGGACCTTGCCTACGGTTCGCCTGTCCTTTGGCCGCGACAAACTGGAACTTCGGCACGGCGACACGAAGCGCTACGCCGCCCTGGTCGACATCAAAGAATATGCGGATGGCGTGGAACCCGGCATCCTGAACTCGTTGCTCTACGAAGCCAGCGAGTTCATTGAGACGCAGAGCTTCTCCATCTTGCCTCGCCGCGATGCCATGCGGGCGCTGGAACTGCAGCGAGACCAGCTGATCGCCAGCGAGGACGTGGTGGCAAGCCAGGTCGCCGACATGGATACGGCCCTGAACGATCTGGGTGACGGTCAGTTCTGCATGGGTGAGTACCACTACAGCCTCGTCGTATTTGGCCGCGATCCGGCCGACGCCGGTCGCCGCGCCGCGCAGGCCATCGGCGCCGTCGGGGAAACCTCGAGCCTGCAGATGTCACCGGTCGACCTAGTGGCAGATGCTGCCTGGTTCGCCCAGTTGCCCGGCAACTGGCAATGGCGGCCGAGGGACGCCAAGCTGTCCTCGCGAGCCTTCGCGGCACTGTCCAGCGCGCACAATTTCGCCAGTGGCAAGAGAGATGGCAATCCCTGGGGCGAAGCGTTGGCGCTTCTGCGTACACCCTCCGGCCAACCCTTTTATCTGAATCTGCACAGCAGTCCGGAAGGCGAAGACTCCGCGGACAAGAAGCTGCCGGGCAACACGCTGATCATCGGTTCGACCGGGGTCGGCAAGACGACGCTGGAGATGTTCCTGTTGACGCTCACGCGCAAATGGGAGCCGTCGCCGCGCCTCGTGCTCTTCGATCTGGACCGCGGATGCGAGATCGCGATCCGCGCGCTGGGTGGTCGCTACTTCACGCTTGAAGCAGGCAAGCCCACGGGCTGCAACCCGCTCCAACGCGAACCGACGCCAGCGCGGATCCAGTTTTGGGAGCAGTTGGTCCGCACCTGCATCGCCACCACAGCCCTGCCCTTGATGCCCGCCGACGAACGCGCCATCGCTGATGCGATTCGGGCTACGGCAATGATGCCGACCCCACTACGCCGTTTCTCGACCGTCCGGCAGAACTTGCCCAAGTCCGGCGAAAACAGCCTGTTCGAACGCTTGGGCCGCTGGTGCCAAGGAGGCGCATTGGGCTGGGTCTTCGACGAAGCCGACGACCAATTGCTGGACCTGCAGGCCGAGCCGGTCATCGGCTTCGACACCACCGAGTTTCTTGACCTGCCCGAGGTTCGGACGCCGGTGATGATGTATCTGCTACAGGTGATGGAAGAGCTCGTCAACGGCGACCGGCTGATCTACGTGATCTCGGAATTCTGGAAGGCGCTTGACCACGCGATCTTCAGTGATTTCGCAAAGCAGAAGCAAAAGACGATTCGCAAGCAGAACGGCTTGGGCATCTTCGACACGCAGAGTCCGTCCGATGTGCTGCGCCACCCTATCGGTCGCACGATGATCGAGCAGAGCGTGACCAAGATCTTCCTGGCCAATCCAGAGGCCGTGCGGGATGAGTATGTCGACGGCTTCGGGCTGACTGAGGCTGAGTTCGACATCGTTCGAGGCCTCAGCGCCCAAGGCGGCCGGCGATTTCTGGTGAAGCAGGGGCATGCCAGCGCGATCTGCGAGTTGGACCTGTCTGGACAGGATGAATTCATCGCCGTGCTCTCGGGCACCACCGACAACGTGGCCCTGCTCGACGCCGTGCGTGAACGTCACGGCAACGATCCGTTTCAGTGGCTTCCCGTTTTCCTGCGAGAGGTTCAGGATCGAAGGCTTCGCAATTCCAGGAGAGCAGCATGAATGCAATTCAGCGTTTCTCGGCACTGACCGCGCTGGCACTGACGGTCACTGGCGCCTCTGCACAGTTCGTCAAAGGAAATGAGGCAGTCACCTTCAACCCAAACGGCACGACCAGCGTCGAGACACCTCCGTTGCCCAAGTCGACGCTTGGCAAGCCGTGTCCTGCCACACGCCCTACCTGCACGGCATCCGGCTGGCGAATGGTCGAAACCAAGGACGGAATTCGCGAATGCACCGAGTTCTATGCCCGGCCGGAAACCTGTCGCACCTCGACGTTCGGGACTGAGAAACGACCCAGGCTCTGGATCGTGAAATTCAAGGGCCAATGGCTGCAGTGTGAAAGACCAGATCTCGGCGGCAAGTGCATCAGGCTTCAGGCACTTCCCAACAGCATTGTTCAGTGAGGAGTCATCATGTTCGCCTGGGTCGGGTCGCAGTTCGACGGAGTGTTGAACACTTATGTGATCAGCGTCGTGGCGGCGCTGATGACTGCGATCACGCCTGTCGCCCTGTCTTGCATGACGATCTGGGTCGCGCTGTTTGGTTGGGCGGTTCTTCGCAATGAGGTGTCGGACACCGTTCCGGCATTCATCTGGAAAGTCTTCAAGATTGGCATGGTGCTCGCGTTCGCCTCGCAATCGGGCGTCTACATCGCCAACGTTGCCGAAACCGCAAACGGGCTGACGACGGGCGTAGCTACGACGTTTCTGCCTCAGTCTGCGAATCCCGCGGTGATCGGCAGTCCGTACGCGCTCCTGGATGACTTCAACGAAAGTGCCAGTCAGCTTGTCGTCGACCTTCTGAAGGACGCTGGCATCACGCGGCTGGACCTCGTATTCGCGGCCATCGTTACCGCATTCGGCAACGTCATCTTCCTTTGCATTGCGCTGTTCGTTGTGACGCTTGCCAAGGTGTTCCTCTCGTTCACATTGGCAGTTGGCCCCCTCTTCATCCTCTGCCTCGCCTGGCGACCGACTGCCCGGTTCTTCGACAGCTGGCTATCTATGGTTCTCAATGCAGTGGTGCTCTCTTGGTTCGCGTTCTTTTCCCTCGGCCTCAGTGCCTATATGGGTGACAGCATCGTGAAGGCCATCCACTCCCAGGGCGGCTTTCTTGGCCCCACATTCAACGTTGTCGCCGAATCCCTGAAGTACTGCATCGTGATGATCCTGATGGCGATCCTGTGCTTTCAGGCGCCGAGCCTGGCCTCTGCGTTGACGGGTGGTGCTGCCGTACAGCAAGGCGTCCAGATGATCCAGAACGTCATGATGGTCTCGGGCCTGCGCTCGGCCTCGTCCGCACGCGGCTCGGCTGGGGGCGCCCAGGGAGGCGTGGTGCGAGCCGGCACCGGAGCGTCGTACGCCTCGGGCCGAGCCATCGGTGCGGCAGCTTCTGGTACCAGCGCCGCCGTCAGAAATGGATACGGCGCGGCGCGGACCGCCGCCTACAAGCTCGCCGCGATCCGCGGGCGGACGTAACTCACTCCAACACAAGGAGCACTGGTATGAACATTCGACTCCATCTGGGCGCTGCTCTCTGCATCCTCGCAAGCGCCTTCAGCCCCAACCGAGCGCAGGCGCAAGGCATCCCTGTCATCGACGTCGCCAACCTGATTCAGACCGTCCAGCAGGTGATGAACGACATCACCGCGATCAACAACCAGGTCCAACAGATCACCCAGTTGCAGGACCAGCTTCGCAGCATCAGCGGCATTCGCAACCTCGGTGATGTCTTCAACAACCCGTTGCTGCAGAACTATGTACCGGCTGAGGCCTTCACCCTGCTCAACGCGGTAAACGCATCCGGCTACTCGGGTCTCAGTGGCACCGCGAAAGCACTGCGTGACCTGCACATGGTCTACAACTGCCTTGATCGCGGCGGCGAAGATCGGACCCGCTGCCAGGCATCGCTTGCCCAGCCGTACCAGCAGAAGGGCCTGCTGCAGGACGCCATGAAGGCCGCATCGGGTCGTCTGGGTCAGATCCAGTCATTGATGCGCCAGATCAATGCGACGTCTGACCAGAAGGCCGTCCTCGAGATCCAGGCACGCATCGGCGCAGAGAACGCATTGTTGAACCACGAGATGTCCCAGATACAAATGCTGCAGGGCATGTCGGACAGTGAGGAGCGCATCGCGCGGTCGCTCGATCGAGAGCGCCAGTACCAGATGCTCACGCGCACAGGGAAGGTCGCCGACTACCTGCCTTGATTTCGGACCCAGCCGCGCGGCCCGCGCGACACCAAGAGGAACTGCCATGACTGCGAACCTGACGCCAGGGCAAGCCGCTGCATTGCCCGATCTCAATGAACACGGCGACGCCGACGCCGACTCGACCAGCGCGAATGCTGCTTGGGAGGTTGACCGCGCGCTGATGCTTGAGACCTCGGAGCGCCGAGCCTGGTGGGTTGCATGTGTCGGCATGCTCCTCGCACTGACTGGGATCGCCGCAGTCTTTGTTCAAGGTCCATTGAGGCAGGTGGTCGAGATCCCGATCGTGGTGGACCGGATCACCGGCGAGACCACCATCCAGCAGCGCCTCACCGTCGAGACGATCCCGCCGACGGAGGCACTCGACAAGCACAACCTGGCCCTCTTCGTGCGGGCACGGGAAGGCTACAACTGGATGTTCCTGCAGCGCGATTTCGACCAGGTCGCGCGCATGGCCGTGCCGGCTGTGTTTGCAGACTACAACCGACAGTTCGAAGGCGACACCGCTCTGCAGAAGAAGGTCGGGGCGGCTGAGGACTGGCGTATCAACATCGTCAACGTCCGGCTGTCCGCGTCGGGGCGCAGCGGCAACAAGGGCGAGGCCACGGTCACCTATGACAAGGTCGTGCGTGTCTCGGACCGCAATTTGCCCGAGGTCACCACGCGCCACGTTGCCAGCGTCGTGTTCCAGTACCAGCCTCGCGTCTTCGCCAAGGAGCGGGATCGCCTCGAGAACCCATTCGGCTTCGTCGTGGCGGCCTATAGATCAGATCCCGAGATGACCACCATCAAAGCTGGAGGCAGACTGTGAAGGCGGCAGCCGGTTTTGCGGCGGCCTGCTACCTGCTGGTCGGTGGCGAAAGCATGGCCACAGAAGAAGTGACAGGCCATGCAGCGCCACCGCACGCCAACGATGCACGCATTCGCGAGATCGCCTACGAGCCACATGCCGTCGTCGCCGTGCCCGTCAAGCGTGGTGTCGTGACCCTCGTAGTGCTCGATGCGGACGAGGCCATCGCAGAGGTAGGTGCGGGCCTCGGCGGCGATTGCGCCAAAGCAGATGCCGCCTGGTGCATTGCGGCCCAGCCCGGCGGTCGAACGCTGTTCATCAAGCCAAAGCGCACAGCAGCAGCGCCTAACAATCTCGCGGTGGTCACCAATCGGCGGGTGCACAACTTTCGGCTCGTCGTACTCCAGGATGACGATCCACGGCCGCCGATCTACCGACTCGTCGTCAAAGCGCCGCCCATCTCGGCCCCTGGCACTCTCCAGGTAGCACGTGCCCAAGCAAGACAGTCCACACCAGCACCGAACATCCGGCTAGAGCCATTGCCTCCGCGCCCTTCGCCGGAGCAACTGGTGTCGGAGCGCCTCCAAGCCAAGCCAGTCGTCCTGAATACCCAGTACGTCCTTGCAGAAGGCGCTCATTCCCAGGACATCGTCCCGACGCTGGCCTTCGACGATGGTCGCTTCACCTACCTTCGCTTTCCTGGAAATCGTGAGGTGCCAGCCGTCTTCCATGTCCTCGACGATGGCAGCGAGACGCTTGTCAACACGCGCATGGAAGGCGATCTCTTGGTGGTAGATCGGGTGAGCCGCCGACTCATGCTCCGCGCAGGCAATGCTGTGGTGGGGCTTTGGAACGAGGCCTTCGATCTCGACGGCGTGCCACCCGAACAGGCAACGACGGTGCCGGGTCTGCGACGCGTAGTGAAGGCGGCAGCGCAATCAGTGCAACTGGAACAGGCGGGGCTCCGATCCGGCCGTACAGGAGGTGCTCCATGACAGCGGATCCATCGCGCATCGATGCCGGCCCCGGCGCCACAGAACCCAACGGCATAGACAGAAATGCCGTCTCACACGAGCCGGACGAGATGGGCCTTCCGGATGTCGCTGCAACGCAGCGGCAGCCCGTGTCCAAGAAAGCGCTGTTTGCGGTCGCGCTGCTCATTCTCAGTTTGGTATTCGCTTCCGCACTGGCGATTCAGCGCCTGACGGCCAAAGCCGCGGCGAGCCACAAGGACGACGATAAGATGGTGCGAGACAGGCCCGCCGCGGCGACCGCCGAGCCACGCAGACTCGATCTGGGCGCTGCTACAACAGGAGCCGCCTCCGGCCCATCCGCAGCAGCGCCAAGGATTCCTGCGTTGGTGCCGACTGAAGACGAGCGGGCAGAGCCGATTGGTGTTCGTCGGACTGGAGTCAGTCCCCCAAACGCACCAGGAGCCACGTCGCCACTGCCGGAAGACGCGCCCGTGCTCCTCGTCAGCACCCGACCAGGCCAGAGTCCGGCCACGGGCAGCGCCGCGCGTACTGTCGGAGCGCTTGAGCCCGGCGATGCCGGCGCAGCCACTAACGATCCTCAAGGCCCATTGGCCGCCACATCACGCAATCTCGACAGCTACCAGCGTCAGCTCCAGGGCCTGCTGGAGAACTTGACACGAACGGCCGAGCTGGCCCGCGGTGGCAGCACGCTGCCTGAACCGACAGGAATGCCCGCAGCCAGCGGAAACGGCTCTCCGGTGCACGCCGGACTGTTTGGCGGCCAGCTCCTCGGTTCCAGCACGCCGAAGGCGATGGCCACCCAACTCGCTAACCGCAGCCTCACCCTGCCCAAGGGAACGACGTTCACCTGTGCGCTGAAGAGTCGCGTTGTCACGGCGAGTTCCGGGATGGTCGGCTGCATGGTCCAGCGCAACGTCTACGGAGACGACGGGCGCGTCCTCTTGATCGAGCGCGGCTCGCACCTCGACGGCGAGTACCGCGTCACCACGGCCCGTCCGGGCATGGTGCGAATCCCAGTGCTGTGGACGCGTGTGCGCACGCCGCTCGGCGTGACCATCGACATCGACTCGCCGGCGACCGGCCAGCTCGGCGAATCCGGGATTGATGGCCATGTTGACAACCGCTGGGGCGAGCGGATCGGCGCTGCGATGCTTCTCTCGCTCATCGACGACTCGGTAAAGCTCGTCATTCAACAGCAGTCCAACGACCGCGACGGCGACACCATCGTGCTGCCTTCCACGACGGCCAACGGCAGCAAGCTTGCCGAGAAGGTGCTGGACAGCACCATCAACATTCCACCGCTGATCTACCAGAACCAAGGTGGCATCGTAGGCATCTACGTCGCGCGAGATATCGATTTCTCGAGCGTGTACGCGCTAGTTCCCACCACCGAGGGGCGGGCTCGGCCCTGACACCATGGCCGAACTCCTGTCCGAATGCGCCAGCGGCGAATCCGTGTGGCACGGCGACGCCACATCGGTCGTCGAATTTCTGCGCCCCATGCGCGATCAACTTGACGCGCCAAGCGTGCAGGAGGTCTGCATGAATCGGCCCGGCGAACTGCTCGTGGAGAGCGCAGAGGGTTGGCGAGCCGTGGCAGCACCCGACATGACGGCGGAGCGCTGCTTGTCGCTGGCGACCGCTGTGGCCACTTTCTGTGATCAACAGATCAACCAAGAGCGTCCGCTGCTATCGGCCACGCTTCCGACCGGTGAACGCGTGCAGTTCGCCATCCCGCCAGCCGTTCCCCGTGGAACGGTTTCCATCACCTTGCGCAAGCCCGCATCGCTGATCAAGGACCTGCGGGCGTTCGAGCAAGAAGGCTTGTTCGAGCGCACGGCCTGCGCCACGACAGGTAGCAAAGAGATACGGACCTTCGAGTCCGAACTGTGGCAGCTCCACAAGGCCCAACGCTACGCAGACTTCCTACGCCTTGCCGTACGCCAGCGCCAGACCATCGTCGTCAGCGGTCGGACCGGCTCCGGAAAAACGACTTTCATGAAGGGCCTGATCGAGGAGGTCCCCACGCAAGAGAGGCTGATCACGATCCAGGACACGGCTGAGCTCACTCTGCCGCATCACCCGAACGTCGTTCACCTCTTCTATAGCAAGGACGGCCAAGGCACAGCCAGAGTGACGGCCAAGTCGCTGCTGGAGGCCTGCTTGCGCATGAAACCGGACCGGATCTTCCTGGCAGAAGTTCGCGGTGAAGAGTGTTTCCAGTTCATCCGACTGGCTGCGTCGGGCCATCCCGGCAGCATCACCAGCGTTCACGCCGGCAACTGCGCCCTGGCCATCGAACAGATGGCGCTGATGATCCGCGAGTCCGGCGCCGGTGGTGGCATGACCATGGACGAGATCAAGCAGGTGCTTCGACTGGTCATTGACGTCATTGTCCAATTCGACCGCGACGAGCGAGGGCGCTTCATCTCCGAGATCTCCTACGAGCCTAGTGCACGACGCCTGGCTCGCATGGGTGACAGTCCGGGTGCGCTGTCATGAGCAGCCCTGGTGCCCTCCCTTCCCCAGCCTGGTCGACAGGCAGAAGACTGGCGGCGGGTACTTTCGCGCTGGCAAGCTATGCCGTCCTTGGCTGCGCGGCGGTCTATCTGTCTGCGGCCATATTCCTGCTGCTGAACAAGGCGAACCCCGCCCAGGCGCGGTTCACCAGCATCGTCCAATACTGGCAGCTTTATGCCGACGATCCGCCGCTGCGCAGGAAGCTCTGGACCGCCATAGGCATTGCTGGAGGCGGCCTGCTTGTCGTCCTGCCAGTGGCGCTCGTCGCGGCAAGTCAGCGACGGCGAGCACTTCACGGCAGCGCCCGATTTGCAACCGCCGCTGAGGTTCGCCTCGCGGGTCTGAACGACACGGGCAGACCGGGCATCCTCGTTGGGCGGCATCGCGGCAAGTTCCTCTCCCTGCAAGGTCAGCTGTCGGTGATGCTTTCTGCACCGACCCGCAGCGGAAAAGGCGTGGGCGTTGTCATCCCGAATCTGCTGAACTGGCCCGACTCGGTCGTCGTGCTCGACATCAAGGG
>Ga0164241_10002431_pt1 | contig 20242 bp, 19 predicted proteins | sample OricomyardsoilBY_FD_108780 | JGI IMG/M metagenome (GOLD analysis project Ga0164241, IMG submission 108780) | Backyard soil microbial communities from Emeryville, California, USA - Original compost - Back yard soil (BY) | ecosystem: Environmental > Terrestrial > Soil > Unclassified | place: USA... | reverse complement strand
GAGACCCGCGTCGTCGACGGCGAGCTGCAGCTGCGCGCCTCGACCTCTGAGACCTTCTTCGACCACTACCTCGACGGCGAGGGCTTCGACGGCGAGTGGTGGGCGACCGGCGACCTCGTCAACGCCGACGAGGACGGGCACCTCTACCACGAGGGCCGCGTCGACGACGTCATCATCTCCGCGGGCTACCGGATCGGGCCCACCGAGGTCGAGTCCGCGCTGATCGCGCACCCGGCGGTCGCCGAGGCGGCGGTCGTGCCCGCACCCGACCCCGATCGCGGCTCGATCGTGCGCGCGGTCGTGGTCCTCCGCGACGGCGCGGAGCGGGGGCCGGCGCTCGTCCGCGAGCTCCAGGACCACGTCAAGGCGACGACGGCGCCCTACAAGTACCCGCGGATCGTCGACTTCGCCGACACGCTGCCGCGGACGAGCAGCGGCAAGCTGCGCCGGGCGCTGGTGCGCGACGGCGCGCCGACGGAGCACTCGTGAGGATCGCGCTCTTCGTCCCCTGCTTCGTCGACACGCTGTTCCCGGCCACGGCCCGGGCGACCGTGACCGTGCTTGAACGGCTCGGCCACGAGGTCGTCTTCCCGGAGGAGCAGACCTGCTGCGGACAGGTGCACGCCAACGCGGGGCATCGCGCCCAGGGCCTGCGGCTCGCGCGGCGGTTCGTGCGCGTGTTCGGCGACGAGGACGCAATCGTCGCGCCGTCGGGATCGTGCGTCGCGACGGTCCGCGAGCGCTACCCGCAGCTCGCCGAGGAGGCCGGCGACGAGGCGCTGCTCGCCGACGTCCGGGCGCTCGGCCCGCGCGTCCACGAGCTGGCGACCTTCCTCGTCGGCGTCCTCGGCGTCGAGGACGTCGGAGCGTCGTTCCCCCACCGCGTGACCTACCACGCCAGCTGCCACGGGCTGCGGTCGCTCGGCGCCGGCGACGCGCAGCTGCGTGTGCTGCGCGCCGTCCGCGGGATCGACCTCGTGGAGCTCGAGAACCCCACCGCGTGCTGCGGGTTCGGCGGGACGTTCGCCGTCAAGAACGCCGAGGTCTCGACCGCCATGCTCGGCGCCAAGGCGGCCGACGTCATCACCACCGGCGCCGAGGTCTGCACGGCCGGGGACGACTCGTGCCTGATGCACCTCGGCGGCGGCCTGCGGCGGCTGCGCGCCGGCGTGCGGACGATGCACATCGCCGAGATCCTCGCGAGCACGCGATGAGCTTCGCCGCGGGCGCCCACGACGCGCTGGGCGACGCGCAGCTGCGCGCGAACCTGCGCCGCGCGACGACCACGATCCGCGCGCGCCGGCAGGACGCCGTCGACGAGGTCGACGACTGGGAGGCGCTGCGCGAGCGCGGCGCGGCCGCCAAGGACCGGGCGCTCCACGACCTCGCCGCGCAGCTCGAGCTGCTCGAGGCGTCCGTCGAACGGGCGGGCGGCCACGTCCACTGGGCGCGAGACGCCGAGGAGGCCTGCCACGTCGTCGCCGGGCTCGTGCGCGCCCAGGGCGCCGACCGCGTGATCAAGGCCAAGTCGCTGACCACGGACGAGATCGGCCTCAACGAGGCGCTGGCGGAGGAGGGCGTGCGGGCGATCGAGACGGACCTGGCCGAGCTGATCGTCCAGCTCGCCGGCGACCGCCAGTCGCACATCCTCGTGCCCGCGATCCATCGCAGCCGGGCCGAGATCCGCGCGCTGTTCGCGGCGGAGCTCGACCGGCCCGACCTGAGCGACGACCCGGCCGAGCTCGCCGAGGCCGCGCGCCTGCACCTGCGCGAGCGGCTCCTCACCGTGCCGGTCGGGATCAGCGGCGCGAACTTCGCGGTCGCCGAGACCGGGACGATCTGCCTCGTGGAGTCCGAGGGCAACGGGCGGATGTGCACGACGTTGCCCGAGGTCCTGATCACGGTGATGGGCATCGAGAAGCTGCTGCCGCGCTGGGAGGACCTCCCGACGATGCTCGAGCTGCTGCCCCGGTCGGCCACCGGCGAGCGGATGAGCCCGTACGTGTCGCTGTGGACCGGCGTCCACGAGGGCGACGGCCCGCGCGAGCTGCACCTGGTCCTGGTCGACGCGGGCCGCACCGACGTCCTCGCCGATCCGGCCGGGCGCGACGCGCTGCGCTGCATCCGCTGCTCGGCCTGCCTGAACTCGTGCCCGGTCTACGAGCACGTGGGCGGCCACGCGTACGGCTCGATCTACCCGGGGCCGATCGGCGCCGTGCTCGCTCCGCAGCTGGCGCGGATGGAGGAGCACGCCGACCTGCCGTTCGCCTCGACCCTGTGCGGGGCCTGCGCCGACGTGTGCCCGGTGAAGATCGACATCCCGGCGCTGCTCGTCCACCTCCGCGGGCGCGCGGTCGACCGCCGGCGGCGGCTCGACCCCGAGGGGCTCGCGATGGCGATGCTCGGCCGCGCGTTCGAGCGGCCCGGGCGCTACGAGGCCGCGCAGCGCGCCGCGCGCCGCGGACGCGGGATCCTCGCCCATGCGTGGCGCGTCGGGCCGCTCGGGGCGTGGACGTCCTCGCGCGAGCTCCCGGAGGTGCCCGACGAGAGCTTCCGGGCCTGGTGGCGGAGCCGATGACCGCACGCGACGAGGTCCTCGCCCGCGTGCGGGCGGCGCTCACGGACCGTCCGGGCGCCCCCGCGGCGGCGCCGGGCGCACCGCCGCGGCCGGACGTGCGGGCGGCGGCGCCGGGCACACCGCCGCGGCCGGACCGGGACCTCGCGCGCCTGTTCGCCGAGCGCGCCGGGGAGTACCGCGCGACCGTCCGTCACGCGACGCCGGCCACCGTCGCGGAGGCGGTCGCCGCGGCGCTGGCGGCCCGCGGCGGCCACCGGGTGGTCGCCGCGCCCGGCCTTCCCACCGCCTGGCGCCCCGCGGGCGTCGAGGTCGTCGGCGACGACGGCCTCACGCCGGTCCGGCTCGACGCCCTCGACGGCGTCCTCACCGGCTGCGCGCTCGCGATCGCCGAGACCGGCACGATCGCGCTCGACGGCGGCCCGCGCTGCGGTCGCCGCGCCCTGACCCTCGTGCCCGACCTCCACGTCTGCGTGATCGAGGAGGAGCAGATCGTCGCGAGCCTCGCCGACGCCTTCCGCCGCCTCCGGCCCGAGTCGCCGATCACGTTCGTCTCCGGCCCGTCGGCGACCTCCGACATCGAGCTCCATCGCGTCGAGGGCGTCCACGGGCCGCGGACGCTGGAGATCGTGCTGATCGCCGCCGGGTCGTCCGGCGGTCAGGTCAGCCAGGCGGTCAGCTCCGCCAGCGCGCCCGGGCGGACGTAGTAGTAGGCCCACAGGCCCTGGCGCTCGGAGTCGACGATCCCCGCCTCGCGCAGCTTCTTCAGGTGGTGCGAGAGCGTCGGCTGGGCGACGTCGAACAGCGGCACGAGCTCGCAGACGCAGACCTTGCCCGCGTGCCTGCGCAGGACGTCGACGAGCTGCAGACGGATCGGGTCGCCCAGCGCCTTGGCGACCTCGGCCATCCGGATCGCGTGCGCGCGCTCGACGTCGGGATAGACGACGGGCTCGCAGCAGCGCTCGCCGGCGGCGCGCTTGACCTTCGGAGCCAGCTCCAGATCGGCGGACATCTATCTACGTATACCTATTGAGTCGATGACTGTCAATGGAATACGATCGCGCCGTGAAGCACGTCCTGTTCGTCTGCAACCACAACGCCGGCCGCTCCCAGATGGCCCAGGCGCTCTTCGCGCGCGCGGCGCCGGAGGGATGGGTCGGCGAGTCGGCGGGCAGCAGTCCCGCCGCGGCGCTGTGGCCCGAGGTCGTGCGGGTCATGGCCGAGATCGGGATCGACCTCTCCGACCGCGTCCCGCAGCCGCTGACCGTCGCGATGCAGCGGCGCGCCGACCACGCGGTGACGATGGGCTGCGGCGACGCCTGCCCGTTCGTCCCCGCACCCGTCGAGGACTGGGACCTGCCCGACCCCGCCGGCCGGCCGCGCGACGAGGTCCGCGCGATCCGCGACCTCGTCGCGCGGCGCGTCGACGACCTCGTGGCCCGCCTCTCGTGACCGCCGCCGTCCCGCTCGGCCGCCGGCTCCTCGCCGAGCTGCTCGGCTCGGCGTTCCTCACCGCGATCGTGATCGGCTCCGGCATCGCCGCGCAGCGCCTCTCCCCCTCCGACACGGGCCTCCAGCTCCTGGAGAACGCCGCCGCGACCGCCGCGGGGCTGCTCGCGATCATCCTCATGTTCGGGCCCGTCTCCGGCGGGCACTTCAACCCGGTCGTCTCGCTGGCCGACGCGGCGCTCGGCGGCATGTCCCGGCGCGACGCGCTCGCCTACCTCCCCGCCCAGGTCGCGGGCTGCGTCCTCGGCGCGATCGTCGCCAACGGGATGTTCGGCCTGGCCGCCGTGAGCGTCTCGGAGACCCACCGCGCGAGCCCGGCGCACCTGCTCTCCGAGGTCGTCGCGACCCTCGGCCTGCTGCTGCTGATCTTCTCCCTCGCCCGGACCCACCGCACCGCGTCCGCGCCCGCCGCCGTCGGCGCCTACATCGGCGCCGCGTACTTCTTCACGAGCTCGACGAGCTTCGCGAACCCGGCGATCAGCGTCGGGCGCACGCTCTCCGACACGTTCGCCGGGATCGCGCCCGCCGCCGTGCCCGGCTACGTCGCCGCCCAGCTGCTCGGCACCGCGCTCGCCGTCGCCGCCGTCCGCGCGCTCTATCCGGCGAACACGTAGACCCACGCGGAGCCGCCGGACGCGAGCGGGACCTCGACGCGCGTGTAGTCGTCGACCTCGTACTCGTCGGCGGCGGCCAGCTCGGCGGGGGTGATCTCGAACACCGTCCCGGCGATCTCGGCTCCCGGGGCGTCCGCCGGCACGAGGAGCGGGTGCTCGGCGCTGCCGCTCGTGGCGATCACGTGCGGGTCGGCGATCGTCAGCGTCTCCAGGCGGAACCCGACGACGGCGTCGGGCCGGCCGTCGAGCAGCCGCCCGAACGTCGCCCGCTGGACCTCGGGCTGCTGAAGCGTCCCGTAGGAGAACAGGCGCACGGTGTCGTCGCCGGCGGTCATGGCGCGAGCAGCGTCGCGCGCCAGGCGTCGCCCTCGTGGGTGAACAGGCGGCGCTCGTGGAGGCGGTCGGGCGCCTCCTCCCAGAGCTCGACCGCGCGCGGCGTGACCCGCAGCGCGCCCCAGTCCTCGGGGCAGCCGGGCGGCGTCTCGGCCACGCTCGTGAGATGCGCGAGCCGGTCGCGCAGCGGCTGGAGGTCCTCGATCTCCTCGCCCTGCCGGGAGACGATCGCCTGCCAGCGATGCAGCACGTCGCGCTCGGCGAACAGCTCCTCGGCGAGCGCCCGCGGCGCCTGCTCGGCGGTGCCGGAGACGTGGACCTGACGGCCCAGGCCCGGCCAGTGGAAGAGCAGCGCGACCTCCGGGTTGTCCTCCAGCTCGCGCGCCTTGCGCGTCCACAGCGCCGTCGTGAAGACCAGGGCCGACGGCTCGATCCGCTTGAGCGTGACCGTGCGCGCCGACGGCCGCCCGTCGGCGCCGACCGTCACGAAGGCGACGGCCGCGGGGTGCGGCTGGTCCGCCGCCCGCGCCTCCTCGATCCACGCCTCCAGGAGGCGCAGGGGGTCCTCGACGCCGACGCTCATGAGCGACATGATGCCGGGCTATGCGCCACAACCCCCATCACGCGGTCACCGACGAGCGCGTCGTCCGGACGCTGATCGAGGAGAACCCGTGGGCGACGATCGTCAGCCAGCACGACGGCGAGATCGTGGCCTCGCACTACCCCGTGCTCCTCGAGGAGGGCGGCGAGGGGCTCACGGTCGTCACGCACGTGGGACGCCCCGACGAGCGGCAGCATCGCTTCGGCGAGAGCGAGATGCTGCTGATCGTCGCCGGCCCGCACGGCTACATCTCGCCGAGCTGGTACACGGAGAACGACACGCCCGCCCCGACCTGGAACTTCAGCGTCGCGCACTGCTACGGCACCCCCCAGGTGCTCGACGCCGACGAGAACCTCGCCGTGCTCACCCGCCTCGTCGAGCACTTCGAGCGGCACGTGGAGGCGCCCGTGCACCTCGACCAGGAGTTCGGCGCTCGCCTCGCCCGCGGCACCGTCGGCATCCGCCTGCCGATCGCGCGGTTCGTCTGCAAGGTCAAGATGAGCCAGGACAAGGAGCCGCAGTCGCAGCAGAACGTCCTCGCCGCGCTGCGCGGCTCAGGCCCCTACCGCCACCCGGAGCTCGCCGACGACATGGAGCGCGCGCTCGCCGCCGCACCCGGGCACGTCGCCTGAGGTCAGACCCGCACGACGTCGACCGCCGGCTCCTCGACCCACTCGAGCAGGTCGCCGGGCTGGCAGTCGAGCACCCGGCACATGGCCTCCAGGGTGCTGAAGCGCACCGCCTTGGCGCGGCCGTTCTTGAGGACCGCGACGTTCGCCGGCGTGAGCCCGACGCGCTCGGCGAACTCGCCGACGCTCATCTTGCGCCTGGCCAACTCGACGTCGATGCGCACCACGATCGGCATCAGATCACGGCCTCCATGTCGGTCCGCAGCGTGGTGGCCTGGCGCAGCAGCGCGCGCATCACCACCATCAGGAGCCCGAGCACGGCGCCGCCGATCACCATCAGGAGCAGCAGCATCGGCATGCCGGGGTCGTCCGCGGTGAAGCCGACGTAGACGAACGCGCCCACGAGCGCCACCCAGGCGGCGGCGATCGCCCACACGATCCGATCCACCCACACCAGCGAAGCCTCGCTGAAGATGCGGTCGTCCTTGACCCGGCCGAGCAGCTTCCAGGTGGACACGATGACCACCTGCGCGCAGAGCACCCAGAAGACCGACAGGCCCGTCATCGGCCATCTCAGGTACGCCTGGTCCGGGGAGTCCTTGGCCATGCTCGCGAACTGCCCCGGCAGCGAGAGGGTCTGGAACACGACCAGGATCCCGAACAGCGCCACGAGGAAGGCCTTGAGGGGCGCGACCGCCCGATGCTCCGTGAACATACATCGAGTATCACTTGATCTCTATCGATTGTCAATCGATACCTGTCGTGCTGTGACGTGTACCGAGGGCCGCTTCGCGTCGCTGCGCCGCCAGCCACGCGGCCAGCTCGGCCGCCGGCATCGGCCGGGCGACGAGGTAGCCCTGGATGAGGTCGCACCCCAGGTCCCGCGCCGCCTCCATGGTCACCGTGTCCTCGACGCCCTCCGCGACGATCTCCATCCCGAACGCGTGGCCGAGCGCGACGGCGGCCGCCACGATCGCGCGGTCGCCGCGGTTCTCGGTGACCCGGGCGACGTAGGAGCGGTCGAGCTTGAGCTCGCCGGCCGGGAGGCGCTTGAGCAGGCCGAGCGACGACCAGCCGCGGCCGAAGTCGTCGACCGCGATCCCCACCCCGGCGTCGACCAGCTGGTCGAGCGTCGCGGTCCCGGCCTCGAGCTCGGCGCTCTCGGTCACCTCGACGCAGAGCAGGCCGGGCGCGACGCGATGCGCGGCGAGGCGCTCGGCGACGAGCATCGGCAGCTCCCCCTGCGTGATGTCGAGCGGAGAGACGTTCACGTTGACGATCAGGCGGTGCGGCGCGGCGACGTCGGCCAGCGCCCGGTCGAGGACGACGGCGGTGAGCTGCCCGATGCGCCCGAGGCGCTCGGCGAGGTCGATGAACACGCCGGGCGACACCGGCGTGCCGTCCGGGCGGGTCCAGCGCGCCAGCGCCTCGACGCGGCGCACCGCGCCGGTGGCGGCGTCGACGATCGGCTGGTAGGCGACGTCGAAGGCACCGGCCTCGAGCGCCCGCCGGAGCTCGCCGGTCAGCTCGAGCTGACGGCGCCGGCCCTCGGCGACCGTCGCGTCCCACGCGACGATCGAGGCGGTGCCCCGGCGCGCGAGCTGCAGCGCGGCGTCGGCGTGGCGCAGCAGCAGCGACGCGTCTCCGCCCGCGGGCATCGCGGCGATCCCGCAGCGCACGTCGATCGCCGTCTCCGTGCCGTCCCCGCGCACGATCAGCGCCTCCAGGCAGGCGCGCACGCGGCGGCCGAGCGCCTCCGCGTCGAGGCCCGCGCCGACGACGGTGAACTCGTCGCCGCCGGTGCGGCCGACCGCGACCGCGTCGGAGAGCTCGGCGGCCAGCCGGGCCCCGAGCAGCGCCAGGAGCTCGTCGCCCTCCTCGTAGCCGATCGTCTCGTTGACGTAGTCGAAGCTGCGCACGTCGGCCACCACCACGCAGAGGTCGCCGCCGGCGAGCGCCGGGACGGCGCGCCGCAGGATCTCGGCCGCGTTGGGCAGGCCGGTGAGCTCGTCCTCGCTGGCGCGGCGGGCCAGCGTGCGCTCGGCCGTGCGGCGCTCGGTGACGTCGGTGGCGACGAGGAACACGCCCTCGTCGTGCCGCACGATCCGGGCGTCGAACGCGCGACCGCCGAGCTCGAGGTACAGGACCCCGCTCTCGTCCGCCTCGCCGGGGCGCGCGAGCAGGTCCGCGACGGCCGGCTCCCCGGCGAGCACGTCGGCCACGCCGCGCCCGACGTCCGCGGCACCCGCGCCCTCGCACAGCGTGACGACGCCGTCGACGTCGATCGAGAGCAGCAGCACCGGGGCGTTGGCGACCAGCGCCTCGCGCTCTCCGCGCGCGGCGGCCGCCGCCAGCAGCGTCCCGGCGAACCCCGCGAGCGCCTCCGCGAGCTCGAGGTGTGGCGGGGCGACGTCGAGGTCGAACCGCCAGCCGAAGCAGAGGGCGCCCAGCGACGGGCCCGACGTCGCGAGCGGCGCCGCGACCCCCGTCCGTATGCCCTCCGCGGCGAAGAACGGGAAGCGCGCGGGATCGATCGTCCCGCCGTCGAGGCCCTGCACGACCTCGATGCTCTCGCCGAAGATCGTCGCCGCGGCGGGATGCTCTCCGCCGTAGACGCGGTCGCGCCAGAGCTCGGTCACGTTGCCGACGACCCCGCACCACTGGGTCCCGCCGCGGGGGCCGCGCTGCACGATCCCGGCCAGGTCGGCGCCGAGCAGCCGGATCGCGAAGTCCGCGATCAGCGTGAACAGCTCCTGCTCGTCGTCCACCGCCGCGCCGCGCCGCATCAGCGTGGCCAGCGCCGACGCCTCCGCGGTCCGACGCTGGGCGCGCGCGAGCGTCCCCAGCGTCGCGAGCTGGGGCCCGACCTCGGCGGCGACGCGCTCGAGCGCCGCGACGTCGTCGTCCGTGAACGTGCGCGGCGAGTAGTGCTGGGCGCTCAGCGCGCCGATCGCCCGTCCGCCGGCGCGCAGCGGCACCGAGATGCCGCTGCAGGCGGTCGTCCACGCCGGCGGGTGCGGCACGTCGCGGGTGTAGTCGCCCGCCACGACGGGCGCGTCGGCGGCGAACGCCGCCCCGCTGAGGCCCTGCCCCGGATGGAAGATCGGGTCGGGATCGACCATCCGCTCGTCGTCGTAGGCGAGCGGCACGAGCACCTGGTGATGGATGTCCCAGAACGTCAGGGTCGAGCCGTCGACGGCGAGCGTCCGCCGCACGCGCGCGACCGTGTCGGCGGCGACGGCGGCCGGATCGGGCGGCAGAGCGGCGCGCTGCTCCCGTTGGTCGTCCGGAATCGGGGACATGGGCAGGACCCATCATCGGCCATCCGGCAAGGGCGGGTCGCCCCCGGAGCCCTGGCGGCATCCGGGGGCGCCCGTGGAGCGCGAGATCAGCGCAGGTCGAACCGGTCCAGGTCCATGACCTTCGCCCAGGCCGCCGCGAAGTCGAACGCGAACCGCTCGCTCGCGTCGTCGCTCGCGTAGACCTCGGCCAGTGCCCGCAGCTCGGAGTTCGAGCCGAACACGAGGTCGGCGCGGGTGCCGGTCCACTTCAGCTCGCCGGTGGCCGCGTCGCGGCCCTCGAACGCCTGGGCCGACCCGTTGCCGGAGACCCCGGTCCACGTCGTGCCGAGGTCGAGCAGGTTGACGAAGAAGTCGTTCGTCAACACCCCGGGGCGGTCGGTGAGGACCCCGGCCGGGGACTGCTTGTGGTTGGCCCCGAGCACGCGCAGGCCGCCGACGAGGACGGTCATCTCCGGCGCGCTCAGCGTCAGCAGGTTCGCGCGGTCGAGCAGCAGGTACTCGGCCGGCAGCCGGTGCCCGGGCGCGAGGTAGTTGCGGAACCCGTCCGCGGTCGGCTCGAGCGCCGCGAACGACTCGGCGTCCGTCTGCTCCTGCGTCGCGTCGACGCGACCCGGGGTGAACGGGACCGCGACGTCGTGGCCGGCGTCCTGGGCGGCCTTCTCGACCGCGGCCGATCCGCCGAGCACGATCAGGTCGGCCAGCGAGACCTGCTTGCCGCCGGCGTTGAACGCGTCCCGGATCCCCTCGAGCGTGCCGAGCACCGCCAGCAGCTCGTTGGGCTCGTTGACCTCCCAGCCGTTCTGCGGCACCAGGCGGATGCGCGCGCCGTTGGCGCCGCCCCGCTTGTCGCTGCCGCGGAACGTCGAGGCCGACGCCCACGCGGTCGAGACCAGCTGGGCGACCGACAGCCCGGAGCCGAGGATCTGGGCCTTCAGCGCGGCGATGTCGTCCGCCCCGATGGCCTCGGCCGGCGCGTCGGGCAGCGGGTCCTGCCACAGCAGCGTCTCCGTGGGGACCTCCGGCCCGAGGTACCGGTCGATCGGACCCATGTCGCGATGGGTCAGCTTGAACCAGGCGCGCGCGAACGCGTCGGCCAGCCGGTCGGGGTTCTCGAGGAAGCCCCGCGAGATCGGCTCGTAGATCGGGTCGAACCGGAGCGCGAGGTCGGTCGTCAGCATCGTCGGGGCGTGCGCCAGGGTCGCGACGTGCGCGTCGGGCACGGTGCCCGCGCCGCCGCCGTCCTTCGGCTTCCACTGCGAGGCACCGGCCGGGCTCTTCGTGAGCTCCCACTCGAAGCCGAACAGCGTCTCGAGGAAGCTGTTGTCCCACGCCACCGGGGTCGCCGTCCACGCACCCTCGAGGCCGCTGGTGATCGTGTTCTCCGCGTTGCCGCTGCCGAAGCTGTTCTTCCAGCCGAGGCCCTGCTCCTCGAGGTCGGCGCCCTCCGGCTCGGCACCGACGTAGTCGTCGGGATCGGCCGCGCCGTGGGTCTTGCCGAACGTGTGCCCGCCGACGATCAGCGCGACCGTCTCCTCGTCGTTCATGGCCATGCGGCGGAACGTCTCGCGGATGTCGCGCGCCGAGGCGAGCGGGTCGGGGTTGGCGTTCGGGCCCTCCGGGTTGACGTAGATCAGGCCCATCTGGACGGCGCCGAGCGGCTCCTCGAGCTCGCGGTCGCCGGTGTAGCGCTCGTCGCCCAGCCACGTGGTCTCGGGGCCCCAGTAGACGTCCTCGTCGGGCTCCCAGACGTCCTCGCGTCCGCCGGCGAAGCCGAACGTCTGAAAGCCCATCGACTCCAGGGCGACGTTGCCGGTGAGGACCAGCAGGTCCGCCCACGAGAGCGACTGGCCGTACTTCTTCTTGACCGGCCACAGCAGGCGGCGGGCCTTGTCGAGGTTGGCGTTGTCCGGCCAGCTGTTGAGCGGGGCGAAGCGCTGCTGCCCCGCGCCCGCGCCGCCGCGGCCGTCGCTGATCCGGTACGTGCCGGCGCTGTGCCACGCCATCCGGATCATGAACGGGCCGTAGTGGCCGTAGTCCGCGGGCCACCAGGCCTGCGAGGTCGTCAGGACCTCCGCGATGTCGGCCTTGACCGCGGCGAGGTCGAGCGACTCGAAGGCCGCGGCGTAGTCGAACTCCTCGCCCAGCGGGTTGGCCACCGCCGGGTTCTTGGCGAGGATCTTGAGGTTCAGCCGGTCCGGCCACCAGCCGCGGTTGCCGCCACCCTGGGTCGGATGCGGCGCACGATCGTGCGCGACGGGGCAGCCGCCGCTCTCGGGCTGCTCCTCGTTCATCTCGCGGACTACGGCGTCAGGATGCTCAGGCTCAGACACGGGGACCCTTTCGGGGTACGGGGGGTTGTTCGGGATTGGGTGCGCTCGCGCACGCGGGGCACAGGCCCCGGTACACGACCTCGGCTTCGTCGATCACGAAGCCGTGGTGGTCGGCCGCGGTCAGGCACGGCGCATCGCCGACGGCGCAGTCGACGTCGGCGATGGCGCCGCACGACCGGCAGACGACGTGATGGTGGTTGTCGCCGACGCGCGACTCGTAGCGCACCACGGAGCCGGGCGGCTCGATGCGTCGCACCAGGCGCGCGTCGGTCAGCGCCTGCAGCACGTCGTAGACGGCCTGGGGGGACACCCCGCCGAGCTCCTCGTGGACGAGGCCGATGATCGAGCTCGTGTCGGCGTGCGGATGGTCGTGCACGGCGGCCAGCACGGCGACCCGGGGACGCGTGACGCGCAGGGACGCCCCGCGCAGCATGCGTTCGAGTTCCGGAGCCGGCGGCACGCCCCCAGTGTCTCACATGTTCTGGAAGGACTCCAGATTGGGCGCGGGCCTCACGCCTCCGCCGAGAGGTCCACCGGGAACCCCTGGGAGCCGACGACCGCGAGCAGCGCGAGCCGGTCGGCGTCGTCGGAGCCCGGGACGGCGCTGAAGACGACCAGGCGCTCGGTGAGGTTCTCGGCGGTCAGCACCTGGCAGTCGAGCGTGAGCATCCCGACGAGGGGTGCACGAAGCGCTTCATCGCGGTGGAGCGGTCCTTGACCTCGTGGCGGTCCCACAGCTCCGAGAACTCGGCGCTCTCGCGCCGCAGGCTGTCGACGAGGTCGCGCGCCGCGGGTTCGTCCGGCGCGCGCGCGTGGACCGCGCGCAGGCTCGCGACGTGGTCGCGCGAATGGCGTGGGTGGTCCTCCTCCGGGTGCAGGCGCCGCGTGTCCGGGTCGACGAACCAGCGGTAGGCGAGGCTGCGGCGCAGCCCCGTGTGGCGGGTCTGGTCGCCGGTGAGCGCGACGCCGAGCGGGTTCTGGGCGAGCGTGACGCCGAGGTCGGAGACGATCGCGGCGGGCGACGCGACCTGGGCGAGCACGCGCAGCAGCCCCGGGCTCGCCTCGTCGGCGTGGAACGTCCGCGGCGGCGGGGTGTGCCCGGCGAGCGCGAAGAGGTGCTCGCGCTCGACGGGCGCGAGCCGCAGCGCGCGGGCGAGCGCCGCGGCGGTCTCGGCCGAGGGGCGCGAGCCGCGGCCCTGCTCGAGCCGCGCGTAGAAGTCGGTCGACATGTGGGCCAGCGCGGCGACCTCCTCGCGGCGCAGCCCCGGGGTCCGGCGCCGCGCGCCGGGGGTCAGGCCGACGTCGGCGGGCTGCAGCGCGGCGCGGCGCCGGCGCAGGAAGTCCGACAGGCCGTCCTGGTCCATGCGCTCCAGTATGCCCGCCGTCCACGTCCCCATCCAGGGACGGCTTGTCCCTGGATGAGACGGCCCCTGGTGGGGGCGTGCCGCGCGGCGCATGATGGAGCGCATGACAGCCACGAACCTCCCCGGCGGGACGTACGCGCTCGCCGACGACACGATCGTCACCCGTGTCGGCTACGGCGCGATGCAGCTGGCCGGGCCGCACGTCTTCGGCCCGCCCGCCGACCACGACGGGGCGGTCGCGGTGCTGCGCGAGGCGATCGCGCTCGGCATCACCCACATCGACACGAGCGACTTCTACGGCCCGTACGTCACCAACCGGATCATCCGCGAGGCGCTGCATCCCTACCCCGCGGACCTGCGGATCGTCACGAAGGTGGGAGCCCGGCGCGACGCCGAGGGCAACTGGCCGACGGCGCTCGCGCCCGACGAGCTGCGCGCGGCGGTGCGGGACAACCTCACCAACCTCGGGCTCGATGTGCTCGACGTGGTCAACCTCCGCGTCGGCGGCCTCATGGCGCCCGAGCCGGGCTCGATCGCCGAGCCGTTCTCGGTGCTCGCCGAGCTGCAGCGCGAAGGGCTGATCCGGCACCTCGGGCTCAGCACCGTCTCCGCCGAGCAGATCGCCGAGGCGCAGGCGATCGCGCCGATCGTGTGCGTGCAGAACCACTACAACGTCGCCCACCGCGACAACGACGCGCTGATCGAGCAGCTCGCCGCACAGGGCATCGCCTACGTCCCCTACTTCCCGCTCGGGGGCTTCACGCCGCTGCAGTCGCGGGCGCTGGACGCGGTGGCGGCGCGGATCGAGGCCTCGACGATGGCCGTCGCGCTGGCCTGGCTGCTGCAGCGCTCGCCCAACGTCCTGCTGATCCCGGGCACCTCGTCGCTCGCGCACCTGCGCGAGAACGTGGCCGGCGCGGGCCTGCCCCTCTCGCCCGCCGACATCGCCGAGCTCGACGCGATCGGCGGGTGAGCTCGGGGGTAGTTCTCGTGGCCGCCCGTCGAGCGCTCGGCTACGTTGGGTGCGCGACCATGCGTGCATCTCGCCAGGAGCAGACCGGCAACGCGGGCCAGCACGAGGTGGCCGCTGCCTTCGAGCGTCTTGGATGGGGTCCCGCCCTCAATCCCAATCACGACCTGGGCACGGACATGTTCCTTCAGGTGCGCGACGAGCGTCTGGTCGACCTTGGCATCGTCGTGGGGGCGCAGGTCAAGTCGGGACCGACCGCGTTCCGCCACCCGGAACGTGACGAGACCCAGCAGATCGTCGGCTGGTGGTTCCGCGACGACGACCGCCGTCACATCGACTCGTGGCTGCGTCACACCGTCGCGCACCTGATCGTGCTTCACGACCTCGACGAGCGCATCTCCTACTGGGCCCACGTCACCCCGGAGTCCGTGGTGTCGACGGGCGAGGGCGCCAAGCTTCTCGTGCCGATCGGCAACGTCGTTGACGAGGCCAACCGCGAGGCGCTCCTCCAGGCCGCCGGCGCACGTCGACCTGGCGTGGCGTGGGAGGGCAGCATCTGGATGGCTGGGGCCGACATCTTGCCGCGCGACCGCCTTCGTCACGCCCTCATCACACCGAGGTTGGTCGCCCCGCATCCGAACGCCGGGATCGAGGCCCCGGTCAACCCCGAGCAAGCCATCGCGATGTTGATACTGGGCCGGCTGTCTTCGCTCGATCGCCAGGCCAAAGAGCATGCAGACGTCCCGGACCTGCGCGCCGTTCCCGAGGGCTCGGCGTGGTCGTGGCACTTCGCGGCCGCGCTTCGCGTCTGGGTCCTGCGCTCCGCGCTCGACCCGTTGCTCAGGATCGTCGCAGACGCCCCGAACGCGGAGGCTCGGACCGCCGCGACCGTCGCCGCTGCCGCTGGCCTCATCGAGCTCGGGCGGATCGATGACGCCCTCACCCTGCTGGATACCGAGTTGGCACGCGACAAGGCCGAAGCCGTCGATCACGCGTGGCTGCTGGCGCAACGCGCTCGCGCACGCGCGGAGGTGGGCCGATTGACCGAGGCCCAGGATGACGCACTTCGCGCCCAGGGCGTTCGGGGCTCCGGGCCGGATGACGCCACCGCGAGCGCGATCGCTGCTTCCGCCGCGATCTTGTTGTTCAACACGTCAAGCTGGGGCGAGAGGGACGTCCACGAGATGATCACCAGCGCTGACACGGTCGCGAGCTGGTGGCGCGCGCAGACGACCAACAACGCTCTTTGGACAGTCCTCGAACGGTCCTTCGAGGACTGGTGCCGCAGCGCGGGCACGTCCTACGCCGATGGCGACCCAGGCCACAACAAGCTCATGGCCGCGGCGCTCATGGCCAGCCACGCTTGCGATCAGAGCAGCTGGCGCAGCCTGTCTGCCGGCATCGCCACCAACGACCTGCTCGGTTTCGACCGCCACACCGACCCCGGCGACGTGGCCGACGCGCTGACCGTGATGCGGCGCGCCGGCAACCACCGTTCGCTTGAGCGGGCGGTTCGGCGCGTAGTGGCCGACGGTCCGGCGGTGGCCGCCACCAGGGCCGCGGCAGAAGTGGACCTCGACGCGTCCACCCGGACAACCGGCCTGTCAGACCTGACGCTTCTGGAACACGCGGGAGACGTCCTCGACACCACCACGGCCACCCGCACGGCCCGATGGCTGCTCGCGTCGCTGGACGACCCATCGGCCTTCGCCCAACAGACCAGCCCCACCTACTTCGTCGTCGACCAGCTTGTCGACACGCTCGCCGGAGTCATCGGCTCAGCCGACAACGCGGCGCAGCGGACCACGATCGACCGCCTGCTGGACATGAGTGCGGTAGAGGGACAGATCGATGCCTCGTCCTGGGCCCGCGTCATCCACGCCCTGCCCAGCGGTGCGTGGACCGCCGACGACGCTCCCCGCGCTCGCCTCGCCGCTGGACGTCACGAGTCCCGGCTCCGGCTCGCCCTACTTGGGCTGGCCCACAGCCTCGGCGACGAGGAGGCACGCACTGCGCTGCTCGGCGAGACACGACGCGGTTCCGTCGACGCGCTCGGTGCTCTTGGCGACCTCACCGCACTGCCCGGAGACGCGGTTGCCATTCAGATCACCGCGCTAGCCGAGGAGACCGCCAGCCAGATCGCCGCCGCCAAGAACGGCATCCACGGATTCGGTCACGATGTGGCGCGCACTCTCGCGATCCTCAATGCCTTGCATACGGACGCGGCGCAATGGGAGCCGCTATTCGATCTCCTTGAGCATGACGCCGTCCTCGGCGCCCAGAAGAAGGGCGCGCTGAGCGTGCTCGCCGGCCACGCCGATCGCCTGCCCATTGCCGTTCGTCATCGCCTGCGGGCGATTGCGACGACGTTGGCCTCCAGTGACCGCGACGCCCAGAACGACTTCGGTGACCCATATGCAGTCATCCGCGAGGCCACGGTTCTCGCGACGGCGCTCGGCGCGTTCGACGACAGCGAAACCGCCCGCCACCTGATACTGCTACTCGGCGGTAGCACCGTCGAGCGCGTCCGCGCGCTCGTGCTCATCGATCGTCGCAGCGAGTTGCTCGCCGAGCATGTGGGCATCCTCGTTGCTCTGACGCTCGACGCCCATCCAGACGTGCGCGCCTGGTCAGCCGCGTTGCTGGCCAAACATGTCAACAGCGGAGAGCACGGGACGCTGGCCACGGAAGCCCTACTCGCCGCGGCCGAGGACGCCGGAACCAGCGTGCCCGAGGCGATCGCGAGCACCCTCGATGATCCACAGACGCCAATCACGCAGACGCTCCGCCGCCAGCTTCGCGATCACCGCTCGGCCTCCGTCCGCAGCCTTGCCATCCAGACTATTTAGCTCGGAGCGATGACGGAGAACGATCGGGCTTGGGCGGCTTGGGTCATCCGCACGTCGTAGGTCAGGACCGCGCCGATCCGATCGCGGATGCTGAGGGCAGCGGCGAGATGGATGGCATCGAGGGCACGAAGGTATGGGTCAGACAGCTCGCTCGCGACCTTGAGCTGGTCTCGGTCGAGGTCGACAAGATCGATCGCATCGAGCAGTGAGCGGACTGCCGAATCGGCCACGGAGCCCGCACCCTGGCTCCTGGCGCGGACCATCGCCCGGGCAAGCTCGACTTCGAGCAGCGCGCTGGAGACCAGCGCAGAGGTCGACCGGCTCAGCCAAGTCCGCAGTGCTGCGGACTCCACTTCGGCGAAGACGAGCTTGACCACCGCCGATGTGTCTATGTAGACAAGCGAGCCCGCGCTGTCAGGCACGGTCGTCGCGAACGTCGCGCAGAGCAGCGGTGCCGGCGTCACTAGCCGGCCCAGGCACCGGACCGACCGTAGCCAGCACATCGGCCATGCTTCGCGTGCGCAGGCGCAGACGGCCCGCCCGAGCCAGCTCCAGCTCTTCGGGCGAGTATTCCGGCACCGGTGCAAGCGGGTGCGTCGCCATCGCGTTTACCGTAGCGCGCCTCAACCCAAGACTCCAAGTCCCGGGCGAGCTCGACCACGGCAACCGCGAGAGAGACACCACGGAGCCCATAGCCGCCAGGCGCGGCCGCGCCCGTCAGTCCACCTCCAGCTCGGGCGCGCCGGCGACGTGCTCCCGGCGGATCCGGCGGTTGACCTCGAGCACCGCGAGCAGGGCGACGACCATGAAGGCGACCGTGATCGTCACCCAGCGGCCGACGCCCTCGACCTCCATCCAGTTGCTCGACTGCGGGAGCACGACCATCGCGAACCCCGTCGCGGTCGCGAGCGTGAGCGCCGTCCACTGACGGCGGGCGTTGCTCCACAGCATCCCGCCGATCAGGGCGGGCAGCGGCAGGAGGTCGACGAGCAGGCTGCTGAGGCTGCCGACCGCGATCGCCACGAGCGCGTCGTGGACGAGCAGCGCGGGCACCGTCGGCTCGGGCGTCACGAGCGCCGCCCCGGCCCAGCCCAGTCCCGCGGCGACGAGCGAGAGCCACGCGCGCAGCGTCTGGACGCGCGCCATCTCGCGCGGGGACACCGGCGAGTCGGGTCGCAGCTCCATCGTGCTGCCGTGCAGCAGCCCGGGGACGAACTGCAGCGCGCGGGACAGCCCCATCCCGAGGAGCGCGACCGTCAGCGCCCAGCCCGAGGCCCGCATCGTGGTGCGCGTCCGCCACAGGCGACGCGCGCCCAGCGACGCGAGGTAGCGGACGCAGACCGTCGTGACCGTCGTGGCGAGGGCGATCGAGCCCAGCAGGCGCAGCGCCTCGCCGTGGAAGCCGAACCGGGGCTCGACCAGCGCCATGATCACGATGTTCGCCGCGAGGATCGCGACCATCGGCCCCGGTCGCCCTCCGTCGAGCCGGCGGCCGAGCGCGCCCACGCGCGCGGCGGCGCCGGGCAGGCGACGCCGCAGCGCGCTCGACCAGACGCCGTAGCGGTGCTTGAGCGTCTCGTCGAGCAGCCGCGCCATGCAGACCAGCGCGAGGATCCACACGAGCCCGTACCCGAGCGCCTCGGCGATCCGCTCGGGCGCGCGCCGGATGTCGGCGGGAGACACCGTGCTGTTCGTGAGGAAGCTGTCGGCGGTCCAGGAGCGGTCGTCCGCGCGGTGCGCCGAGGCCGCGGCGGGCTTGGGCTGGGCCGCCGTCTCCTCCCTCGGGCGGGCGGGCGGCGGCGCCGGGGCGTCCGGCGTCGCCTTCGTGCCCGCGGGCCGCGGTGACGGGGCCGCCGCCGCCGGTGAGTCCGGCGACGAGGGAGCCGGGAGGCTCTCGGACAGCGAGGCGGTCGGGGTGGACGTCCGCGGCCGCGCGCGCGATGCGGACGGCCGCGGCGCCAGCGTAGTGGTCCTCCGCTTGGCCGGGGCGGGCGTGGCGGCCGCGGGCTTCGCCGGCGAAGGCACCGGCGTCGCCGCCGGCGACGTGCCCGCCGAGGGCGACGTCGACCCGCCGGAGGACGGCGTGGCGGGCGTGTCGGGAGCGGGTCCGGCGCGGCGGACGTTCGTGAACGTGCACGCCACGGGAGCGGTGCCGAGCGTCACGCCGTACGACGTCGCGGCGACCGCTCCGGTGCCGCAGTCGACGCTCACGTCGAAGTCGGCGAGGTCGGCCGCCGCCTCGGACATCGTGACCGGGCCGATGGGCCGCGTGACGGTCCCGCTGGCGCCGCCCCCGCCCGCGGTCACGAACGGCGTGTCGTCGGCAAGGACGTCGAACCGGCCCGGGTCGCCGGCCGGCTGGACGACGACGCGCACGTTCAGCGTGCCCTGGCCGTACTCGAACGCGCCGACGTCGGCGGCGGCACCGATGACGCGCGGGTAGCCCGCACCGCGCTGGTCGGCGCCGAGCCCGAGGGGATCCGCGCCCTGGTCGACCACCGGGCTCCCCGGCCGCGGCGCCATCGTCGGCGTCGGGCCGCCGTTGTCGGCGGGCGGATCGAGCAGGGGATCGCCGGAGAGGACGTCGCCCGCGGACCTCGTGCAGCCGAGCGGCGCCTGGACGAGGTTGGCCGCACCGGCGGCGACGACGCCGCGGCAGTCGGGTCCGGCGGCGCCCAGCGCCGTCGTGCTGGCCGCCAGGATCGAGCTCGCGATCGACGTCGCCGGGCCCACGAGGGCACCGCCGCCGCCCGCGCCGGCCGCGCCCGGCTGGCCGAAGGGGCTGCCGTTGCCGCCGCCGTTGCCGCCGCCGTATCCACCCCCACCCCCTCCACCCGGAGCGCCGGGCGCCCATCCGCCGTCGCCCGCCGCACCGCCGCCCGCCGACGGGGCCGGGATGCCGCCGCCGCCACCGCCCTCGCCCGGCCCGCCGTTGCCGATGGTGGACGTGACGAGGGCGAACATGCCTCCGCCACCGCCCGCGCCGACACCGCTCCCGGCGCCGGCGGCGCTCCCGCCGCCCCGGCCGCCGTCGCCGGCCTGTCCGTGGCCGCCCGCGGTCGTCGAGGCCGCGGCGATCCCGCCGCCGCCTCCGCCGCCGGACGGACCGCCTCCACCGCCCGAGGACACCACTCCCTGGCCGCCGGCGACGCCCCCGGCCGCTCCG